>Ga0180432_10007802_pt1 | contig 13505 bp, 12 predicted proteins | sample SS_ome_10_FD_132414 | JGI IMG/M metagenome (GOLD analysis project Ga0180432, IMG submission 132414) | Hypersaline lake sediment archaeal communities from the Salton Sea, California, USA - SS_1_MS_2 metaG | ecosystem: Environmental > Aquatic > Non-marine Saline and Alkaline > Hypersaline >...
TGGACTTTCCGGGCCATATCTTCCTGCCTGGGTATATGGAGGTGTTTATGCCAGTGTGCACGCCGTCGCCCACTATGGTTCCGAGCTTCCTTCTCCCTGTGTCGAGAAGCTTCCCCTTCACCATCGACATGACGTTCTTGTTGTCGTGCCTGAGGTTGGCCGCCTTGGTGCCCGCCCCGAAGTTCACGTTCTCCCCTATGACGGAATCGCCGACATATGACAGGTGGGGTATCTTGGAGCCGTTGCCTATTATCGAGTTCTTTATCTCCACGGCCTGGCCCACATGGCAGTTGTCGCCTATCGTGACCGGGCCCCTTATGTAGCAGTTCGGGCCTATCTTGCAGCCCTTTCCTATCATGACGTTTCCCTCCATGTACACGCCTGAAAGCACCCTTGTGCCCTCGCCTATTATTGCATGCCCTTTGATTGTGACGCCCTGTTCAACTTCGCCCCTGATGTCGCCCTTCTCCAGCTGGCCCAGGAAGTGGGCGTTCGCTTCCAGCAGGTCCCAGGGGTGGGGGGTAGGCAGCCAGTAGCCTGACACCTTCTCGCAGACGACATCCTTCCCTGAGCCGACAAGAAATTTGACGTAGTCAACTATCTCGTATTCCCCCCTGGGGGTCTTCTTCAGCACGTGGCTGAAGACGGACTTGTCGAATACGTACATGCCGGTGTTGGCGAGGTTCGACTTGGGCGCCCTGGGCTTCTCCTCGAATCCCTTGACCTTGTTGCCGTCCAGTTCGAATATGCCGAAATGGGAGGGCTCATGGACCTCTTTTGCCAGAACGCAGTGATTGTGTTTTATGCAGGCCTCCATGTCCTTCCTGGAGAAGAAATCGTCCCCGTTCATCACGATGAACCTGTCTCCAAGCATGTCCTTGCACAAAAGGAGGGCCCCACCTGTCCCGTCCTGCTTCTCCTGCCTGACGTATGTGAGCTTTATTGCTCCCCTCTTCTCCCCCAGCGTTTCCCTTATCATCTCGCCCTTGAAGCCTGTCACGATTATCGCCTCGTCCACCAGGCCCTCCAGCTGCTCCAGATTGTGTTCGATAACCGTCCTGTTGGCCGCTTTCAGTAGGGGTTTGGGCCTGGTTAGGGTTAGGGGGTATGTCCTGGTCCCCTTGCCTGCCGCAAGAATCACTGCCTGCATATCACTTCACCGTAACCGACTTTGCCAGGTTCCTTGGCATGTCAGGGTTGTTGCCCCTCAGCACAGCCAGCTCGTATGCCAGAATCTGCATGGGTATTATCTGCACTATGGGGTTCAGGTCGCCTGCTTCAGGGGTCTTTATCCAGTAGTTGAATATCTCGTTCTTCTTGGAGCTCACGCCTATTATGAAGCCTCCCCTGGATTTGACCTCGGAAGCATTGCTGATTATGGCCTTCTCGTTCTCGGGGGAGACAAAGAATATCGCCGGTGTGCCCTGGTCTATCAGGGCCAGCTCGCAGTGCTTCAGTTCCCCGCCCGCAAAGCCCTCTGCGTGTATGTAGGATATCTCCTTTATCTTGTGGGCAGCCTCCTTCGCTGTGGGGTACTGGAAACCCCTCCCAAGGAGGAAGATGTGGTCATCGTCCTTTATGCTCTTGGCCAGGGTCTTTATCCTCTCCCTCATCCTCTCTGACGTCAGGTTGAAGACGGAGAGGTAAAGGTCCCCAAGACGCTTCTTTCCCTCTTCGTATTTGCCTGCTACAGCGAATGCCAGGAGGTACAGCACGACCAGCATGGCAGTGTAGGCCTTGGTGCTCGCCACGCCTATCTCAGGGCCGGCATTCAGGAGTATGGACTGGTCAGACTCCCTCATGATGCTGCTTCCCATGACATTGACCAGGGATATCACCCTCGCCCCCGCCTCCTTGGCGACCTTTATGGATTCCAGGGTGTCGGCTGTCTCGCCTGACTGGGACACGGCAATGACCAGGGTCTTGGGCGTGAGGAAGTGCCTGTAATAAGGGAACTCTGAGCCGCAGACCACGTTTATGTGCTTCTTGGCCACCTTTGAGAAGAAGTAGCTTGCAGACGTGCACGAATGCGCTGCTGTTCCGCAGGCAACGAAGAATATGCCCTTGGCTTCGTTTATCTGCCTGGCTATGTCCTTTATCTCCCTGCTGTCCTGGGAGATGGCCCTCTTTATCACGTCAGCCTGCTCTGATATCTCCTTCAGCATGTAATGGTCGAACTTGCCCTTCTTGGCCTGCTCTGCGTCCCACGCAACCGTGTTGACGGGCCTTTCCACAGGGCCGCTGTCAAGGTTTGATATGTGTATGCCGTCATTCAGGAGCACTATGTCCTTGTCGTGGAGGTATATCACCTTCTTCGTGTGCTCAAGGAATGCCGGTATGTCAGATGCTATGAAGTATTCGCCTTCCCCTACCCCTATCACCAAAGGGGAATCCTTTCTTGCGGCAACCAGCTCGTTCCTGCCCTTGTGCATGGCGACCAGGGCGTAGCTCCCCTCCAGAAGCTTTATGGCGTATGACACCGCCTCTGTGAGGCTGCCCTCCTTCATGCCTTCCTCTATCAGGTGGGCTATCACTTCGGTGTCTGTCTCTGACTTGAACCTGTGGCCCCTGTCCATAAGCCCCTTCTTAAGCTCCTGGTAGTTCTCGATTATGCCGTTGTGCGCCACGACTATCCCCCCGCTGCAGTCTGTGTGGGGATGCGCATTCTCGTCTGTCACTCCACCGTGGGTCGCCCATCGGGTGTGGGCTATGCCCATTCTGCCGGGCAGCTCTTTTGGCTTGCTTTCGCTTATCTTTCCTGCGCTCTTTTCAAGGTGTATCACGGAGCCGTCAGATGTCGCGAAGCCGTAGCTGTCATAGCCCCTGTACTCGAGCTTTCCCAGGGCGCTGAAAAGTATGGGGGCAGCTTCCCTTTGCCCGAGGTATCCGACTATACCGCACATGCATGTGATTTGAACCGGATGGCATATAAAACTTTACCCAAAACGGCCTCTGAAACTGTGTAGGGAGTTGGGAGAATGCTTATAAAGACCGTTAAAAAATTATTCATAATATTATAAGGGATTTCCATGAAAGGGGGCGAATTCTTCCTACTGAAGGCGGGCAAGAAGAGCAAGGCCATACCCATACGGATGTTCGGCTCACCGGAGGAGATAAAGGTATTGGCAAGCCCCCTCGGCTGGAGGATATTCAGGGAGATGGCAGAGCCGTCATGTCCCATGGATGTCGCCAAGAAACTGGGGATGCACGAGCAGAAGGTTTATTATTATGTAAAAAGGTTCAGGGAGGCCGGCCTGATAAAGGAGGTGAAGCGGGAGGCCAGGCACGGGACCGTGGCCAGGTTCTACAGGATAAGGGACCATGCGCTGGGCCTCATGGCAGGGGCCCCGGAAGGGGAGGAGATAGAGATGGCATCGCCCTCGCACAAGAGGGCACTGGAGCCCTTCGTGAAGGATGGTAAGCTGAATGCCAGGATAATAGTGGGCTCCCCGGACCCCCACGGCCCCTGGAAGGCCAGGGGCTCTGACTCTTGCTGCGCCATAGATTTCGCGCTGTTCCTGGGTGCTTATACCGACGGCAGGCAGGTGCCCAACTACAGGCTTGACGTGGAAGCCAGGGAGCGTGACCTGAAGGGCAACCTGATACTGTTCGGCGGGCCCGCCGTCAACATGGTGACAAGGAAGGTGACTAGGCACATGCCGGTCTACGTGGAGATGCAGAAGGACATCAGGAGGATAAAATCCAGGATAACAGGCAAGACGTACAGCGACGACGATTGCGGCCTGGTCACTATCATAGACAGCCCCTGGGACAGGAAAGGCAGGATACTCGTCTTGGCTGGCCCGAGGTTCCAGGGCACAAGGGCCGCCGTGCTAGCGTTCATAACAAAGCTTGGCAGAATCATGCAGGGGAACAGGTTCCGAAGGGAGACCATAGCGACGGTCGTAAAGGGTTATGACATGAACGGGGACGGGATAATAGACTCTGCAGAGGTTCTGGAGTGATTGAGGCTAATTTCCTTTAAATTGTCTAATAAGCAATCAAATCTGTTTTGGAACATTTATAGGCTAAAAGATAACTGTATACACCAAAGAGTGACAAAAACATGTAACCGGTCCAGGCGGTTTCAAAACTGTTTCACCCAATTTATATATACCCCCTGAAGGTAAGTAATATCATGCCTCATGGGCATGTCAGCCTGTATTATGTATATAATATGGGCCGGTTTGCCCGGGCAAATGTTGAATATAGGAGGGAATGAAAAGAACATGAACGTCAGAAAAGTATTGGCAGGCTCTATGGCCGCCATTACAGCAGGAGCAACACTCGCTTTCGGCGTGTTCGGTGCTGGCCTGGGAGACTACGTCACTGCAGGCACAAACAAGATAACATCACCGATCATCGTGATTGGCGCACCTGCCGCACCTAGCTCGGACTTCGCTAAGGACGTGCTGGGAGCTGCAGACATCTCTGCAGCAGTGGCTGGTTACGCAACCACGACTGTATCGGCTGGTGGCTCAATCTCAACAGCAGTGAGCAACGGAGCCGACCTTGCAACAACCAACACCAAGCTTTACGTTGGAAGCGCGATAAACACAGCAAAGACTACGCTGACGTCTGACAGCAATGGATTGGGCACACTTCTGGCCTCCGGTGCAGTATACGACGACACCGGGACAGAGTTCAAGTACAACCAGTACATTGCAGTGGGTTCCACGAAGGCCGAGTACGGAAACAGTGATGGTGACATTGATGAACCGTCCCTGTACCTGGATGTGCTTACAAGCACAAGCTCACCGGTGTACACCGCAAGGGTCGTTTTCAGCAAGGCTCTTAACATCACTTCAAGTGATGTGAAGAGTAACACCATAACCTTGTTCGGAAACGAGTACACGATTGGCGCTGAATCCACGGCAACCGCACTGTACCTGTACGGCGGCGCCCAGAAGAACACTGTCAGCGAAGGCGAGACCGCAACAATCTCTGTTTCAGGGACTGAGCACACTGTCAAGGTGGTCGGTGTTTCAAGCACCACCGTGGCTGTGATAGAGGTTGACGGTGTCTCCAAGGAAGTAAACGAGGGCACTTCTTACACCATAAACGGTGACAAGGGTAAGATCGATGCTTACATCGATGCCGTCTATTACTTCGGCAAGGAGTCACAGGTCAGCTCTGTCAGGCTGAGCCTTGGCGCAGCCAAGATCAAGCTCGGAAACGGCGACCCGGTCAAGATGGGCACTGACCTCGACTCTGTCGACGGCACAGCTGTCACTCTGACAGGCAACCCGCTTTCCAAGGTTGAAGTGGCTACCGTGATGTCAGACACTGATGCAGACCATGTTGCAGAGGGCACACCTTTCATGGACCCGGTCTTCGGGACCTTCAAGGTCGCCTTCGGCGGCATTGCGCCCGCTTTCGACTCGTCAGCAAGGACATTGACCACAGTGAAGACTGCCGGTGACGACAAGGGTAACGTCAAGTTCACCGACTACAGGGGCAACGAAAAGGAGTTCACCGTCTGCTACGACAATGACACAACTGCCAGCACGATAACGCCAGTGCTTGGTGTTTCAAGCACCAAGGAGATACATGTCGTTGAAGGTGAAGCTGTAGCCAAGAATGACTACGTCATTCTGGCCCAGGGAGACTTCTCTCACCTGTACCAGCTTTCCGACATCGATGACATCGGATCCAGCACTGCCAACATCGAGCTGACAGACGTCTTCGACAGCAGCAAGGTGACCATAAACATGGAGTCCCCAAGCTACGGGAACGCCACAGCATACATAGACGGCCAGGCATACTATGTGAACGCATCCGGAACGGTGCAGTTCACGTGGGGGACTGGCGCAGGACCAACCGATGTGGGTAACGAGACCACTCTCTTCCCGATGCTAGGCGGAAAGAACGGCGAGGCTCTGGCAATAATCGGCAACACGACAGCGACAATGGCTCTGGGCAACAGTTCGGCGGACAAGTTCTACTACCTCCCTGGTGGGAGCAGTGGAACAACTGTCGCAGCCATCGATAACGACACGACAAGCATAACCGCTGGCCAGATAACATACCACTTTGCTTCACAGAGCGCGACAACCGCAACACTGGCAAACATTACTGTGACAGGTGGTACGCACAAGATCGGCGGATACCCAATCGTGATGTTGCTCGAGGAGAAGGGCAAGGACTCTTCACTCAGCGAGGAGAGGCAGGCAGTGCTGACAATGTTCGCCACAGACGGCGGAACAACGACCCAGAAGATGGACGTCAGCACGAGCGTGTACTTCTCAGACGACACTGACACGGACGGGGACAGCACCAACACACCAGGGTTCACCTCATCCACAGCCAACACCTACAACTCCATGGCTCTGGACAGGTACGGGACTCACGTGACAAAGTACACTGAGGACCAGAACTCAATTGAGCTGTCATACCCGGACGAGCAGGCTACGGTGTCGGTCGGAATAGGACCCGACCCGTCATTCACGTCTGCAGGCGGTGCCGTTGAGGTCGAGTCAGCTGTGAAAATAACTGCTCCTGTTGCAAAGCTCGCATCTGAGGTTCAGGCAATGATCGACGCAAACACCCTGAACGCAGATGTCATACTGGTTGGTGGACCTTGCGCAAACAGCCTGGTCGCCACGCTGGCCGCAGACGGCCACGTGAAGGCCTGCGATGCGTGGGACTACACCACTGGTGTGATAAAGGAGGTATCTGACGCTTTCGTTACCGGAAAGAAGGCACTCATAGTGGCCGGAACGATGGCAGACGACACCAGGAGCTTGGCAGCCAAGGTAATGCAGAACACGCTGTCCTTCGAGGCATAGAAGCCTTGCTGAACAAAAATAAAGGGGGCTCGTCCCCCTCCCTTTCTTGTTTTTAATTCTTCCTGCCAAATCTATATCGAATGGCATCCATAAGCCTGTGCATGATAGTGAAGGACGAGGAGGCCTGGATAGGACAGTGCCTGGAGAGCGTGAAGGGGCTCGCTGACGAGATGATAGTCGTGGACACGGGCTCGTCTGACAGGACCAGGCAGGTCGCAAAGAAGCGCGGCGCAAAGGTGCTCAATTTCAGGTGGAATGACGACACCAGCAGCGCAAGGAACTTCGGCATAAGGCAGGCCAAGGGGGACTGGATACTGGTCCTTGACGCCGACGAGGCCATAGCCAGGGAGGACCACCAGAGGATAAGGGAACTGGTTGGGGGGTGCGGCTGCTCGGGCATATCTCTCATACAGAGAAACTACACCAATGACAGGTTCCTGCTCAACTGGGCCCCCCTGCCCGAGGGGGAAGATTATGAGGAGTCCAGGGGGTTTCCAGGGTATGTGGCTGTCCCAATAGTGCGCCTGTTCAGGAGGTCGCCCGGGATATCCTATGAGCGCAGGTCCCACGAGGTCGTGGAGCACTCCATAACCAGGGGCGGCGGGAAGGTCCTGAGGACAGACATACCGATACACCACTACAAGGAGCTGAAGGGTGCGGAAGCAGGCGGGAAGACGGTCGTGCATTATGCCAGGCTGAGCGAGAAGATGGCTAAAGCCAACCCCCTGGACGCCAAGGCGCATTTCGACGTGGCGCTAAGCCATTTCAAGAACAGGGACTACGGAAAGGCAGAGGACTGGTACAGGAGGGCCATAAGGGCCAACCCAGGTTACCTGGAGCCCTATTTCGGGCTCTCAGAGGTTTATGCTTCCACAGGGAGGTATGAGGAGGCCGCCAGGGTAAACGAGGAGATAACCAGGATAAACCCGAATGCGTCTTCTGCACACTACAACCTGGGTGAACTGTACCTGGCCCTCAAGAGGCACGGGGACGCCAGGGCGGCGTACAGGAAGGCCCTGGAGTTGGGGTCCCCCCACAAGGAGAGGATAATGGAGATACTTCCGCAGCTGGAGGCCATAACCGGGAAGTGACAGCTATCTGTGTTCCAGCGCCTGCCTGAACTTCTGCTCCCATTCCCCTGCTATCATGTCCCATGTGTGCCTAGACAGGACGTGCTCCCTTCCTGCCCTGCTGAGCTCCTGCCATCGCTGCCTGTCATTCAGGAGAGAGGCAACCTCCCTGACGAACCTCTTCCTGTAATCATCCCCTCTCCCATTGCCCTCTATCAGTATGCCACCTTTCACTGTTTCCGGGAGGGCCCCGAGGGCGGTCGTTACGAGGGGCGTGCCTGCGGCCTGGGATTCCAGGGCAGCTATGCAGCTGGTCTCGGCGAAGCTGTTGGGGTACGCCATCACCGAGGATGACATGAGCTCCGATATGAATGCTGCCTTCTTCAGCCCCCCTGTCACATTGGCCCCCAGCTCCCTTGCCTTCTCGTACAGCTGCGCATAAAATTCAGTGTCCTTGCCCACGTGCCCGGCAAGCTCCCCGCAGATGCGCAGCTCTGCTCCTGGGACCAGCTTCCTTATCTCAGGGAAGGCCTCAAGCAGCGTTTCCAGGCCCCTGTACGGGGCGCTCGCATACACCAGCCTGCCTTCCGTTCGCTCTGGTGCCTCTCCGCAAAAGGAGGCCTTGTCGACCCCGTTCCTGGTTACGAAGAGCCTTTCCCGAGGCATGTTGTAGCACCTCATGAACTCTCCTGCCTGCCAGCTGCTCACCGTGAATATCATGTCAGCTGAAGGCCAGTCATGTATCCTTGTCTGGACAATCGGCTGGTCGGGCGCGTCCTGTATCCAGTATACCTTCAGCCTGGCATTGGAGAATTTCAGGACCTCGAAATCCCTCATTGATACCAGAACATCAGGGGAAGAGCCGAAGTCGAGGTCCCTCATGTTCCTGTACTCCACCCCGTCAATCCTCCCGGCGCCGGGGGCCTTGGTGTACGCCACAACGGAGTGGCCCAAGAGGGCAAGTTCCCTTGCCATGTATATGAGCGCGCTCTCAGTGCCGCCGACGGCCTTCTCCCTTATCGAATTGCCGTTGAAGTCAGACTCCATGAAGAAGTTTATGTCCATATCAGAACGGCCTCTGGTCCCTCCTGAGGCCCAGAGAATGGTTCCCGGTTATGCTGGCTATGTGGGAGCACAGCCTTTCCATGTCGGCCTCTGACAGCTTGGCCACGTTGTCCGCCTCTATTATGGGCACCGGAAGGCCGTAGCTGGGGTGCTGGCTGGCAGTCGCCATCAGGACTGCAGCAAGCCTGTCAGGGTTGCCCCCCAGGAAATCCACCTTTATGGGCCTGTCCAGCCTGGCTGTCCTGATGTAGAAGGTGCTTACCTTTATGGCATGCTCCCCCAGATCCTTCATGATGATGTGCCCCGGGACAGAGGCCGCATAAGGGAACGGGGCGGTCATCTCACCCGTCTCCAGGAGGGAGTACAAGAGGTTGGTGTCCTTGCTCGAACCCAGGCAGGCCGACACCTCCGGTGTAAGCTCCCTTCCTTTGTCCGGGAACGTCTCGTCCCTGAGCATGCTGCAGAACCTGGTGCTCCTGCTGTCCTCCACTATGCCTGCCAGCATGGCGCCCGATTCGGCGGCCCTGGAATAGAGCTCCCTGTATTTTTCCAGTACCCTGGCATAGATGGTATACGCCTCTGACTTGCCTGATGAGGGCCTGTCAGAGTAGTGCGGCACTATGGACCCGTCCATCATGAGGATGTCGGGCCTGAAGCGCTCGAGGCATCCCAGGACCGCGTCAATCTCCGATTCCATCCTGACCAGGGAAGAGAGGTATGCCCAGTCTATGTCAGACAGGGCCTCGAACACCTTCGGGACCGGGGTGGGGGCCTTGGAGGGCCAGTATTCTGTCCTGGAGAGCCTGCCCTCCTCGTATCTCATGGAGACGCCCGCTGCCCTCACGAGGGCGCAGTCGAAGCCATGGAAAGACTTCTTTATCAGGCCCCCGTCCACTGCGGCTATCGTGAATGGGCCCGGCACATCCTTTTCCGCCTTCCTGACAAGGCCGGGAAGGGAAGACCTTATGAAGGCCGATGCCTCGGCCCTCTTCCTCTCGGACTCTGCCAGCCTGGTTGCGATGCGCCTTATCTCAGGGCCTATCTCATGCATTAATAATTGTTTCATCCAGGGTTTTAATTGTTTCAGTGCCAGAATGGCATTTAAAAATTTAACACGCATTATAGATAACAGAGGCGAATCAAATGAAGCTATGCGGAATTTTGGTGATAGTGTCCGTGCTGGTGGCCCTCTCGGCCTTCCCGTCAGCCGCAGCTGCGACAGAACTTGAATACTACGGGATAGAGGACATCATACAGGACGACATGAGCATAAGGAACACCATAACGCTCAAGTTCACCTCCCCAATAGCGCAGCTCAACTACCAGCTGGGCATGAAGGTGGAGAACCTGTCAGTGTCACAGAATTTCGATTCAGCCGACTGCCACCTGGAGGAAAGCAACAAGAAGAGCGTGGTGGTGTGCGATTTCAAGGGAATGACAGAAGAGAAGAACCAGCTGAAGCTGAGCTTCGTGACCAGGGAAGGCATAAGGAAGAGCGGCGGAAAGTACAGGTTCAACGTGAACTATGGGGTTTCTCTTCCGATAGACAGGCTCTTCGTGATAGTCAAGCTTCCGGAGAACAGCATACTGGCCGAGGAGCCGGTCAACGAGTCGTTCTCCCCTTCTGACGGGAAGACCCTGTCTGACGGCAAGAGGATAGGCGTCTACTGGGAGAGCACCAACCTGACGACAGGAAGCGACCTGCAGTATTCTGTGGTGTATTCCCCTCCCGCCCTTATATCAAGCTCCCTTATCATAGCCCTCACAGTGGTGGTGCTGGTGGTGATGGGGGGCATCGGCTTCTATGTCAGGAGGAACCCGGGCCCGGCTTCAATGCCTGATGTCACTCCGGCAGTCTCTGTCCTGAACCAGGACGAGAAGAGGGTCGTGGACATACTCAAGCACAACGAGGGAAATGCGGGCCAGAAGCACATAGTCAGGGAAGGCGACTTTTCCAAGGCAAAGGTTTCCAGGCTAGTCAAGAGCCTCAGGGAGAGGGGAGTCATTGACGTGGAGCCCATCTCGGGCAGGGAGAACAGGATAATACTGAAGCTTAAGGAATCCCCCGGCGAGAGGACGGCCCCTGAGGAAGGCGGCATTAATAAAACGGCTGAATTCAATTAGTTCTATAGCATATGCCCCAGAAGACCGACAAGGGAGACAACAGGAAGGTGGCCCTGGAACGCATAAGGAGGCTTTTCGCCCAGGCAGAAGAAGCCTTCGGAAAGGACCCTGAGCGCAGCCGCAGGTACGCCGGGATGGCCAGGAAGCTGGCCATGAGGTACAATGTTAGGCTTCCGGCGGACCTTAAGAGGAAGGTATGCAAGGGGTGCGGCAGGTACCTGGTGGAAGGGAAGAACTGCAGGGTCAGGCTGAGCCCGAAAAGGGAGGCTGTCATAATCACGTGCCTCGTATGCGGCCACGTGCACAGGCACCCTTACAGGAAGGAAAAAAAGCTTTTATAAATACGTGATTCAAGTGATAGTATATGTCTTTGGTTAGGGATGCAGAGGCGGAAAGGCTGGTACAGAAATTGGCAGCCAAGCTGGAAGGGATGGAGCAGATGAAGCCCCCCGAATGGTCCAGCCTGGTCAAGACAGGTGTCCACAAGGAAAGGCCACCGGAGCAGGCCAACTGGTGGTGGATAAGGTCAGCTTCTGTCCTGAGGAAGGTATGCATCAGCAACAAGGAGCTTGGGGTCTCCAGGCTGAGGAAGGCCTACGGAGGCAATAAGAACAGGGGCCACAAGCCCGAGCACAAGTTCAAGGCGTCAGGCGCCATCATAAGGAAGATCCTGCAGCAGCTCGAGGCCGCAGGTCTCATGAAGACCGAGAAAGGGAAGGGGAGGACTTTGACGCCCAAGGGCAGGGCCATGCTGAACGGTGCAGTCAAGGAACTCAGAAAAGCATAAAAGCCGGTCTGTGATAATATGGATATCAACGAACTCCAGCAGGCCCAGCAGATGAAGCAGTTGGAGGAAATGAAGAAGAAACTGCTCACGCAGATACTCACCAAGGAGGCATTCGAGAGGCTCGCAAGGGTAAGGGCGGTGAACCCGCAGCTCGCCGCGCAGGCAGAGCTGTACCTGCTGAACATGATGCAGAGCGGGAGATTGCAGCAGCCCATAACCGAGGATAAGCTCAAGGAAGTCCTCCAGTCATTGACGGAAAAGAGGGAATTCAAGATAAGGCGGAAGTGAAATGTCAAGGAACAAGCCCCTGGGAAAGAAGCTGAGGCTCGCAGCCATAGGCAAGAGAAGGTCTGCGCCAAGGTGGGCTGACATCAAGAAGTTCGGCCTGAAAAGGGCCCGTTCAAGGAGGATACGCATAAGGGTCAAGCACTGGAGAAGGGGGAAGCTGAAGGTGTGATATGGCCAAGAAAGGTTCTGTCGTTGCTGAGGGGACTGAAAGGATGTACACTATACCCCTGAGGAAAAACGTCCTGAAGCAGAGGAGGTCCCAGAAGGCCAACAGGGCAGTCAAGACCGTCCAGGAGTTCCTTGAGAGGCATATGAAGGCAGACACGGTCAAGGTCTCCCCCAAGCTGAATGACGCCATATGGAGGAGAGGGGTCCACAAGCCCCCCTCCAAGATAAGGGTCAAGGCCAAGAAGGGCGACAAGGGCATAGTTACTGCCAGGCTACCTGACGAGAAAGAGGTCGTGAAGAAGGAAGTCAAGAAGGGCAGGCTGGAGGCCCTGAAGGAGGCTGCCCTGACCAAGCAGACTGGCGCTGCGCCCGCCAAGAAGGAAAGGCCCAAAGAGGCTCCTCCCAAGGCCCCTGAGGGAAAGGAACCGGCAGAACCCGCGAAAGCGGAGAAGTGATGATGAAGCATCTCAAGCAATTTCTCAAGGAAGACCTTGGTATCGACGCAAGCTTCCAGATAGTCGGCGATATCATCATAATCAGCGGTCCCAAGAGCCTGGAGAAGGAGGACGCGGAACGCATACTTGAGGGGTCAGGAACAAAAACTGTCTGCCTGAAGGAGGGGCCAATCTCAGGCAAGAAGAGGGAGCCAAAAGTCACCAAGGTCTGCGGCAACGGGACAGAGACCGTACACACAGAGAACGGGTGCAGATACATGCTGGATGTCACCAAGGTCATGTTCTCAAAGGGCAATGTGAACGAGAGGTCCAGGCCTGCCAGGCTGGTGAAGCCTGGTGAGACCGTTCTGGACATGTTCGCAGGGATAGGGTACTTCTCGATACCCATAGCCAGGGCATGCCCATCATGCAGGGTGATATCGATTGATGTCAACCCTGTTTCCATCAGTTACCTTACAAGAAATATCAGGCTTAACAAACTGGATAACATCACCGCCAAGGTCGGGGACTGCAGGAAGATGGGGCTGGAGGACATGGCTGACAGGATACTGATGGGCTACCTTCCGGGGACAGACAGGTTCCTGCCTGCAGCATTCGGGGCCCTGAAGGACAGGGGCGTGATACACTTCCATGACGTGTACAGGGATGAAGAGCTCTGGGACAGGCCACTGAAGATTCTGGAAGCCGAAGCAAAGAAGGCCGGGTACAGGCTTGAGAAGGTCTTGCACAAGGGGATGGTCAAGCAGTACGGCCCCAGGAA
>Ga0180432_10007804_pt1 | contig 13503 bp, 13 predicted proteins | sample SS_ome_10_FD_132414 | JGI IMG/M metagenome (GOLD analysis project Ga0180432, IMG submission 132414) | Hypersaline lake sediment archaeal communities from the Salton Sea, California, USA - SS_1_MS_2 metaG | ecosystem: Environmental > Aquatic > Non-marine Saline and Alkaline > Hypersaline >...
AATCTCATCGAAGAGATCCCGTTCTTCAGTTAAATAATGCAATAGCAACGAAGGTAAACCACAGCCATTCTCAGAAATTTCTGGTATGTTTTTATTGAGATTAATGCCGGATGGCTTTTTAAGCATCTGAGGCATTAACCTATAGAGCCGAAAAGATTTGAACACTTCACAGGTTTTATTAATTTTAGGATGATTTGTTGACTTGGAATGGTCAAATATGGAAAAAACCGAACTTTTTGTGTCGCGGAATTTAATATTTATGGAAGCCATATCACTTGCCTTTACTAAGGTATCACTCGTAGACCGGGCCACCTCTAACCATTCGTCTTTGTCATTCTTATGTTCTATGCGTTCTTTTTCCACAGTAGGTTTATTTAAACCATCTTTTGTCAAGATGATAGAATGATAAAATTGATCCTCGGCTTGCAAGTGAACAGATATTTTGATGTTTTTATCATTTCTCCAGAGAAAGTCTTCAAAATGTTTCCTTCCTTTAAATATTTGTTCGAGGCTGAATAAATTTGCCAATTGCTTTGGCATTAAAATAGCCTCAAGAAAATTCGATTTTCCCGAATTATTCGGTCCGATGAGCACATTGAATTTGCCCAGTTCGACCGAAGCTTTTTCTATGCTCTTGAAATTTTCGATTTCTACTTTTGTAATCATGGCTTTCCCCTTCTCCTTCCCGTTTTGTGAAAAAGTTTCATGAAAAATCAATCCCCCGCGTATTTTTCGATCTGTTCGAGAACTTCGTCGGCGTATGGGAGCGCTCCGGCGCCGGGCGGGCGGGCGTAGAGGTAAATCTGCGCCTTGTCGCCGACGGCGATACGGATGTCGTCCACCATCTGGCCGAGGTTCAACTCGACGCTCAGGAATTTCTCCGTCTTATCCGCCAGCTTGCGCATTTGCCCGTAAGGATAAGGCCAGATCGTAATAGGCCTGAAGAGTCCCGCCTTTATGCCCTTTTCGCGCGCCCGGTCGACGGCGGTGCGAGATATGCGGCTGGCGATACCGAACGCCACCAGCACTATCTCGGCGTCTTCCGTTAAATACTCCTCCCAGCGCACCTCGTCGGCCTCGATTTGTTTGTATTTTTCGCCGAGGTTGAAGCAGTGTTTTTCAAGTTCGCGCTCTCCGAGAAAGAGGCTTTTGATAACGCGCTTTTCACGTCCCTTACAACTGCCGACGATATATTCCTTCGGCGGTATATCGATCCCGGGCGGTTTGCGCGTATCGACCACCTCGCTGGTTTGCCCGAGCACTGCGTCGGCAAGTATCTGCGCGGGGTTGCGGTACTTGTCCGCGAGATCGAAGGCCAGGAACGTCAGATCCCACATTTCCTGCGCGCAGTTTGGCGCAAGCGCTATCATGCGATAATCTCCATGCCCGCCGCCGCGTGTGGCCTGGTAATAATCTCCCTGGCTGGGGCTTATTCCGCCGAGTCCGGGGCCGGAGCGCATGACGTTCACCGCGACCACCGGCAGCTCGTCGCCCGCGCAGTAACTCAAGCCTTCCTGCTTGAGCGACAGCCCCGGCCCGGAGCTGCTGGTCATGGCGCGACCCCCTGTGGCGGCGACGCCCAGGCACATGTTTATGCTCGCTATCTCGCTCTCGGCTTGAAGGAACGTGCCTCCAACCAGCGGCAGGTGCTTCGCGAGGTATTCCGGGATATCGTTTTGAGGGGTAATCGGGTATCCGAAATAAAACCGGCAACCGGCCTCGATGGCCGCCCGCGCAATGGCGACGTTACCTTTTATAAGCTCCCTCTTGGGCGCCTCTTCCATTATCGCAATTCCTCCAATGATGTGTAGTTCAATATGTTAGTTAATGTGCCCCATTCCTTCAACCTGAACGCTAATAATCCAAATTGTACGGATGGGACTGTTTTTTATCACAAAAACATGAAGGCACGAAGTAATTAGTGCAAAGTAATAACTTAGTGGCTTTGTGACTTTGTGGTTTGTTTCGGACTATCGTTATTCTTTTACCTCGAAAGCGCCTTTTATGTGCTCGATTTTGGGGCTGCGCAGCCTGTCGAACAGGGTGTCTCCCTTGATGGACACCGCTATCACGTCGAAGCGCACGGGCTTTTTCGATTTACGCTTTTTCTGAAGATATTCCTTTGCGACGTTCGTTAAGTGCCGTTTTTTTTTGCCGGTAACGGCCTCCTTCGGGGTACCAAAGCTTTCGCCCGAGCGCGCTTTGACCTCGACGAAGACCACCGCCTCCCCGTCTTGGGCCACGATGTCGATTTCGCCCGTGCGGCCTTGCCAGTTGCGGTCGATAATTCTGTAGCCTATTCGCTTGAGATAAGAAGCCGCCAGTGCTTCTCCTCGCCTGCCGATTTCAATTTGCCTGTTTATTGCATCTCCTCGATATGCCCGTCCGGTCGCCCGATTTCATATTCGGCGGCAAAGGCCAGATGCTTCACGTCTTGTGGTTTTTTGCCCCAAAAATTATCGTCCATTCCCGCGAGTAAATCGAACCCTCGGGTGTCCAGCGCTACGGGGTCGGTCCCCGCGAGCATGTATCCCGGATGCGCCGGCCTGCCGCCGTGACGGACTTCGTTTGTGTTTATAAGTATATCGACCGCGTCCATAATAAAAATTCCCGGACGGCAAATTACGTTGATTTCCGCGATGGCTTTATGAATGTTTTTGATACCCGAATGCATCTTTATCCTGTCCGCCTTGGTGGTAAATCCGAACTGGTTTTTCAGCGCTCCGGTCATCGTGCAGATTTTATGGGATTTCAGTACCGGCAAACTTATGATGAGATCGAAATTGAAAGGGGTGCGGCTCAGGTTGACGGAGAATCCCCTCGGGCTTTTGAAATTACTCGAAGGGGTTTGGTGCAGGTCGATGACCTTTACGCCTTTTTTTTCGCAAATGTGATGAAGCGGGTGCGCGACCAGCGTGATGTGTGTGCGAAATATATCCACGGCGAGCCCGTCGCCGACGATTATGTCTTTTCCGTCCAGCGCTTCCAGGACGGTATCGAGCACATCCGGATGTGTGGTTGTGGGGTATAGCTCGTGGCTTACGATATTCGGTTTGACGAAAACGCGCTTTGCGCCGTCGATGATGTGGCGATACTTGTTCATAATCTCGACGACGAATCCAACCCTGTCGGTCGTCTTTTTTATGAAGCCCACCGCATCGTTGCGTGTTGTCATCGAATGTAGCCCCGGTTTGGAGTCCGCCGCTTATGTCGAGTTATTCCCCGGGCGGCAGTTCCTTTACGCCCCGGAAGGAAAGCCTGTGAGCTTTGCACGGCCCGCGCTCCCTAAGCGCTTTAAGATGCAACTGCGTGCCGTAACCCTTATGCTCGTTGAAGCCGTAATCGGGGTGGAATAAATGCAGAGTTTCCATCATGCGATCCCGGCTGACCTTTGCGATTATGCTCGCCGCCGCGATGCTCACGCACCTCGAATCGCCCTTCTTGACCGTACGCTGAGGTATGAGAGCCGGCACGCGGCTTATACCGTCCACTATCAATGCGTGCGGTTTGGGGTCGAGCGCATCGACGGCCTCTTTCATTGCCGTTAATGTCGCTTCGAGGATGTTGATGGTGTCTATAACCCCCGGGTCAGCTATTCCGATGCCCACGCTTAGCGCTTGTTGGAGGATGATTTCGTAGAGTTGCTCGCGTTTATTGCGTGATAATTTCTTCGAGTCGTTCAATCCCGGTATTTTGCACGGCAGGGGCAATATGACCGCTGCCGCCACCACCGGCCCGGCAAGCGGCCCGCGACCCGCCTCGTCAACACCGGCAATGTAACGGTACCCGCGCTCCAGCCAGCCGCGTTCGACCGAATCGTCCGGAAAATCGGGCAGGTCGAAGAAACGACCCTGCTTGCTCTTTTCTCGGCTATAATCCATCCGGGTACTATTATTGATTATTGGAGCTGTAATATCAAGCGATTTCTACAATTTCATAGAGAAATTTTTCAGCGTGAACTGAGCATTAAGCCGGCAATGCGGCGAGTATTCTGGTTACGAGCGTGTTGGCGTCCGGATGCTTTTGGAAAGGAATTTCCCTTGAGGCGTAAGAAATCACCACGGGCCGATAGACGCTTAATTCCTCGATTATGTCCGCATTCGAGTGCCTTGATAAATCGCCTTCCCGGTCGATCTGATTAAGCACTATACCGAGAACCTCAAGCTCCACCCGCCTGGCGGCTTCGAGTGTGAGCATAACGTGGTTTATGCAGCCTAACCGGTCAGGCGCGACCAGCAGCAGCGGCAAACCCATCTCGATCACAAGGTCAACCATCAGCCTGTTTGATGTTACCGGTACCATTATTCCTCCCGCCCCTTCCACAATCATCATCTTGTGCCGGGAGGCCAGTTCTCTATATGCCGCCATTATACCGCCGACATCGACCTCGCGATTCTCGATACGCGCGGCCACCAAAGGCGCCAAAGGCTCCCGAAAAATCGCAGGGCAAACCATGCCGATAGGATCCTTAACCCCGGCGGCCGTTTTTAGGATCAGCGCGTCTTCCGGCTTCATGTCGGCACAGCCTGTTTCCACGGGCTTCATGACACCCACATCCACGCCGCGTTTTACAAGCGCCGCCGCAAGCACCGCGCCAATGAAGGTTTTTCCCACCCCGGTGTCGGTTCCGGTTATAAATATCCCCGTATTTGCCATCGGTCACGCCTCATCCACTATAGAGTTTCCAACCGCCTCCACAAGCATGTCCACCTGGTCGTCGTCTATGCATAGAGGTGGGTTAAGAACCACTACATCACCGAGTGGTCTTAGTATAACACCATATCGTCGCGCCTGTCGACAAATTTTAACGCCTTTTTTCTCTTCGATATCAAAAGGTTCCCTGGTGGATTTGTTTTTTACGATCTCTATCCCGACCATAACACCTCGTTGCCTGACGTCGCCGACGTGATCAAGGTTTGCAATCTTTTCTAATCCGTGAGACAACCTCTCGATCCGGGGTGCGAGTCTGTCCAGCGTTTTTTCCTCCTCGAAAAGCTCGATATTTGCAATCGCGGCGGCGCATGCCAGTGGATTGCCCGTGTACGTATGTCCATGGTAAAAAGTGCGGTGCTCGTCATGTCGAGTGAGAAACGCTTCGAACACCCGATCCGTAACGAGCGTTGCGGCTAAAGGCAGATACCCCCCCGTCAGCCCCTTGGCCAATACCATCAGATCGGGCGTTACGCCCTGGGTCTCACAGGCGAACATGGCGCCCGTCCTGCCGAACCCGACGGCCACTTCATCGGCTATAAGCAGGACATCGTATCGGTCGCACAGTTCCCTGACGCGCCGCAAGTGTCCATCGGGCGCGGTGATCATCCCCGCCGCGCCCTGCACCAACGGCTCGCATATCACCGCCGCCACTTCGTCCGAATGCTCTTCGAGAATTTCCTCGAGGCGATCGGTGCAAGCCAGAGAACATTCGGGAAAAGTCTTTCCCAACTCGCAGCGGTAACAATACGGGCTCGGCACGCGGAAGGACTGGAACAACAACGGTTTATACATTGCATGGAACAAGTCGATTCCACCCACTGAAACCGACCCGACCGTATCGCCGTGGTAGGCGTTGACGAAAGTTACAAACCGCGTCTTTTCGGGCCGTGGATTGCGGCACTGGCGCCAATATTGAAAAGCTATCTTTATCGCAATTTCGACCGCCGTCGAGCCGGAATCGGAGTAGAACACCCGCTTTAGTCCCGGCGGCGCGATGTCGATAAGACGCTTGGCTAAAACCGCGCTCGGGACGTTCGTCAAACCCAGTAATGTCGAATGAGCGATGCGGTCAAGCTGCTCTCGAATCGCGTCGTCAATACGCGGATGCCGGTGGCCGTGAACGGTGACCCATAGCGATGAGATGCCGTCCAGGTAGCGATGTCCGTCGGTATCGAACAGCCATGCGCCCTCGCCACGCTCGACGACCAGAGGATCATCTTCAAGCCAGTCGAGCATCGGCGTGAACGGATGCCATAAATAGCTTTTGTCCAGCTCTTTGATTTTCCCGGAATCTTCAGGTTTCATTTTGCGATTACTCCCAGTTTCCGGGCGATTCCGGCGATGGCGTCAATTGCACGATCCAGATGGTCGCGGGTGTGAGACGCCATGACGGTTATTCTCAAGCGGCTCGTACCTTCGGGCACGCTGGGAGGTCGGATGGCCTGACAAAACACTCCCTCTTCGAGCAATTCCGATGCGAAGTCCAACGCCTTTTGGGCATTCCCCACGACCAGCGGTATAATCGGTATCTTCCCATTTTCCACATTCAGCCCTTCATTTGCCATCCTCTCGCGCATGTAACTCGCCGCCCATTTCAACGCTTCGATTCTTTCCGGTTCTTGTTCGATAATGTCGAGCGCCGCCAGGGACGCGGCGACCACCGGCGGGGGTAATGCAGTGGTATACACGAACGAACGCGCGGTGTTGATAAGCCATTCTACGATTTCGGTGCAGCCTACCGCAAACGCGCCAAAGCTGCCCAACGCCTTGCCGAGTGTGCCGACCACGACATCCACGGATTCCTCGAGACCGTATTGGGCCACCAGTCCTCGGCCGCCGGGCCCGATCACGCCGGTCGCGTGCGCCTCGTCGACAATAAGCTGTGCTCCGTATCGGTTTTTAAGCTCGACCAATTCCCTTATCGGCGCCGGATCTCCATCCATACTGAACACCCCGTCGGTGATTATCACCTTGCGCCCCTCGATAGTTTCAGTGCGCATCATATTATCGAGTCTTTCCATATCGAGGTGCGGATACACTCGTACGCCGGCCCTCGACAGCCTCGCGCCGTCGATCATACTTGCGTGGTTCAGCTCATCGCTGTAGATAACGTCGTTTTTGCCTGTGATGGCGGAGATCACGCCGACATTGGCCTGGTATCCCGAATTGAAAAGCACGCATCGCTCGGCGCGCTTGAATTTTGCCAGGCGCCGTTCGAGTTCGCAATGCAACTCCATGGTGCCGCTGATCAATCTGGATGCGCCGGCGCCTATTCCCATGTCGAGCGCTACGCGGGATGTGGCTTGGGCCAATGCCGGATGGTCGGCCAGGCCGAGATAGTTGTTCGAGCACATAAGTATTACGCGCCGACCGTCAACGGTTACCTTGGGCCCTTGTGGCCCGCTTACTGTGCGGCAGCGCCGGAAGAGGTTTCGATTCCTCAGGTCATCAAGCAGTCGGGAATAATGATTGGTCATTAAAGCGTTTTTATGTTCGTTCATGCCGAAATTTCCCCGATATCGAATCCGGCGTCCCATATCATTTTCCGATCCGGTTCCGGCGGCCTGCCGGGAGTGGTGAGGTAGTCACCTATCATGAGGCCGTTTGCGCCGGCGAAAAGCGCCATAGCCTGCAAGTCGCGCAGGTTAACTTCCCGGCCACCGCATAGCACTATATCGGCGCCGGGCAATATCAATCTCGCCAGGGCGATTATTTTCAGGCAGTCCAGCGGCGTAAGCTCCGTCTTACCATCGAGGGGCGTGCCGGGGATCGGGTTGAGAAAATTCATCGGGACGCTGTCGGGGCCAATATCTGCCAGAAAGTAAAGGAACTCGATCCGCTGTTCCCACGACTCTCCCATTCCGAAAATGCCCCCGCAGCACACCTCGAGGCCCATCGACCGGGCGATTTTTACGGTCTCAACATCGTCCTTGTAGTTGTGAGTGGTGCATATTTCGGGGAAAAAGCTCGGTGCGGTTTCGAGGTTGTGATGATAGCGTGTCAATCCCGCCTTTTTCAGCTCTTCGAGCTTTTTCGTATCAAGCACTCCCACCGACGCGCAAGCGCGCAACCCCTCCCGCCTGATTGCGCGAATGCCGGCGGTGACTTCGGATACTTCAGCGGGAGTGTCGAGCCCCAGGCCGCTGGTGACGATGCTGAATCGTGCCGCGCCCGCTTGCCTGGCGCGCCGCGCTGCTTCGATTATGGTGTCGGTCGAAACCATATCGTACTCCGGCGCATCCGTATCGTAATGAGCCGACTGTGTGCAAAAAGCGCAATCTTCGCTGCAACGGCCCGAGCGGGCGTTAATTATCGCGCACAGCGAAACCGTGCCGCCCTTGCGCTTCAACCTGACGCGGTTTGCCAGTCCGATCAAATCCAGCAGCCCGGTAATGTCTAGCGCCACGAGTGACCGCGCATGCTCGATCCGCAGTCTTTCTCCCTCGATTATTGTGTTGCCGAGCGTCGCCAATTCCGAACGATTCATTGGATAAAAATTAAAGTAGTGTGGAACAATTGTCAACCACAATGGACGATAAGGTTTACATTAACCTTAAATCTCACCGACACAACCTTTCTCTCCAACGCTCCACTTTTCACTTGTTCGAAAAAAAACTCTATTTACAACCCACCGTTATTTTGCTTTTATGGAGAATTCCGTTGCGCCGAGTGTGAATATCCGGCCGATGGCAAGCGGGATGGTAACGTTGGTTTTTTGGTCGGCGGACGATGCGCTGACCACAAAAAACTGCCCCTCTTGTCTGATCAGTAACGCGTGAGCGGGTTTCATGTAAGGATCGTCGTTCATCACGACATCATTCTCGTCGCTTCGCCCGATAGTGATCTGATCTTTGTTTATTTCGAATATGCGGCCGTCTTCCGGGCCGCTCATTATCATGAGGAAGTGGTGTTTCGGCGGCCTCATCAAACGCGCTCCAGGCTCGCCCTGACGAAAGCAAGTCCTTCGTCGGAGCCCTTAACGCGCACCACGTCTCCTTTTTTGAATCCGCCCTGCAATATGGCTTCGGCCAACGGCGCGCTCAGCATACGGTTGATAGTACGCTCCATTTCCCGGGCGCCGTAGTCTTTCGAGTAACCCTCTTTAATGAGGTGCCGGTATGCGCTTTCGTCGAGTTCGACCTTCAACTCGCGGTCGCTGAGCCGCTCGTTAATATTCCCGATAAACTTATCTATAATATCCCTGATGTGGATTTCCTCGAGATGCCGGAAGACAACGATCTCATCGATTCTGTTAAGCAATTCGGGCCGGAACTTGTCTTTAACCTCATGCCTCACACGCTCGGTCATTTTGCGGTGCCGCGAAGTGTCCGTTCCCGACCGCGCGAATCCGACTTCGCCCTTCTCGCCGAAAATATCAGCACCGATGTTGCTGGTCATGATGATGATAGTGTTGCAGAAATTCACCGTGCGGCCGTGCGAGTCGGTGAGTATGCCTTCGTCGAATATTTGCAGAAAAACGTCATATACGGATTGGTGAGCCTTTTCGATTTCGTCGAATAAAATCACCGAATAGGGGTTGGTTCTAACCTTCCCGGTTAACTGTCCCTCGTTGTCGTAACCTATGTATCCAGGCGGCGCGCCGATCAGCTTACTGACCGTGTGCGATTCCTGGTATTCGCTCATATCGAATCTCAAGAGGCGCCGCTCGTCTTCGAACAGGAACTCCGCAAGCGCTTTTGCAAGCTCGGTCTTGCCCACGCCGCTGGGCCCGAGAAAAAGGAAAACGCCGTTGGGCCTGCTCGGGTTGTCGAGCCCTACCTTGGCGTTGCGCACCACTCTTGCGATGATCTCGATGGCTTCCTCCTGCCCGACGACACGCTCGCACAAGCTCGGCTCGAGCCGAAGAAGTTTCTTGCTTTCCTCTTCCGTAATACGGTTTGCCGGTATGCCCGTCCAGTCGCTTATGACCTTTGCGATATCCTCGGCTGTCACGCGCTTGACAGGCCGGGGATTGCGAGCCATTTCCTTGTAATCCTTCGGCTTGAGCACCAGGGTATGCAGTTGCTTCTGCGCCGCCGCCTGGTCGATCAGATCAATGGACTTGTCCGGCAAACGCCTATCCCATATATAACGTACGGAAAGGTCCACGGCTGCCTGAAGCGCCTCGGGAGTTATCTCGACACGATGGTGAGTTTCGTAACTCTCGCGAACGCCCTCGAGAATATCGAGGGTTTGCTCGTGGGTGGGTTCTTCGAGCAGAATGGTCTGGAAACGCCTTTCGAGGGCGGGGTCTTTCTCGATAATACGCCGGTAATCATCAATGGTGGTCGCGCCGACGCATCGTATTTCACCACGGGTGAGAGCGGGCTTGAGTATATTTGCGGCGTCAAGGGTGCCTTCTTCGGTCTTGCCGGTTCCGGCGATGGTGTGAAACTCATCGATGAACAGCACCACATTTGTGTTCTTCTTGGTTTCTTCGACCATTTCCTGAATTTTTTGCTCGAATTCGCCGCGGTATTTGGTGCCGCTGAGGAGCGTGCCGAAGTTAATTTCAATAATACGCTTTTCTTTCAATTCCGGTGGAGCGTGGGGGGTGGTGACGATTTGTGCGAGTCCTTCGACGACGGCGGTTTTACCTACGCCCGCCTCGCCGAGAATTATGGGATTGTTCTTTGTTTTACGCGCAAGCACCTGGGCTACTTTGCGTATCTCGTCCTCGCGGCCGATGACGGGAGTGAGTTTTCCTGCGCGGGCCAGGGCCGTCAGATCGCGACCCACCTTGTTGAGGAAAGGAGTATTCTTGCTCTGGACGTTTGCATTGATGTCTATGGCCTTCTTGCGCAGGTGCAGGATAAGCTCCATGCGTAAGGACTCGACATCCACACCCATCTCCTGCAACTTTCTTACGGGAATACCTTCACCCTCGTGTATTATGGCCAACATCAGGTGCAAAGGCTCGACGAAATTGGAACGATACTTGCGCGCTATCTCTTGGGACAGGCTCGACACCTTCCGCTGCCTGGGAGTGACCACAATACCCCGTGGAGTGGGATTTGTACCGGGATTCAGCCGGCTTCTGATGGCCAGCGCAACTTCTTCCGGCCGAAGGGAAAATTCGTCAAGTACCGAATCTATGTCAGGATCGCAGGCTTGAATAAGCGCCAGAAATACGTGCTCGGTTCCGAGATAGTAATGGTAGAGGGAGCGAGATACATCGGCGGCCTGGTTGAGCAATCCCTCACAAGTCTCGCTCAAAGGAAGCGTCATCTCAACCTCCTGATCATTTACGTCCCTCTTGGTTTATTATACGTCTCCAGCCCGGCAATGTCAATGCATCGAGCCGCAGTCAAACCATATATATAAACCCCGCGATAAGCACGTCAGTCCTGGACTTCGATGTCTTCGAGAAATAACTCCATACCCGACAACAATTCCATATCCTGCTTGCCGCATGCAGGGCATTTGAAGTCAAATCCTTCAACATCGTATTCCTCATCGCAGGAGTTGCATCTTGCTCGAGGTTTCACCACCTCCATCTCGAGTTTTGCGCCTTTGGCGATAGTGTCCTTGGCGAGGAACTCGAAGTAATGGGCCATAATATCCGGCACGATGGCTCTCAATTCGCCGTGTTTAACACGAACTCGGGTAATTTCTTTTGCGCCGGCTCGAGTGGCGGCGTCGACGGCCACCGCCAGAATGTGCTCGCAGATGCTCAGCTCGTGCACGTCTACACCCGCTGGGCGCGTATCCAGTCAAACCATTCATCCAGACCTTCACCGGTCTTACAGCTAATAGTTAAGATATCGAGTTTCGGACTCACCTGAAGGGCGTTGCGTTTGGCCACTTCCATATCGAAGTCCACGTAAGGCAACAGATCGGTCTTATTTATCAGCAGCAAGCTGGATTCGTGGAACATCAAGGGATATTTCAGCGGCTTGTCGTCGCCCTCGGTTACCGAAAGCAACATCATCTTGTGGTCTTCTCCCACCACAAACTCAGCCGGGCAAACCAGGTTGCCTACGTTCTCGATGATAAGGACGTCAAGGCCGGCGAAAGGGAAGTCCTTTATGGCGCCGTGCACCATGTTTGCATCCAGGTGACATTCACTTTGGGTGTTTATTTGAGTTATCGGAACGTCGAATTTCTCGAGCCGCTCGGCGTCACGAGTGGTGGCTATATCACCCTCGACGATACCGAACTTCAACTCATCGCTCAAAGCTTCGAGAGTGCGTTCGAGAAGTGAGGTCTTGCCCGCCCCGGGGCTGCTCATGAGGTTTAGCGACAGCACGCCGGCTTCTTTGAATATCTTGCGATTTACTTCGGCTATCGCATCGTTTGCCGCCAAAATATCCGTTAAAACTTTTACTTCAACCATAATCTTTATCGTACTAGATTATACCCACCGCAACAAGGGGGGAGCATGCAAAATTGTACAAGTTGACGGCAGGTCACACGACCGAGGAGTCAGCTTTCAGCAGACATCAATAAGCACTTGCCCTCTGAACCGTATGATACTATCTTGCAAGCCGGGAGACCCAAGATGACCCGGGAAAAAACGAGGACAATAAGGGTGGCGGCAGTGCAGATGGCGTCGAAAAACGGCCTTGTCGAAGCAAACCTCGAGCACGCTGCGAGCTTTGTGGAACAGGCGGCGCAAAAAGGAGCGAAACTCATCATTCTGCCCGAATTTATGCCGACCGGATATATATTCACCAAGGCTATTTGGGATGCGGGCGAACCGAAAGAAGGGCCGACCGTCAAATGGCTCAAGGAAAACTCCAAAAAGCTGGGAGTATGGATAGGAACCAGCTTTCTCGAAGCCGAAGGCGAAAACTTTTTCAACACCTTCGTGCTAACAAACCCCGGTGGAGAAGAAGCCGGGCGAGTCAGGAAACAAACGCCGGCCTGTTTCGAAGCTTATTTCACCAAGGGGGATGCCGGGCCGCACGTTATATACACCGAGTTCGGAAAGGTGGGAGTGGGCATCTGCTACGAGAACCAACTGGCCTACCTTCCGCAGTTGATGCACCGTCAATCGGTGGATTTAATGCTCATGCCCCATTCCGCCCCGACACCGGCGCAAAGCTCTTTCTTCCCACGCAAACAGGCGGAATTTTACAATAACGTGCTAAAGGAATTGACTCCACGGTATGCGCGACTGTTCGGAATTCCCACCATTATGGTAAATAAATGCGGTCCGTGGCAAACTCCGCTGCCGGGATTGCCCTTTGCGTACCAGGATTCCAGCTTTCCAGGCCTGTCGGCCATCGTCGATTCGGACGGCGTAATCAAAGCCCAACTGCGTGACGAGGAAGCCGTCATCGTGGAGGACATAACGCTCGACCCGGCACGTAAAACAGGTGAGCAACCGCAATGCCACGGCCATTGGTCTATGAAACTCCCCTGGGCGATAAATTTATTTCGTCTTGTCGAAGCCGTCGGTGGTATGTGGTATTCCATGAGTTCCGACCGAAAAAAGCGGGCACGAGAAATATCAAGCCGGGGATAGCCGATTGTCTCACAGGGGTGCAGCATATAGCCCCTTCGTCCGGAATTGTAGAGGCAAACCTACGTGTTCGCCCACTGACTTCTTTTCGGGTAGACACACAGGTCTGCCCCTAAGTTACAGCATATCGCTTCCTCAATCCTCCACACCAAAACCATCAATAACGACGCCGCCATTATAATCATGCCCCATTCCGACAGCGTGTAGTGTACCCCTGTAATTTGGACAACCTAAGCCGCTAAATTGAAGTCATTCCTCCTTTCATTTGGTGTTTTGTAGTTCAATGACTGGTGAGGTCGATCGGTGTTGTACCAATCGATCCA
>Ga0180432_10007807_pt1 | contig 13500 bp, 9 predicted proteins | sample SS_ome_10_FD_132414 | JGI IMG/M metagenome (GOLD analysis project Ga0180432, IMG submission 132414) | Hypersaline lake sediment archaeal communities from the Salton Sea, California, USA - SS_1_MS_2 metaG | ecosystem: Environmental > Aquatic > Non-marine Saline and Alkaline > Hypersaline >...
CCGCGTCGCCCAGAACGTTGAGCCGTTGCAGAAACTGCTGGAGCTACGCACTCAGCTGGCTGATCTTCGCGGCAAAATTCAGAGCAACGACAAGCTGGATGAGATTCTGCAGTCCGCCCTCAGCGACGAGGAGAAGCTCAACAAGCTCAAGGAAGAGATAGAGGCTGAGAAGAGCAAGGAGGACGGCGACGAAGGAGGCTCCGATGGCTGAAGCGAAGGAATCCAAACAGGCCGCGGAAGCGGAGGCTGCTGAAATCAGTCTGCTGGATCAGATCGTCGAACAGGGACGGTTTGGGAAGGCTGAGGTTGCCCAAGAACGAGGCCGCGACATGGTCAAGCAGTTCGTGGCGGATGTCTTGGATGGGACGGTCGCGTATCACGCCGACACGGATGCGATGATCAACGCGCGCATCGCTCAGGTCGACCAGCTGCTTTCGGCGCAGGTAAACGAGATCGTTCACGCTCCGGAGTTCCAGAAGCTCGAGTCGAGTTGGCGGGGCTTGAAATACTTACTCTCTGAATCGGAGACGAGTGATCAGCTCAAGGTCAAACTGCTCAACGTCAACAAGAAGGATCTCCTGAAAGATCTGCAACGGGCGCCCGAGTTCGATCAGAGCGCGCTGTTCAAGAAGATCTATGAGGAAGAGTACGGAGTTTTCGGGGGTGCCCCGTTTGGAGCAATACTCGGCGATTACGAGTTCGACAAGAGTGGTCAAGACATCGAGCTGTTGGAGAAAATCTCCGAAGTCGCGGCTGCCGCACACGCACCGTTCATGTCCGCGGCATCGAACGAGATGTTCAACCTCGAGAGCTACATGGACCTGGACAAGCCGCGTGACATGGCTAAGGTCTTCGACACGACCGAATTCGCCAAGTGGAAGGCGTTCCGTGACAGCGAGGACTCTCGTTACGTAGCGCTCACATTGCCAAGAATGCTGTTACGTGAGCCGTTCGGGTCGGAGACGGTACCCATAGAAGCGTTCAACTACGAGGAGCAGGTCGACGGCACTGACCACAGCAAGTATCTGTGGGGGAACGCCGCGTGGGGCCTCGGAGCAAAGGTCACCCAGGCATTCGCGTCGTACGGGTGGTGCGCGACGATTCGTGGGGTTGAGAGTGGTGGTCTCGTAGAGGGCTTGCCGGTTCACAACTTCCGCACCGACTCGGGCGACATCGCAATGAAGTGCCCGACCGAGACGCCCATCACGGACCGGCGCGAGAAGGAATTGGCCGATCTCGGATTCGTTCCGCTTGTCCACGCCAAGGGTACGGCCAACGCCGCATTCTTCAGCGTGCAATCGGCACAGAAGCCCAAGAAGTATCAATCCAACGACGCAACGGCCAACGCGCGGATATCTGCGCAACTCCCTTACATCTTTGCCGTGTCACGATTCGCGCACTTCCTGAAGGTGATGATGCGCGACAAGATCGGCGGGTACATGACCAAGGACGAGGCCAACTCGTTCTTGAACAACTGGATCAACAATTACGTGGTTGCGAACGACGATGCACCGATGGCCGTCAAGGCCAAGTGCCCGTTGCGTGAAGCCAGAGTGGAGGTCGAGGAGATCCCGGGCAAGCCAGGTGCTTACCACGCGGTCGCGTATCTTCGTCCGCACTTCCAGCTGGATGAACTGAGCGTGGCCATGCGGTTGGTTGCCGAGCTTCCGCCACCTGCCGGTTGAGCCATAACTTTGTGAAACGCCAGTGAGTTTCTCTTGCTCGAGTATACTGAAACTTCCAGGAGATGAAGGAGCAACAGCATGTTCAACGCATTTCTCAAGATCGACGGCGTGGAGAGTGAAGCGACTCAGAGGGGATTTGAGAAGCAGATCAAACTCGCCTCGTTCAATCTAGGGGCAAGCAACCCAGTAGACATGTCTGCGGGCGGTGGCCGGGGTGCGGGCCGCGTGCAGCTGTCCACGTTCAACGTCACCAAGGCGACAGACAAATCGAGTCCCCTACTGTTCCAGGCATGCTGCCTGGGCAAGCACTTCAAGAACGCGGTTGTGAGCATTTGCAAAGCAGGTGGCGAGCAGTTGCCGTATCTAGAGTACAAGTTCGATACCGTGTTTATCGCCGATATCAGTTGGGGTGGAGGAGGAGGTGAAGACACCCCCGCGGAATCCCTTTCATTGGCCTACACGAAGGTCGAGATGTCTTACAAGGAACAGGATACGGACGGAAAACTGGGCAAGCCAGTAAGAGCTGCATATGACATCTCGCTTGCAGCCGCGCCGTAATGCCAGGCCGGAAGAGTTGAGTGACAGCACGCGACCTCTTTGAAGCAGGTAAACTCGACGAGGCGATCGAGTCGCTGGGCGCCGAGTTGCGGAAGGATCCAACCGACGCTCAGCGACGCGTGTTCTTGTTCGAGCTGCTCAGCTTCGTGGGAGACTACGAACGCGCGGAAAAGCAACTGGACATCGCCGGTCAGGGTGGCCGCGAAGCGTCGCAGGGCGCGTTGTTGTATCGCAGTGCCCTGCACGCCGAGAGGAACCGCCAGGAGATGTTCGAGGCGCAGCAGTTCCCAGTGGGAGGGACTGTCCCCAGAACGGTATCCGGAACAATGAACGGTAAGGCCTTCCGGGAATTCACGGATGCAGATCCGCGCTTGGGAGCACGCCTCGAGGTCTTCGCAGCGGGACAATACCTATGGATTCCTCTCGAGCACGTTGCCTCTGTGGAGATGTCCCCCCCAAAACGTCTGAGGGATCTCTTGTGGACACCTGCGATCGTTCAGACAGGCCCCGGGTTCAGTGGTCTCGAGCTCGGACAAGTGCTCATCCCGGCGATTTCTCCGCTGTCATGGCAGTATGAAGAGACAGACGTCCGCCTCGGACGCGTCACCGAGTGGGTGGCTCTGGACGACAACAACGAGGTGCCTGTCGGCCAGAAGTTGTTCCTCGTCGACGGCGAGGAGATCCCCATCCTGGAGCTGCGCACACTCGAGATTTCTGCAGCCAGCGGCTGATCCGGAGATGCAAGATGCGCGACGAAATCCTCAAGTTGCTCGAACCCATCGAGGGTCCAAACCCTGCCGGTACCTACCTCAGGGATGACCCCGGTGAAGACGGGCTGACCATCTACGACAAACTAAAGAAAGCACGCACTGAGGAGGTAGATTCTCTCACGGGCGATCGCACGCCTCCGGACTATAGGCTTGCAGAGAAGATTGCTACAGAAGCGCTGGGAACTCAGTCAAAAGACCTGCAGCTCGCTGCCTGGCTGACGGAGGCCCTGATCAAGCGTGATGGGATAGCTGGTCTGCGAGACGGCCTGGAACTGATGAATGGCCTCTTGGAGCGTTACTGGGACCAGGTGTATCCGGAACTCGAAGACGGCGACGCAGAGATGCGCGCCATGCCCCTCAACTGGGTTGGTGACTACCTAGACATCCCCGTGAAGTTCGCCCCGCTCAACGAGCAAGGGCATGGCTATTTCGAATACCAGGAGGCCTTGTCGATTGGGTACGAAGAGGAGGCGGGCGCCGATCCAGCAAAGAGGAGTGCTAGGTCTGAGGCGGTTGCAGCCGGCAAGCCGACTCTGGAGGAGTTCGACAAAGGTTTTCAGGCAACCGTGAAGCATTGGTATAAACAGCTCGTTGCCGACATCGAAGGCAGCGTCTCGACGCTCGACGAACTGGACGGGCTTGGGGCCGAGAAATTTGGTAGTGACGCGCCGAGCTACACCAAGTTGCGAAATGCACTGGACGACGTGCGTGGTGTGGCGGCCCAATTGCTTGCGAAGAAACTGGAGATCGACCCGGATCCCATAGAGCCCGAACCAGTTGAGGCTGAGCCTGCAGCTGTACCGGGTACGGCTGCGACTCCGGAAGCACAGGGACTCTCGGCTGAACCGACCAGCCGCGAGGACGCTGCGGCGCATATCGCCGCTGCGGCTCGGTTCCTCCAACGCGAGGATCCCACCAACCCGGCGCCGTACCTGATGTTGCGGGGGTTCAGGTGGGGTGAGCTTCGGTCGTCTGGCAGCGAAGTCGATCCGAAGGCGCTCGCTGCACCACCCACCAATACCCGAACTCGACTCAAAGGTCTATTGCTGGACGAGAAGTGGTCTGAGTTGCTGGCTGCGGGCGAAAGCGTAATGGCGACGGCGCATGGCCGCGGTTGGTTAGATTTGCAGCGCTATATCCTGACTGCGCTGGAAGCATTGGGTAGCGAGTACGAGTATGTGGCCTCCGCGATACGAGGGGCTCTCGTGGAATTCCTGCGCGACGTGCCGGACTTGCCGCAACTCACACTCATGGACGACACTCCTACGGCAAATGCGGAAACCCGATCATGGCTGCGGGAGGTGCTCGCGGCGAGTGTCGCCGGGGGTGACCAGCCTATAACCATCGCGGATGATGACGAGTTGGAAATCGTTTCCGCGGCTGCTCCGCGCGCTGCTAGGACAGCCTCTGATCGAGCCGCAGCGCTGGCCAAGTCGGGACAGCATCAAAAGGCAATACAGCTATTGATGTCTCGTTCCGAACAGGAAAAATGTAACCGCGACAAGTTTCTGAGACGGACCGAGGCGGCCGACATCATGGTGAACACCGGTCATGAGGCAGTCGCGTTGCCGATCCTGAGAGATCTGTCCGGGATGATCGATGCTCACGACCTGGAGAAGTGGGAGACCGGCGAGACGGTAGCCAGGCCGCTGAGCCTGCTGTACAGGTGCATGCAGACAATGGATCCGGACAGTGAGAGTGCGCAGGACGATCTCTATAAGCGCATCTGCAGGCTCGATCCCCTGAAAGCCATCTCGTACCCGGGAGAGAATGCCGGCTCAATGAGTGCGCAGCCCGAGCAAACCTCCTCGGCGCCCGCCACCACCCCAGCGGCGGAGCCTGCCGAATCGGAACCCGAGGAGGACGACGACTCTGGCGCAGTAGATGCGACTGCTCTTCTGAATCGGCTGGGTGATTCCTAGTCCAGACGATGGCCAGACGCGAAGTGGAGAGGACGGCTCAGCAGTCGCTGCTCGACCGACTGATTGACAGAGATCCGATGAGCAACGCGGAACCTCGTATGACCTACGCGCAGTCGGTATCGGAGTTCAAGCAGGCTGTACGGCGGGATGTTGAATGGCTGCTTAACACGCGGCGAATCCCCGAGCCGGCGCCCGAATCGATGGGTGAACTGCAGAACTCGCTTTTTGACTACGGGCTGCCCGATATCACGTCGTTGAGCGCCGATTCGCCGGAGGCGCGTACGCAGTTGGCAAGGCGCATCGAAGAGGCGATCGTACTCTTCGAGCCGCGGCTGGCTGATGTGAAAATTACGGTAACCGATACCGGTGAGGGAGGGACCAGGCAGCTACGCTTCTTGATCGAAGGTATGCTGCGCATGGAGCCAAACCCTGAACAAGTAGCATTCGACACCATACTGGACACAACGAGCTGCAATTTCGAAGTAAAGTGAGGCAATGGCGCGAGACGACCTGCTGTTCTTCTATGAGCGTGAGCTGGCATTCCTGCGGCGGATGGGCGCCGAGTTTGCCCAGAAGTACCCCAAAATTGCATCAAGGCTACAGCTCGAACCCTCCAAGTGTGAGGATCCGCACGTGGAGCGGCTCCTGGAGGGTTTCGCTTTTTTGGCGGCACGGATCCATCTCAAAATCGAAGACGACTTCTCAGAGATCAGCGAAGCGCTTCTGAGTCTGCTTCATCCGCACTATATCCGTCCGATCCCGGCCATGTCGCTAGTTGAGTTTGGGCTAGATCCCGAACAAGGGAAGCTCACCAGTGGTTTTCCGATTCCGAGGGACACAGAGCTTCATTCGGCACCGGTTGGGGGAGCACCGTGCAAGTTCAGGACCTGTTACGATACGACACTTTGGCCGGTGACCGTCGAGGAAGCTCGCTGGATCACGCCCGACCAACTCGGACCTCCGGTGAAGACATCTGAGCCGTGGGCATTGCGGATCAAGCTCCGGTGCCTTCCCGATGTGACGTTCAGGAGTCTCGATCTCGATGTGCTTAGATTGCACTTGAGCGGCGAAAGCAATCTCACGTCGACCCTCTATGAGCTACTATGCAACAACTGCACTAGGATTCTCGTACGGGAGCCGGGGAAATCAACCAAGAAGCCAACGTTGCAGCTAGCGTCGAACGAGATCGTTCCGGTAGGGTTCGGCAAAGACGAAGGCATGCTTCCGTACCCGAGGAGGTCGTTCGCCGGGTATAGCTTGCTCCAGGAGTATTTCACATTCCCCGAGAAGTTCCTCTTCCTCGACCTCGCAGGATTCAAAGAGATCCGCGAAGCCGGTTTTCACGAACAGGTCGAGGTGATATTCCTGCTGTCCCAATTCGAACACATCGACCGAACCGAAATGCTACAGACCGGTGTTTCTGCTCGAACGTTCCGTCTTGGCTGCACACCGGTCGTGAACCTCTTCGCGCAGACGTCCGAGCCCGTGTTGCTGACCCAGAAGCACCACGAGTATCCGATCGTGCCGGACGCACGCAGGAGAGAAACAACCAGCGTCTTTTCGGTAGATGAAGTCGTGGCAACGACACCGGGTAGCTCGGAAACCCTCAAGTTCGAGCCGTTCTACTCCCACAGACACGCCAAACACGGGACGGCAGAACGCCTTTTCTGGTATGCGAGGCGCAAAACGGTTTCCTGGTCGAGCGATGACGCCACAGACGTTTCCGTATCTTTCGTGGATCTGTCAGGCCGGGTGGTGTATCCGTCGCTCGATGCCGTTACTACCCGACTCACGTGCTTCAACGGAGACCTGCCCAGTCGCCTGCCATTCGGTGCGGATGGCGGCGACCTGTCGCTGCCCGGTGGTGGCCCGGTAGAGAGAATCTCGCCTCTCGTGAGGCCTACGCAGGTCATACAACCACCTCTGGGCAAGTCGCAGCTATGGCGCCTGATCTCCTTGTTATCCCTCAACTACCTGTCGCTCGTGGACGGTGGCGTAGACGCGCTGCACGAATTGCTCCAGCTGCACAATTTCGCGGATTCGGCATCCGTGGACAGACAGATTCGGGGGGTCAAGCGCGTCGCCAGCGGTCCGTGCTACTCGAGGATAGAGGGTGAACACGGCGTTAGCTTCGCAAGGGGACACCGGGTCGAAATTGACTTTGATGAAGACCAATTTGCCGGGGGAGGCGTATTCCTCTTTGCCAGCGTGCTCGAGCACTTGCTCGGCCAATTCGCCTCACTCAACAGTTTCTGCATTCTCGCTGCTCGTTGTGAGCAGCGAAAGGAGATGCTTCGCGAATGGCCTCCGAGAGCCGGATGGAAGACTCTGCTTTAGCGCAGGTCGAACTCGAACGGGAGATCCTGGAAGATCCGACGTCGTTCGGCTTCTTCCAGGCCGTGCGCGTTCTCGAGAGGCTATTCCCGGACAGGGGGAGAGTCGGTGAGTTCGCCGACCCCGCTGAAGAAGTAGCTCGCTTCAGCGTGAACACGTCCATCGCGTTTCCGGCCAGCGAGATACAGACGCTGGACATTGAGCCTGACGGCAAACTCAAGCTCACGGTCAATTTCCTGGGGTTGACCGGCCCTCTCGGGATCCTGCCGCTCTACTACTCACTGTTGGTTGCAGAACGCTCCCGAGCACGTGACCGGGCGATGCGTGACTTCCTCGACATCTTCAACCATCGGTTTGTCTCGTTGTTCTACCGCGCCTGGGAGAGAAACCGATTTGCCATAACCTACGAACGTGGCCAGGCGGATCGCGTCACTGAACACCTGTCAGATCTTCTCGGCCTCGGAACTGCAGGCGTACAGGATTTGTATAGTGTGCCCGACGAAACCCTCGTCTTCTTCTCGGGACTTCTGGGAATGCAGGGACGCCCGGCGGCCGCGTTGGAGCGCTTGCTGGAAGACTATTTTGGCGTTCCCGTTGAAGTAGAACAGTTCGTGGGAGGGTGGTATCCAATCGCCGCGGACACGCAATGTGCCCTGGGTGATGAAGCTACTGCATCATCTCAACTCGGTGTCGGCGCAGTTGTCGGCGATGAAATATGGGACCAGCAGGCAAGAGTCAGGTTGAGACTTGGACCGCTCACTCGGCGGCAGTACGACGACTTTCTTCCCGAGGGTGCTGCTCACGAGGCGTTGTGCACAGTTACACGACTCTTTAGCGAAGGGCGTTTCGATTTCGAAGCTCAACTCGTGCTCCTAGGGGACGAAGTGCCGGGTTGTGTCTTGGGAGCCGAAGGTGAAGCTGCTACTCCACTCGGATGGACTACCTGGATTCGTTCGGGCCCGTTCTCGCGCGATGCTGACGAAACAGTGCTGAATCTCTAGAGGAGAGACACATGAGTGTCAATCTCAAGTCGTTAATAGGAAAGCTCAATCACGAAACCCGCAGCGCGGTTGAGGCTGCGGCGGGCATTTGCCTGTCGCGCACCCACTACGATGTCGAGATCGAGCACTTCTTGATGAAGTTGCTCGACGCCAGTGACTCTGATGCGGCCATGATCCTGAAGCACTTCGGAGTTGACAGAGCTCGCTTTTCCACGGAGCTGACGGACGCGCTCGACAGGCTCAAAACGGGCAACGCGCGGACGCCGTCACTCAGTCCCAGCCTGACGAGAATGATCTCGGAGGCCTGGCTGCTAGGTTCCGTTGATTTCGGGGCTACGCACGTCCGCACCGGACATACTTTGCTCGCGCTAGCGGTGAACGACGAACTGAGGCGTCTCGCCAGGGACACAAGTAGTGAGTTCCAGAAGATCTCCGGTGAAACCCTACGTCAGGACTTCTTCACGATCGTCGCCGATTCCGTCGAGGAGACAGCAGCGCTCGCTCCGGCCGAAGGTAAGGCCCGACGAGCTGGCGGTCCAACTCCGAATCTGGATCAGTTCACACTGAACCTCACGGAACGCGCGAAGCAGGGGACTATCGATCCGGTGCTGGGCCGCGATTTCGAAATCCGCCAGGTCGTAGACATCCTGACACGGCGCAGACAGAACAATCCAATTCTCGTTGGTGAGGCGGGTGTCGGGAAGACGGCTGTGGTCGAGGGTTTCGCCATGCGAATCGTGGAAGGCGATGTGCCCGAGGTCTTGAAGAACGTGTCTATTCGAACACTCGACTTGGCCCTTTTGCAGGCCGGAGCGGGAGTAAAAGGAGAATTCGAGAATCGCCTGAAAGGTCTCATCGAGGAGGTTAAGTCGTCAGAGACGCCCGTGATCTTGTTCATCGACGAGGCGCACACCATGATCGGCGCCGGCGGCTCCGCCGGTCAAGGGGACGCAGCCAACCTGCTAAAACCCGCCCTGGCGAGAGGTGAGCTACGCACGATCGCGGCAACCACATGGTCCGAGTACAAACAGTATTTCGAGAAAGATCCCGCGCTCGCCAGAAGATTCCAGCTGGTGAAGGTGGATGAGCCTTCCGAGGAAAGTTGCTGTGTGATGATGCGCAGCGTGGCACCACACCTCGAGAAGCACCACAAGGTACGTATTCTGGACGACGGCGTGGATGCCGCGGTGCGACTCTCCCATCGGTACCTCGCTGACAGACAGTTGCCCGACAAGGCTGTGAGTGTACTCGATACGGCTTGCGCAAGACTCGCCCTCGGTCAGAGCTCCACGCCGCCGGCGGTCGAAGACGCAAAACGCCGCCTCGCCGACCTGGGAGTGCAGAAACGCGTGCTGGAACGTGAACAGGCGGTTGGAGCCGACCACTCGGAGAGACTAAGACAGATAGAGGAACAGCGCGCCCAGACGGAGACGATACTCACGGACCTGGAGGAGCGGTGGGAGAAAGAGCGGGGAATGGTTTCCAAGATACGAGAGTTGCGGGAGCAGCTCGAGGCTACTGTGGATTCGAATGGCGGCAACGGTGACGACGGTGGAGTTGATAGGCCGGCCGATCCAAAGAAATTGCGTGGTGATCTCGACAAACTCCTGAACGAATTCGAGGAAATCCAGGGTGAAGCAGGCCTCGTTCCGGTCTGCGTCGACGCCGAATTGGTTGGACAGGTCATTTCCGGCTGGACCGGCATTCCGGTTGGCAAGATGCTGCGAGACGAAGTCGAGACGGTGCTCAAGCTGGAAGACCATCTCGGCACGCGCATCATCGGGCAAGCGCATGCCCTCGAACAGATAAGCCGTCGCATTCGTACTTCCCGTGCCGGTATCGAGGACCCAAACAAGCCAGTGGGCGTCTTCATGTTGGTGGGCCCCAGTGGAGTGGGGAAGACGGAAACAGCACTCGCCATCTCGGACTTGCTCTATGGCGGCGAGCGCAACCTGATAACAATCAACATGTCCGAGTTTCAGGAGGCTCATACCGTGTCTACCCTCAAGGGGTCGCCGCCGGGGTATGTCGGCTACGGTGAAGGCGGCGTTTTGACCGAGGCGGTGCGCCGTCGCCCTTATTCAGTAGTATTGTTGGACGAAGTCGAGAAGGCCCACCCGGATGTACTCGAGCTGTTTTTCCAGGTGTTCGACAAGGGAGTGATGGAGGATGGCGAGGGTCGACAGATCGATTTCAAGAATAACATCATCATGCTGACCACGAATGCCGGTACCGACGCAATAATGAAACTCACGGCCGATCCCGAAACGATGCCGGACCATGAAGGAATGGTGAAAGCTCTGAAGCCCGAGCTTAACAACACGTTCAAACCCGCGTTCCTGGGCCGAATGGTCATCATTCCTTACTTCCCGATTCTCGACGAATCGATGAAGCAAATCATCCGGCTCAAGCTCGGCAAGATCGAGAGGCGGTTGATGGAGACGCATAAAGTCAACCTTCAGTACGACGAGGCCATGGTCGACGAGGTGGCCCAGCGGTGCACCGAAGTCGAAAGTGGTGCGCGGAATGTGGACAACATTTTGACAAACACCCTCTTGCCGGAGATCTCGATTAGGTTGTTGGAGTCCCTCGCGGACGGTGTCAAACCATCGGCAGTCACGGTATCGGTAGGGGAAGACGGAGCTTTCCAGTACGCGACTGAGCCCAACGGCTGAGTGGGACTCCTAAGTGCCGGCATGACTGGTACCTGACTCGACTACCATCGAGGCGATTATGGCGAAGTACACCCAAGCAAACCGCCCCATGCGTTTCGAATCGAAACTCGGAGACGATGCACTCCTGCTGCAGGGGTTCGTTGGCAACGAGGGCATTTCGACGCCATACAGATTCACGTTGGACCTCTTGTCAGAAGATGCCGACATAAAAGCATCTGACCTACTGCGTACTCCCGCAGTAATCAAGCTGGCGTTACCCGATGGCAGCGAACGGCCAGTTCATGGCATGATCAATCGTTTCTCTCAGTTGGGTCAGGCCGAAGGGGAGCAGCTGACGTCATACCGTGCAGAGTTGGTTCCGTGGCTCTGGTTCCTGTCGCTATCGGCTGACTGCAAGATTTACCAGAACAAGACAGTGATCGAGATCGTCGAGGAAGTATTCAAGCAGCAGGGGTACTCGGATTTTGAATTCAAATGTGTGAAGAGCTATCCCAAACGCGACTTCTGCGTTCAATACAGAGAAACCCACCTCAACTTCGTGGCTCGGCTACTCGAAGAAGAGGGTGTGTTCTATTTCTTCCGGCATTCCGATTCGAAGCATACGCTTACGTTGGCCGACGATTCAAGTGTGGTGAAAAAGTGTGAAGGTCAGTCTACCGCACGCATGGCCATGCAGCCCGGTGCTTTTGAGGAAGAGGATATAGTATTGGGCTTCGAGCGGGAACACTCTGCATACGTGGGCAAAGTGACACTGAGAGATTACGACTATCTCAAACCGTCACTCAAGCTGGAGAGTGTCATGTCCGGCGAGGGCCAGGAAGAGGTCTATGACTACACCTTTCCAGGAAACGCCAATACGACTGCAGAGGGCGATCGGCTTGCACGAATTCAACTGGAGGAAGAGGAACAGTTGCACGAAGTTGTGCGCGGCGAGAGTACGTGTCGCTCTTTCCGCAGCTGTTGCATGTTCGACCTGAAGGACCACTACTGCAAAGAGGCTAATCAATCCTATCGACTCATCAAGGTTTCTCACTCGGCTCAGGCGGGTGACTATCTCAGCGGAGGACACGGCAATTTTCAATATCGCAACGATTTTGTAGCCATCCCGCTTTCGGTACCCTATCGGCCTCCCAGAGTGACCCCAAAACCAATAGTACAGGGCTCTCAGACAGCGTTGGTAGTAGGCAAATCGGGAGAGGAAATCTGGGTCGACAAGCATGGTCGGGTGAAGGTGCAATTCCACTGGGATAGGGATGGCAAGAAAGACGAAAACAGCTCATGTTGGGTGCGCGTGTCGAGTACTTGGGCCGGCAAAGGATGGGGCTTCATCCAGATTCCGCGGATTGGGCAGGAAGTAATAGTAGACTTTCTTGAGGGTGATCCGGACATGCCCATTATCACTGGACGCGTATACAATGGGGAAATGGCTCCGCCCTATGCCCTACCAGATTCCCAGACACAGAGTGGGATCAAGTCACGTAGCTCTAAAGGTGGTGGCACGGACAATTACAACGAGTTCCGCTTCGAGGATAAGAAGGGAAGTGAGCAGATCCTGCTGCACGCCGAAAAGGATCTGCTGGTTGAGGTGGAGAACGACGAGACTCACCGGGTTGAGCACGATCGAGTGACGGCGATTAAGAACGACGAGACCAAGACTATTGAAGAAGGCAATGAGGTCGTCAATATATCGAAGGGCAATCAAACGCTCGACATCAAGCAGGGTAACCAGGTGGTGACACTCGGTCAGGGTGACCAGAAGGTTACTCTGAATGGAGGAAGCCAAACATTGACGCTCAAGATGGGCGACCGCACTATCACCTTAGACAATGGCGGCGAGACGTTGCGGCTGAAGATGGGCGATCAAAAGACCCAGCTCGACATGGGAGACCAAACTACCGAAGTCAACATGGGTGATGTGACCACGAAGGTGGCCCTGGGTAAGGTGTCGGAAGAGGCGATGCAGGGTATAGAGCTCAAAGTGGGTCAAAGCAGCGTCAAGATAGATCAAGCTGGAGTGACCATCAAAGGAATGACCATCAAGGTCCAGGGGCAGATCAAAACCGAGGTCAAGGGAATGATGACTGACGTGAAGGGTGATGCGATGTTGACGGTCAAAGGTGGCATGACCATGATAAACTAGCTATGGCCGACACACCGATAACTCTAAGGTCTGGCAAGACGCTATCAGAAGTCTCCGAGGCCTCGGGACTGAGTGAGGAAGCGCAAGCCTTGTTCGCTACGGACATTGCGGGCAAGGAATACGTCGATCTGCTGGTCCAGAACGAGCACTATGCCGACGCCGTACGGTTCTTGGCACACGCCCTACCCAGACGCGAGGCGGTGTGGTGGGCATGGGTATCCGCCAAGCGGAGCGCAGGTGATGAACCTGCATTGGAGCTCCGAGAGGTTCTCGAAGCAACGGAAGCATGGATCAAAGAACCTACCGATCAAAACCGCCGGATGGCGATGGAGAAAGCTGAAGCCGCAGATTTTGCCACCGCAGCAGGGTGTGCAGGGCTGGCGGCGTTCCTGTCAGGTGACTCGTTAGCCCCGCC
>Ga0180432_10007810_pt1 | contig 13499 bp, 9 predicted proteins | sample SS_ome_10_FD_132414 | JGI IMG/M metagenome (GOLD analysis project Ga0180432, IMG submission 132414) | Hypersaline lake sediment archaeal communities from the Salton Sea, California, USA - SS_1_MS_2 metaG | ecosystem: Environmental > Aquatic > Non-marine Saline and Alkaline > Hypersaline >...
GCATTCTTCTGTAGGCCTGATAGACGCCGTAGCCGCCGACGCCGTAGTTGCGAACGGGTTCCTGGATGTGTGCCGCGAGATATTCTTCCCACGTCTCATTATTATTCGCCTGACTGCAATGGGTGAAACTGTCGCCGTAAGTACGGATGCGGCAGGGCCGGTCGGGGAAGTTAATGACCTTGCGAGCGCCGTCCGATTCGTAGTTGTAGAACACCTTGGTCCCGTCGACACCGGTGCTGCCTATTGCCTCGTGATTGACCCAGCCGAGTTCGGAATCGTATCTGAAGATCTCGCCGGGACGTTTGTCTCTGGGGCCGTATTCGCCGGTAATGAAGTCGTCGATCCTCCGGCGGCTCGGCTTTATCGTGCGAAGGTAGTTCTTGGCGCGCTGCTCGAAGCCGGCCTCGCCGGCCTCTGATGTTCGGTCAAGAGATAATGCCGCCAAAGAGGCGCCGGCCATCCTGCCCAGGAATTCACGTCGCTGCATCGTCATGCCTCCAAATAAACTCACACTGCTAATATCTACACGACAACAAGCCGCCAATATCATACCGTACCGGCGAATTAGGCTCAAGATGCGGTTTTCGCACTGCGTTGTGTGCTTTTTTCGGCAACTATTTTTTTCTTGATAATAAGGTTGTATTTGGTTAAGGCGCGCGTTTTTTCAGCCGATAAGAGCCCGAAGGTGACATTTGGTCCCGCAAAGCATTTCTTGGGGCTTTAACGGAAAACGATAGTGGAAAGTAAAGAAGGCTTCACGCTTGTAGAACTAATGGTCGTCATCCTCATCGTCGGCATCCTTGCCGCGGTGGCGTTACCATTTATGTTGGGACGCTCCGATAAAGCCAAATGGTCGGAAGCCAACACGTCAGCGGGAACGATTCGCATAGCTATTCGCGCTTATGTTGCCGAGACAAACCTTGCCGCGGCACAAGCTCTCGTAGGCAATAATCTCGGTGACGCGACAACACGCAACTTGACCGGCTTTGCCGCCTCATATATCGAGGGGGCCTACTTCACAGCCTCAGATTACACTATTACCTCCGTGGACGACAACGGATTTGCGGCGATCAGAGTCACCGGGAGTAAAGGCAACGCGCCAAGCGGCTCTTATCAGTTGGAGGCGGATGGCGATTGGGTGAAGCAATAAAACAAAGCCCCTGCTGGAAGGAGGACTAAGAACAGCAGGGGCTCGTTACTGTGACGAGATTCCCTGCTCGCCACCGGTATATAATACACGCGCCCGCCGGGTTGGGAAAGCATATTTGTAGATAAATTTACTATATAATAATCAGGCCCGGCAGCAGTTGAGCGTGATTAGTGAATCCGGGCCCGCCCCAGTCCGGGAATCAGCCGGGGTCTGTTTTTGGCGTTTATCGAGCCTCATTAACGATAATCTTCCAAACCACCAGGAAAAAGCCCCTGAATTGATCCGCAGAAATAGCCGATGAGCACTAATAGATACGCGTTTACAGGCGGATCAATCATGGGAAAAACCAGAAAGCAACAGCAAAAAACCCACCGGCCTCAACGCTTTGTCAAACAAAAGAAGCGTACGAACGAGAAAAGATTGACTCGGCATCCTGAAACTGCGAGACGGCCGGCGAATGAGAAACGAGACGCCGAGACCAAAGATGTTCGAGCGGTCGGATTGAAAAAGCAGATACGCTAAGTCGTCTGTCTGATTGCGCAGACTCAAACCGATAGAATAGCACAGTATACAGTCTGATTTCAATGCTTCTTAATCTTGTCCTGGGAGTGTTTTACGGTTCATCAACGAGGTGACTTTTTGCGTAGATGACGTGAGATCATTTCTCTACATCTTCAGGAACAAGGCGTTTGAGTTCCTCGAACCAGTTGAGCACGACGTTGATCTGCACGGGGATTGTCTCCTCGCCCAGAGGCTTAGACATGATGAAGCGCCGATTCTCGGCGTCATAATCGTAGTTTGCCACGAAGTAGTTCCGATCAAACCATTCCTTAAAAAGATCCTGAGGGGCACTAAAAGTAAAGCTTGCTTCATCTTCCAGGTTGACAACCTTCATAGTATTACCGCTGCGATAAAAAAGTTGTTGACCGGAGGGATCCCAAACCGGTTCATCGCCCCGGTCGAATGATATTTGCCGTCGGTCGTCGGCGCCGGGAAATCGACGAAGGTAGACTTCGCAACGGCCGCTTTCATCCGAAACATAAGCCATCGACTTGCCACTGGGATGAAACGCCGGCATTTTCTCATTAAAGGGAGTGGCAAGAAAGGCCTCCTCTCGATTCTCCGCTGCATTGAGCACCCAAATGTCAAGAGTAGGCAACTCGTTGATATCCGCGTTGATTTTTATAAAGGCCAGGTGTTTCCGATCTTTTGACCAACAACCGGATAAATGAACGACACCGGGATCTGGCCTGGTTAAGGGGTGCTCGTCGCTGCCGTCCGGGGCGATGGAAAAAAGGCTTGCCATATTGCTTTTGTGGAAAAAAGCACAGGTAATACGACCGCCCGTAGGTTCCCAAATCGGCCAGAGGTCCCAAAAGGGATTATTGGTGATTTTGGTTAGAGATGGTCTTGCCAGCTCACACACATACACATCACAGTTAGGATATGTCTTGACTAATGCCAAACGGGATCCGTCGGGAGATAGGCGCGGACCATGATAGATGTCAGGCGTCAATGGAAGAGGAGTCTTTTCACCTTGCATGTTGACCCAAACCAAGCTGTTTTTGGCTATATCTGTTCCTTTGGGGGCGTATATCAATGTGCCGTTATTCGCTAAACTGAAATGGGCCGCGGGACCGGTTATCACATCATCTGTAACTCTAACCTCAGGACCGATCACCTTGCCTTGCTTTAAATCAAACGGTACGGCCAATAGATTGTCTACACCGGCATAGACTACATAATCCCGGCCTTCATATTCCACATAGTGTGCGTTACTCCCATGGATGCCCAGCTTGTGCCATTGATTCGTGTCCAGAGACAGTAAGGCAATCTCTCGCTTTTCAGTCTCTTCGTACGAAACAATTGTGAAAAGCAAAGCCCTTCCCCCGGGCAGCATGCAGGGTTGCGTGTGGATTTGTTCCCCCTCTGCCTTGTCCGGATGGGTCACAGGTATGGGCTTGCCGTCCCCGTTTGTGGTTAGCTTAAACAAACCACTACTGGGATTGAGTGTAAAATAGAGGGCGTTTTCCTTGGCCGACCAACACCCGCCGTGACTGAGCATACTGATCAAGCTAATGGTTAGGACTATCCCGGATTCAAGCGAGACTTTCTTTAGTTTACTCGGTGTAAAAAAGACTACCCAGTTGCTGTCCGGCAGGAAAATTGGACTGTGGGCATCTTCCGTATTTGGGATCAATCTGGGAGCCATGCTGTGCCATTCCCGTACAAACAGTTGATTGATCCCATCCTGGCTGGCAACATACACAATCCTGGAACCGTCCGGCGATAAAACAATCTTGCTGGTCCAGAGTTCAGTCTCTCCGATTTGTTGAGATTGAGGGAGAGTGATGCCAAAATGAACAGGTTGGATTTGAGGAGGCTTTGAGGATGGTTTTCGCAACAATACTTTTATAACTATGCCCAACAGTAAAACCACAACTGCGATACTTGCAAGCTTCAACCAATTTCGTTGATGCTTCGCAGCAGGCAATATGATGGAGGTTAATGTGGATCCAACAGGTGGCGCAACTTCCGGCTCATCCAGCGTTTCATGGATTTCAACAACGGCGTCGCCGACATGCTGCAATCTGAGTTTAGGATCTTTTTCAAGGCAGCGACGCAGCAAGACCCTAATATTGTGCGGTAACTCTTGCGGCAGTTGGGTCCAATCCGGCTCCCGCTGCAACACTAAGGAGATAGTATCGGAGATAGTCTCGCCCTCGAAGGCAAGATGGCCCGTCAGCATCTCGTAGAGCACGCAGCCGAACGACCAGACGTCGCTTCGGTGGTCGACGTTTTTGTCCCGTGTCTGCTCGGGGCTCATATAGGCGGGTGTTCCGACGAGTCTTCCTTCTTGCGTAACGGCCGTCTCCTGAGCTTTACGGGAAGGTCCAAACGCCTTGGCTATGCCGAAGTCGAGTATTTTGACATTTTCGTCCGGCGTGATCTTGATGTTGCCGGGCTTGAGGTCGCGGTGGATGACTCCCTTCTCATAAGCTGACGACAAAGCTTCGGCAATTTGTTGAGCTATAGTAAGCGCTTCGCGGACTTCGAGAGGCTTGTTGGCCATGTGCTCACCCAGAGTCCGGCCGGGAACATATTCGAGTATAAGATGGCAAACGCCCTCTTCGAACTCGACGATATCGTGGATCGCTGCAATGTGCGGATGGTTCAGCGAGGCAAGAAGCTTCGCTTCGCGCCTGAACCTCGCCTGGGCGGCTTCATCTTCGAGCAAATGAGCCGGCATGGTCTTTACTGCCACAAAACGATCCAGGCGGGTGTCCTGAGCTTTGTAAACGATGCCCATGCCGCCTTGGCCGATGATCTCGATTATCCTAAATCCAGCGATCTGCTTGCCGATTAGAGAGCGGCCTGTATCTTCGGTGGTGAAGTCACTGTCGTTCGTTTGCTTGACCAGATCGAAGAGAGAATCCACCCGTCCGAAAGAGGCGATCCTTCTGCGGATATCCTCTTCGAGACCCGGATACTGCCTGACGAATTCGTCGATATCCGGCGCCTCACCTCGCGTTCGGGCTTCGATAAATTGAAGCACAGCGGCATCAAGCCTGCTCTCACTGTCTTGTCCATTCGCCTCAGCCATTAGAGTCTCTCAAATGCCTTAGTCAATGCCAGCATCGCCCGAGATAACAGCATTCCCACTGCGTCGGTGCTCTTGCCTATACGGGCGGCGATATCTTTGTGGGCAAGCCCCTCGATCCGGGCGAGCATGATAACCTCACGATGTGCCGGCTTGAGCTGGTCCATAGCCTGTTCCAGTCTGTCCAAATCCTCTTTTCTCGTGAAAATGAGACTGGGTGTTGTCTGGGAAGCGGGGTGCATGGCTTGTCCGCTCTGGCCGCGTGTAGATGATAGTCGCCGCTCTAAAGGCACTTCCCTTCGCATATCACGTTTGGCGGCATGCAACCGGTCCAGATTGCCGCGAATCTGGTTCTCGGCAATCCCGGATAGCCATCGCACAAAATCCCCCTCACTGCTGTAGCTGAAACCATCCAGATCTCGCAAAGCCGCCATCAATGCATCCTGGACGATGTCCATAGACTGTAGTTTTGACCGCAGTTCAGAGCCCATTCGAAGCCGGACGATCCGCCGGACCCGTTCGACATAGGCCGCACAGAGCTGATTCCGTGCCGATTCATCTCCCCCTTTGGCCCTTATTACCAGATATTGGGTCTTGTCCTGAGCCGTTTGCATTATGGTTCGAGTTTCCTGAAACGATACCAGTATAGGAAATTTTATCAGGTCAGAGGACTTTTCCCAAAAAAAAACGTTGGTTTCAGCTTTTTTCTCCCCTGTTACAGGTAGGCCGTCAAATGTTGAGCCTGAAAAAATCAAATAACCAAATATGAAAGGAGCAATACCATGGAACGAAGAAGAATCATCACATCGGCAGTTGTTATCATATTACTGATCAGTGCCGGTCAGAATATACAGGCGGAAGTTGGCTTTGGGACTCTCAAAAACCTTGGCCCGGAGATCAACTCAGCACAGGATGAATATGCCGTTGAGGTCTCAGACGATGGACTCTGTCTCCTGTATTCCGACAGCCCTTTTGCGTGGCGACCGGGAGGAAAAGGGAACATTGACATATGGATGGTCACCCGAACAACAACAGATCAGCCGTTTGGCCCGCCGATCAACGTGTCCGAGTTGAACACAAGCTATCATGATTTTTCACCGACTCTATCAGTAGATGGATTGACCGTATTCTTCTCCTCCAACCGCCCGGGCGGTCGCGGTGATATGGATCTGTGGATGGCAAGGCGACCGACTAAGGATGAGACCTTCGGCCAACCCGTGAATATAGGTTCTGTCAATGGTGGTGCCGGCGACTTCTGTCCCTGCCTGTCTGCGGATGGGCTGTCACTCTACTTCAACTCCTCTCGATGGGGGGGGGTATGGCAGTTGTGATATCTACGTGGCAAAACGCGATACAGTCAGTTCTCCCTGGCGAACTCCCGTTAACCTCGGCTCTCGCATTAACAGCAACCAGACAGACGGTAATCCTCAGATTTCAGACGATGGACTGCGGCTGTTCTACAGCTCGAACAAGTCCGGTGGATTTGGCCAAGAAGACCTCTATATGGTCACGAGAGAGACGGTGAATTCCACATGGGGAAACCCCGTCAATATGGGTCCACTTTTCAATACAGGAGGTAGAGAACCGTCAATTAGCATCTGTCCCAAGGCCTGCACAATGTTCATATGTTCCGCTCGCTCCGGCGGTGTTGGCCAGTGCGACATATGGGAGATCCCGATTGCTTCTATCCTTGACTTTGATGGTAACGGAAGAGTCGGTGAGCTGGAAATCAATACTGTTGTCGAGCAATGGCACACGGACGCGGCAGAATGCGACGTTGCTCCAGCCCCCTTTGGAGATGGATTCGTAGATGTTCAAGATTTGCTCGTCTTCTCCGAGTGCGTCTCCAAAGGTGTTTATGATCCTACTTTGGTAGCGCACTGGGCACTCGATGAGACCGAAGGCGACATCGCCTATGACAGCGCGGGCCTGAACGATGTCGTTGTCCTTGGCGGTGCCATTTGGCTGCCGAATGGTGGGCACGTTGATGGTGCAATTGAGTTGGATGGATTGGATGATTGTCTGATCGCTGACACCCCACTGAATCCGGCAGATGGGCCGTTCAGCGTTTTCGCCTGGATAAACGGCGGTGCCGCGGGGCAGGCGATCATCTCAGAGCCTGCCGGGCCGGACTGGCTGTCTCTGGATCCAAAAACAGGCTGTTTGATGACCGAGCTTACAAGCGCTGGTCGTGGCGCCAGCTTGTTACTGTCACAGACTAATATAAATGATGGGAACTGGCACCGGGTAGGTTTTGTCTGGGATGGTGGGTTCAGAATGCTCTACGTCGATGGCGTTGTGGTGTCATCCGACATGCAGAGCGGCCTGGTTAGCCCAGGAAACGGTTTCTACATCGGAACCGGCAAAGCCATGGCGCCCGGAACATATTTCGAGGGTTTGATCGACGACGTGCGCATCTACAACCGAGTCGTGCGGCCGTAGCCGACAACATTCATCTGGGAAACACTCAGGGGGCCGGTTGTAGAGAGAGCGCCGGCCCCTGGTTTTTGGCTGCATGAGGGATGACGTGTGAATCGCCCTTTCTCGCGTAGCAGAAAGTATTCGAGAAGAAGAATTTGAGTCCTCGCCTCATTTTCAGTACAATAGTCTGACACAACAGGGAAAACCTGAGCCGAGAACGAGCATGAGTGATGTCACACGAATTCTCAACGCGATTGAGGGGGGAGATCCGAAGGCTGCTAATGATCTGCTTCCATTAGTCTATGAGGAGCTTCGTCTTCTGGCCGCGCAGAAGATGGCTAAGGAAAAACCGGGGCAGACGCTTCAGGCCACTGCTCTGGTACACGAGGCGTATATACGATTGGTGGGCTTGGACAAGCAGAGTTGGGGCGGCAAAAGACATTTCTTCATGGCTGCCGCCGAGGCGATGAGACGCGTCCTGGTTGATTATGCAAGGCAGAAGAAGAGTCTCAAGCGCGGTGGTGACCGAGAAAGAGTCCCGCTTACCGACATGAATTCACCTCAGAATGACCCTGCCCTGTCCGATGACCTGATCGACCTGGACGAAGCTCTGGAAAAACTGTCCGGGACAGACCGCGCCAAAGCTGATCTCGTCAAGCTCCGATACTTCGCCGGCCTGACAGGTGAGCAGGCGGCCGAAGCACTCGGTATTTCTCATGCTACGGCCGAACGGTACTGGGACTATGCATGTTCATGGTTGCGGCTTGAAATCCTCAGGAGCCGTCAAAAACGTTCCTGACAAAGATTTTTTTACAATTCGACATTTTTCTGAGGGAATTGTGCTGCCGTTTTACGCTTCTGTATTATAGAGCCATTATGAGGGTAGACTCATGGTCAACAGGCCGAAAAGTGAAGAAGAGATATATTATGCTGCTCTTGAACAGCCGCTCGATAAGCGGGCAAGCTATGTTGAGGCTGTCTGCGGCGATGATTTGGAGCTGCTGGAGCGCGTGGGGTCTCTACTTAGTATTCGAGAAGCTGGAGACAACTTCCTTGAATCACCCCCATTCATAGATCAACCTTTGACAAACACGCTCCCTGAAGAGAAACCCGGCACGATCATCGACAAATACAAGCTGCTGGAGCAAATCGGCGAGGGCGGCATGGCGGTGGTCTACATGGCCGAGCAGCTTGAGCCGATCCGGCGCAAAGTCGCCCTAAAGATCATCAAATTGGGCATGGATACCAGGCAGGTAATCGCCCGTTTCGAGGCCGAGCGGCAGGCTCTCGCCATGATGGATCATCCGAACATCGCCAAAGTCTTCGATGCCGGAGCGACCGAAACAGGCCGGCCGTATTTCGTTATGGAATTAGTCACCGGCGTCTCGATCACCGAGTACTGTGATAAGAACAATCTGAGCACCAAAGACCGATTGGCCCTGTTCATTCAGGTCTGTAATGCCGTCCAGCATGCCCATGAAAAGGGAATCATCCATCGGGATATTAAGCCGACCAATGTTTTGGTGGCGCATCATGACGGCAGGCCCGTTCCCAAAGTCATCGACTTCGGCATCGCCAAAGCAACCAACCAGCGGCTGACAGAAAAGACGCTCTTCACCCGCTACGCTCACATAATCGGCACGCCGGCTTATATGAGTCCGGAGCAGGCCGAACTTAGCGATCTTGGAATTGACAGTCGCTCAGACATCTACTCTCTCGGTGTTCTGCTCTATGAATTGCTCACCGGCACAACGCCATTAAGCGAAGAAGAACTGCGCAAAGCCGGCTATATGGAGATGCAGCGGGTCATCCGCGAGCAGGAGCCGCAGAAACCCTCCACAAAACTCAGGACGCTTGGCGAAACACTGACGGACGTAGCAAAACATCGCGATTCAAGCCCAGATCTTCTGACCAGGGCAATCCGCGGCGACCTCGACTGGATTGTGATGAAGTCGCTTGAGAAAGCCAGGGAAAGACGCTATGACAACGTCTCGGAATTGGCTCTCGATATCCAGAGACACCTGAAAGATCAACCGATTCTCGCAAGGGCGCCCGGCACTTTCTATCGACTGCATAAGTTCTTTCGCAGACATCGATTCCAAGTTGCAGCTTCGCTTATAGTGTCTGTTCTTGCTGTTACCCTGCTCATCGTGGTGTTCTCGGTTGGGAAATTCCACCTGCCCCGGTCGGAAAGGGAAGTGTTCTTGACGCATAGGAACACCCTCCAGAGCGCCACTGATTTGTTTGAGGATGGCAACCTTGACACAGCGTTGGCGAATCTTGCGTCAATTCGCCATAGTAAGTATGTTGGGTCTGAAGCACGCCGTCTATGGGACCAAATCCTGGCAGAGATCGGCGAGCACGTGCGCTCTTTGACTGAAAAGATAGAGACCAACCCGGAGGATGCACGGAATTATCTCCTCCGCGCACAACGATATTATCTGCTGTGCAAAACACAAAACATGATTGCCGACATGGAAATGTATGTCAACATCTTAAGTCCTTTGGACGAAACGAATCCACATGACCTGGAGTTTCGGAGACTTCTCAAAGGTCTCTGGCAAAGCACTCCAACAAATCTGGGGCCGACAGTCAACAGTTGGGCTCCGGATTATGCACCAAGCATTTCGGCTGACGGTCTTTCGCTCTACTTTTCCTCGGCACGTTCCGGTGAATGGGCTGACTTGTGGGTAACTACAAGAGCAACGGTTTCGGATTCCTGGGATCCCCCGGTCGATCTCAGATCACCGATCAACAGTTCGTTTACCGAGGAAACACCGAGCATTTCGGCCGACGGTCGTACGCTTTACTTCAGTTCCCTTCGGCCCGGTGGAATCGACGACATGGATCTCTGGAAAGCCACGCGGCAAACGACAGACGATGAGTGGACAGCGCCCGTGAATCTCGGATCAACTATCAACAGATCGTCTTTCGACTGGTCCCCGAGCATCTCGGAAGATGAATTGTTGCTTGTCTTCAGTTCCGACTGGCCCGATCGAACCGACAAAAGCGACCTGTGGATGACGAGGCGAAGTACGACAGACGATCCCTGGTCGAAGCCGGTGAATCTTGGACCACCGGTTAACAGTCCGTCTGTTGAAGCGACACCGAGCATATCTGCTGATGGTTTGTTGCTTTTTTTCCAGTCTAATCGACCCGGCGGATATGGTGGTCCAGCGGTGGACATATGGGTTGCCAGGCGAAAGACAACTGATGATCCCTGGTCGCAGCCATTGAACCTTGGCCCGGTGATCAACACGTTCGGTTTCGATGGTTGCCCAAGCATCTCGGCCGATGGTTCCACTCTCTACTTCGCTTCCGACCGTCCGGGCGGGCACGGCGGTGAAGACCTTTGGCAGGTGTCAATCACTCCCATGCCGGACGACTTCCGGGAAGACCGCGACTCCGATTCGCCTGTGGAAGCAGACAAGAGCAACAGCGGAAAGGAGGTGATGCCGCTTACAGAAGACAGATGACCCAGGACAGAGGCCATAGGATGAAACCAAACAAAAAAGTAGCCGGCGAGTATCACGCCATCAAGCACATAACTCGCCGGCCCGGCCAAACTCGGACACACGGTTTGCGCGCCCGAATCAAGGCTCATCTTACGATACAGCAAACCGAGAAAAAAAGCAAGATTGGAGGTATGAATTATGTTATGGCTGTATTTCCGGTAAATGTTTTATGCTCACAATGTTAATTTAACTCGCAGTGTCTTGTAGTCTAAATTATTGAATTAAGAAAGGAAAAATATTATGAACGCGAAAAGAACAACAGCTATCGTATGTATGACAGGCATTGTTATGTTTTGCTTCGTTGCCGGCCATCTCGGAAGCAATAACGCGTCTGCTCAGGGAGAAGACACATGGTCGTGTAATGTGGCAGGGACCTATGTCCACACGGTACCTCCATTCGGAGAAGGCAATGACGCTGTAGTCATCACTACTCTTGTTCCTCTGGATCCTATGGGTACACGGTTACAGATGATTGAGCGATGGCCCAACAGCGCCCCAGGTTTCGGAGATATCCAAACCGCTTATTATGGCGAGGCTGTCAAGGTTGGTCACGACACATACAAGTTCAGCATCATGGGATATACTTTCAAAAAATTACCGGTAAACCGTGGAGAATTGGAATCCACTATTGGGATGGCAGGCTCTTTTCGGATTATCGATTGCGATACTATCGAGACCTTTGATGTTGACATGCCCATATATGGTCCCGAACACGATAAGGATGGCGACGGATTTCCGGATAGCGATGAAACGCCGAACACTAATTTCGGCAGTCCGGGACCTCGGGATACCAGAAAGAGGATACCATTTATGGAGCCTTGTGTGCAATAAAACAAGCCCAAGTTGTTGTAATTTGACGTTTGTCAGCCGAAGTTCCACCGGCTCAATAACCTGAGCGTTGCGGAGGTAGAGCTTATAATCTGGGCTGTGAGCATCTGCTTGCAGCCCTTTTTCGTTGCGCAAGAGAAGCCCACAGCATCTCCTGGAGCAGCCCTCAGAGGCGTTCTGCGCTCGTAGAATCTTAGGTAGTCACATCTTGACAAATCCCTGCTGTTTGCAGTACAATACACATAGCGTTTTGGATGAAACCAAAACGGCGTCAATCAGGAGGTTTTGGAAAACAATCACGAGCTGCGGCGAATTTGTATAGTAAGGGCACAAAATATTAACCGCCATCCGCTTGAGCAGGGGCAGACTATAAAGGAGAGAAGGGATGAAAAAGACGATTTCACTCATGTTGGTTTTAGGATTGTGCATGGTTGCGAAAGGAGATTTCACGTTTAGTACCCCCACGAATTTAGGGCTGCCGGTCAACAGTTTTGATCACGATAGGAGCCCAAGTATCCGGGCCGACGGGCTGGAAATGTACTTCACTTCCGAACGAGATGGCGGTGAAGGCACAATTGACATCTGGGTGTCTACGCGTGCAAAAAAAGAGGATGACTGGGGAGCCCCGACGAACCTTGGCCCGACGATCAATACCTGGGAGTGGCAAACGAGCCCTTGTATTTCGGCTGATGGGCTGGAGCTTATCTTTAATGACTGGGGCCTGTGGGTAGTGAGGCGGGCAACGGTTTCCGATCCCTGGGGCGAAAAGGAAAAAGACTCGCTTATTAACGTTAACACGTCGAACGTAAATTCTGGGCCATGCCTATCAAGCGACGGCCTATCGCTCTTCTTATTCTCGTGGGAAAAAAAGGAACTATACGTCTCGACACGGCCCACGAGAGACGAGCTTTGGTCGGAGCCTGTGAATCTTGGACCGACGGTCAACGGCGTCAACAGCACTTGGGAAAATAGCCGCCCGGGCATCTCGGCCGACGGCCTTGTGCTTTTCTTCACTTCCGACCGGCCCGGTGGCTCCGGCAATACAGACCTGTGGATGACGAGGCGGAGCACGATAGACGGTCCCTGGTCGGAGCCGGTGAATCTTGGGCCGACGATTAACAGTGGCAGGTGGGAGTACCACCCGGAGATATCGGCCGACGGCAGATCGCTTCTCTTTTGCTCTAATCGCGACTACAGCGATCACGATATATATCAGGCAGAGGTGCGTCCCGTCGTCGACCTCAACGGCGATGGCCAGGTCGATGGAAAGGATCTGTTGTGCATGGCAGCCCAATGGGACACAGACGACACGCTGTGTGATATCGGCCCATACGCCTGGGGGGATGGTATTGTCGACGTCCAGGATGTAGTGGCTCTTGCCGAGTACATAGGAAAGGATATAAACGATCCGACGCTCATCGCTCACTGGCCATTAGACGAAACAGAGGGCATTCTGACTCGCGATATTATAAGTGGCAACGACGCCTATATTATGGGCAATCCGATTTGGGTGTCTGATGACGGACAGGTGGGCGGTGCACTTCAATTGGACGGCGTAGGGGACTACGTTATTACCGCCTCCGCACTTGATCCGGCAGATGGTCCTTTCAGTGTGCTCACATGGATAAAAGGCGGTGCGCCCGGCCAGGTAATTATTTCACAATCGATGGGCGCCAACTACCTCATGTTAGACGCCGAAGGCAGGTTAATGACCGAACTCGCCAGCATAGGGCTTAACAGTAGTCCCTTGATATCCGAGATTAAAATCAACGATGGGCAATGGCACCGGGTGGCTCTGGTATGGAACGGTCAGTACAGGAAGCTCTGTGTTGATAACGCGGTAGTTGCCGAAGATATGCAGGATGGTTTGGCAGGCTCGGGCAACCGCCTGTACATTGGAGCCGGAAGGAACACAGAAACTGGAACATATTGGTCCGGCATGATCGACGACGTGCGGATCTATAATCGAGTCGTGCGGCCGTAA
>Ga0180432_10007813_pt1 | contig 13492 bp, 11 predicted proteins | sample SS_ome_10_FD_132414 | JGI IMG/M metagenome (GOLD analysis project Ga0180432, IMG submission 132414) | Hypersaline lake sediment archaeal communities from the Salton Sea, California, USA - SS_1_MS_2 metaG | ecosystem: Environmental > Aquatic > Non-marine Saline and Alkaline > Hypersaline >...
CAAACCAAATAAAGTGATATCCTGTTACGTAAGGATCAGCAACACCAACATTTGTGCCACCAAATTTACGAGTTAGGATATTATTGCCTAATTCAGCAAATGAGTATTTCATGTACGACATTATATCCTCCTTAGTCTGAGTGACTTAAGCAACTCTATTAGAGCTGTATAATTATTATGGTGATATCTCTATGTCTTGAATCTTATTCAAAATATTATTCCAATCACCTTCAAATCTAATTCCTTTGTCGTCAATGTATGCCATTGCGCCCATTTTGTCAGCGGTAATTAAATCAAAATGGATTTCATGTGTATTTAAAAAATCTTCAACATCTTTTATTAATTTTTCTGTAACTTCTGGTCCATTTTCTGTTTTTGATGCTCGTGTTGTGAAGATTATAATCTTATATTTTTGTTTTAGAATATCTATTGCTTCTTTTGCACCTTCAATAGGTCCATTCAATTTGCCATCATTCCACTCAGTGTACTGATGAATAACTCCATCGAAGTCAATCATCAATCTTTGTCCTTCACTCATAGTTCTATCACTTTCTTCACCATACATTACTTTGCGATGAATCTTTTTTCGTGTGTGTGGTGAATCCATAGGAAATATAGACTCGTCACTACTTTGAATTTTTTCGAGATAAGTATTGAGCATTTTTAGTCCGTTTTGTAACATAATTAAAATTAGATTTTCATTTATAGTTTGTTCTAAATACTTTATTAGTTTAGTTTCTCATTGATAAAGGAAAACCGTATATATATTTATTAGTATAAAGGAGAAAATGATACCATGTTAGAAAATCTTATTAAGAATTTAAAAAAGAAATTCAGGTTTAAGGATTCTACCAGTATTGGAGATACAGTAATAATTCTTTCAGAAGCATTCGGTATTGTTCCAGATCAAATAAATTTTGCTTTTGTTAAGAGCATAGTTCCAAGTGAAAAAAAAGGGATCGATAAAATTGAATTATTTATGATTGGTCCTTTTAAATCTATATTTATGAATTTGATAAAGGATTTCTATACTGGTAAAGAATGTTTTTATGTTTCAGGTAATAAGATGTGGATATGTGCAATTGATAGACCGATAGATGATGATGGTGAAAAGGATGAAGGGGATGAACCAGCTAAAATATTCGAATTAATTCAAGGGGGTGCAAGTGAAGACGAGAAAGGTGATTGAAACAGAAACTTATAAAATCCTGTTCAATTTAGTAACAGGTGTTGAAATTATGAGCGGGATAAAAGGACATCCAGATCCTTTTGCATTAAAATTCCCGTCGATGATTGATATTGGAATAATGGGAAGTTGCCCTAATAAATGCGAAATATGCTATCAGGGTGATAAAACCGAACCCAATATGACTCTCGATAATTTCAGAAGAGTCATTGAAGAAGCAAAAACCATGACCAATCAGGTTGCTCTTGGTGGTAGAGGTGATCCTAATCTCCATCCACACTTCATTGACATTGTCAAATGTGCAAGACAAAATGATATTGCTCCAAATTATACTACGTCTGGCATAAATTTGACAGATATACAAATAGCAGCAACAAAAGAATATTGTGGAGCAGTTGCTGTGAGTGATTATGGAACCCCACATACATATGAAGCGGTCAAGCGATTCATGGAATTTGGAATCAAGACCAATATTCATTTCGTGGTAACAAAACATTCAATGCCGACAGCTATAAGAATGATACAAGGTTATGATCCGTGGGGAGGAAGGATTGATCTTGATAAGTTAAATGCTGTCATATTCTTGCTTTTCAAACAGCAAGGTCGGGGAGTTAATCTCGCTGATTATTCCCCAACACCAGCTCAAACAAAAATATTCAGTGAAGTTATCAAAGAACCCAAAAGTAAGTTCAAAATTGGAATGGATAGCTGCATGATGAATAAGGTGCTTCAACACAGAGAAATGACTAAACTTGAAAAACTCTGTGCTGATACGTGTGAAGCAGGTAGAATGAGCATGTATATAACACCTGATATGAAACTATTACCCTGTTCATTTGGAGATCATGATCTTCATGGAATTCCATTCACAGGTGACAATATAAGAAACATCCAAAGCATTTGGCAGCACGAAGGGATATTCCAGGATTTTAGAGAAATATTGAAAGAAACTCCTGACTGTTGTCCTTATGAAGAACTTTGGAAACAATTTAAAGTATTGATGGCAGCGTGAAGGGGGGTGATCTGCTAATGTCTGCCGACGATAAGAAGAATTCAGGTTTTTCAAGCATGAGTCTTGATGACCTAAAAAATCTCGATCCTGAAAAACTAAAAGGTGTTACGTTTGATGGTGAGAGTTTCGAAGATTGGAGAAATCGAATAAAAGAAAAACGGAGCAACGAGGAAGCAAAAATGGAACACACTGTTACGAGTAGACAACAAAAGTCTTTTCTGAATAGAACTCGTAGCAGAAAACTTCGTTCGAAAGCTCCTACTGAACACTCTGGATTTGTGAGGATATATAGCAGAGAAGAAGTGTTCAAGGCAAACGCCGAAAGGAGATTTATGGAAACCAAAGGTAAATATCTCTATGTAAGAGATGATGGAATCTGGCATAAACAGGCGACGGTTCTGAATCTGATGATGATCTGGACTACAAAGGATGTAGAAAATGTGTTCAAAACATTGGACATCCTTGATAAAAAAGGAAATTCACTCGGACAAAAATATACGGAAACCCCGCCACTTACAACTCATAACCTTAACGTATTCCTATGCAGTAAATTGAAGGATATGACCCCACAAAAGCTTACCACTTCAACCGGACCAATAATTTCCGGTATATACGAGGGTCTGAAAGACGGGATAAAAGGTAAGTGTAATGATGGTCTGATTACCCGAAAAACCGAGGCAGATTCAAAAGCTCAGGAATATGAACTGAATGGAGAAATATTCAAGTATACCCTTGATGATCTCCTCGCTGAAGTCAGGCGTGTGACAAATGAAAGGCAGAAAACAAGAACTGCCAAACTCAAGAAGAAAAAGAAAGATGCATCCGATAAGGCAGATAAAAAGAAAGCAGTCGCTACTAAGAAAGCTGCTGAAGAACTACGAGCTGCCGAAGACGCTCTTGATAGACTCGACCTCAGCACTGAAGAAGGTCTCAAAACCTTCATTCTAAAACATCCTGCTGTTTCTATAACTGAATCAGATGCGAAAGAACTGGATGCATCATCGTATACATTGGTTCAAACAATCATGGAAGCGGGTTATCGCAAAGGTGTTTATGACGAGCGAAAGAATATCAAACTCGTTGCTGAAACACCACCTGACAACCTCAACGAGACTAGCGTTGATGCGGTTGATGTAGAATCTCATGATGAATCCGTAGAACAATCACCCCACTATGATATCATATCGTTAGTGAATGCACTGCCACGCGGGTCGAAACTCACAAAGAATCCCGATGGAACCATTCACGTCCTACTGTAGCCCCTACGGGAAAAATGGAGTCGCTTATGTATATAGCGACTCCATTTTTTTGCCTGATGATTCTCTAATTAATTACTTCTGTCGTTTGCAATTGAAGTTTTGCGAAACTCTTTAAGTTCTTCAGTTAGCTTCATGCTTAGCTTTCTAGCTTTAAGAGCATTTGTTTTACACCCCCGCCCTTCGGCACCAGAATCTGCTGCTTCTTTGAACTCGTTCCATGTTTCTTGCAATGATTCAACTGTTGGTTTGTATTCGTCTAACATTTTAATTCACTCCTTTCGGTCATTAGATTAACTAAAGTTTTCTCTTGCTCTTTAATATGTTCTATATGTTATAGTATATTAGAATAGTATTAGGATAGAGTCAAAATCTATATATATTATTTATTAAATAAAGAGGTTATTGTGAGTATTTCTACATTTGTATAGAAGGGGGAAAAATGGCTAAACAAGATAAAGTATATAAAGGTAATATGAAAGCAAGAATAGCTGATTTAAATCAGATTGTATATGACCTAATTTTTAAACAACAAACACACGATCCAGCTATCTTGATATCTGGTTTACAACATTTTATAGATCATGGAACTTGCACCGAAACACCAATCGACTGCGCTGAAAAAAATAAGACATTTGAAACCATTTTGAATCAATTACCAGATGTAATATGGTTTTGTGATATGGATATGAAAGTAAATTATATATCACAAGCGTGTACCAGACTAATGGGGATTCCTGTTTCTGATGCAGTCAATATGAGAGCAGATGAATACATGAGTGTAGATGAATTTTCAAAAATGGTTACAATACTATCTGAAGCAGTAGAAGAAGCAAAAATTTCTGCACCAAATACAGAGATAAAAAGGAAATTCAAAACAAAATTTATCCGACAAACGGATGGTGAAGAAATATGGGTTGAAGTTATAGCAATTCTTATAAGAGATGCTGGCGGAAAACCAATCGGAATAGCAGGTGTTACAAGAGATATCAACGACGAAACAATTGCTCAACGTGAAGTATTCACAGCTCAAAAGCTTGAAGCTCTTGGTCAGCTTGCTGGTGGTATGGCACATGACTTCAATAATTTATTGAGTGCAATGCTTTCATATCTTGGTTTGATTAAATCAGATGAACAAACTCTAACAAGAAACCAGATTATAATAACAAAAATGGAGGGTGTTATAAAACAAGCAACGGAACTTATTCAGCGAGTTCTTGGTTTTTCAAGAAAAGGAAAATTGAGAAACGAAGCTGTTGAGACCATTGATATAGTAACTGATACTATCGAAATGTTCCATGCTGCACGAAGGGATTTTTCGGTAAAGACTAAACATTCAGGATCATCATATATGGAGGGGGATAGAGCACAATTACAACAGGTGCTTCTAAATCTTTTAATAAATTCTGCTGATGCTATAGATGAGGCAAAGGTAAAGGGAATATCAACTGTAAAAGATATATCTGTAAACACGAGGGTGGTAAATCTCAGCGAATCAAATCCATTTGGAATACCATCCGGAGAATATTCTGTGATTTCAGTAAGAGATTATGGAATTGGAATACCAATTGAAATACAAGAAAGGATATATGATCCATATTTCACAACAAAACCTCATGGTAAAGGAAGTGGTTTGGGATTAGCATCCGTTTATGGTATTGTTAAAAATCATGGCGGTTGTGTAACATTAAGATCCAAACCCGACGAGGGTGCACAATTCAGTATCTACATTCCAACAACAAACACTCCTAAGGTATCACATCATAAAAAGAAAAAGAGTAGAATGCACAAAGGTTCAGGAAATGTGCTTATTGTCGATGATGAAACTTATGTAACTGATGCTATGACTGGTGTTATAACAAGAATGGGATATGATGTTGTTGCAATAACTGATGCCACTGAAATTAAAAGGAAATTTAAAAAGAATCGTTTTGATTTGATATTCCTTGATCTTACTATGCCAAAAATGAGCGGCGAGGAAGTTCTTGAATATATAAGATCTATTGATCCAGATCAAAGAGTTATCCTTCAAAGTGGCTATACTCAAGACCTTGATGTCCTTTCAATAATTGACCGCCTAAACGTATCAGCATTCATGCAAAAACCATTCAAGATGGATGATATCTCTGAAATGTTGAGAAGATTTGCGTAACGACGAAAAAATAGCAGGACAGGGATACCAAACCCTATCCTGCTATTTTTTTGTTATGTGGAGGTAGCGAGTCTCCAGCGGGGGTTACTTGATAAACAAGTTCAATTCAATTTTCTCAACAACTCTTGTAGGTTCAAGAGTTACATCAACGTGGAAAGTCTTTCTTTTCTTTTCATAATCTGTAGCACCAACATTTACAGAATAAGAATAAAGACCACGTCTTTTCTTAATATCTTCAAGGAACTCAAGAATATCTGCAGCAACATTACTCCAAGTTAATTCATCATTCATTTCGAAGATGAAGAAACGGCAGTATTGCTCAAGTGCTCTCTTGATATAAAGAACCAGTCTTACAATGTTGAGATCTTGTAATGCACTTGCTTTAGCTTGTGATGTGAGCTGACCCCAGACAGTATATCCAGGATTGAATTTAACAATAGGATTCAATTGTTTTAGATACATTTGATCTCTTTGTCCAAGACGAGGATTGTATCTAAGTTCTTTAATGGTGTCAATTGCACCACGATTGAATCCAGCAGCTGCCCACCAAATATCAGCAACATTATCATTTCTTGGTAGCAGATAAGACATATGGTATACAGGAGATACCCAAATATCACCACCAGTAAATGTGTCGGATATTTTATTGTATGATTCATACAGCGCACAGAAATAGTTATTGAATACATGAGTATTCAGTCTTGTAGACATAGCAGCTGAATAACTTGAGTTATCACCATTATCCATAATAGCTACACAGTCACGTCTAGTTTGAACAAGAGTACTGATTGAAGTTTTAACATCTGAAGGATAACCACAATCAAATACTAAAGTAAAATAGATGTTTTCAAGATCAAGAACATCTTCGATAAGTGTACTTCCATCTATTTTACTTGTAAGCTGACCAAGATAACCTTGCTGTAGAAGTTGTGTGGCTGTAGATGTATTAACTGAACCATTAGCATTCAGTAATGAACCATCAGAACCTTTCTTCATAGCAGCTGGAGTTGCTGAAATAAAAGCATCTGCAACATTACCAAAAGACTTTTTGATTCTATATGTGATTTCATTTGCATCATCAAATAGAGATGTATCACCAATCCAATCTTGAGTTGCACCAGAAAGTCTTCCGTTGAATACAGCAATTGTTTCATCATCAGTTCCACTAGCAGGTCCTAACCATCCATACAGTTTATTACCTCTAGCATCTGTTGCTTCGATGCAGTATTCATATGTTGCTGTAGCAGTTTCCCATTCAGAGAAATCTTGCTTATTGTCAGTAATATCAGCACTACCTGACGTTTTAGTCATTGAGACGCTTCCGATCTCATTATCATATGCTCTTACAGCAATGTCATATCCTTCTGCCCATGTTCCATCCATTTTTTCCATTTCAAATCTCAGAACACCAGAGTAATTTTCAAGGATGCTTGAGATCCAAATTGAATCTCCAGATGAATCTACGGCATTAGGATCAAAAGACACTTCGAATGATTCAATGATAACTTCAGAACCATCAGATTGCTTTTCATATATATCCATGATATATACACCAAGTGATAATGGATTAGAATGTTCAGTGAAACGAACACCAAGACCATTGTAGTACTCACCTCTACCAATTGGTCTAAGAACACCAAGAGGATAAGTAGTACTAACAGTTGCTAAATTGGTCTTTAATTCATTGATTGTGCTAGCATCAACTGATGGGACATAGCTGATACTAATAGCAGCTGTTGCATCAGATGCTCCTAAATCAACATCTAATTGCATATTTGCATAAGCTGCATCATCAGGCATACAACGGCAATGATATAGAGAACCTGATTCTCCAAGAAAATTATATGCCATGTATTGACCCTGACTATAGTGTTTACCAAATTCATTAATATTTGGTTCACCACATTCAGCGATGTATTCGCTTCGGGATCCATAAAATTTAAGGACGTTATCTTCGCCCTTTTTTGTCAAGCTGCAGATTAGACCGATAGTCCCAGGCACCGCTTGAACATAAGTCGATAAGTCTATAATTTTAGAGTAAACTCCCGGACTAATTGGTGTTGCCATAATAATTCCTCCTAGTTATGATTTAAAACACTCCAATATTTATTTTCTAAATAGCAACAACCCTTTCTTTCTAAACTCTATTTTGTATCAATTTTTTAACATCTTTTTGTAATTCTTCTTTTGTAGGAACATAATCTGTATATCTCAGAAACGACCAACCTTGCCTTTCAATATTTTTTTGTCTTCTTAAATCAGCATCTTTATCTTGATGCCAGTAACTACCATCGTATTCAATTGCAATCATTTCATCTATAATTGCAATATCTATTGAGTAATTAAGACATTTATAGTTTAGTATAGTTTCTGGAAAAATACTTTTACAAATTTTAAAAAGTTTAACCTGAGGTTTTGATGGATTTTTTATAAAAGAATTCATATGAGCTGCCCAACCATTATTCATAATTTCAGTTTGTTTTTTACTTAAAATTTTTCTTAATTTTGCAGCTTTATCTTTACCATGAATTTCATCATATGTTTTACCCTTACAAGGGTGTGAACAACATGATTTTTTTAACCAATGTTTATCACCCAGTTTACTTTCACTTCTGTGTTTCTTAATATGAGGGGCATTACACAAACATTTTTTTGAACAATAGTCATGATAACCTACTGTTATGCTTTTAAAATTAGTAAATTTTTTACAATCTCCTACAGTTCCATAATTCAAACAAATATTATCTTTAGTTTTTATAAATGTATCATAATAATCTTTGACTTTGATATTATGAACTACTATATGAGAAGCCAAAGCTTTTAGACTTTTGAATGTTTTCTTGCAAATTTCACATTTTATCATGATAACCTATTCAAATTATTAAAAATAAATATACCAAATAAACATTAATTGTCTTGTAATATCCTTTACAATCGTAGGAAATGTAACTCTACTAAAAATCATGAATGGTCCACTGTGACCTCCAGAATCACTAGATGACATAAATAAACCAGCTTCATTTATGTTTTGTGAACTTAAACCATTACCATCATCAGTTCCAATGATTGTTGTAATTTTTGCTATCAAGTATTTACTATCGTTTGCCGCATCCTGTTCATATACAACTGAATCAAATGGATGCTTATAATAATCACTGCCATCAAAATCGGCACAATTTGTATCAGTTGAATTGATAGGAAGAGGCGTATCTAAATCAGTATTTGTACTTACCGGAGATGTTGGTGTTAATGGATCTCCAACTGGAGCACCTCCACTACCAATTCCGAACCAGTTAATCCACCATGTAGGTGATGATGATATGCTTGTATTGTTTACAGCAAATATTCTTTCAGCAATCCATTCACGACCTTGATACACTACAAGATTATGTTTACCAACTAGTTGTTTTTCACCATCATCATTTACATCATATATTTCGACGTAACCTTCTGGTTTACGAGAATCGGAAGATTGTTTAACAGTGTCATCCTTTAGACACTCATCCCCATAATTATCATTTATTTTTATAATTGTTTCGTCCATCGAGTGATCTCCTTTTATAGTTCTGCTGCACTACAATCACTTTATATTTTGTTCTGAGAAAAGTATGGTTTAGTTCCGACGAAAAAATACGACTAACCATAATTAAATAGTTAGCCGTATCAAACAATCACCAAAATTTAGATTTTAAATATCAAGACTTGTTCCACATTCAGAACAGAATTTGGAATTAGACCTTGATGAGGTCCCGCAAGTTTTGCAAATTAATTTTTTTTTCGTTGTCAATGGAGCAGTGATAGTTTCACCATTAGATGCAACACCAACTATTCTAAGAACTATAACTTCAGATGCTTCTAATTCTCCAATTTGACCATATGAAAAGTTTTGTCTTACTCTTGAACCTTCAACAGTTATTCCTTCTTCTTGAGCAGGAACACTTGAAAACATAGCAACATTATCTGCTACACCTCTTATAGCACTTTTAACTTGGTGCCCCATATCACCTAAAGAATCCATTGTAACATTTGATGTTGCTCTTGGTTCGTCTGAGCTTGAATTATAAGTTGTGAATGTTACATTTGGAGAAGCAGATGTTCCATCATTGGATTTCCAATGATCAACCAAACCATCTTTTCCCATAACAGGTGGATAGTAATGATAAAAATAATCACTACTATGATGATGGTGATGATGGTGGTTCTCATGAATTATTGTCTTCTTTTTTGTAGCAGCTTTTTCATAAGCAAATTCAATTCTGATTATTCCATCATCAATTTTATCACCTCTATACTCCTGAATCTTTTTAGTCTTCTGGATAAATTTAAAGCGATTTCGAACTGTTGAACCAGTTAAAAAACCTTTTATCTCTACTTCTTCATTTGGATCAATGATTAATGAATGACCATAAAATACATTACGACCATCAATAGAAGCATCGACGTTAACACGCCTTGAGTCAAGATTTTTAAATAGAAGGGAATACTCTGAACCGAAAGGAAGGGAAATGACATCATCTCTTTCTCGAAGAACTTTACCATTACATTTTACGACCGCTACGAATTTTTGCTTGTATACCATAATTTCCTCCTGAGCATAAGGACTAGATACTCTTTAGTTTAAAGTCCATTGGTTGAAAATGGTGATTATTTAAAATATGCTCTATATGAAGCTACCCGAGGAATTATCCTCCGGCGGGATTCGAACCCATTCGCACACCTTGCTTCTTAGATTCATGTGTATAAAACATTATTTATATTATGTTCTTATATAATTCGAACATCATCTCTATCGTCACAAACTCCTGCTTGCATTGGTGTATCAAAATTATGTCCTTGATCCCATTGTGTTGGACCAGCTTCACCCCTAATAAAATCACTGAATGTTACTGTTATTTCTTCTTCTGGAAATGGTGGCCAAACTACAATTTCTAAATGATCTCTGTCATCAACTATAGGTGCTTGTACAGGTGTATCAAAACTCCCACCCATATCCCACATCATCGGACCTTGAACACCACGAGGATAATCTCCGTCATATGTCCATTCAATTTCAGTATTGACTTCTTCAGTTGGTTGAACTGTGTCTGTTATTATTTGATCAATAACATAATCCATTGTATCTGCCCAACAACCAACTAGATCATACAAAGCGCCGATATCATAATATAAATCTCCAGCACAACCCAACTGAAAATTATCAGTCACATATTGATATACTACTGTATGAAGTTCATCATCAGGAACATCATAATTATCTGTTATATATTCATATAATACTAATTCTAAATCACCTTCATCTAATCTTACTGAGTTAGCAAGAGGATCATTGATCGAATAAGCTGTATCTAAAAATGCCAATCTTGCTCTATATGGTTTAAAGAATTCAATAATATCTGAAACTTCTTCTCTAAAACCAAAACCAAGAAGTGTGACAGTCCAACTTGGTATTTTTGAATCAACATTAACTCTTATCCATTTATCTAAAGCACCAACTAAATATAAAATTAGAAAATCTTCTTCTTGTTGAGTAAACCATAAATCAATTTCAGATTTAAACGATGGATTTATTGCATTTAAAATTGATTCAGCATCACCGGAACCAGTTATAAAATGACTGCTTGAAGGTCTAGTCCAATTATTAAGGAGTGTTTGTAGTTTAGCTTTTCTATCATCTCTATCGACTGGAGGAGTAGAAACTAATGTTTCGTATTCAGTCATCAGAGCATCAAGATTAATTAATGTAGGTGGACTACCAGTACTCCATTGTACAGTTCCATCATAACAAGAATATATTGTATCTGATGTATTTACTAAACCGAACATCCTTTCAAAAACATATAGAATGGCTAAATATATTTCTAATAATGAAAATATTCCACTAAAACTTTTTATACTTATATTTTTGAATATTTCTAATCCATTAACTACATGTCTATTATATTCTTCTTGGACAGCTCTTGCTATAATGGCAGCTGCTGCTTGAAGGCGAACCATTATAAATATTGAGCTTAGAGAGAAATACGGACTTTTCGATGGAAGATTTATTTCATTATTTTCAACTGCCTCAAGAACTTGTTGCTCTGTCATCATCCAATGAGGATCATCTTGAGTCATATTTTCAAATGAAATATCTTCTTCAAGGAGAGTTGTACTACCAGACGCTGAGCGTCTTACATTTCTACCCATGAATTTAAGTTCATCATTATCATCTTTCTGTAACCAATATTCAATAATATCAGCATCTGAAAAACCAAAATAATCAAGGATATCAGCTAATGCTTCTGGAGTACCTTTTTTCTTATACAGATTAACTAAATCTAAAAACAGATTTACTTTATTTCTCAAAGGAACAAGATTTAGACCATAATCAAAACCAAAACTTTTCATCAATTCACTAACGTGATCACTTGGTATTGAATATACATCTGATATATTTTTTTGTGTTGATGTTATAGTTCTGTGACTTGCATACCATGAAATTAGAAAACCTCTCAATCTTTTATAGTCATTTGACATATGACAGGTTTGATCTAATATATTATGGACAAAATTGCGGACTTTTCCCTTTTCAGATTCTGCAAGAATTTTAGTATTAATGTCTAATTCTGCATCATCAGTCCCGTCTTGCAAGAGATTGAATATACGCCAGAAGTCATCAGAAGTAAACACATCTATCTCCTTTTTCTCTATTTTTTAAACTCCACGTTCAGATACCGCATTGAACATATTCTCTATTAGATATGATTCATAACATTGTTCCAATATACTAGCAGCACTAGATATTAGAGCTTCATGATCATAAGCAGCAAAATTTCCATTTATTTTCAAGTCAATATATAGATAAATCATCTTCGATAGTGTTGTTCGTAGAGAATCGTAATTAATTCCAACCAGTGTAGCATTTTGAGGTTCAAGTCTATAAACCAATAATCTATCTAAAAGAATAATATCATCAGAAATCAAACCATATAAATTGATATTGCATACAGCTGTACTATCACTATCACATACAAAGTATTTAGCACTTGAAGGATTAACCATCAATCTTTCTCTAATTGTTGTTGGCCAAGAACCTCTGCTTGTTTCTTCTCTATATAAATATCTGTATGCAGAATCTGAATAGTTATCATTAAATAGAAGTTCTACAAATGATCTGTTTTCAAAATGTGGATCGTCTTGTGATAGAAATGGTAATTGTGCTTTATTTAAACTACTAGTTGCAACATATTTTGAATACCAATATTGTAAGTCATATGTTGAGTCACCTCTACCAGCAAGAATTTCAATTGTTAGTGTTGATGCATCAGCTTCTGTTGAACATGAAACTGAACCAGAAATTTCTTCTGGTAATGCGCCCAGTTCTAAATTAGCTTCAACAACAGATTGAACTAAGCTGCTAGAAAAGCATGTAATATCAGTTCCAACACCAGGAATCACAACTGTTGGAATACAAGTTGCAGAAAGCTCTTCAATAATACCAATAACCAATGTTGATGTTGAAGTCAATGATGTTATAGAAATTGAACTATCAAGCTCAATATCAATGCTTAATGGTATATCTGGTATAACTGATTGTAAAGTTATTGATGAAGTAAATGTTTCACCAATACCAGTTATAATAAAACCTGTTACAAATGATTCACATGCTCCAGTTGCAGTAAGTTCTTCAATAGCACCTTCTGTAATAGTAGGAGCTGAAGTTGTTGATGTAGATGTTATAGTCGCAGATAATGATTCAACAATTCCAAGTGTTAATGTTGCTTCAACATCACAAACTGATGGACTGGTTGATTGCATAAATTCATCAACACCAAATACTATATCACCATCAGTAGTTGTAGTTGCATCAACTGTAGAACTAAGTTGATTAACAACACCCATAGTTA
>Ga0180432_10007814_pt1 | contig 13491 bp, 9 predicted proteins | sample SS_ome_10_FD_132414 | JGI IMG/M metagenome (GOLD analysis project Ga0180432, IMG submission 132414) | Hypersaline lake sediment archaeal communities from the Salton Sea, California, USA - SS_1_MS_2 metaG | ecosystem: Environmental > Aquatic > Non-marine Saline and Alkaline > Hypersaline >...
CATCGCAACCGGCTCGCGGGAGGCGAAGATCGGGGTGATGTGCCGCGGAAGGTAGCGGATGAGGCGTTCCAGGAAGTGGAGCACGGGAGGAGCGTCGGCAATGACGTGGACATCGTCGAAGACCAGGAAGGTTTCGGTCCCGGAGTCGGTGAAGTGGCGGATCAGATGGGCCAGCGTGCGGTCGAGCAGTTCGGGGCTGCCGGAGGTCCCCTCGTCCGTTCCCGCCGGGAGCATGTCCCGGAGGTGGGCGCCGAAGACGACGGTGTCGCGATCCGACTCGTCGAGCGCGTACCAGAGACCGGAGACCGGGGCAGAGCGCAGGTTGGCGGCCAAGAAGGAGGTCTTGCCAAAACCGGCGCCCGCAGTGACCAAAACGAGGGTTTTTCCGGTCCAGGAACCAAAGGCGCGATCGAGCCGGGAGCGCGGTAGGTAGGAAGCGGGGAGAAGAGGGATCTCCAGCTTGGCGGCTATGGTCGGGATCTTCATGGAGTCTGGTCGGCCTTCCCCGGGGTGCGTCCTCATCCTCTCGCCCACGACAAAGCATAGCGAATCGGCGGGTAGCGGCACAACGCGGAGTCTGGCCCCGATCGGCGATCTTCCGTGTAAAATGTTGCAGGTTGGCCCATTACGAGATCCGGGATTGGCCCTCCTCGGCCCGTTCCCCATCGGACGGGAATAGAACCTCTCCGGCGCATGTAGTCCGCTCAACCGGATGCGAAAGGAGAGACGGCCATGAAGCGATCTGTACCGATCTTGTTGATGCTACTCGCTTGGGCGCCGACGATCGGCGCGGATGGCTTCGTCGTCGTGCGTCCCGGGCCCCGCTTTCCCGATCCGACCCAACTCGCGGTGCGGTACCACGACGTCGACGTCACCATCCGCAACCACGTGGCTCAGGTCGAGATCGATCAGGTCTTTCGCAATCTCAATCGCTTCGAGGTGGAAGGCGAGTACATCTTCCCCATTCCCGATGGCGCGGCGGTGAGCGACTTCGTGCTCTATGTCGACGGCCACCCGGTGCACGCCGAGGCGATGGGCGCGGACGAGGCGCTGCGCGTCTACCGCGATCTGATTCGCCAGAAGATCGATCCCGCGCTGCTGGAGTATGCGGGGCGCGAGATGTTCCGCGCCCGCATCTACCCCTTTGCGGCCCAGGGGGAGCGGCGCGTCGTGCTCGACTACGAACAGCTCGTCGAGCGAGAAGGGGGCCTCTACCGCTTCGTCTATCCCCTTTCGACCGAGAAGTTCTCCTCCCGGCCGCTCGAAAGCGCGGTGGTGGCGATCGATCTGCGCAGCGAACAGCCGATCCGCAATGCCTACTGCCCAAGCCACGACGTCGACATCGAACGCGTCGACTCGCGCCACCTGCGGGTGATCTGGGAGGAGAACGGCACCAAGCCCGACCGGGATCTCATCCTCTACTACTCGGTGGCCGAAGGACCCATGGATCTCCAGCTGGTTCCCTATCGATCGAACCGTCACGGGGACGACGGCTACTTCATGCTCCTCGGTTCGGTGGGGGATGATCACGAGCTGCCGCTGACGCCCAAGGACATCGTCTTCGTCGTCGACCACTCCGGGTCGATGAAGGGAGAGAAGATCGACCAGGCCCGTGAGGCGCTTCTCTACTGCCTGCAGAGCCTGGATCGCCGGGATCGATTCAACATCATCTCCTTCGCCACCGGCATCGATCCCCTGTTCGACGGTCTCAGGGAGGCGGATCGGGGAAGCGTTCGTTCCGGGACCCGCTTCGTGCGCTCGCTGGAGGCGGGCGGGGGGACGCACATCGCCGGCGCGCTCGACGCGGCCCTGGACGCGGAGTTCCGCGATGGTCGGCCCGCCTTCCTGATCTTCATCACCGACGGGCTGCCGACCGTGGGAGAGAGGGATCGGGTCCGCATTCTGAAACGGGTGGAGCGGGCGAGCGGCGCCGTGCGGATCTTCCCCTTCGGGGTCGGCTACGATGTGGACGCCATCCTGCTCGATCAGCTGGCGGTCGAGAACGACGGGCGGCCGAGCTACGTGCGGCCGGGCGAGGATCTCGAATCCCGAATCGGGGGCCTCTACGATCGGATCGCCCGCCCGGTGATGACCGAGCTTGCGATCGAGATGAAGGGTGCGCGCCCCTATGATCTGGAGCCCTCCATCCTGCCCGATATCTACCGCGGCGGCCAGCTGGTCCTCTTCGGCCGCTTTCGGGGCGATGGTCCCATCGAGGTCACGTTGACCGGCGTGATCGACGGACGCCGGCGGTCGTTCGAGGTTCGGGAGAATCCCTCCGGCCGCCGCCAATCCCGCAACGGGTTCGTCGGCCGGTTGTGGGCCACCCGCCGGGTCGGCACGCTGTTGCGGGAGATCCGTCTCTACGGGGACGACGGAGAGCTGGAAGAGGAGGTCGCCGACCTTGGGCTGCGATTCGGGATCGTGACGCCGTACACTTCCTTCCTGGTGGACGACGAGGTTCCCGATCGAGAGCACGCGTGGGGGGAGGTGCAGCCGATGTTCGATCTCGGTTACACCAACCCCCCCGCGGCGCCGCTCCAGGCCGCGACGGGCAAGAAGGGCTTCGAGGTTTCTCGGGAATTGGAAGCCCTGGCTTCGGCCCGCGCGGAGCGGGGCGACCCGGGGATCCTCGCCGTGCGCGTGATCGATGGCCGAACCTACCGCCGGGAGGGCGACGCCTGGCGGGACACCGATGCGCCCGATCACGCCCGGCCCCGCGACATCGTGGTCGGCAGCGATGCCTACTTCGACCTCCTAGGGGACCATCCGGAGCTCGGGGCGGTCTATGCCCTGGGTGAACGGATCCTCTTCCAGGTGGCCGGCGTGTGGTACCGCACGGTACCGCGTACCTAGGTGCGGTCCCGGCCCCCACCGCGGGGGCCGGGACGACTTCCCTCATCGAAGCAGAATCAACTCCCTCTCCTCCGTGCGGCCGTTGCGGCTCAGGCGGGCGTAGTAGACGCCCGGAGCGAGCCGGCTGCCATCCCAGAGAAGCGCGGGCGAGGTCGTCTCCGGCGGCTGCCAAACGCACCGGCCCTGCGCATCGAAGACCTCGATCCGCGCCGGTCCACTCCCCGGAAGGCGGAACTCCACCGAGCCCCGCGAGGGATTCGGAGTGGCGGAGAAGATGGAGGTCGCGAAGCCTTCGCCGACCGCCGCCAGGTTGGGGATCGCGCTGAAGACATAGCTCGTGGTGCCGAAGGTCGACGTGCTCGCCACGACGAGGATCACCTCGTCGTCGGGATGCGTGAGCCCCACGACGGGCAGCGTGCCGGTCTGCGTGGAGGGATCGATCGTCATGCGCAGGACATCGGTCGCGCCGTCTCCCCGAAGCGCGAGGCACCATACGGCAAAGACGTTGTTGTCGCTGCCGTCGAATTCCCAATCGATGTTGCTGAACTCCCCGAAGCCGGTGAAGCGGTAGTAGTCGGCGGCCCAGTGATTGACCGTGCGGGTCTGGTTGAGCACCGGGTAGCTCGAGAAACTCCCCGCCACGCTGAAGGGGGGTAGATCGTCACCCTCGTAGCCGAACCTCCCGTCGGCCAGGCTGGGGTCGTCGAGATAGTTGGCCACGACCCAGTCGGCAAAGACATCGGCGAAATCCTCGGTGTAGCCCATATCGTCGAGCACGAGGTCGTAGCCCGAGTTCGAATTGGCCGGTTCGTGAACCACGGCGTAGACGGCGTCGCGGCCTCCGTAGTTCTCGTAGAAGTAGAGCGTCCAGAGGTAGGTTTTGATGTAGTCGGCCCAGGTCCCGTTCCACTGGGTCAACTGGTTGTCGGGGTTGCTGTTGAACTGCGAGATCTGATCGGGGTGGCCGTAGAGCCACATCGCGAACTCCGCCAACCCCTCGTCGACCCACGAGAACTCGTTGACGTCGTAGTTCCAGTGGATCATGTGCTCGAATTCGTGAGCGGTGACGGCGATCATGTAATCGCTCGCCGGGTCCTGGCCGTTCGCGGTGTTCAGGTAAACCGTCTCGCACTCATTGCTCCGGTAGGGGGGATTGGCCCCGTCCGGCTCCTGATCGAACCAGAAGAAGAACCCATCGGAGGTATTGCCGAAGTCGAACCAGACTTGGTAAATCCTCTCGTCGTCGTCCATGGCGTCGGGGGGCGCTCCGAAGTAGTAGGAGTTGATGTCGTAGATTCCCATGTCCGGGTGAATCCCGATCGAGCTGTTCTCCCAGCGATCAAGCAGCGCGTCGACATCTTCCTGGAAGATATTCACCTCCCATTGCGAGTCCTCGACCACGATGTACCCATGATCGCTCCGACCGCGGACGGTGCAGTTCCTCTCCTCGAAGTGCGGCATCCCCACATGAATGAACAGCCACCAGCGCCAGGAGTCTCCCACCTGGGGATCGGGTGGTGGCGACGTCGGCAGGCTGGGGTCGGCGGCAAAGACCGGGGGGCCGATCTCGTGCGGCGCCGGGAGCTCCATGTCGCGCACCGGGTAGGGGCCCAGATCGGCGGACGCGGCGGCGACCCACAGCATGGCCAGCAGAGGCAGGGCAGTTCCCACGACGCGGATGAGTCCGGTCGGGTGAGTGCATCTCGTGCTTCGCATCGTCTATCTCCTTTGGTTGAAAGGCAGTGCATATCGATGGACCAATAGGTAACCATCCCCAACATCATAGAGTTCCGCTCCGCCAAGGGTCAACGCTCCCCTCGATAGGATAGATTCCAATCAAGGAAACCCCTTGTTTCCCGATAACTTAGAGGGAATAGGCAGCGACCTCGAAGGGAGGATGAGATGCCGGAATCGAACCCGGATCGCACCATTCACGATATCACCGAGATAGATGCTTCCGTTTCCTTGCCCGGCACGTTGCTCCGGATCCTGGAGTGCCTGCGCGATGAGCGGAGCACCAAGAACTCGGTCGCCCGGGTGATCGAAGGAGACCCCGATCTCACCGAGCGCGTCCTGAGCGCGGCCAACAGCCCCCTCTACCTGACCTTCAACGATCGGATCGACGAGAAGGCACCGCCGGTCACCAACCTTCCCATCGCGGTTCTCAAGCTCGGGTTTTCGGGCATCCGCAACCTCGCCTTCACCCAGGGTCTCTGCGAGATGGCTCGGGGAGGACACGAGCTTGGGGTCGACATCGTGGTCCACCTGCTGGTCGTGGCGGAGCTGGCGCGCGCCCTGGGTTTCCAGCGTCGGCGGGCGTTGGGGGAAGATGCCTACTTCGCCGGACTGATGCACGATTTCGGGAAACTGGCCCTGCTCCGAGCGCTGCCGCTCGACTACCTGCGGATCGCCGCTTGGTGCCGAGCGCGCAAGGCGCCCGCTCTTCAGGCCGAGAATGCCCTGCTCGCGCCGGGGCAGCCGCTCCTGGGCAACCATGTACAGACCGGCGCCGAGCTCCTGCGCACGCACGGGATTCCGGAGCCGACGGTTCTCGCGGTCGAAGCCCATCACCAAGATCCGGCGGAGCGCCTGCAGGAGGGCAACGAGTGGGACATCGCGGGACTCGTCATCGTCGCCAACCATTTGGCCTATGAATACGGCTACGGAGATGGGTTGAGTGATCCCGGCGCATCCTACATGTCAATTCCGGAGCTGTGCAGCTTGCTGAATCTCGAGCACGGGGAGCTGGAGCGGGTGGCGCGCGACGGTATCACCCGGGCCAGCGATGCACTGCTGGCGGCCCGGGTGCCCATCAAGCCGACCCTGTTGCAGAAGGTGCGCAAACTGGGTGCCTCCATGCCTCCCGGGGGGACTGATCCCCGCGACGCCGCCCGGGCGACCGACGAGCCGTACGGCGCATGTATGACGCTCATCGATCTGGCCCGTTCGCGGCCAGCCGTCGGCTTCTACGATTTCAAGGCGCACACCGGACTGAGTGATCCCGCGCTGGAGACATACTTGGGCCGGCTCGTAGATGCGCAGTATCTCCGGCCATCTCGCGCCGCCTCGTCCGGACGCAGCTATCAGGCAACGACCAAGCTCCACCTCGATCGTCCGCACGACATCTTGCAGATGCTCCTTGCCGAACACGAGGAGCGCAAGCCGGACGTAGCTTGAGGAGGATCTCATGACCGCGGCACTGACATTTACACTTGCATTCCTGGTGGGGTTCCTGGACTTCATGATCTGCTTTCTGACGCGGCCCCGCCGCCGCAACGCCTTTCTCGGCTTCTTCCGCTTGCGGGTCTACTTCGTCGTCTGGGGAGTTCTCTTCGGGTTGATGTCGATCTCCGCCACGGTGATCGTGCTCTGGTTAGTTTCTCTCGTCGGAGGCGGGAATGCGTTCGTAGGGCAGGGAGCACCGCTGGCTGCGGTGCTGGTTCCCATCGGCATGACGCATCTTGCCCTGGCCTGGCCCACCCGGGGGGAATTCGGCGCCGCCGATCAGCGCCACCGGATCGTCTACCCCTTTCGGGCGGTATGGAACCTCGCCGGGCGGGCGACCGAGACCCAATACAGCCACTGTCTGGAACGGATGGCGCACGACTACGCCAGCGTACCGTGGGACGACACCTCCCTCGCGCGGATCCACGCCCGCATCGTGCCCCACTATCGGAGCATCCAGGTGAAGAAGCGAGTTAATCCACGTCTCCTGACCACACTGAAGACCTTCCGGGAGCAGGAGGACGTCTTTGCCTTCTTCTACGCCATTCTCGAGGAGTTTGGACCCCGAGAAGTCAACGATCTCTTGGCGAGGCTGTGAAACATGAGTCGATCGGACGGTGAATCAAAGATCATCCAAACGGTGAGCGAGCTCGCCTCCCTCTGTTCCTTCCCCGGGGGATTGATGCGCGTGCTCGGCGTCATTGCGGATGAACGAAGCACGCGCTTCACCTTGGCCCGGGCGATCGAGACCGATCCAGCGCTTTCGGAACGGGTCGTTCGAGCGGCCAACAGCCCCCTCTATCTAACCTACTATGATCGGGTCGATGCATCTTCGCCTCCGGTCGGTAACCTCCCGGTCGCGATTCTCAAGATCGGATTCCAGGGTGTGCGAAACATCGCGTTCACCCAGGGGGTGTGCGACCTCTCGCGAACGGCGGGGGATGTCGGCGTTGGACTCCTTTCGCACCTGTTGGTGGTCGCCGAGATCGCCCGCGCCCTCGGCACCCGAAAGGGGCGCACCGTGGGCGAAGAGGCATACTTCGCGGGCCTGATGCACGATCTGGGCAAACTGGTCCTGCTGCGGACCCTCCCGCAGGCCTACGGAGAGGTGGTCGAACGGTGTCAATCCGAGATGCGTCCGGCGCTGGCGGTTGAGGAAGAGGTCCTGACGCCGATTCAACCGCTGCTGCAGAATCACGTTCGGGCCGGGGCCGCGTTACTGCGGGCCCACCGCATCCCCCAGTCGATCATCGAGTGCATCGAGCGCCACCACGGGGAGCCACGTTCGCAAGATGATCTGACGGCCATCGTCATCGCCGCTGATGACCTGGCCTATGGCATGGGATGCGGCGACACCCTCTACGAGCCCAGTCCGTCCGATGTGCGAGCGCCCGACCTGGGGCCGATGCTCGGCAACGCCGCCTCGACGGTGGGGAACCTGACGCGCGAGGCGCTGGTTCGCGTGGGGGAGTTTCTGGAGTCAGCGGGCCTTCCCCCCGGAAACGAGGCGCAAGGCCGCCTCCGACGACTCCGGGAACGGGGTCCCGAGCTTCCGGATGGCTGGAACCGACAGGTGCACTCGACTAGCGATCTCTACGCCGCCGCCATGGTGGTTCTCGAGCAGGTACGCGACCGCAAGGCGGTGACCCGTGAGGAGCTGGACGTTCGCGTCAGTCTCTCTCCACCGGCCCTGGATCGGTTGCTCGATCGATTGATCGTCACCAACTACCTGCACGCGGCGACAAGCCCGCGGGGTGCGCCCGAGTATCGGTTGACCCAAAAGCTGCGCGACAGCGAGATCCTGGATGTTCTGAACACGCTCGCCATCTACGATTGGGACGACGGCATTTGGAGGTCGGCCTGAGTCTACGACCAGGACTCGTACCGGACCAGCTCCTCCAGCGGCTTGCGCCTCTTGGGCCGCGCTTCATCTCCCGGAAAGCCGAGCGGGGTGAACGCGATCGGCTCGACGTTTTCGGGTAGGCCGAGAACCTCCCGCGTCGCCGGCACGTTGAACGCCCCGATCCAGCAGGTTCCGAGCCCCTGATCGGCGGCCGCCAGGATCAAATGGTCCATGGCGATGCTGACATCGACGTCGACATAGCTCTTCCGGTCGTGCCGCTTCCATCCCGTCTCCGGAAGGCCGATCGCGGCGATGACGATCGGTGCCTGCACGAACCAGGCCTGGTCATAGATTCGGCGGAGCTCGGCCTCGCGCCCCTGAGTGTGGACGACGATCAGTTGGAAGGGTTGACGATTGGCGGCGGTGGGTGCCCAGCGGGCCGCCTCCAACACCCGCTGGAGTTGCACCTCGGGCACCGGATCGGGCCGATAGGCCCGGACACTGTATCGCTGTTCGATCAGTTCCTGATACTGCATACCTACCTCCCTGCCTGGCATGTTGGACATCTTCTAGGGTGAGATTAGCGCATCGAGCGGGGAGAGGGAATACCTCGGGCTTGAACCAACCCGGCTCCGCAGCCTACCCTCGCTTCTTCGCAGCCCGGATCGGATCGCGGAGAGGCGGAGGCGCGTGGAGAAGAGCGAAAAACAGATGCCCCTGAGCGAGAGCCTCGTCGTTCCCGGTGCCCGCCCCGGTTCGGTGCGCGAAGCCTGGCGTCTCGCGTATCCGACGATCATCGGCATGATGTCGACCACGATCATGTGGACGGTCGATGCGATTCTGCTGGGACATGTGGGCAAGATCGAACTGGCCGCGGGTGGATTTGGTGGGCTCGTCATCTGGGCGCTCTACACGTTCTTCGTCGGTTCGGTCCAGGCCGTGAATACGTTCGTCTCCCAGTCGAAGGGGGCCGGCCGGCTGCGTGAGTGCTCGGTCTTCACCTGGCAGGGCATCTACCTGTCGCTGGGGGGAGCCGTCATCCTCGCCTTCTTCCTCTGGAAGTTCGACTGGATCCTGGCTCTGGCCCGCCCCGAACCGGAGGTGATCCGGGAATGTCTGCGCTACTCACAGGCGCGCATGACCGGTGCATTCTTCGTCCTTGCCATGTTCGCTATCTCCAGCTTCTTCCGCGGGATCGGGGATGTGAAGGTCCCCATGCTGGTGGCCATCGTCGCCAACGTCATCAACATCGCCCTCGATGTGGTCTTGATCTTCGGCGTCGGGCCGTTCCCGCGCCTGACCACCCTTGGCGCCGGGCTCGCGACCGCGATCGCCAACGCCTGCGGATTCCTGCTGATCCTGATGATCTTCCTTCGTCCCCGCATCCACCGAGCTTACCACAGCCGCACCGATCATCCCTTCCGGCCGACGGAAATGCTGCGGTTGTTGCGCGTGGGGGTGCCGCTGGGCGTGCAGTTCTTCCTCGACATGGCGAGCTTCACCGTCTTCGTGGCGATCATGGGACGGCTGGGAACCGATCAATTGGCCGCTAGTCAAATCGGGATCCAGCTACTCAGCTTCTCCTTCATGCCCGCCAACGGCATTGCCAAAGCGGGAACAACGCTGGTGGGGCAGTACCTTGGCGCCGGACGTCGACTCCTGGCCGAGAGGTGTGGGTGGATGGTCATCCGGATGAACCTCATCTATTCGCTGCTGGTCGCAGCGGGGTTCATGCTGGGCCGGCAGCACCTTTTTGCGGTCTTCAACCGCGACCCGGGTGTCGTGGATGCGGGGGTGAGCATCCTGCCCTTTCTGGCACTCTTCCAGGTCCTGGATGCGATGCAGATGGGCTACTCCGGCGCGCTACAGGGGGCGGGGGACACGCGGTTCACGATGTTAGTCTACGCGGGCAGTTCTTGGCTGCTTTTCGTCCCCCTGGCCCTTCTCCTCGCCTATCCTCTGGGACTGGGCATGCCCGGTGGTTGGGCGGGAGGGGTGATTCACTTCGCCGTGCTGAATGCGATTCTGACCCTTCGCTTTCGGAGCGGGGTCTGGAAGCATCGGGCGATCTAGACGGCCGAGAGGAGACCGATGGCTACATCGCAGCGGATCTGGCGGATCGGCGCCATCGCCTTCCTGGCCGATCTGTCGATGTATTTGGTCTGGGTGGCCATTCCCTACCGAGCGATCACCCTGGGGGCGGGCGCGGCCAGTCTGGGCCTATTGCCCGCAATCTCCGCGGCCTCCTACGTGCTCTCAACGCTTCTGTCCGGCAGGCTGGCGGATCGGATCTCCCGCTTGGGTCTGGCGCGATTCGGGGCGGTCATCTTCGCGATCGGCTCGCTGTTGGTGATGAAGGCCGGCTCCCTGGGAGAGCTCATGCTGCGCCTGCCGGCCATCGGGTTGGGGATGGGGATCTTCTGGCCACCGATGCAGGCGGCCCTGGCCGATGAGGACCGGACCACGGCATTGGAACGCAACGTGGGGCTCTTCAATGTCTGCTGGGCCTCGGGAAAGGCTCTCGGCTTCCTGGTCGGGGGGAGTCTCTATGCCCGGTTCGACGCCGACCCGCTCTTCTGGATCGGATCGGCGACGATGGTGATGGTGACCGTCCTCGTGCCCCGTCCGCGCCCGGAGGCGGGGCACGGTGCCGAGCCGGAAGGAGACGATGACCGGCACGTCAGCCCTCTCGATCTGCGGGCGCTGCTCATCACGGCCTGGGTAGCCAATGCCGTCGCTTTCGGCATTGCCAACACGATGAACATCCAGTATCCGAAGTTTCTCCTCGAGATCGGGCACGGATCGGAGGCCTTCGGCCTCTATCTGGGGGCTACGTTCGGATCGCAGATGGCGGCGTTCTTGATCCTACGCCGCTTCCGCGCCTGGCGCCTGCATCCCCGGATGCTTTATGTGGTTCAGGGGATCATGGCGCTGGCGGTTGTCGCGCTCTCCACCCTGCGGGCGCTTCCGCTCATTCTCTTGACCGCGATTCCGATCGGTCTGGGGTTGGGATTCGCCTACCATGCGTCGATTACCTACAGCCTGGTCGATCGCCGGACGCGGGGACGACGGGCGGGGATCCACGAGGCGCTTCTTGGGACTGGTAACTTCCTGCTACCGCTGGTGGGTGGACTGCTGGCGGCGGCGGCCGGTGATCTGCGTATGCCGTACTGGGTGTGCGGGGTGGCGGTGGCGATCTCCGTGGGGGGACAGGAAGTGATCTGGCGCCGCCGGATCACTCGGCCGCTCTCTAACGCTCGTAGCTGATGGCCGCGTAGATGCTCCTGCCCGCGCCTCCCGGGATGTCGTCGATGTTCTCCCGAATGTACTCTGGATAGGTATAGTCTTCATCAGCCAGGTTCCGTCCCGTGACCTGGACCGACCACCCGCGCGGCAACCGCCACCGGCAGGAAAGGTTGAGGAGGACATAGGGGGCCAGCTCGTAGTCTCCATCGCCGCTCGTGCCCTTTCGGGCTCCCACGTAGTTCACGTGTGGTGTCACCATCACCGGCGGGAAGAGTTCGTAGTTCAACCAACCGTTCGCGGTGACTTCCGCGAGGTACATCAGAGCTTCGTCGGTCTCGGTGCTCTCGCCCCGCTTCCATCCCAGATTGAAACCGACGTAACCCTTGTCGGGGATGACCCCGTTGACCGAGTACTCGATGCCGTAGAGCCTCAGCTCCGCGGAATTGACATAGACGGTGGCGCCGGGGCCGTGCTCGTCGGGCGTGGGTGTCGGAATGCGAGTGATACCATCCTTGGTCCTTTCGAGGAATCCGTTCAGACGTGTCTTGAACGTGCCCCGGTTGCCTTCGATGCCCACATCGATGGTCTCGATCTTCTCCGGATCGAGATCGACCGATCCGAAGAGAACATTCGCGGTCTCGACATACTTCTCGAAGAAGTCAGGCGTCCGAAACGCTTGTCCATACAACGCCTTGATGAACCAGCATTCCCCCAGGCCGAGAATGGCGCCCGCCCGGGGGGAGAGGAAGGCGTCCTCGACGTCCTTGTTCTTGACCACTCGCAACCCGCCGATGGCCTGGAAGGTTCTGACCGGCCGATACTGGAACTGCGTGTATCCGGAGATCGTGTAGGAGTCCGGCTCGTGGAGGAAGGCGCTGAAGGGATGGGCCGTGCCGTCATCTCTCCAGAGGAACTGATATTTGTCGCTAGCGGCCGTTTCGTAGACCACGCCGGAGGTGTTTGAGAGCTGAGGGGAGAGGCGGTAGTCCAGCTGCAGTTCGAAGTTGGTCGTGTAGCCGCCAAGCTTCAGATAGACATCCGAGGTGTCATGCCCACCGAAGCCGGGGACCGGGAAGGAGCCGATGCTGTGGTCGGGAGTCTCGTACCGGAAGTAGCGTGTGGATAGGGAGGCGTGCAGGGCATCGGTGAGATCGAACGCATAGGCGGCGTTGGCGAACAAGATGTTGCGCTCGGCCAGGCCCGCGTACGCCAAAACCGGCGTGAGGCCGTAGACCTGCTTCTTCTGATTCAGGGTTCCGGCGTGGATCGAGAGCCCTCGATGGAAGTAGTTGCCGTAGACCTTCACGTTGTCATTTCGGTAATCGAGCGTCTCGCTGAAGCCCTTTTCATCGGCGTCGACATTGAATTCGTATCCATCGCCATCGATGACTTCGCCCGAGATATGGATCCCGGAGCCAGGGGCGATCCTTAGGTTAGCGCTTGCCGCCGCGTGAAGGGTGGCAAAGGATCCGTAGCCTGCCGTGGCCGAGACAGCCGATGTCTCCTGCGTCGGGTTCTTGGTGATGATGTTGATGACGCCGGAGTAGGCATTGGTTCCATAGAGAGAACTCCCGGGGCCGCGGATGATCTCGATCTGCTTGATGGAGACGGTCGGAATCAGCTCCAGAAGGTACGATCCGTTGACCGGCTCATACATCGGGGCCCCGTTGACGAGGAGCAGCACCTTGTTGGTGTAGTGGAGGTTCATGATCCCGCGGAACTGGAGCACGGTGCGTCCGAAGTAGGTTTCCATGATCTCGATGCCGGGCAGGGAAGCGATCAGGTCATAGAGGTTCGTTGCTCCGAAGTCGCGGATTTGGCGCTCGGAGATCACGTCAATGATCGCCGGCGCATTCTCGACAGTCTGCTCCTGCTTGGCCGCGGAGACCACGACGGTGTTGAGGATGTCATCGAGGGACATGTCCATGAGATTGAGGTCCTCACTCGTGGCCGGTAGGGTGGCCACGGTGATCAGCATGATTGCCATCGAACAGACTACGGTGCGCATCCCCTATTCCTCGTCTAGAGCACTTCTTAGCGCAAGCCTTCAGTCGTGAGGATCTTCAGGATACCTATCGTCGATCGCGAGGCTTTTCTTTCCGTTGGTTCTGGATCGAAAGCAGTTGATTTCTCTTGGGTTCCCGGCTCTGTCAGCCACGATCCGCCGGTATTCCTTGGATCGTGTCGCGCCGCTGGGCGACGATCTGCCCTTCCCATGGCCTAGAAGGCATACCGCGCCCGGTGAACCACCCCCCGTGATCCATAGACCGCCGTCTTCACCTCCCGCCGGTAGTACCGATCCCACGGCGGCGGTAGCGAGA
>Ga0180432_10007815_pt1 | contig 13491 bp, 9 predicted proteins | sample SS_ome_10_FD_132414 | JGI IMG/M metagenome (GOLD analysis project Ga0180432, IMG submission 132414) | Hypersaline lake sediment archaeal communities from the Salton Sea, California, USA - SS_1_MS_2 metaG | ecosystem: Environmental > Aquatic > Non-marine Saline and Alkaline > Hypersaline >...
TACTCGTCGCGCATGGCCGTACGCGGCGTCCGCCGAATCGCGTCGAAAATCTCGGGCCCGAACAGGTAGAGCCCGCACCCCTTCAGCTTCGTTCGCGCGTGCCGGGGCTTTTCGATCACCCGCGTGACGAACCCCTGCTCGTTTTCGAAAACCGCGAAGTTTCGGCTGACCGCCGCAGGATCGTCCTCTACCTTGACGGCCAGCACCGCACCCACGTCGGCCGGCTCGTAGATCCCGATCATCTCGCTCAACCGATCCGTGATGAAGTAGATGTCGCCCAGGAACATCAAGGCCGCGCCGTCGACCCGCGACTCCAGCGTGCCCAGCGCATGAGCGATCCCCAGCGTCTCCTTCTGATCGACGTAGCTGATCTGCATCTGTCCGGCGACCGGATAGCGCGACACCGCAGACACCAGTTGGTAACTCAGATGGCCCACGACGATCACGACCCGCTCGATCCCCAACTCCTGCATCATCTCGAGCTGGTGCACGACGATGGGCTTACCCATGATCGGCAGGACGCTCTTGGGACAGAAGTCGCTGAACGGTTGCATCCGCGATCCCCTGCCCGCTGCCAGGATGATGCCGGTGATGTCGGACATGGTTCTCTCCGAGTCCCCAACGCTCACAACCGTTGGATCACGCCTCGACGGTACAGCCTGATTTTCCGACGCAGGTACCACAGGAATCGCCACATGTCCATGCCGGTCCGCCAGACCCTGAGCTTCGAGGTCCCCGCCTGCCGTTCGGCATGGCTGACCGTCTCCTCGCCGAGCCGCGCGCCACCGGCGGCCAGCTTCAGCACGATCTCCGTCGGCGTGGGAAACCCCCTCGCCTCGATCGTCAGGCCGCGGGCCAGCTCGCCGCGGATGACCTTCAACGCACAGTTCGTGTCGCGCAGCCGGATTCCGAACATCAGCCGGACCAAACGGTTGAGCATGCGATCCGCCAGGACCCGCATGAACGAGTCGCGCTTGCTGGCCCGCCGGCCCGTCACGCCGTCGAGGCCCTCCGACTTCAACCGTTCCATCAAACGCCGGGCGTCCGCCAGGTCGAACTGACCGTCCGAATCGAGTGTGACCACCAACCGCCCCCGCGAACCGCCGATGGCCGATGACAACGCCGCACCGTACCCGCCGTTCCGGTCTCGCGTGATCACTCGCAGACGCGGCAGCTCGGCCATCAGCCGATGGAGGATCGCACCCGTGCCGTCCGTGCTCCCGTCATTGCCCAGGACGATCTCGCTGGTCACGGGCCAGTCGTCGAGCACGCCGTTCCAGTATCGCACGACGTCCTCGATGCAGTCGGCCTCGTTGTAGACCGGTGCGGTGACGGAAACGTCGGGCACCGACGCATCGTCGGACTTCATCGGCTCGTTGGGCATCGTCGGCGGCACCTCGACCTCAGCGCCGATCAGGTGTGGTACTCGGCGTTGATGGTGATATAGCCCTTGGTCAGGTCGCAGGTCAAGACCCGGTCGTCGGCGCGGCCGGCTGCCAGGTCGATGACGACGGGCACGTCCTTGGCCCGCATGCGGCGGGAGACCTTGGCCAGGTCAGCCGTCTCGACGGGCCGGCCGCGCCTGAACACGGCCTCGCCGCAGATCCTTACGACGATGCGCCCGGGATCGAACCGCGCCCGTGTCGTGCCGATGGCCTGGATGATCCGGCCCCAGTTGGGGTCGCAGCCGTGGACGGCCGTCCTGAATAGCGGGCTGACCGCCACCGTTCGGGCGACGTCGTGCGCGTCGGCGGGTGTGGCCGCTCGACGGACCGCGACCTCGATGACCCGCGTCGCGCCCTCGCCGTCGGCGGCAATCTGGTAGGCCAGCTCGCTGCACACCTCGCCCAGCGCCCCGGCGAAGCGGCGAAACGCGGGCGACGTGACTTCCCGGATCGCCGCCGCGCCCGACCGCCCGTTGGCGAGGATCGCCACCGTGTCGCTCGTCGACTCGCACTCGTCTACGGTGACGCGGTTGAAACTGCCGGCCACCGCATCGCGCAGCGCCCGTCGCAGCAACGGCGGGCTGATCGCCGCGTCGGTCCCCAGAAACGCCAGCATCGTCGCCATGTTCGGGGCGATCATCCCGCTGCCCTTGCAGCAGCCGGCGACCACGACGGGCCGCGCCCCGATGCGGACCCGACGGAGCGATACCTTGGCCCGCGTGTCGGTCGTCAGGATCGCGCGGGCAAAATCACGCCCCGCCCGCGTCGAGCTCGACAGCGCTTCGGCTGCGGCATCGATCCCGGCCAGCACCTTGGCCATCGGCAGAAACGTGCCGATCAGGCCCGTGCTGGCCGGCAGGATCTCGCTGAAGTCCGCGCCGACGTGCCTGGCCAGACGGGCACACATCGCACGGGCGTCGGCCACGCCTCGTCTGCCGGTCGCCACGTTCGACACACCGCTGTTGACCACGACGCCCCGCAGTCGGCCGTTGCGGACGTGTTCGCGCCCGACCTCGACCGGCGCGCCGCAGAACCGGTTCGACGTGAACACCGCAGCCGCGTGGCACGGCGTCTCGCTGACCAGGACGCCGACGTCCAGCGCGCCGCTCGGCTTGATCCCCGCGGCGGCCGCCCCCGCCCTGAATCCCGCCGCGGTCAGTGTCTCGTTTGGCATCGCACGCGCTCCGATCGCTACAACAGCCCCGTCGCCTCGTCCAGACCGAAGAGGAGGTTCATGTTCTGAATCGCCTGGCCCGCCGCGCCCTTGACGAGGTTGTCCAACGCGCTGAAGACGATGACCTTGCCCTTGGCCGTCGTTGCCCAGACGTCACAGTAGTTCGTCCCGGCGATGGCCGTGATCTGCGGCGGCCGGCCGGGCAGACGGACGAACACTTCGTCGCCGTAAGCCTCGGTGTACAGATCGTCCAGCTCCGCCTGCGAAACGGATCGCGTGGGGTTCGCATAGACGGTCGCCAGCATGCCCCGCGTGAACGGCGCCACGTGCGGTTGAAACAGCACCGTCACCGGCCTGCCCGCCACGTCGGACAGGACCTGCTCGATCTCCGGCATGTGTCGGTGCGTGCCGACGGCGTAGGCGAAGTAGTTCTCATTCATCTCCGGGAAATGAAAGGCCAGTCCCGGCCTCCGGCCCGCCCCGGACGCCCCGCTGACCATGTTGACCACGATGTCGTCCGACCCAATCAGCCCTTCGCGGACCAGCGGCGCCAATCCCAGCACCGCGCACGTCGGATAGCACCCGGGATTGGCCACCAGGTCTTTGCCCACGATCGACTCGCGGAACAGCTCGGGCAGACCGAACGCCGCACGGGCGATGTTGTCCCGGTCGGTGTGCTCGACTTTGTAGTAGGCCTCGTAGACGGCCACGTCGCGCAGCCGGTAGTCGGCTGAGTAATCGACGACCTTCAGACCGGCCTCGAGCAGCTGGGGCACGAACCCCATCGAGACCTTGTGCGGCAGGCAGCACAGCACGACGTCGGCCAGCTCCGCCGCCCGGGCCAGGTCCAGCGGTACGACGTCCAGATCGATTCGATCGCGGAGCACGCCGAAGATCTCCGCCATCGGCCCGCACTCCTCGGGCAGGGCCGTCAGGTACGTCGCCTCCGCGTCTGTGTGCCGCAGCAGGATCGCCAGCGACTCGCTGGCCGTGTAGCCGGTCGCTCCGATGATGGCAACGCGAATCATTTCGATGACTCCGGCTTGGCTCGTCGAGACGTCCGACGGACGCATCAACGGCTCGGGTGCTCGTCAAAAGAACCGGCCTCGTCACCACGAGGCGACGAGGCCGCCGGATTGCCATGAACGTTGAACTCGCCCCGGTGGCGGGCAAACGGGGACTAACGTTTCGAGAACTGGAATCGGCGCCGCGCCCCACGCTGTCCGTACTTCTTGCGTTCCACCATCCGGCTGTCGCGGGTCAGATACCCGCCGTCGCGGAGGGCTTGCTCGAGCGTCGCGTCGGCCTGGCGAAGCGCCCTGGCCACGCCGAGCAGCACCGCACCGGCCTGCCCCGTCGGACCGCCGCCCTTGATGTTGACGAACACATCGAACTTGCCCAGGGTGTTCGTCGCGCTCAGCGGCGCGACAACGTCCTTGCGGTCGCGGTCTTCGGCGAAGTACTTATCGATCTCGCGCCCGTTGATGAGGAACTTGCCGTCGCCCGAACGGATGCGGACCCGCGCCACGGCGCACTTCCGTCGGCCCGTGCCCCAGTGATAGCCCCCCCTTGGCTTGCCGCCGGCGCGACGCGCCTCGGGGCCGGGCGCCGGCGATGCCGTTGGCGCCACCGCCGTGACCGGTGCAATGACGGTCGGCTCCAGCGCTGGCGCTGGATCCACGGGTTGGTCGCTCACAAGAACATCTCCCCAAACTCGACTACGTCTCGACATCCAGGACCGTCGGCTGCTGGGCAGCGTGTGGATGATCCGGCCCCGCGTAGACCTTCAACTTGCCGTACATCTTGCGCCCCAATCGCGTCTTGGGCAACATTCGCCGCACGGCCATCTCGAGGACCCGTGTCGGGTGCTTCTCGAAGAAATCTCCCATCGGCACGACCTTCCGGCCGCCCGGGTAGCGCGAGTACCAGTCGTAGACCTTCTGCTGCATCTTCCGCCCGGTCACGCGGATCTTCTCGGCGTTGACGACGATCACGAAGTCCCCGGTGTCCACGTGCGGCGTGTACGTGGGCTTGTGCTTGCCCATCAAGACCGTGGCCAGCCTGCTCGCCAATCGCCCCAACGTCTTGTCCGTCGCGTCCACCACAACCCATTGGGGGCGAAGGCTTTCCGACCGGGCCATATAGCTCTTTGTTGTCTGCACAGGCATTCCAACGCTTCCCAGTGACCAAGAACCCTTTAGTTTAGCCATATGGCCTCACGGGTCAAGCCCGTTTCCGCCTATTTTCGCCGAGGACCCAGCCAACGCGCGGGCCCCCGATTCACGACGGGCACCCCGCTTGCCCGCCCCTGACGCCGGCAACCAGGATTCAGTTGATCTCGATCTCCAGCCTCTGCCCGGCCCGGACGGTCACCTCCGCCGTCAGGGTGATCGTCAACCTGCCGTCGTCGGTGGTGTGACGGGCCTGGAGGGCCTTTCCGGCGACCGTGACGCGCACGCTGCTCGGCTCGAGACCCTCCGGGACGGCGAAGGCCAGCCGCCGCAGCCGCAGTTGGCCGTGGCGTACGTCCAGCGCCTCACGCTGTCGAGCGCCGTCGCGCTTCTGGCTGAACAGACCCCACCCCTCGGCCGTGGTGAAGAACGACGCGTGGTCGTCGGGCCGCCATACCGGCCTGAACCCGATCACGCCCGCCGGCCCGTCGCAGCAGAACCCCTGACACGCCAGCAACATCGACCAGATGCTCATCGCCCGCGCGTAGAACTTGCCGCACTCGTCGTCGCCGAACGGGTTGCCGCTGTACCCCCACGAGGCGGTCTTCGTGCCGGTCAGCCCTGTCCGCAGCCGCCCGTTGTACCGATCCGCCACCGCCCGGACGACCGCAAAGCCCTCACTGACCATCCCCGCCTGGACCATCGCCACCGCGGCCGCGTACTCGAAGCCCGTCATCACCTCGTCGGCGTACAGCATGTGGTTTGCCGGTCGATCGTCGTTCGGCCAGACGATCATCTGCATGCCGGCGTCGTCGTCGTGGACGAACTTGCGCGGTTTCTGCACGAGGCCGTGGAAGTCGTGCTGGAAGTTGTGTTTCAGCAGCGACCGTAGGGCCGAGCGGACCCGGTCCGGCGGGTACAGCCAACCCAGGTCCAACTGGTGCGACCACCACTGGCCGAGGACTTGATCGATGTGGCAACCGTTGTTGTAGTCACGTTGCGGCTTGGGCTCGGGGATCTGGATGTAGTATTCGCCGTTGAAGAGCGTTTCGTTTTGTTTGGCCGCGCCGGATTCGGCGATGCGGCGGTAGCGTTCGGCCGCGGGGCCGTCACCTTGCAGCTCGGCCATCGTCGTCGAGGCCCTCAACGCCGCCAGGTACAGCGTCCCCAGCCACGACGAGCTCCCGCCCAGCTCGCAGTCCAGTGTGTTGTGCTGGATCCCGCCCAGCACGCCGTCTTCGTCGGCGTCCCAGCGCCCGATGACGTGTTCGATTGCCTTTTGGATGCCGCGCCAGTGCTCGTTGAGCCACTTGGCGTCGGCACCCACCAGGTGCTCGCGATAGGCCTCGAGGACCTCGCCACACTGGGCGTCGCACGCCTGACCGCCCTTTGGCAGTCGGAACGGGATCCCGCCGTCGGGCTGCTGAGCATCCAGGGCCTGCTGTCGCATCCGCCGAGCGATGCTCGGGAACAGCCTGGCGTGCGCCTGGGCGTAGTGCCACACGTGCGCGCAGTTGCCGTGGCAGCAGCCGTTGGTAGGGCAGCACCCTTCCCATCCGCCGAAGAAACCATCCGCCGACCAGAAGCACGTCTTGCTGCGCAGGATCGCGACTTGCGAGCTGATGCGGTCGAGCAGCCAGCGCGGCAGATTCGAGGCGTAGAACGTGTCGTGGTACAACCGCGTCAGCCGCGTCAACTCGTCGAAACGCCCGTGGACCTCACGCATCACCCCCAGCGCGCTGTCCCACCAGTTGGTGTACATGTTCCCTTTCGCGATCCATTTGCCGGCGCCGTGCTTGGCGTTGGGGAAATGCCACGTCAAGACGAACGTGACGGTACGGCTCCGGCCGGGATCGAGCGTGAACGGGACGGCCAGGGCCCCGTCCAGGGTCCTTCCGTCCGGCGATGGCTCGACGTCGACGCCGCCCGGCAGCCCGCCTCCGGCCGATATATCTTCCAACAGTCGCTCGAGACTCTCCCAGGACGCCGTCGCCTTGGCCCTGCCGGCAAACACAGCCAACGCCATATCGCCCTGACCGGGTGAGTCCTTCGGCTTGTTCGACGTCATGTGCAGCACCGTCGCGCCCTTTTGTCTCAAGACGCGGTTGCAATTGCCCCCGTATCCGCGGAACCGCCGGCCCTCGATCTTGGCCTTGCCGGTGAAGCCCACCGCGTTCTGCTGGCTGGCCACAAGGCTGACCTCGACGGGCTTGTCAGAAGCGTTCTTCGCCGTCACGTTGAAGATCGCGCAGGGGAGGGCCGAATCCCTCGCGTCGAGCGGGATCAACGGGCTGAATGTCTCCATGCCGACGGCCACCGGCAGATCGGCGTCTTCGAAGTCGTACCAGCCGAACGGGTACTCGCCGCGGAAGCTCAGCCGCTTGACGGGCTCGAACGGGCCCACGGCGCTGGTCTGCAGCGCCCGGACGATCGGCCGGCCCCCTTCGGCCTTGGCCCTGACCGCGAAGAAGCTGTGCGGCACGAAGGCCGCCTTGAAGTTGTTGAAGATCTGCCAGATCTCCCGTTCGGCCTTGCCGTTGATCTGGATGCAGCCGGCCCCGATCCCACCCAACGGCAGCCGGATGGCCGTCAGGTGTTCGCCGCGATACACGCGCGTCTCGCCCCGGGCGAGCAGTCGCGGGTCCTTCATGCGCTCGGTCAGTTTTTTCATGTGAACGCGCCTCCTCGCTTCTCTACGAGCCCGCTCCTGTTCGCGCATCTTCCGTTGCCGCTCGAGCAGCCCTTGCCTCTTCTCGGCCCACCCGACGGCGTCCACGTGCCGGAGAATCTCGTTCTGGTCGAGCGCACGTCCGTAGATCGCCACCTCATCGATCGCGCAGACGCACTGCTCCGTGCCCTGCGCATCGGCGACGCCCATTCGCAACGGCAGGTCCTTGGCGGCGAAGCTGAACGAATCGCCCGCGATCTTGCCACATGGCATGCCGTCCAGGGTGACGTCGATGCGGTTCTGGGCGGCCGCCACCGCCAGGTGATACCACACGCCGACCCGGAGCGGCGCGATCGGGAAATCGCTGCGCAGCACGGCCCGCCCGTTCCAGATCAGCAGCGCGGTCAGATCCACGCTCACGTGGATGCTGAACCGCGTCTGCTTGTTCGATGCATCACCCCGCTTGGCGATCAGGCAGGCGTTGTCCGTGGGCTTGGCCGTCAGCTTGAAGAACAGCTCGACCGTCGTCTCGGGCAGGTCCAGGTGCGGTGTCTTGGTCACCGTGACGAACTGCCCTTTGCCCAGCGTCAGCGCCTTGCCGCCACCGGGACCGGCCACGAAGCTCGGCTGGCCGCCGTGGAACGTGCCCGCCGCGCCGGTCTTCGCGTCTTTCAGGTCACCCTCCATCCGCCAGTAGGCGGCCAGGCCTCGTTCGGACAAGATGGCCTGGGCGTACTGGTCGCTTGGCTCCTCAGCCTTCGACGAGGAGCTGGCCGCGAAGCACACGGCGACGAGCACGGCCGCAACCCCCAGACACGCTTCGGAGTGAACGTTCATGGAGCACTTCCTTTCTGAAAGCCCATCCCATATCGTGCTGCGCGGCGCACGGCTGACTGTAGGAAGCATACGTCATGACGATGCCCGACGGAAGCCACGGGCGGTGTGCCGACGCGGCTTCCGGAGATCCGAGCAGAGGAGTTGGCCGATGCAGGCAGCGGGTACGGTGGCAGCCCTGTCGTTGGTGATGGCCATCGGTACGGCGGTAAGCGCGGGCAAGTTCGCAACGTCGGGGGCGGTGGAGACGCTCACGATGGGTCGGCCGGCCGACCGGGCCGACCGTCTGATCTCCATCGCCGGTCAGCGGAAGGAGGAACTGGCCGCCGAATCCTCCATCGACGGCGGCAAGACCTGGCGGCCCGCGACCGTCTACATAGGCACAACGATTGACCAATGGCGCCCCGCCGACGTAGCCGTCTGGAATCGCGGCACGATCGAGGGACGAATCCCGGCCGGCACCCAGCCGTGTTTGTGGAACTACTCCTTCGACCTGCCGATGCCAGTCGATCGGGTCATGCTGCGCCTCAAGAAGCTCGGCACCGGCGACGTCGTCCTGGCCAAGACAATCGACTTGCGCGGCGTCGACGACGTGTTCGTCATCGACCATCGCAACGTGGCGGGGCTCGCCGTCGGCGGGCGATCCGGTGATGGCACGCTGCCCACGCCTTGGACATTGCAGCCTGGCACGAAAAAGAAGCCTGCGGTGGATTCCTTCGGCGTCCGGCTAGCCAAAGAGACGGTCGTGTCGGGGCGCCATCCTGTCTACAAGATCAAAGAGGCGACCGCACCGCCGCTGGTGCTCAGGCCGAAGCTTGGGGGCTGGCACCGAATCTACCTCGGCATGGCGCCGTACGCGTCGTTGCAGCTCTCCCTCTCGAAGGAGCGGATCCAGTACCCCGTGCCCGAGTACCACACCGGGCCGGTCCCCTCGAGATCGCGCCTGATGCAGGAGTTCTACATCAAGAGCGCGGACCTGACGGGGCAGGACGTCTGTCTGGCCTGCGGCGGGGCGCGGTACTGGCGGGACGCGTCGGTGCGGTACATCCGATTTGTCCCCATGACCGACGCCGAGGCGGCGCGTTTCCGAGAGGTCCGCGCACAGGCCCGGACCCAAGGCCGGCCGTTCGCGGGCTATGTGGAGCCATGCACGCCGTGTCACTACGAGCCGGCGTCGCTGACGCTCCGGGCGCACGTGCGGAACGAGATGCGCCTGAACAAGGTCCGTGGCTGTACCGACGTCTACGTGCACGTGATTCGGGTCGGGTCCAAAGCCTGGTACCACAGCGACGTCGTCGAGCGGCACCTGCCGACGGACCAACACGGGCCGCACGGCCCCGCCGCCAAGTGGACCGCGTGGATGAGCCAGGGCGATCCATTGGCGGTCGCCGTCGACGAGGCGCGCGCCGTCGGGTTGAAGGTGTTCGGTGATATGGGCATGAACATCTCGTACACCGGTCCGCTAAGGGAACGAACCATCGCCGAGCATCCTGAGTACCTCATCGGCGGATCGGGGCAGTTCCTCGACTACCGCCACCCGCCGGTCCGGGACTACGTCGTCAAGATCGCGACGGAACAGCTGACCAAGTACGACGTGGACGGGGTGAACCTCGATTTCGCGCGGTTCGCGAGCAACAACGCGTTCGACGACCCGTCGCTCGTGGACGTGATTCGACGGATCCACGAGGCGCGGCGGGCGGCCGAAAAGAAATGGGGCCACCGCGTCCTGATCGCCGCGCGGATCCCGTCCTACCGGTATCACCAAAAGAACGCGTCGGTATACCGCGGGGACTATCCGGAGTTCGTCGCTGCGCTAACGACATGGGCCCGGGGCGGTTGGATCGACCGCGTCATGGCGTGCAGCATGGGCTACGTGGACCATGTGGGCGGGCTGTCGCTCGATCGCTACAAACGCGCGATCGCGGGCACGAACGTCAAGCTCTGGGGAGACCTGTACGGCGGCGGGGCCTTTGTGCGAACACCTCGGTCGGCGTGGCTTGATGTGGCGCGAAAATGGGTGTCGCAGGGGCTCGACGGCGGCCTGTTCTTCTACACGATCGATCGGCCCACCGAATTCGAGCAGATCAACTGGCAACTGCGGCTGATCGATTTCCCGGACGTCACGGTCGGTCCCGGCGACCGTTGACCCCGCCGGTGTTAGATGGCGTCAACCATTGCCTGAACGTCGACGGGCTGCCCCGACGCCGACGCCCGGATCGCACCGAATAGCATCGCTGCGCTGTGGATATTGTCGGCCAGGACCGTCTCCGGCTCCTCACCGCCGTCGAGCCAGTCGAGCCAGGCGTTGAACAGGTACTCATGTGCGGTGAACCGAGGCCGAACGGGCGGCAACTCGTGCATTCGCAGGCCTTGGCCCGGCGTGTGCTCGTACACGCGGACGACCTGATCGCGGTCGACCGCCACCGCGCCGCCCTCGCACTCGGCCCGGTAGAATTCCTCGTACCAACTGTTCTGCGTGCCGGCCGCGTTGCAGCTCCCCTCGTAGCACGCCCGCACGTCGTTGGCCATCTGCATGACGTACAGCGCCTCGCACTCGCCCTTGAAGCTGCTCCACGGCACGTTCCATTCCCAACCGGTGATCGTCTGGCAGGTCGACCCGGACAGGTTGCGGATCATGTCGAAATGGTGCACCGCCCCCTCGACCAGCAGTGAATGCGGGATCTCGTGACGGAACGCCGCGCCCCAAGCGCCGTATTCCCGATAGTCGGCCGCGAACCGGGCCATGATGTAATTGACCCGGCCGAGCTTGCCTTCGCGAAGTGCCTGCCGAAACGCCAGCATGAACGGCGTGAACCGGTAGTTCTGGATGACCTGCATGCGCACGCCCGCCTCGCGGACCGCGCGGTAGATCCGTTCGCAGGCCTCCCATGTGTCGGAGACGGGCTTCTCGGACAGGATGTCCATGCCGCGGGCCGTCGCGAGCATGATGGCCTCTTCGTGGAACGCCGGCGGCGTACAGATGCCGCAGAAGTCGGCCTCGACCTTCTCGAAGGCCTCCCCCACATTCTTGAATCGGCAATGGGCGGGCAAGCCGATGTAGTCGCCGCTGGTCGCCAGCGGTTCGTCCCGGACGTCCACCAGCGCGACGAACGCCATCCGATCACCGAAGTGATCGTGCAGTTGCCGGATCCAACTCGCCGCCATGCCGCCGGCACCGATCATCAAGCATCTCTTCTTGGCCATGGGCCTCCTCCGACACAACCCCGCTCTCAGTCAGACCGCCCAGTACAAAGCGAAGCGGTCCTCCCGCACGATCGAACCGGTACGATACCACTGACCGAGGACGTCACGATCGAACAAGACGGGTCGTGAGATCAGGATCACCGCGGCTGCAAATCGGGATAGACGCTCCTCAAGTCAAGTCGATCGCCGGTCTCCCGCTGGAGCTTCAGGAGCGCAGCGAACAGCTTTTTGATCACCGGGGTATATTCCGGCTTGTCCGCCAGGTCCCTCATCTCGTTCGGATCGTCCTTCAGGTTGAACAACCGGCGCCTCTTGATCTTGGGATAGAGGATCAGCTTGTAGCCGTCTTTCGTCACCATCCGCTGGAGGCCCAGATACGCCCCGTAAATCGCGTCGTAGCTTCTTTCTCGTTTGCCCTCAATGAGCGGCATCAGGCTCTCGAACTGGACGTGATCGGGCCTGGCAATACCCGCAAGCTCCAGCGTCGAGGGCATGATGTCCTGCAGGTAGACCGGTGCATCGATCTTCTTGTTCTTCGAAACTCCGGGACCGACGACCAGCAACGGCACCCTGACACTGTGGTCGTAGAGGTTCTGCTTGCCCATCAACCCGTGATGGCCGACCGCCAGACCGTGGTCGGCGCTGAAGAACACGTACGTCTCGCGGGCCTTGCCCGATTTCTCGAGCGCGTCCAGGATCCGCCCGATCTGCGCGTCCATGTGCGTGATGATCGCGTAATACTCCTGCCTGTTGACCTTGACGGCATAGTGCGTCCGTGGGAACGGGGCGAGCCTCTCGTCCCTCAGACTTCTGCCGCAGCCGATACTGTCCTTGTACGGGTATTCAGGCAGGAAATTCTTCGGCACGCTCACACGGTCCAGGGGGTACTTGTCGACGTACTGCCTCGGGGATTGTCTTGGATCGTGCGGGGCGTTGAACGCCAGGTACATGAAGAACGGGTGATCGCTCTTGGACGCCTGTTGAAGAAACTCGACGGCGTCATCACCGACCACCTCGCTCCAATGCTTGCCGCCTTTCCAGTAACCGCCGAACTTCCGGTCCCACGGTTTCCAGGGATCAGGCTGTCCCTCGATCGGACGGTTGTAGCCCTGCTTGGTCTGGTTCGGCATCCCCCCGCGGACGTGCTTGGCGACCTTGAAGGCCTTCCCGGCTCTCGCCTTGAGATGCCACTTGCCCGTCATGTAGGTGTCGTAACCGGCCCGCTTCATGTACTCCGACCAGAACCTTCCGGACTCTCTCTCCTGCTCCGCGGTGTTGTAGACCCTCTGGGCGTGCCAGAGGAAACGGCCGGTGTTGAGCATGCATCGGCTGGCAATGCACACGGCCCCGCTCCAGGACCCCTGGTTATACGCGTGGGTGAAGGTCACGCCGTCTCGGACCAGTCGATCCAGGTTCGGCGTCTGGATTTCGCCATTTCCCAGCAGACGCACGCCCTCGAACGTTTGATCATCGGCGAAGATGAACAGGATGTTGGGTCTCTTTCTGCCGGCCGGCCTTGCCTGGAGCGTGCCCGGCATCACGAGCGCCGAGGCACTCCATCCGACGGCTCTCAAGAAATCGCGTCTGTTCATCGTCTCTCCTTCAGCCACGGACCAGCCCGATTCAGCCCCGGGCCGATGATGTTACACTACTCGCCGCCATAGCACACGACTTTGCCGTCCTTCATTGAAAGAGGTAACCGTCCACCCGGTCCGATCTTAAGCCAAGACCATCCACTCACAGGTGTCCAGCAATCGTGGAAGAACCACAAGACTGGAAACAAGTAACCGCCTAGCTTCTTGAAGGGCGGCCGCCTAAGGATAGATACCCCTGACGGTAGTGGCTTCCGCAACACGTGAGATTGCCAGGATGAGCGCTGCCATCCGCATTCCCACCTTCCGCTCCTCGTGCAGGGTTAGCACATCGGCAAAGCCCTTGTGCATGATGCGTTCCAGCTGCTTGTTCACACTCTTCTCGTCCCAGCAGTAACTCTGA
>Ga0180432_10007816_pt1 | contig 13491 bp, 11 predicted proteins | sample SS_ome_10_FD_132414 | JGI IMG/M metagenome (GOLD analysis project Ga0180432, IMG submission 132414) | Hypersaline lake sediment archaeal communities from the Salton Sea, California, USA - SS_1_MS_2 metaG | ecosystem: Environmental > Aquatic > Non-marine Saline and Alkaline > Hypersaline >...
CAGCTCGCCGACCTCGGCACGGTACTGGAGGACATCGGACGTCTGCGACTGCAGCGTCAGCTGTGTCTCGTCCGCCGTCAGCGGAATCGTGCGGATATCGGCTTGCGCCGACAACGCCAGACCGACAAGACCCGCCAGAAGGGTGAGCATCATGCATGCCGATTTCATTTCTGCGTCCTTTCCCCAGGGTGAACGTCCCCGCCTCGGCCTGCCGGCCGGCTAGCCGCAAAACCGTATCGATTATATCAGTTTGGAATTGGAGTTTCGATCAGATCCGATGACCACCTCTCCCGACTCCTGGAAGGTCACGCGGGGTCCAAGAAAGGCCGCGATTGTATCCGCTTGCGTTCGAAGGTGTTGACTTATACGACGGGTTGTGAAGGTCAGATCTCGACCGGTCATGATGGCGGGTAGAAGGACTTGATCCGCCAGACGGGCGTCGACGGCCGCATCGCTGTCCAGGAACCGTATGGCATCGCCCAATGCCTCGATCGCCACGCGTTCAGCTGGTTTGCCGGGAGCTCCCAGCCCAGTGAACCCCCCCGCAATGGCGGGGCCGTGGACATGGATGAAGACGTAGGTCCCCGTAGGACCGGGCACCTCGAGCAGCTCTTGATGAGCCTGCCATCCGCGGGATGCCAATCCGTTCGCTACGGTGTGGAGCATGCGCTCGGCGATCGTACGGGACAGAGATGAAACCACCGCCAGCACGTCGATATGCATCTTCTCGCGGGGTGGGCGGCGCCAGCGGGTGGGGGAGACGGTGGGGGACGCGTCGGGGCGACCCGTCAGATGGACCTTGATCTCTCCACCCCCTCGAGGATAGAAGCCCCGCCGCTCGAGGGCGAACCGCGCATCCCAGCCCAACCACCCCAGAACCGGAGCATAGACGCGCTGCAGAAACTCGAAGGGAGGCGACCAGGAGACATGCGTTCCGCCGGTGATGGTGAGATCCGAAGCCTCCTCGGCCCGCAAGAGGGGAAGGAGTGCGGCTTGCGCAACCAGGGTGGTCGCTCCGGCCGTACCTACGTTTTGCGCGTAGGATCCGGGGCGTACTTCCCGCGGGCGAAAGGTCAGCTCTGCGGATCCTACCTCCGCCCCCTCGACGTCGGCGGCGCAGATCGCGGCCACCATCCGTACCGCGGCCAGATGCTGCGCGGCCAGCCCGGTCCGCTTGCGCCGCGCCCGAACCTTTACCATCCGAAACGGCTGCCCCAGCGCGGCCGAGAGCGCGAGGGCGGTGCGCAGAACTTGGCCTCCGCCCTCACCGCGACTGCCGTCGATCTCGATCATATCGAGGGATGCGCATCCGGCGGTGGGTACAGCCCCTCGCGTTCCAGGATGGGGACCAACCCGGGGAAGGCCTTCAACCGACCCGGGGTGATCATCGTGCGGTCGAGCCCGCTGGGTCGGAGGTGTAGGGATCGAACGGCATGCGCGCCCCGAGGCGTGACGATGATATCGACCGGCAGATCGGTCGGCTCGCGAACGGAGTAGAACTCTTCCTGGAGTTGAAGGTCATGAACCAGGACCACCACCGGCGTCTCCGGCAGGATGAAGCCTCGCGCCCTTCCCAGGGCGTAGACGAGATCGGCCTCGCCCAGGCCCTTGCCGACCCGGGTCCCCCCCCGATCGACACCCACCGCGCCGACCACCATCAGATCGACGGGTGCGACGTCACGGCCGTGCAACGTTCGGACCCCAGCCGGCAGATCGGTGCGGGCGGCATCGAGGTGGGCAGCCAGATCGGACGCCGAGCCCTTCGGCGCCGCAGCCGGATCGATCTCAACAATCCAACTACCGGTCCGGGCCAGGTCGGGAACGATAAGGACCTTCCCTTCCTCCACCACCGCCTGCCGCGCGCGCCGGAGAACCGGTTCGGACAGAACGAGTACCCGTCGCGCATCGCGCCACTCGGTAACCTTCGCGAGCTGCTCGGACACTTGTCGCTTGCCCCGAAAATCGGGTGTCCGGCCGTAGGCTCCGGGAAAGAGCGCGATCCCCGCCTGGGTCAGGAGGGACCAGATCCGGTTGCGGATTTCCACTTTTTGGATGGATCCTGGCATCGTGCCGACCCGTCCTAGCTCCCGATCACCGACTGTACGACTGGCCGTGCCCAGTCGTTCACGACAAAGGTAAGGCGCCCGATCAGAAGCGAGATACGTCCCATGACCGTATAACCGAAACTAGCGCCGAACGAGATCATCAGGAAGTAGATCCCAAGCTTCGCCGTCACCTTCAGGGGCCCGCGATGCGGGCTCGAGAAGAAGAAATAGACCAGGACGGTGACCACCCCGACGATGACGACCAGATTGCACAAGATCTGCCCGAAGGGCTCCCCGGCCAACGGGAGCATCGTCCCCTTGGCCTGAGGCAGAATCTCGCCGTGCAAGCGCTGGGTGAGATTGACGCCGATGTAGTAGCCGATGTAGATCGCGAGCGACCAATTCGAGATCCAGGCCAGCTTCGGTACGTATCGCAGATAGAGCATCACGCCGAGCACAAAGGGGAAGATGAGAATCCAGTGATTGGAGAAGTCCCCGAAGAGCGGCTCGAAGAGATTGGGCTGGAGGGTGTTGATCCGCGCCAGGCCGACGTAGTAGCCGAACGAGATTCCCGCGAAGACGCTTTCGGCCACGCGATAGATCACGTTGTCGCGGTAGAGGAAGCTGAAGACGGCCAAGGTCAGGAAGGCCGCCACCCATTCACCAAAACCAGGGAGCTGCACCGGCATCAGATCCCCTCCCTTCTCGTCCGCTGGGTGAGGACGTACATGATGTTGCCGAAGATGATGAAGAAGATGATCACCAGATGGACGATCGATTGCACATCCATCCCCACGGTCGCCGTCCGCGACAGACCGGCCAGGTCCGGGTAGGCGCGTTCGACCAACTCCTCGTATTCCGAGGCACCCTTCATGCCGCCCATGACCCCGATCGCCTGCTTGGCCTCGACGTAGGCGTAGTACTTGGGTGCCGAGACGGCGGTGGAACCGACGGCGACATCGATGCCGAACTGCGCGTTGACCAGGTTGATCCACCACTCGCCGAGCACGCTGGTCGCCAGCGAGATCGCCATCTCCAGATCACCGTAGTTGCGGATGCCTTGCATGAGAGGGATCTCCTCTATCGGCACCCCATCGGCATCGGTCGGGAAGACCGCGGTGAAGTCCTCGCCCATCAGCTTCATCGCCGCCTGCCCCCCGTCCTTGTAGCCGAGGTTCACCCAGTCGATCCCGTTTTGCCCACCCAGATCGCGCGTTAGGTCGGCCATCCGGGCGAACGCCATATCGACGCCGCCCAAGGGGAAGAGGGAAATCCCGAGGACCTTGATCCCCTTCTTGTTGCAGTGCCGCAGGATCGCGTTGGCCATCGGGTCGAGCTCGGGACCATCGGAGGGCCCGTAGTCGAAGGAGAGGAGGATCGCATCCCCGGCCTGCATCCGTTCGACCCGATCGAAGATGGCCCGCACGGGGGGCGAGACCTGCACAATGAGACCGATCGGGCTCAGGATCGGGATCAATGCCCCCAGGAACACCAAGAGGAAGATGATCCGACGATCGACCAGTAGAAGTTTCTGCGCCCACTTCATTGAACGACTCCGTTCCGGTTGACTAGCTCTTGCCCAGGTAGGGCCGCTCGATTCCCACCATCACTCGGATCGACATGGCCGCCGCTCCCAGGGCGGCTCCGATGATCACCCCCCGCTGCGCTGCCGCGTTGGGGTACTTCATGATCCACTCCGCCACCTCAGGGATGAAGGGGAAGACGAGCTTCCCCAGCGGAATCCGTCCGATCATGATGATCACCGCGCCGATCAGCAGCAGCGTCGCTTCGATGTTGCGGACCCGAAAGGCCCGATACGAGGCCGACGCGACGTAGAAGGCCAGGAGCGAGAACATCGTCGACTGCAGCGGCGAGTACATGAATTGGAAGACCCAAGTGAAGGGTTCGAGCCTCGTCGAGCCATCCGCAAGCACCGTCTCGCCCTGGCCGCCGAAGATGCCGAAGCTGGCCATGACCGCAAAGGCGAGCAGTGTGAGTACGCTGAAGATCCACCCCTTCGCCCGACGCCTCACCTTGGCCAGATTGACCTGGATCATGCTGATGATCCCCAGCAAGAGGGCGAAGCTGGCGATGATCACCATCCACTCATCCAGCCCTTGGTTGAAAGTGTTGATTCCCCGGGCGGGGAAGAAGAAGGCGATCACCGGATAGAGGCTCGCGGCGATGGCCAAAAGAATCGGAACCTGTCTCTTCATGATCCTCGTCCTCTACAGCGCGGTGAACCAGTCGACGAAACCCTGCACCCCCGCGGTGGCCATGATGACGCCCACCACCACCATCACCAAGATGGCGGCCTTCATCATGTCCTGCCCTTTGATCGATCCCAGAATGAGCGGATCTTTCGAGAGGTAGGCGCTGGCCGCAAAGAGCTCTTCGCCCAGCATCGTGTAGTCGCAGGCAGCAACGAAGAATGGAAGCTGCGTCACCTGTGCGGTGCCGGCGATCTGAATGGCGTTGATGCTCTGCCCCGTCTCCGAGAGAAGAAGCGACTCGGCCGCAAACCAGCCGAGCAGGAAGTTGGCCGCCGGCTTGTCACGCACCATGATGCCGTTGACCGCTCCGGCGTAGGCAAACTGATCCTGCGTGATGTAGTGCACCATATTCTCGTGGAACTGCTCGGGGGCGCCGGCCTCCAGGTAGGACTGCTTGACGATCTCCCGGGCGGCCGCCATCGTCAGCGGATCTGCGTTCGGCACCTCGAGCTGGGTGCCGTACTTGGCCGTCAGCTTGGCGACGTACCCCAGAATCCCGAGGGAGGCAAGGGTCTGCGGCTCGTTGATGCTGATGATGCCGGGAACATAGAGGATCTTCCGACCCATCTCGGTGGCGCGTCCCACGGCCTCGTCGATCGCATCGAGGCCGGCGATGCGGCGGATGTAAAGGTCGGCCCCGCGCCGGGCGGCCATGATGTAGCCGACGACGAGGACCCCCATCAACAGGATCACGACCAGGGCGTTGACGCGAAAGAGACGGAAGAAGTTCTCCTGCGGGGACACATATGGGGAGGGCGCGGACGTCCGCGCCGCGCCTTCCGGGTCGATGACCAGCCGATAGGAGTAGGCCGCGTCGGATTCCAGTCCCAGATCCCGGAACTCGCCATCCGCCACGCGGGCGTTCCCGGCGATCTCGTACTCCGCCGCATCGCGCATTCGGCGCTCGATGCGAACGTCCAAGGGTGAGTCCGCTTCCCCGTCCCACCGCACCGTGAGCGATCGCCCGTCATCGGAGGGCGTATCCTCCACGGTGAGTCCCATCCGCGCCTCTTGCCCACCGGCCGCGCCCACCGCGACGGCCAGGAGCACAAGGAAGAGCCACCCTCGTACCCGCATGGCATACGTCTCCTGTATGTAAGGTTTCGGGTCTTCCCGATGTCCGACCTTGTCTCCTACTTCAGATTCTCGGGGTTCAAACCCTGGAGGGGTCGGGGCACGAACCGGCCGTCCTTGCGGATCAACTTGCCGTCGAACCAAATCTCCCCGCCACCCATCTTGGGGGTCTGAATCTGCACGAGGTCCCAGTGTAGGGCGGAACGATTGCCATTGTGGCACTCATCGTACGCGTTGCCCAGTGCCATGTGGAACGATCCGGCGATCTTTTCATCGAAGAGGATGTCTTTCATGGGCACATGGATGAAGGGATTGAACCCCAGGGCGAATTCGCCGACGTAGCGCGATCCCCGGTCCCGATCGAGGACCTCGTTCAGCTTCTTGGTCTCGGTCCCCGATTCGGCCTTCGTGACCTTGCCTTTGTGGAAGGTGAGGTTGATGTCGCCGAAGGTCACACCCTCGAGGAGAGAGCCGGCATTGAAACAGACGGTACCCTCGATGCTGTCGCGGACCGGCGCGGTGAAGCACTCCCCGTCGGGGATGTTCAACTTGCCGTCACATTTGACGCTCTCGAGGCCTTTGATCGAGAACCTCAGATCGGTTCCCGGCGCCTTGATCTGCACGCGGTCGGCCTTGTCCATCACGCGCTTCAAGGCGTTCATGGCCCGGGACATCTTCGCATAGTCCAGGGTGCAGACATCATAGTAGAAGTCCTCGAAGGCGCTCAGCGGCCGGCCCGCCGCCTGAGCCATCGAGTTGTTCGGGTAGCGCAGCACAACCCACCGCGTCTTGGGAACACGGGTCTTCATGTGAACGGGGATGTCGTGATGCTTCGCGTACCAAGCCGACTTCTGCGTGGGCACATCGGAGAGCTCGGCGATGTTCTGCGCCCCGCGGATTCCGATGTAGCAGTCCATATCCTTCATGAGGTAGAGCGGATACTTCTTCTGCGCCTTGATTTGGTCCTCGGATGCGGTCTTCAGAAAGGTGCGCTTCAGCGAGTCGTGGAGGATGTTGTAATAGACGAGCGCCCCCTTGCGCGTGGCGATCCGGAGAATCTCCTCCATCAGGGGCAGGGCGTCGAAGCCGCTCATCTGGACGAGCAGTTTCTCTCCTCTCTTGACCCCACACGAGTAATTGACCAGAAGATCCGCCAGCTTGGTGGTGCGTGGATCCACGAGCTTCCTCCTTTGCCTATTGCTGGTGATACAGCTTGCCTTCGGCGTGCCGCTTCCCCAGCTTCTCCAACATGTCTTTGGTCATCTCCTCGATGCCGAAGCCGGGGTCCCACCCCCACTCCCGGCGCGCGGCGGAATCATCAAGCGATTGTGGCCATGAATCAGCGATCTCCTGGCGGAAGTCGGGCTCATAGGAAACAACGAACTCGGGGATGTGCTTGCGGATCTCGGCCGCCAGCTCTCCGGCGGAGAAGCTCATGGCCCCCACGTTGAAGTCGCCGTGATGCTCGAGCTTGTCGAAGTCGGCCTCCATGAGATCGATCGTCGCCTTGATGCAGTCGGGCATGTACATCATGGGAAGCCGGGTCTCTTCCTTCACGAAGCAGGTGTACTTCTTCTCCTCAATCGCCTTGTAGTAGATCTCGACGGCGTAGTCGGTCGTTCCACCGCCGGGAAGCGTTTCCGCGGAGATGATACCCGGGTACCGGAGCCCGCGCGCATCGACCCCGTAGCGCCGCACGTAGTAGTCACACAGAAGCTCGCCGGTGACCTTGGTTACACCGTACATCGTAGTCGGCTTGAGCACCGTCTCTTGCGGCGTGTTGACGCGTGGACAACCGGCGCCAAAGACCGCGATCGAGCTGGGGCAGAGCACCTGCGTCAGCTCCAACTCCCTCGCCAACTCGAGCGTATTGATCAAACCGGTCACATTGACGTGCCACGCCAGTTGTGGGTTCTTCTCTCCCACCGCCGAAAGCAAGGCGGCCATGTTGACGATGGTGTCGATGTCGTACTTCCGGCAGACATCCTTCATCTTGTTAGGGTCGGTGACATCGGCCCACTCGAAGGGTCCCGATTCCTTCAGCTCTTTCGACGGCTGCGTCTTCCGCCCGCACGCCACCACGTTCTCGGCCCCATACCGTTTGCGCAGTTCGATCGTCAGCTCCGATCCGATCTGCCCCACGGAACCGGCCACCATGATCCGCTTGATTGTCTTGCCGGCCATCCTTTACCTCTCGTTCCGGTTCATGCCCACAAGCCGCTAACAGACAGACAAACCTACCACATAGGGAAACCGCTTTCAATTCGACGCGACCGAGGGGGGATTGGCGGGGAGTGATGCGGTAAGAACCTGTTTGGACGGCACATAGGCACGGTGGCGCCCGCCTACCTCCGCTGGCTCCGGAACTGCTCCGCATGGCGGGGGCACGTGCAGACGTGACCATCTCCGAAGGGAACGAGGAAGGGGCACGACCTGAGGGGATCGGTACACTCGATGAACAGGCCGTTCCCCCCAATCGCCGACAGAGCCTTGCAATACGGTCCGAAGTCCTCCTTGAGACAACGGCAGTCATGCGGACATGACACCGATGGCGTGCGGCTTCCCATATTGAGGGGTGTGGCCATCGGCGGCGCTCACTCAGATGGGGGTTCTTCAAAGGCCTTCTCTGATGCTCGGCGGGGGGGCTCACCGATGCTGAACAGCGATCATACTCCTTCTGGCCCCAGGTGCACAACAGCCCCAGGTCTGTAGAAAGTTTACAGTTGTACTCATTCCAGCAGATGCGACGTGGCGACTCGAAACCTATCGTGAGTTCACGTTCAACCAAGGAGCCATGGAATGCGCCCAGGACTCCTCATCAAACTCATTCTGTCGTGCGTCCTCCCGGAATCTGCGGCGGAGCAAACCCGCTCGGTCTTCGATGTGTGTCTCGCCCGAATGGGTCGTCTCCGATCCGGGGATCATGCCCGGTGGCGTGGGTGATGACGGATTGCATGTTGCCCGTGAACCAGAGGGGCGTACCATCATCACCAACCCACCGGAAGGAGGTGATCCCCGATGGCCGCGCCCATCCGTGTCTTGCTGATCGATGCCGCAACCGGCTTCTACAAGATCCAACGGTTCCGAATCGGCGAGTTCTTCGGCCCCGTCGATCTCGGGCTCTACCTCGCCGGTCAGCACGACAGCCTGAACATCGGCGCCGGCCTCCTGGCGGGATCGGTCTTCCCGGGTTCCAACCGGCTCATCTTTACCGGATTCTCTCCCTGCTGGGGAGGATTCTACATCTCCTCGATGGGAGGCGCGGCGCTCGTCTTCGACAACCTGGGGATCAACATGATCTCGATCGTTGGACGAGCCGCCCGGCCTTCGATCCTGGCTCTCAATCGTACCCACGGTGAGGAGATCGAGGTCGAGATCGTTCCCATCGATCTCCCGCGTGTATGGGGCGGAGGACGAGGCGGCACCTACGCGATCATCGATCATGCCCTCACGCTCTTTGGTGAGCGGTACGCGACCGATCCCCGGGTCTTGGCCGTGGGGCCGGCTTCCGCACAGACCGACTTCGGAGCCATCGGATCGGCACCGGTCAAGGAAGGGAAGGCCACCTTCGTCGACACATGGGCCGGACGGGGCGGGCTGGGGAGCAAGCTGCTCCAGCATCACGGACTCGCAGGCGTGATCTACGGCGGGACCTATGTGGATGAGGACTTCCGTGATCGCAAGGTGGCCGATCAGTGGTTCGAGGCACGCTACCAGCAGCGCTTGGCGGTCAAGGACATGGAGTCGACCGTCAAGTATCGCTTCGATCCTCACTTTGGCACCGGCGGAACCTTCGGTGTCAACTTCGCAACCCTCAAGGGCCGGATGATCTCCTTCAACTACCGCAGCATCTACGCATCCGAGGAGGATCGCGTCGCGCTCCATCAGAACCTGGTCGTCAATCACTACCTGAAGCAATTCAACGAGGAAACGATCGAGACCAAGAGTCAGAAGACCTGCGGAGAGCCGTGCAGTGCGGTGTGCAAGAAGATGAGGGGTGAATACAAGAAGGACTACGAACCCTATCAGACGATGGGTCCCCTCTGCGGGATTTTCGATCAGCGTGCCGCGGAACGGCTGAATCATCACGCCGACGCACTGGGCTTCGACGCCATCTCCGTGGGGGGCGTGCTCTCCTGGCTGATGGAGTGTTTGGCCGAGGCTCACCTGCAGCCCGCGGAACTGGGGGTCTCGGGAACACCGCACTTCTCACCCGAAGGGTTCGCCGTCGAAACCGACTCGCGCCACAATGCCGATCTCGGCATCGCCCTTCTTGATGCCATCATCGAGAAGCGAGGCTGCCTCGATCTCCGCCGCGGCCCGCGCCGCCGGGCCCGCCACCTAGCGCGGGCCAAGGGGAAGCAGGTGCTGAACGGATTCGTCTACACCGGCTTCGGCCGCAAGGGGTGGATGGTGCCCAACCAGTACTGGACCCCGGGCGTCCTCTCCCCCATGGCCATCATGGGCAAATACTACATGCACTATGGTAACGAATTCCTGCCCCCTCGCGAACTAGGCCGCCGCAATGCCGAGCGCTTCTGTGCGGAACTGGTGCTCGACAACCTGGGGATGTGCCGATTCCACCGTCAGTGGGCCGAGGTGATGCTCCCCGAGGTGGTCGGCTCGCTTTGGTCGTTGAAGGATGCGTTCATCGAGCGGAACCGGGTGACCGCCAGCCGCATCAACAGCCGGAACGCCTCCGTATTCTGGGAATCGGAGCGCAATATCGATTTCGTGCACACCTTCCTGAAGCGACGGCGCGACGTGGACGGGGACCAGAGCCCGGCGCTACGCGATTGGATCGACCGGTTCGAACGCGACAAGCGTGATGCGGCATTCGAGTACTGGTTCGAGATCCAGAAGGGAATCCACGAAACCCTTCGGGAGTTCTAGCCCCTACGCGGCGCGCCGGAAGCGTTCGGGCTCGACATCGAAGTCGGCAGCGCGCCCGTCGAGAGCCCGATGCTGTGAATCCTCTCCCCCGACCAGATCGGTCAGCTTGTCCACGAAGGTCGACAGCAGCTGCGCCTGGGCGTTGAGCTCTTCGGCGGCCGCCGCTGATTCCTCGGCGCTGGCGGCGCTCTGCTGGGTCACCGTGTCAATCTGCCCCATGGCGGTGTTGACGCTATCGATGCCCTCGGATTGCTTCTCCGAGTAGCCCGCGATCTCCTCGACCACGCCCCCGACCTTGGTGGCAATCTCGACGTTCTCCTTGTAGGCCTCGAGCGTGGCGTGCGTAATCTCGTTGCCCTGCCGCACCGCCGCCACGGTCCCCTCGATCAGGCTGCCCGAACTACGGGCCGCCTCGGCCGCACGCGTCGCCAGGCCACGCACCTCCTCGGCTACCACCGCGAATCCCTTGCCCGCTTCGCCCGCCCGCGCCGCTTCGACGGCGGCGTTCAAGGCCAGGAGATTGGTTTGGAATGCGATCTCATCGATCGTCTTGATGATCTTGCTCGTCTCCTCGCTGGAGCGCGTGACCTCCTCGATCGCCCCCGCCATGCTGTTCATGTGATCGCCGACCCGCGCCACGATGCCGGCCGCTTCGTCCATCAACGTCTTCGCCTGCCCCGCGAGTGCCGCGTTTTGCTTGGTCATCCCCGCGATTTGCTCCAGCGAAGAGGAGGTCTCTTGAACGGCCGCCGCCTCCTCCGAGGCGCCTTGGGCCAGGGCTTGACTCGCCGTCGACACCTGCGCAGAGGAACTGGTCAGATGATCTGCGCTATCGGTCAACCCGGCGATAACGGACCGCAGGGCGCCCGCAACGCTCCGATTGATGATCCAGACCAGGAATCCCCCCAACAAGAGGCCCGCCCCCACGACACCCAAGAGGGTGAAGATCGTGGCCCGGGCGGTTTGCTGGGCGGCATGATGGGCCTTCTCGGCCGCCTGAAGGTTGATTTCCGTCAGTTGATCGATGTATTGGCGCATGTCTTCGAACCGCGTCTTGGCTTCCCCCAGCGTTAGGTCGAGCGCCTCGCGCCGGCCTTCCCGGGTATCGGCGATGCGTCCATCCAGCACGCGCTGCGAGACCTTCTCCCAAGCCGCGCGGGCTTCCTCAAATTGGGGGATGATCGCCTGCTCATCGGCCGAGTTCGCGAGCGCCTTGTACTTCTCCCACCGGCTGTGGGATTGGCCCAGATTGGTTTGGTACTCTTCGACGAACGCCGAGAATTCCTCGCTCTGGTTGTTGGCGAATATCAGCGATCGCTCGGCGACGAGCAGCTGCTGGAGATCCCGATCCGCTTCGATGAGGGACGCGATACCGGGGAGGCGTACGCGATGGATCTGATCCAGTTGAGCCCGCAGCGCGCGGCTGCTCACGAATCCAGCGGCGCCGATCAGCACCATCAAGAGGCACATGGCCCCGAATCCCAGCATCAGCCTGCCGCTCACCTTCAGCCTCGTGATCCAGCTCATGATGTTCCTCCGTGGGGAATCAGCCCGTGATTCGCACCAGGACATCTATCGACCACGCGGCGGGTTGACTTGTGTGCAAAGGCCCCCGCGAGTGAGCCTGGTGGATATCCACCCCCTCCCGGCGTGCATCCTGCAACAATGTAACGCCTTGAAGGGTCAAGCGGTTTGTTCCACTGCCACACCCTACTTCCATCTAAACGGCAAGGGGCGCGTGCCGATGATTCAAACCGGATCACCAGCCAACAAGCACAATGACCAGGTCCGGCGGGTCGATCCCCGCCTCGGCACCGGAGGTCACGGGAGTGATTGGAGGAGCAACGCAATGAAGTTCGCACTACTCACGGCCGGCCTGCTGCTCGTCGCGGGCGCTTGCCCGGTTTGGGCCGAAGAAGAGGTTCCGCAGTCGGTGATCGACATGGCGGAAGGGACGCTAGCCCAAATGGGGATGGATCCGGTCATCGTGGCCGCCGTCAAGGCCGAGAACGCCAAGGGCAGGACCCTCGATCAGATCAAGGTCATCGACGCCGAGTGGCGGCAGACGGCCGGTATCAATGCCTTCATGAGCGCCATGATGGACTCGAAGTGCGGCCAGCATCTGCGACAGCTACAGGAGTCGGTCGGCTACTACGCGGAGATCTTCGTCATGGACAATCAGGGTGCAAACGTGGCGATGACCGACAAGACGAGCGACTACTGGCAAGGTGACGAGGCGAAGTTCACCGAATCCTACAGCGGGGGCAAGGGGGCCGTGCACATCGGCGAGGTGGAATTCGACGACAGCACGCAGGCCTACCTGGTACAGGTCTCGGTGCCGGTCAAAGACGGCGAGAAGGTGATCGGGGCGATCACGATCGGTGTGGATCTGGATCGGCTCGATGAACACCTGGCCGAGCGCTGAGGGTTGTGGAACGGCGTTCTGTGACGCAGAGAATCTATCTTCTTCCCTGAATAGGAGATAGCCCGTCCGTCCTCTGCGGACACCCATCAGCTCCCAAGAACCTCGCAACCAATTGTTCTTTAAACAGTTACCTGCGGGTGCCACAAAACTCCGTTCCACACCCGTCTTGACCGGCCGCCAGCGCCCCGTGGCGGCCGGATCTCCCATCCCCCCCGGACCCAACCCCGGTTGCGCTCGCTCATCCGTCTCCCGTCCAACCTCGCTCTCCAGAAACGGCGATCCCCGCGCGATGGATATTCTTGGGACCTCTTGTTGCCCAGTGGGGGAAAAAACGACCATGACCGAGCCTGCCCGACAGCCCGAAAACACCAAGGCCTACATGGTCATCACTGATGGCATGCTTGTGGCCCACTACCGCGTGATCGAGAGAATCGCAACCGGGGGCATGGGGGAGGTCTATTTGGCCGAGGACACCGAACTCGATCGGCCCGTGGCCCTCAAGTTCCTGCCCCTGGAGTATGCCTTCGACGAGGACTTCAAGACGCGCTTCACCCGAGAGGCACAGGCCACCGCCGCACTGATTCACCCGAGCATCGTGACGATCCACGGGGTCAGCGACTACAACGGCCGCCCGTACATCGTGATGGAACACGTGGAGGGCCAATCGCTCCGCGAGGTGCTCCGGGCGACGGAACTTCCGATCCGAGAAATCATCCATATCGCGATTCAGGTCTGTGAAGGCCTCCGGAAAGCGCACGAGACGGGCATCATCCACCGTGAC
>Ga0180432_10007817_pt1 | contig 13489 bp, 18 predicted proteins | sample SS_ome_10_FD_132414 | JGI IMG/M metagenome (GOLD analysis project Ga0180432, IMG submission 132414) | Hypersaline lake sediment archaeal communities from the Salton Sea, California, USA - SS_1_MS_2 metaG | ecosystem: Environmental > Aquatic > Non-marine Saline and Alkaline > Hypersaline >...
GTGTTTCAGGGCCATCTGCAACCAAGGTATTACTATCAACTAATATTAATATTGAACAGAGGAGAAGTATTCCAACAAGAAAAGCAACCCCTTTTGATTTCATTATCATTCCCCTGTTGTTTTCCACAACACTTCCCAAGCATCAGTTGTATATGGTCCACCCGTAGTCGCATCAGAAGGAACTTCAAGTTTGAAACGTACACAAAAGAAATGGTCAGCACCCACCGTATCATTACTCAATGGAAACGGGTTTGGATTTCCCCAATCTGTATCCCAAGAACCATTCAGACTGACATTACCATCATTTGCAGTATCAATAGCTATAATGGCATACTCATCATTGGGAAAACTACTATTAGCATCAGCAAACGATGTTGAACTATACGCAACATCAATACTGATGTTCTCCCAATGCACACTTGTATGAAGGTCAGTCTCATTCAAATCAATAATAATATCTTCAATATTTACTGTTGCATTTGTAGAAACTTCTATCTCAAGCATTGCACCAGCATCCCAATTACCAGTTGCATTAGACCATAACACTGCATTTGCTTGTCCAGAACCAAACGTGATACGGTCACTTCCATCAAGACCACTAGTATTATAGTAACATTGTTCCTCTGAACCTGAACCACTAACATCTTGTTCAGAACCAAACTCCAAAAATGTAGAAGGAGATGAAATAGAATAAAATGTTGCTTTTAACCAAGATGCATTCCGAGCAACACTGCTAATACGGATTTCATCGAGTAGACCATCCCAATATTCAGCACCACCATCACCACGACCACCGACACACTGTTGAGACGTAACAATATTGCTTGTATCTCCCGATATGGAAGTAGTATCAACAAGTGATTCATTCAAATACAGATACAGATTTGTGTTGCTCGTATCACGAACACCCACCATATAATACCAACCTACATGAGTATCAATATCACCACTTTCAGCATCCTTTTTTCCTCCATCATCATTTCCTGTATCTGCACTAACTTGAATAATAGATGAGTCCGCTGAATTATCATCATATACAGTTAATTGATACCAATCCTCATTTGTTCCTGTTTTCCAACTACAAATCGCTTTATCGTTTCCGTCAGCAGTAGGAACACTCCAATCATCATTATTACCCCATGCTTCAAGAGTAAAATCAGAAAGTGGACTTATTGCACTATAACTAAAATATTCAGAATCAGCACGATTAAAATCAAAACAATCACCAGCAACACCCGTCTGTTCATCAGTCACTCCACCTGCTGTAGTACCATCATTACCATTACTTGTTGAGTCATCAACTGTACCACCACTTCCAGAAACAACACCATTCATATGCCATACTGCTTCAAAACCAGAATCCCACACACCAGTCGGATTATTCTCACCGCCATCATTACTAGCACTATCATCATAAAAAATATAGAAACTGGTATTAGACGATGAACTAATCGAACTGATATTCACCCATGCACCAATCGTATCAGTCGCATCATCATAAACTTCAAACTCCCAAGGCAACTCTGTTGCACCTCCATCGGTTCCATCAAAAAAACTAAAACTATCACTATCCAAACCATTATAATCCGCACTTGATTGATAAAACCATACTGGAAAATTGATCAAGCTGTTATCAACCTGTGATGATTGAACCCAGACTTGTTTATAATGGTCAAAATCAGTGGTAGAAGCAGCTTTCACAGTTATATTTTCAGGTGGCAACACAAAAAACATTGCACTTAAACCAGCGACCACCAACAAGAAAAACACTGTGAACGGTAATACTCTTGCCTCAATATTCTTTAAAAAACGTTTTCTTTCAGGACTCATACACGAATCACCTTATCCTTGAAGACCATCAGCATCAACCGTGACCACATCACCATCAACCGAGACATACCCAGATGACACAGATACCCATTCAAACCCATTATACTGCATGACCACAAGCGTACTGCTATCTGGGGTATCCGTCAACGTACATTCCTGATCAACACCTGAATCAGTCACACTAAACGTATCAACATTAGACACACTACTCGTCCCCATTCCCGTGAACGCAGCCGAGACGATCATCACGCCGATACCCACTGCAATGCTCAACACCATGATAACCAAGATCACATTAGACGGCGACCCATCATCTGTCGCTGACACAGCCTTTCCCTTTTTATAATCAATAAAATCCATAATTCAACACACCTGTTCCTGATACCATTTTTCTACCCAAATGAAACAGTCCAACCCCCAAAAAAAACTGAACAGAGGAGACATCCACCTCTGATGTCCCCCATAAACTATCTGTTCCTCAAAGATCCTATGATGGTATCAACAAGCTACCTCTACGATGCTATGTACCGCAGATACACAACCACCGAAAGTATCGCCACTGCCGCTAGGACAATCATCAAAATGATGACCAGATTGAAGGCTGCTGCCGTCTGGGTCTTGATGTTGTCGATAGTGTCGTTGGTCGTGTTGTCGGTACTTGGGATAGCATCAAGAACACTTGTTGAAATATACTGGCCGATACCAACCATTAAACCAATGGTGATAATGGTCACAACAAGTGTGACTGGGCCAATGCCTTTCATGTTCATATTTTTTCTACCTCAAGTTTTTTTTCAGAGATTAAAACCTTGACATAGGCTTTGTCAACACAACTATATAAAACATGATTGTATGAAAATTCATACTTATAAGGAGAAAATATATTATAACTTAATAATTTCATCAATACTATGCACCTTGGGGGTAAGAGTATGATCCCAGATGTACAATGGTTTCCCCCATTTCTTCCCTTTCTTAACAGGTTTATTCCGAAAAAACACGGTATGCTCATGAAGATGCTGATCACAGGAGATATGAATCAACCGGCGGTTATGCAACTCTTTCAACGGTTTCAAAACATATGGTGAAGACCGTGGTTCACTCCGAAATGTTACCTTATCACGCTGCAACAAGAGATCCATCAACGCCTCGGTTTTCCTATCAGGTGCAAGATACTCAAAGACCATAGATTTCTATCACTCCCTGGTACTGATAAACAACTGATACAACAAAAACCCGACACCAACACCAGACAACACACCAAGCAGATACAACAGGTTATCTGGAAACACCGTTGACCCAAGGGCTGCGGTAATAATGAACCATGCAATCATCGGCTCAATCCTCTCCGTCTTCAAATAAATCGCCATGCCAACCACCATGATAAACCCACCCCAGAAGAAACTCCCAAGCAGGTTCACCCAAGGGGTGATAAACATACGCCCCCAGTTCACCGGGTCATCAACCAAGAAATCATTAATATCCGTGAGATTAACCATGAGCCTTAACCCCACTGCCAGTTGAAAACTGTGCCAATGCACCAACAAATACAAGAATTGAAATACCCCAAAACACCATGTTAAACACAAACAATCCTTCAAAACTTGTCGCAATTGTACGAGTCACATCAAAAGCTGATAAAAATGCACCCCAGAAAACAATTGAAAAAGTAATAAGCCCAACACCCTGAGATGTTCCCCCCTGACTACCAAACAACTTCAAATTCGCAGCATACATCGCCCCTGCAATAAGTATGATAGACCCTGCAAATGCTAATCCAGCTAATATTTTTCCTTCTGTTCCTGCACTACCAAACCAATCGAATATCCCACCAGTAAAGGTATCCTCCATAATATCGCCAAACGCACCAACCTGACCAATAATAAAGATACCTGCACAGATACAGACATATAACATGGCTAAATAATATGCATTCATTCTTTTTTCACCCTGTTTTTCTTGTTGCCATAATCGTAAACATTCCAAATATCACCAAAAACGTGGCAAGAAGTGTATTCTCCACCGTGATCATATGAATTAACCCATTGAACACCCAGATCAAACCTCCGCAAATACTGATACCAAGTCCTGCAAACTCACGGCCAAACATCATCAACGGAATAATCAACATGAAAATCACAATCGTCCCCGACCATGAGACAATATGCTCAACACCCACATCATCCTCATAATACACCGGGGACAAACCAAGGGTATTGTTCATCAAATCATCAAATTCAGGGTCAAACAATGGGTCAATTATGCTTAGATAATGAATGATGAAGGTTTTAGACCAACTCGAGTTCTCATCAGTATAATTCACATCAACCATAACATAATATCCTGTACTCTGGTCCCCATTATAGGTATAATTAAAATCCCATGGGACACCAGGATTATATGTCTCAATAAGGGTGCTATTATCAATGAAATACAACCGGACAACTGCATCATCCACACCGACATCACCATCCTTGGTCACATCCTCCACATCACAGAACAAGGTATTACCATTCCATCCATACAATACATTGATCTTATCAAACCATGCTGCCTCTCCGATTACTGTATCATTTGTTGATGCACCAACCGTGATCTCCACCTCAAACTCAGACTGAGTAATCGTCAGAATCCGTATGTTATCATAAGTGAACGCATCACAACCAACCCCGATATAATACACATCACCGATCACCAGATCAGTCCTGATGCTCATATCCGCCTGAAGCTGATCCTTATGGATCGTCCACCGGCTCGTCTCATTATAGGTATAAACCCATCCCATCTGATTATCTGAAGATGCAAGAGTCCCAGAGTAATCCACAAAATAGATCACCACACTAGTCAGATTCCCATTATACACCCCGATCCGACTGGTACTCATATAAAACGTGATATTCGTCTGCCCTTCAGACACGGTAACAGTCCGATAACAGGTCTCATTATACCGGAACCGTGCATACTTGACCACACCATCTGTATCAAAACTAAACGTTCCCGTGGCGTTATCTGGGTAACACCGATACAACAATTGTCCATCCTCATCCAACGCCCTGAACATATGAGTCATATTCACATCAGAAAGATTCAACAAGGACCCATTCTGCTCATCACGAACATAGACAGTGTAATCACCACCTTCCGTGGTCGCAGACACATAATCATAATCATCACTGAAATACCAGTAAAACGGGCCACCAGAGGCATTGATATAGGTCCATGCACTAAAATAATACTTGGTCCCACCAGATGGCATTGTCACCGTGGTCGAAGTCCCAGACTCATTATAACACACCGTCCCATCCGACACACTACTCGGATACCCACCAGTCTTATACACAATCACCGTACTTCGGTTTGTACCAGCACCCACCGATGCCTGATTCCAAGACAACGACACATTCTTTTCATCAATATTTGTCACACTCAATGTGTCAGGAGCATTCGGTTTCAACAAAAAAGTCGCCTCATTTGATGCATTCACAAAAAGAGTACCATTCTGACACCATGCCCGATAAAAATAATAATCACCAGAAACACCACCAGTCGCATCATAAAAAAAACTCTCACCAGTATCATAAGACCCAACACAGGTCAAATTACCAGCCTTTGTCAACTCAGTCACCGGTGAACTAAACCCATACCAAAACCCACAGGTCGCTGAATCAGCCGTACACCCAAGCACACCGTTCAAAGTGACCGTTGTCCCCTCAACATTAGTCGCATTCTCTGTGAATACATCAGACCCACAATATGACACAACCAAATAACTCTGATAAATTTTTAAATCATTATAATTAGAACCACTACCAGCAGTATCCCGAAGGACAAGTGATGAACTGTTAATATCATCCCAGGTCCAAGCATTACTATCAGAAGGATCAGTCGTCCAAGTATACGAAACCGTGGTCTGAGACGTTGAAATACTCGTACCAGTCGGCTGATAATAATTACTCCCCCCTTTCCGCAATCCAAGTTTCAAAGAATGAGAAATATCACCAGATTCACGTTGACACGTTGCATAAACCGTCACACTGATAATATCATTATCAGCATAACTCCCCTCATCCTCCACATCAAATGCTATCCATTCACTATTATACTTAAAAGCAGTTTCAACATAATCCCCTGTGTCCAATACCACTTCATCTATCTCAGAATAATAATCAACCCCTGTCTTATCCCATGAAAGATAACTTGAAGAAGTATCATCACCATCAGGATACAGATACACATCATCAGCAGAAACACAAACACCAAGCAATACAAGAAACAACACACAAGAACCAAAAAACAATGAAACTCTAATACCGTTCATAATTCCATTTATTCCCCCAAAGAATATACCAAACAATCAAACCACCGATAAAAATCACCGGCCATTGAAACCACATCTGATCAGTCTTCTCCGTCACCCGGTCAACATCCTCAGAAAGATTCGCATTACTACTATTCGCTGCATTATCCCGTAACGCCTGATTCACCAACGCAAACGGCTCAGAGAACACCGCCCAACTCATAATCACAATCGCAATCGTAGTCATCAACACAATTGTAGCAAAAAACAAGGCAGCCATCTGCTGACCACTCATCTATACGTCCCTCCAAACGGGTTCTTCGACTTCTGCATATACATCAACAAACTAAAACTACTGACCAGAAAAATAATGATGAAAATACCACCCTGCACCCAGATAAGACTAAAGAAATCACGAGTATACGATGCATCCATGATGTTAAAAAAATACTCAAGAAACGTGTTCATCACCAACCAGATAAACGCTGTGATACCAAGAATCATCAACCAGACCACGATCCCATAGAAATCCGCATTAGTATCACCTGACAAAGACCGAAACTTCAAATCCTATCAACCCCCAAGCCAATACATCCCAACAGGAGTCTTCCACTCACGATACCCCTGTTTCCGTTTCCCAGGTCTCCGTTTAAACTCAACATCCATTTTCAAAGGCATATCAATAAACGGTGGAACAAATGGCATCGTTCTCAAAGAAGGAGTCACCCCACCAAACATCTTCATCGGAACAGTTTCCGTATCACCCTCTGACACCACCATAGTATCCTGCATTGATTTCGATACAAAATCAGACCGCAGCCCCAACATCATCCCCAACGCTGTCTCAGGAGTTTGTCTTACCCCCTGATCAAAAATAACATCATCCAAGAAATCAGTTTTCCTCCGTTGTTTCGTCCTCTGTTTCAACCCTAACAACGCCTCCTGCATCAACTCAGATTTAAACCCAAGATCAGAACGTGATTCCTGAATCATATCAGGTGAAAAAAATGACATCAAAGGTCGATTAAACACCCGTGAAGCACCATATCCAACCCTAGACAACGATGTAACCGGTATCGTCATAGGAACCTGTGTGGCCTGTAACTGAGAAATCAACCCTAACTTCCCCAATGCCCTTGTCCCCGTTGGTTTCACTGATGTAACACCATATTCCAACTGTGGCACAAGCACCTGAGACCCACGAACATCACCAAAGAACCCCATATGTTTCCTCCACCAACCACCCCTCGCCTTTGATGCCTGTTTCGCCCAAGCAGACATAGGAGTATCAGGACTCTGAATTGACACTAAACCGCTTTTTTGTAATTTCTCAAAAAACTTCATCTTTGTAGAACGTGAACCAAGAATAGGAACTTGTGGCCTCACCAACTTTTTCTCATAAAGCATTCCAACCGAAGCGATCTTCTTCATCTGATACCCACCACGGCCAACATCATACACATCATCAATCCCAAACCGTGCTGTTTTCTCCACATCAATAATATCATCAATCAGATACCGAGCCTCATACGGTTTCATCCGAGTCCAATAACTCATCTCCCCAAAATCATCAAAGGATTTTAACACATCATCAACTGGTCCAGCACGGAAAAAACCTCCTTCAGATTTCTTTGCACCAAGCAACCCTTTATTTAAGAAATCATCAGATGAAGCAACCACTGGTCTCTTCATAAAAGTATACACCGCTTTTTCAGAAGTCACCAATCGTGGTCGAAACATTCCCTTAACCGAGGTATGCTTCAAATATGCAGAAGCAACATCATCAGCAGTACGAGGAAAACCAAGGATCATTGTTGTCCCAACTTTTTCCTGAAGTTTACTCGTTGCCCGAGCATATTCCTTTGGACTGAGAAACATGCGTTCCAACCGTTGACCGCCACCCTCAAAAATCTTTCTTTTCACGATTCTTGTTGTCGCTTGTTCACCATGAATCAATGTCTCCAATGATTTTGATGTACCAGCCGGTGCTAACCGTGCCACTGGTTTATACCCTCTAGCACCCCAATTATACAGGTTTCTCATAAACCCGGTCTGAGTTATACGTCTTGCTCCTGTTGAAAGCAACCGTTCCTCTGGGAAAACACGAGTAAACTTCCCATACACCTTTGGAATATATCTTGCCCCGGTTCTCACCCCTGCCTTTGTCGTGGTTCCTGCTACAAACTTTACACCCTTTCCAGCCTCAGTAAACGCAACAAATTGTGCAGCCTCACCAGCAAGACCACCCATCGCATAAAACGGATCTCCAAAAAGAAATGATGTACTCCCCTTTGGTGATAACCCTAAAGGTTCAAAGGCAACATCAATATATGATGGATGATGAATACCATATCGTGTTTTTGGGTAAATCTCAGCGAACTCACTCCTTGTGCCTTTCACATCCAATGGATGTAATGCTGAAGCCATCGCTGCTGACATCCCAACTTTATACTCCTCAGAAAAACCAAATAAATCAAACAATGGTTTCGCCAATGAATACGAGGTATCTGCTATACCATGACCAAAACTTGCCATCTGCCCGATTACCGGTGGCAACTTCTGAATTTTTCCCCGTACATGTTTTGACAACTGTAACTGAGTCTCACTTGGAATGATAACATCATACCCTCCATCCCCCCGAGGAACAAACTTCGTCCCCTCTGGGTATTGTCCTTTTTCTATAAATTTATCATAGAACTGTCCTTTTTCCACTGGTGTTAACTGTTCATATCCTGAACTAAATGCTTGTTCAAACTCCGATGGTCTCACCGGGCCAACAAAATCAGGAGAAACCTTCTCATTCAACCCCATACTCATCTCAAAGGATTCCTTCACATACTCCTCACCAGCACCAACAAAACCAACCTCCGGTGGAACCTCTACCCGGTCACGATACCAACCAGGGACACGACCAGTCTTCTGATACTCATAAATCGCTTCCTGACGACCAATATCCTCACTCCGAGCCGACAGATACTCCACCAACTCCCGATACGACTGTTCATCAGGATCAAACGTCCTCCCTTCAAACCGGACCAATGATGACCCTTTCGCATCCTCTGGGTAATCAGAGACCGTGTGCTCCGGTATCTCCACCTTCTCCAACCGGCTATACATCTCAGGAGTAATACCCTGACCCCTAAGATACTCACTGGTCCGATGCTCCTGCGGTGTATACAACCGTTCCCGATATGATGTGATCCTCTCAGATGTCCTCTCAAAAGGATCTGGACCAGGAATATCCTCACCGAGCTCACCAAACCGTTCCTCAGCCTCCTGAATGTTCTCATATGACCGTTCATACCGATCACTACGAGACTCAGAAATAACCCGAGACCCACTACCAGCAACAACCGTTGGTGAAAGACTCTTGGTATCCAGTGGCCGTTCACCTTTCATCACCTCAACGACTTCTTCAGCCGTCTGAGGCGTACCACTTTTCTTTGATGACCCACCAGTATTTCCTTTCCGTACCCGTCCAGAACCTTTTGGAACCACACGGCTGACATAATCCCTCCTAGGATCAGGTATCTTAGATACCGCATCCTTCAAAGGAGTATTCTTCCACTGAGAAGGCAACGGCATGATCTATCACCCAGAAATACTTAAAAAATACACCACCACGACCATCTGCTTCATCTCCAACGTATCAGCCATCTTCAAATCATGAATCAAAATGGAAAGCATCGGACTCCCACGACTCACCGGAATATCCGGCAACGGCTCATCCTTATACACACCATTCACACCACATGCCACCGGCCCAAAAAAAACCAATGACAATATGATAACCACACAAAAAAACTTCAAAAATCTATGATGTCCTTTATCCTTTTCTTCCTCAACACGCATAAAACAACAACCCAATACCATTATGTATGTAGGTAATATATAAAGATTTTTGAATAATCGGATATTATTAATAAGAAAAAACATATGAAAAATATGAAACAATACCTTTTCCCTTATATACTAATATAAGCATAATTTATATAGATTAAGAGACAAAAACCCTCACATGGCATTCAAACATACGTTTACCATCACCGATGAAGAAGTACACCAACACCTTGAATCACTCCCAAACAAAAGCAAACATATACAAGAAATCCTCCAAAAAGACTACTACCAACAACAAGAAGAAAGCAACCAACAACAACGATACTATGCAAAACACCATCAAGGCATCAACACCATCATCACCATGTTCGGCCTAGCTGCCTTCTTCATCGGTCTCACCCTTATAACAACCCATACCACCTATTTTTACCTAGGATCATTTCTCTCAGTAGAGGGATTCGTCTCATCCATCATCGGATTCATCGGTATCATGGAGAATCAACGATTTTTAAAACAACAATCCAAACAAACAAGGGAGGTCATGGCATAATGGAACTCATCTATGCCATGTTCACAACCCTTTTAGGATTCGGCTTCCTCCTCGGAAGTTTCTACATGGAGGACCGATGGGGATCATTTCTCCTTGGTTTCAACAGTATGCTCTTTTTCTTTTTCACCGCAGCAGGGATGCTCTACATCACAGAACCCTATCAGTTCATCACATCAACAGATACCATTATCACTGGGACTCATTGGTTGACCGAATATCAACCATACAGCATCTATTTCATGGGCATGGGATTCTTCAGCCTAATCTGGTGTTTCCTCCTGATCTTCTGGGATTTCATGATGCCAGTTCTCAAAAAACTCGGTGTAACCTAAAAATTTTTTATAAAATTCATATGAGGTGAAAAACAAAATATGGAATCATTCACTGATGAAAACCCAGACTATGAAGATGACTATGAATATGAAGAAAAAGACAACGGACATCCCCCACAACTCACCCAGTCGGCGGTCTACAAATACCAAGTAGAAGCCTTTGTCCCCAACGCACTCAAAAAATTCTTTGAAAACATCAGTGTGTTCTGGGGAAGACAGGTCGCCATGGGAAACAGCCCACGGAAAGAAAACCCCAGACATCTCAACCAGATCGAAATGATCAACAACTATGCCCAGGAAGACATGGTGCTTCTTGCGGACCGAGGATACAATATCGCAGCTAGTTATGTCGCTGAGACCACCATGGAACGAGGAAACGAGAAAACCGGTGGATTTGAACGAGAAATGCAACAAAGTGTTTTCCGTAACGAGTCAGCAACCATCAAACAAACCCAACATGTCCCCATGACCGAGGAGAAAAAACGATTTTTATCACGATTTAGAAAAAACAAGGAAGAAAGCTAAAAATAAGGAGAGAAAAACACTATGAAAGAAATATTTATCAACATCATGATGGCCATCTTCGGCCTGATATTCATTATCTTCGGATCAACCGGGCTACTCGGCATCTTCGGGATATTCTTCGGGTTCATCGGTGGAATGCTGATGTTCATCCCCATATTCAGGGACATCGGAATAATCACTGGTGAAGGACTCCTCCCCTTCTGGAAAGCAAAAAAACCAGGGGAAAAAATCAGTTTCACCATCACCCGGAATGGAAAAATCCTGTTCTTACCTGTGGTGGATAAACATGAAGGAGTCCTGTATTACAATGGCAAGTTCTTCGCCAATGACCAAGGAGAACCATTGCAGACCCGATCAGGACGGGATGCCTGTCTCAGCATATCTGGTCTTGGTATCACCCTGTCACCAAAGATGATGGGATATGTCGGAGCATTACGAAAAAACCAGAACATCCCCAACTATGATGAAGCTATCAAAAAATATCTTACACCAGCAGATTACCAGACATTCCTCATGAAATTCCGAGGAAAAAACAATCCAAAAAACCGGTTCGAGGTCGAACAAGAAATAGATTTCCTCATCAAAAAAGAACCCAAGGATTTCCTCAAGGAACACATCATCGGTGAAACCTTTGCCTTCCGAGATTTCCTTCATTACCTCAGATATGCCTATAACACCCTTTCAGTGAAAAACGCAATAGAACGGGAACGCCTCGACATCATGCAACGGATGGATGATTACTCCGCCAAGGCAAAACAAGCCATCAACTATGCCATCGCCTTCATCATCATCATGGTCGGCCTGGGAATCGCAGCATATATCTTCAGTGGCGTGGACATGGGCGGTATGCTCAACTTCTTCGGAGGCTAAAACAGGATGAGAATCGGGAATTTTATCGTTGACACAGACCAATACGAATACCTTGAACCACTCTGGCCCGTTCTTGAAAACCATCCAAATGGTATCAGTATTGATGATGCCCTCGCTGAAACAGGTCTTGACCATGATACCATGCTCAAACACATCGAAAAACTCGCTGGTGAATACCAGAAGAAATCTATGTCCATGCTCAAAGAAGATATGCTCAAAAACATCATCCAATCCTGTCTATCAGGTGAAAAAACCGATGACATCATCGTAGAAGACATGGCATCATCATGGCTTTTTGATAAAGTCATGCTCTATGACCGGGTTTATGAGTTGAAATGGACGGATCGAGTGATGGATCTGGGTCAACTTGACCGTATGATGGAAAAATGGCGTGAAATAAAGGGGATATAAAAGAAAAAAGGAGAAAAAAAGATATGATAACCGCAAAATCACTTGTCATGATCTTCTGGATCGCCCTCGGAGTCCTCAGTATAGAGACATTACTGGGCATCTACTATGGTCTTACCATCAACATCCATACCACCATCACTGTTTTCTCCATATTCCTCGGAGGATTGATGATAGCGGTGATGATCCACATAGAAACCATGATGAAAGAATATATGGAAAAGGTGAAAACCTATGGAAAATGAAATGATCAACCGAGTATTCCTCGTGGAATACCAAAACGCAATCGAAGCAAGAGACACCCTAGAGGACCAAACACCCTATAATGGCAACTGGACCCAGGCAGCAGAGATCCTGAAACAAAAAGTACGCCGATGGCTCCGATACCTCAAAACCATCAACCCCACCGCATACAACACCCTTGAGCCAAAACTTGAGGCGATCACTGGGAAATACGAGGAATCCAAACAACGATTCATCGAAAACTTTGAAAAAGATGACAGTTGCCCCTTGGAAATGGATAATTATCATCAAAACCTGGCTCTCAAAGAGTTCAAAAAATACAAATACATCCTTGAAGCAGCAGAAAAAATCTGCATGGACAAAAACCTGATATAAAAAAGACATGAATATGTCTTTTTTCCCCTCTTTTTTTGGTGATTAATTATGGAAGTTGAACGTGGAACCTTTAACCAAGTCAAAGAAATACAAAATATCCTGATTTTTGACAACATACAGATGTATTATGAGCAGGATGAAACCGTTAGCCCAGAACATAGGAATGTATTCTATGATATAGTCGCATTATCCTTGTTTGGAGTGGAAAATAGTTATCCA
>Ga0180432_10007818_pt1 | contig 13489 bp, 13 predicted proteins | sample SS_ome_10_FD_132414 | JGI IMG/M metagenome (GOLD analysis project Ga0180432, IMG submission 132414) | Hypersaline lake sediment archaeal communities from the Salton Sea, California, USA - SS_1_MS_2 metaG | ecosystem: Environmental > Aquatic > Non-marine Saline and Alkaline > Hypersaline >...
ACGCCGACGGCAGCCCCGGCTTCACCGGCGACAAGGGCGACGCCGCGGAGATCCTGGCCGAACGCGGCGAGCGGTTCGCCGAACTGCAGGAACTGCTCTACGCCAACGGCAGGGCCGGTGACAACCGCTCGGTTCTGCTGGTGCTGCAGGGCATGGACACCGCCGGAAAAGGTGGAATCGTCACCCACGTCGTCGGGGCCGGCAACCCGATGGGTATCCACTACACCAGCTTCGGGAAGCCGACCGAGGAAGAGCTTGCGCACCACTTCCTGTGGCGGATCAACAAGGCACTGCCCGCGGCCGGGCAGATCGGGGTGTTCGACCGCTCCCACTACGAGGATGTGCTGGTGGTCCGGGTACACGGGCTGGTACCACCCGGCGAACTGGAGCGCCGCTACGGCGAGATCAACACCTTCGAGTCCGAACTCGTCGAGTCCGGGGTGACGGTGGTGAAGGTCGCGTTGTTCGTCTCACTCGAAGAGCAGAAAAAGCGTCTCGCCGAACGGCTGGACCGGCCGGACAAGTTCTGGAAATACAACCCCGGCGACCTTGCGGAACGCAAACTCTGGCCGGCCTATCAGGAGGCCTATCAGGTGGCCCTCGATCGGACCTCCACCGATACCGCACCGTGGTACGTGGTGCCGTGCAACAAGAAGTGGTACAGCCGCCTGGCGGTCACCGAACTGCTCATCGAGGCGCTCAAGGGCATGGACCTGTCGTGGCCGCCGGCTGATTTCGACGTCGAGGCCGAGAAGCGGAAACTTGCCGGGGCGTGATCCGGCTTTCGCCGCGGCTCAGTCCTTGACCAGGGTGAACTGGCCGATATTGGTGATACCCCGGCGGAAGAAGTCGGCGCAGCCGGTCAGATACTTCATGTATCGGTCGTAGATCTCCTCGGAGGTGATCGCGACCGCCTCATCGTGGTTGGCGGCCAGATTCTCCGCCCACATATCGAGGGTTCGCGCATAGTGCGGCTGCAGCAGATGGATGCGTTCCAGGGTGAAACCCGCACCGTCGGCGAGCTCCTCGATATCCTCCACCGCCGGAAGCTGGCCGCCGGGGAAGATCTCGGTGCCGATGAACCTCATGAACTTGAGGTCGCTGATGGTCAGCTTGACACCGTTCTCGCGGAAGAACTTCTGGGTGTGCGCCAGGATGGTGTGCAGCAACATCCGGCCGTCGCCGGGCAGAATCTGGTACGCCCGCTCGAAGAACAGTGGGTAGCGTTCGGCCTTGAACGCCTCGAACGCGCCGATGCTGACGATCCGGTCGACGGGCTGATCGAACTCCTCCCACCCCTGCAGTCGCACCTCCATCGAGCGGTCGGTGTCCAGTTTGGCCAGCCGTGCGCGGGCGAACTCGGACTGCTCCTTGCTCAGCGTGATGCCGATGACGTTGACGTCATAGCGACGCACGGCGACTTCCATCGCCCCGCCCCAGCCGCAGCCCACATCGAGCAGGGTCATACCCGGCTCGAGGTTGAGCTTGCCCAGGGCGAGATCGAACTTCGCCATCTGCGACTCGTCGAGCGTCATATCGTCACGCTCGTAGTAACCGCAGGTGTAGCCCATGGTCGGGCCCAGGAACAGGGCGAAGAAATCGTTGGAGATGTCGTAGATGGACTGTGACTCCTCGTAATAGGGAGTCAAGTCGGTATCGAGGTTGGACATCTGCAGTTACCCTTCAGTATCTCTCCCCGGCCCGGGCGGCACGCTACCCCAAAAATTTGGGTGTCCTACGGTTGGGTTACCCGCCCCGGGCCCGAAGGTCTACTCGCGTCAGACTAGCCAATGGCGACGACGATTGCACACACCCGGCGGTCAGTACGGGTAGAAACCCTGACCGGATTTCTTGCCCAGGTGCCCGGCCTCGACCATCCGCAGCAGCAGCGGCGGCGGACCGTAGTGCGGTTCCTTGAATTCCTCGAACATCTTGTCGGCAATCAGTTTCAGGGTGTCCAAGCCGATCAGGTCGGACAGCCGCAGCGGGCCCATCGGATGGGACAGACCGGCCACGACCGCCTTATCCACATCCGCGACCGTTGCCAGCCCGGACTCCACCATCCGGATCGCCGAGAGCAGATAGGGCACCAGCAGTGCGTTGACCACGAAACCGGAGCGATCCGAGCAGCGGACCACCTGTTTGCCGAGTACCGCCCCGGCGAACTGCTCGGTCCGGGCCGCCGCCGCCTCGGTGGTCGCCAGCGTGGTGACGAGCTCGACCAGCGGCAGCACCGGCACCGGGTTGAAGAAGTGCAGGCCGAGAACCCGGCCCGGATTGCGGGTGGCCGCGCCGAGCTTCATCACCGGGATGCTCGAGGTGTTCGAGGCCAGCACCGCGTCGGGATCGGTGATGATCTCGTCGAGCTGCCGAAAGATTCCGGCCTTGATCGCCTCATCCTCGATGACCGCCTCGATGACCAGTTGGCGGTCGGCCAGGTCGGACATCGCGGTGCTGAAGGTCAGGTTGGCGACGGCACCGTCCCGCTCACGATCAGTGATCTTTCCCGAGCTGACACCGCGTTCCAGCGACTTCACGATGCGGGCCCGGCCCGCGGTGACCAACGCGTCGGTGGTCTCGAAGACCGTGACCGCGACGCCGGCCCGCGCGCACACCTCGGCGATGCCTGCACCCATCTGGCCGGCGCCGATGACGCCGACCCGGGTGATCGAATCCGAACTCACGATATGCCCTTCCCGAAACTGGTTGCGATGCGCGAGCAGACGCAAACTCGCACCACAGCGGTGCGAAAAGTGCGAGTTTGCGTCTGCTCGGCGGGTATTGGAGGCGGCTGTCAGATCAGTGGAATTGTCCCTCTTCGGTCGAGCCGGCCAACGCGGTGGTCGACGAGTTCGGGTCCACCGTGGTGGCGATCCGATCGAAGTAGCCGGCGCCGACCTCACGCTGGTGCTTGGTCGCGGTGTAGCCGCGCTCCTCGGCGGCGAACTCGCGTTCCTGCAGCTCGACGTACGCCGACATCTGGTTGCGGGCGTAGCCGTAAGCCAGGTCGAACATCGAGTAGTTCAGCGCGTGGAAACCGGCCAGCGTGATGAACTGGAACTTGAATCCCATGGCACCGAGCTCCTTTTGGAACTTGGCGATGGTGGCGTCGTCGAGGTGGGCCTTCCAGTTGAATGACGGCGAGCAGTTGTAGGCCAGCATCTGGTCGGGGAATTCGGACTTGACGCCCTCGGCGAACTTGGCCGCGAGCTCCAGATCCGGCGTGCCGGTCTCCATCCAGATCAGGTCGGAGTACGGGGCGTACGCCTTGGCTCGGGCGATGCAGGGCTCGAGGCCGTTGGAAATCCGGTAGAAGCCCTCAGCGGTGCGGTCTCCGGTGATGAACGGACGATCGCGCTCGTCGACATCGGAGGTGATCAGGGTCGCCGCCTCGGCGTCGGTGCGCGCGATGACCACGGTGGGGACGTCCGCGACGTCGGCAGCGAGTCGGGCCGACGTCAGGGTGCGGATGTGCTGCTGGGTGGGAATCAGCACCTTGCCGCCCAGGTGCCCGCACTTCTTCTCCGAGGCCAGTTGGTCCTCCCAGTGCGAGCCGGCCACGCCCGCGGCGATCATCGCCTTCTGCAGTTCGTAGACATTGAGCGCGCCACCGAAGCCGGCCTCACCGTCGGCGACGATCGGAACCAGCCAGTTGTCGATCGAGGTGTCGCCCTCGACCGTGGCGATCTCGTCGGCGCGCATCAGCGCGTTGTTGATCCGGCGGACCACCGCCGGCACCGAGTTGGCCGGGTACAGGCTCTGATCGGGGTAGGTGTGACTGGAGAGGTTGGCGTCACCGGCAACCTGCCAACCGGAGAGGTAGATCGCCTTGAGGCCGCCGCGGACCTGCTGGACGGCCATATTGCCGGTCAGCGCTCCCAGTGCGTTGACGAATTCCATATCGTGCAACTGGCTCCACAGGATCTCCGCTCCCCGGCGGGCCAGGGTCTGCTCTTCGACGACGCTGCCCTGCAGTGCGATGACATCCTCGGCGGTGTAGGTCCGGTTCAGACCCTTCCATCGCGGGTTGGTGTCCCAATCGCGCTGGATTTCCGCTGCAGACTTGGGCTTTCCGACCTCGGACACGGACCGGGACATCTGGGCTCTCCATTCGTCGTCACCGCAGAGTGCGCAGATGTGACAACCTCTGCTAACACTCAGGGCTCATCGCTGATAAGTGCAGCCGACGATCCCACAGTCGATATGCGCTGGTCCAATCGTTCCTGTTGCCAATTTTGGCCATCCATCGGGCGTCAAATTGCGAAGTTTGCGAAGGGTTGGCGCCGGGCAGCGTGCGCTTTACCCGGTGATGGCTTGATTTCGCAGGTCAATCGGGGTCGATCGAGACCGGTAGCGATCAGAGAGCAAAGATGGCCGCGACGGCTTTCGTCTCGTCCCCAACGACGTATGTGAGTGTTCTCACCGTACGGTCGGTCAACTCCAGCCCGAACTTGTCGGTGGACCCGGGTGGGTACACGTGCAGGAGCACTTCCAGCTTGTCGCCGTAGGCGACGGCCGCGTCGTGCTCGATGGCGACGCGGAGCGGGGACTCGAGCAACTCCGGATGCGGGGCGAGGAACTCCTCGACGACCTTCCAGTAGACCGAGTTGTTGACGTGGTCGAACAGGTCGATATCGCTGACCCGGATCGGGAACTCCCGAATTTCGTCGGCATCCTGCCGCGAGCCGGCCGACAGATAGGCCTTCCACCGCACCCGGTCGACGTCGGTGGTGCGCAGCAGAGCTGCCATGAAGTCATCGGCGATCCGGGCGGGGCCCTGGGTCTCCCGGTTGAAATTGATCCAAAAGGCCTCGGACTCGATGAGCCCTCCTTTGCGGCCGTCGATCCGCACCCGCATCTCGCACCACCGATTGGACGCTCCGGAACACCACCGCCGCAGGCGAAGCATGTCCTGGAACTCGATCGGCCCGATCATGTCGACCATGGTCCGGCGGACGATCCACAGCGGGTGGGTGTCGTTATGGCCCATCTCGCGAAGGTGGTCCTGACCGATGTCCTGGATGTGCCGCAGCGCGGCGTCCATTCGTAACCGGCCCAACCGGTCGACGTCGGCCGGGCGCAGCGGCCATTGCCGGTCGAACACGTCCGGATGCGGATCGGGAACGGGCATCAGCGCCTTCGCCAGACCGCCGGCGGCCGCCGCTTTGCTGTTGCCCATAGATGCGGATCATGCCAAACGACCCGATGCATGCCAACAGACCGCGCTTCGCACCTCGGTACGCTGACGGCATGCCGAAGACCTTCGTCGGGTCGCGGGTACGTCAACTGCGGACCGAACGTGGGCTGAGTCAGGCCGCGCTGGCCCAGATGCTCGAAATCTCACCGAGCTACCTGAATCAGATCGAACATGATGTCCGTCCGCTGACCGTGGCGGTGCTCCTGCGCATCACCGAGGTGTTCGGCGTCGACGCGACGTTCTTCGCCTCCCGGGACGACACCAGATTGGTGGCCGAGTTGCGCGAGGTGATGGTCGATGGCGATCTCGATGCCGCGATCCACCCGGCCGAGGTGGCCGATATGGTCAGCGCCCACCCCGCGATCGCCCGGGCGGTGGTCAACCTGCACCGGCGCTACCGGATCACCACCGCCCAACTCGCCGAAGCCACCGAGGACCGGTTCAACGACGGCAGCGGAAGCGGCTCGATCACGATGCCGCACGAAGAGGTCCGAGACTACTTCTACCGGCGGCAGAACTACCTGCATGAACTCGACACCGCCGCCGAGGATCTCACCGCGCGGATGCGGATGCACCGCGGCGACCTCGCCGGTGAGCTGTCCCGCCGTCTGACCGAAGTACACGGGGTGCACATCATCAGACGTATCGACCTCGGGGAGACGGTGCTGCACCACTACCACCCCGCATCGAAGACGCTGGAGATCTCCACCAACCTGTCCTCCGGACAGCAGGTCTTCAAGATGGCCGCCGAGTTGGCCTACCTCGAGGTCGGGGATCTGATCGACACCATGGTGACCGATGGCAAATTCACCAGCGCCGAGTCGCGGCGACTGGCCCGACTGGGCCTGGCCAACTACTTCGCCGCCGCGGCGGTGCTGCCCTACGGGCAATTCCACGACGTCAGCGAGAATTTCGGCTATGACATCGAACGGCTCTGCGCCTTCTACCAGGTGAGCTACGAGACCATCTGCCATCGGCTGTCCACTCTGCAGCGACCCTCGATGCGGGGGGTGCCGTTCTCGTTCGTCCGGGTGGATAAGGCCGGCAATATGTCAAAGCGTCAGTCCGCCACCGGATTCCACTTCTCGTCCTCGGGCGGAACGTGCCCGCTGTGGAATGTCTACGAGACGTTCTCCAGTCCCGGCAAGATCCTGGTGCAACTCGCCCAGATGCCGGACGGGCACAACTACCTGTGGGTGGCCCGGACCGTGGAGCGCCGCGCGCACCGGTACGGCCAGCCGGGCAAGACATTCGCGATCGGGCTGGGTTGTGATGTGCGCCAGGCCGGCCGGCTGGTGTACTCCCGGGGCCTGGACCTGTCCTCGGACAGCGCGACGCCGATCGGTTCGGGCTGTCGGGTCTGCGAACGGGACAGCTGTCCCCAGCGGGCCTTCCCCGCGCTGGGCAAGAGTCTGGACATCGACGAGCACCGCAGCACGGTCTCGCCCTATCTGGTGAAGGAAAACCCGTGAATGAACTGCAGCGCATTCCGGTCGGCGGACGCCGGGAACTCGGTCTGGTGAACTGGATCATCTCGCGGCTGGCCGCCCGATCGATCCGGGCACCACAGATGCACCTGTTCACCATGCTCGGTCAGCAGAAGCTGCTGTTCCTGTCCTTCCTGCCGTACTCGGGCATGTTGTTGAACTGGGGCAAGCTGCCCAAACGGGACAAAGAGCTGGTGATCCTGCGGGTGGGCCATCTCCGTGGCTCGGAATACGAGTTACAGCAGCACCGTCGGCTGGCCCGCTCGCGCGGGCTGGACTCCGAACTCCAGCAGCGGATTTTCGCCGGGCCGGCTGACGAGGGGCTGACCGACCGCGAGCGCGCACTGCTGGTCGCGGTCGACGAGTTCATCACCCGCCGGGACATCACCGACGAGACCTTCATCACGTTGTCGGGCCACCTAAACAGGCAACAGATCATCGAATTCTGCGCCCTGACCGGGCACTACGACGCGATCGCCGGGACGTTGGCGGCGCTGCGGGTTCCGATGGACTTTCCCGACTAGCCGATTGCCGTTCCGGCCGTCACCGGCAGGGCGGCATCGCGGCCGGGGTCACGCCAATGTTCACGCGTGTGAGTATGTCCATCCGGGGGCCCGAGCAGCGGACGAGGACCGCCCGTACGTGGCGACCGGGCGCTGTCCTGCCGACAGCCGGTTCTTGACCAGCGCTATCGCCCCGAACTGCAGGAGGCCGACCAACACCAGCGGCCAGGCGAGCCCCCCGACGAGCGAGATCAGAACCGGATGTTCCGGCGGCTGGATGTCGGCGGTACGAAAACGGGCAGCCAGCATGAAGAACACCGCTGCAAAGACCAACGACGCGATCAGATAGGAGGCGATCGGGATCAGCATGATTCCGAAAGTAGTTAGCCCGGCTGAGCGCTGACCTATACCGATACGAAGTGTTTCCTGTTAAGACGGTCACGTTCCTGTTACGGCCCTTAGCCCTGGCTCTGCTCCAGCGGTTGCGCCGATTCACACATGGCACCCGGGTTATCGCCGGTCAGAGGTAGGTCACCCCGAGCACGATCGTGGTGAACATCATCGGTGCGACGGGCAACGCAACCAGAAAAGCGGCCTTGGTCATATCGCCGCGCTGATAGCGCTGCCACGCCTGATAGAACGCCCCGGCGGCGCCGAGCACCACCAGAGCGGATACCACCAGAACCCAGGTGCTCACCGAGGCCGACCGCATCGCCAGCGTGATACCGATCAGCCAGAGGATATGACCGAGCACCAGCCCGCCGATGCCGGCGATGACGACCGGTCGCACGGGATGCGCCTCAGAAATTGATCATGTGACCGGCCAGGCCGTGGAAGCATTCCTGCAGCGCCTCCGACAGCGTCGGGTGGATGTGCACATTGCGGGCGAGCTCATTGACCGTGAGATCCCATTTCTGCGCCAGGGTCAGTTCCGGAACCAGTTCCGACACGTCCGGGCCGATCAGGTGCGCACCGAGCAGTTCCCCGTATTTGGCGTCGGCGATCACCTTGACGAAACCGACGGGGTCGGCCAGCCCGTGCGCCTTGCCGTTGGCGGTGAACGGAAACTTCGCCACCTTGACGTCGTAGCCCTCATCTCGGGCCTGCTCCTCGGTCAGTCCGAAGCTGGCGACCTGCGGCTGACAGAACGTCGCCCGCGGCATCATCCGGTAGTCGCCGAGGGTCAGTGTCTCCGCACCGCCGATCGTCTCGGCCGCGACGACGGCCATCGCCTCGGCGACATGGGCAAGCTGCAGCTTGGCGGTGACATCACCGATGGCGTAGATGTGCCCGACGTTGGTGCGCATGTGATCGTCGATGGCGATGGCCCCGCGGTCGGTCAACGCGACCCCGGTCGTCTCCAACCCGAATCCCTCCACATTGGGAGCGAAACCGATCGCCTGCATCACCGTGTCGGCCTTGAGTTCCTCGGACTTGCCGTCCTTGCTGACCACCACCGTCACCATCGCGCCGTCATCGGTGATGGACTCCACCTTGGTCCCGGTGCGGATCGTGACGCCGAGTTTCTTGTACTGCTTCTCGATCTCCTTGGAGACCTCGGCATCCTCGTTGGGCAGGGCCCGGGGCAGGAACTCGACGATCGTCACGTCGACGCCGTAGTTGACCATGACATAGGCGAACTCCATGCCGATCGCGCCGGCACCGGCGATGACGATTGACCGGGGCAGCTCGCGGTCGAGAATCTGCTCCTCGTAGGTGACCACGTTCTTCGACAGCGAAGTCCCGGGGATCAACCGGGTGCTGCTCCCGGTGGCGATGACGGCATGGTTGAAGGTGACTGTTTCAGTTCCACCGTCGTTGAGTTGCACCGCGATCGTCTTGGCGTCGGTGAACCGGCCGTACCCGTGGATCTCGGTGATCTTGTTCTTCTTCATCAAATAGTGCACACCGGCGACACGGCCGTCGGCGACCTTACGGCTGCGGTCGAAGGCGGCGCCGAAATCCGCGGTGATCTGACCGCTGAAGCCGAATGTCGCGGCTTCCTTGGTCACGATGTGGGTCAGCTCGGCATTGCGCAATAACGCCTTGGACGGGATACAGCCCACGTTGAGGCACACCCCGCCCCAATATTTGGGTTCGATGATGGCGGTGTTCAGGCCGAGTTGGGCGCAGCGGATGGCCGCGACATATCCGCCGGGGCCGGCACCGAGGACGACGACGTCAAAATGGGTCACGCCGCTACCCTATTACTGGACGGGCGATCCATTCGAAGTAATAGGCACCGTGAAGGACAGCGGCCGCCGTCATTGATGCCAGTGGCGACGCCATCAGGGCGATAGCCAGGGCCGTCAGCTGCGGGCGGTCAGGAACCATCGAGACCAGAATGCTCGCCACCATGCAGCCCACCAGGAAAAGCAGGATGCCGAACACCGGCATGGTCTTGCTCAAAGCGGTATACCACCAGAAGTAGAAACCCAGACCGGCCGCCGCGGCCAGCACCCACGCCCCGGCCACGGTGAGGGCGAATTTCCACCGCTTGACGACGTGCAGACCGCTGGGCGGCACGACCGCCGGCTGGGCGGCGACGACGGCGGGCATATGCCCGGTGACCGCCCGCAGGAAGGGGTCGGTGTCGGAGCTGCCCGATTCGCTGAAGGCGTGCGGCGGTTCGGTGCCGATTCCGGCGTCCACGGCGTCCGCGGCGATCTCGGCGTCCGCGGCGATTCCGGCGTCTACCGCAACGCCGGGTTCCGGCTCAGCTGGGGCGGCCGGCTGGTCTGCGGCGGGCCCCGAATCCGCCCCGACCGGACTCAACGGCTCCGGATGGGGACCGGTATCGAAGATCGGCGCGTGGTGCGGTTCGGTGGTCGGCGACATCGCCGGCTGGGCGCCGGTGGCGAACATCGGCGTCAGGTGCGGCCCGGTGATCGGCGAAGCGGTATCAGTCACCGGAGACCACCTGCAGCAGCAACAACACCGACAGCCAGCCCGGCGCCATCGCCAGGACGAAGGCGCCCGACGCGGTGATCCAGCGTCGACCGGAGAACAGGATCAGCAGCAGACCGATCACGCTCGGCACCCCGACGACCAGCGCCACGACGAGATCGGGGCGAATGGTCGCATCAACGCCCAGCTTGGCAGCGACCGCGGCGATCTGACCCGCGACGCAACCGAGGAGCAACGCGCTTGTGAGCAGCCATGCCCGAGGCAGGGGTATCACGATTCTCGACGATACCGAGTGATTGGCCGACAATCGCGCAGCCGAGGCGGCGCGCCGGGCCGCTAATTCGCCAGGTGGTCGCCCGTCACCGGCACCTGGGCCGCCAACAGCGCATTCTCCCCGGGGGTGAAAACTCGCCCGCGGATCAGAAACCGGACCCCCTCGGGCGCTTCGAGGCTGAACCCCCCGCCGCGGCCGGGCACCACGTCGATGGTCAGCTGGGTGTGCTTCCAGGCCTCGAATTGCGGGCCGGAGATCCACACCGGGGTGCCGTCGAGTTCACCGAGCAGGATGTCGCGGTCCCCGACGATGAACTCACCGGCCGGGTAACACATCGGCGATGACCCGTCGCAGCATCCGCCGGACTGGTGAAACATCACCGGCCCGTGCTGCTCCCGCAATCGGTGCAGCAGGTCCGCGGCGGCCGCGGTGATGAGCACCCGGGCCGGGGGCGCCGACCCGCTCAGAAGAACCCCTGGGCTTTGTCGCTGTAGGACACCAGCAGGTTCTTGGTCTGCTGGTAGTGATCCAGCATCATCCTGTGGTTCTCCCGGCCGATACCGGACTGTTTGTAACCGCCGAAGGCCGCATGCGCCGGGTACTGGTGATAGCAGTTCGTCCACACCCGGCCGGCCTTGATATCCCGTCCGGCCCGGTAGGCGGTAGTGCCGTTGCGGCTCCACACCCCCGCACCCAGACCGTAGAGAGTGTCGTTGGCGATGGCGATCGCATCGTCGTAGTCGGTGAACGAGGTGACCGACACGACCGGGCCGAAGATCTCCTCCTGGAAGATCCGCATCGCGTTGTCCCCGGCGAAGATCGTCGGCTGCACGTAATAGCCGCCGGCCAGATCCCCACCCAGATCGGCACGCTCACCACCGGTGAGCACCGTCGCCCCCTCGCTGCGACCGATCTCGATATAGGACAGGATTTTCTCCAACTGATCGTTGGAGGCCTGCGCGCCGATCATCGTCTCGGTATCCAACGGGTCACCCTGGCGGACCGCCTTGGTGCGGATCGCCGCCAGGGCCAGGAACTCGTCGTAGATATCGGCCTGGATCAACGACCGCGACGGACACGTGCACACCTCCCCCTGGTTGAGGGCGAACATGGTGAAACCCTCCAACGCCTTGTCCTGAAAGTCGTCCGAGGCGTCCATCACATCAGAGAAGAAGATATTCGGGCTCTTACCACCGAGTTCCAGGGTGACCGGAATCAGGTTCTGGGAGGCGTACTGCATGATCAGCCGACCGGTGGTGGTTTCCCCGGTGAAGGCGATCTTGGCGATCCGGTCACTGGAGGCCAGCGGCTTTCCGGCCTCCACCCCGAACCCGTTGACCACATTCAGCACGCCCGCCGGCAACAGATCGGCGATCAACGAGATCAGATACAGCACCGAGGCCGGGGTCTGTTCGGCCGGCTTGAGCACCACCGCGTTACCGGCGGCCAGCGCCGGCGCCAACTTCCACACCGCCATCAGGATCGGGAAGTTCCACGGAATGATCTGCCCGACAACACCCAGTGGCTCCTGGAAGTGATATGCCACGGTGTCCTCGTCGATCTGGGACAGCGAGCCCTCCTGAGCCCGGATAGCCCCGGCGAAGTACCGGAAATGGTCGACCGCCAACGGGATGTCCGCATTGAGCGTCTCGCGGATCGGCTTACCGTTGTCCCAGGCTTCGGCCAGTGCGATCCGCTCCAGGTTCGCCTCCACCCGGTCGGCGATCCTGTTCAGGATCACCGCCCGTTCCCCCGGCGACGTCCGCCCCCACGCCGGTGCCACCGCATGGGCGGCATCCAGTGCCGCGTCGATATCGCCGGCCGTGGAACGGGCCACCTCGCAGAACGGCTGCCCGTTGACCGGCGAGGCGTTCTCGAAGTAGCGCCCGTCGACCGGCGGTGTCCACTCACCCCCGATAAAGTTCTCATACCGGCCCGCGAAGGACATCAGCGCATCCGCGGTGCCCGGACGTGCATAAACAGCCATCGGCGATTTCCTTCCCTGGGGCCTGTAACGCAGCTCACATTACCGGGGCGGCAAGAATGGCAGCATGGCCGACGACCCTTACCTGTGGCTGGAAGATATCGATGGTGACGATGCCCTGGACTGGGTGCGCGAGCGCAACCAGACCACCATCGCCGAGTTCAGCGACGGACAGTTCGACCGGATGCGGACCGAAGCACTGGAGGTGCTCGACACCGACACCCGGATTCCCTACGTCCGCCGCCGCGGCGACTACCTCTACAACTTCTGGCGCGACGCCACCAACCCCCGGGGGCTGTGGCGCCGCACCACCCTGGACAGCTACCGCGGCGATACTCCGGACTGGGACGTCATCATCGACGTCGATCAACTGGCACGTGCCGACGGCGAGAACTGGGTGTGGGCCGGCGCCGACGTCATCGAACCCGAGCACACGCTGGCACTGGTCTCGATGTCCCGCGGCGGCTCCGATGCCACCGTGGTGCGGGAATTCGACATGTCGACACGGTCATTCGTCCGCGGCGGCTTCGAACTGGCGGAAGCCAAGTCCAGAGTGGTCTGGGAGACCCAGGACAGCGTCCTGGTCGGAACCGACTTCGGCCCCGGGTCGCTGACCGAGTCCGGTTACCCGAGGGCGGTCAAGCGGTGGCGACGCGGCGAACCGCTGGCCGATGCCACCCCGGTGTTCACCGGGTCGCCGACGGACGTCATCGTCTCAGCCGGGGTGGACCGCACTCCGGGCTACCAGCGCACCTTGATCCATCGCGCAATCGACTTCTTCAACGACCAGGTCTACCAACTGCGCTCCGGTGAGCTGATTCGCATCGACGCGCCGTCCGATGCCAGTGTCTCGGTCCATCGGGACTGGCTGCTGATCGAGTTGCGCACCGACTGGAACCACCCGTCCGGCTTCTACCGGGCCGGCTCCCTGCTGGCGGCCGGCTACGAGCAATTTCTGGACGGCACAGCGGAATTGGCCACCGTCTTCGAGCCCGACGACCACACCTGCCTGCACCAGTACGCATGGACGCGCGATCGGCTGGTGATGGTCACCCTGGCCGACGTGGCGAGCAGGGTCGAGATCGTGACGCCAGGCACCTGGAGCCGGGAACCGGTTTGCGGGCCCCCGTCGAGTAG
>Ga0180432_10007819_pt1 | contig 13488 bp, 14 predicted proteins | sample SS_ome_10_FD_132414 | JGI IMG/M metagenome (GOLD analysis project Ga0180432, IMG submission 132414) | Hypersaline lake sediment archaeal communities from the Salton Sea, California, USA - SS_1_MS_2 metaG | ecosystem: Environmental > Aquatic > Non-marine Saline and Alkaline > Hypersaline >...
TGAACATTGGCTCTCCTTTCCAAAAATGTCTTTTATTAGACAAATCGGAAGGATGAGCCATTTTTGTTTACCGTATCAGTTGTTAAAGAGCTAAACTAACGTCAATTTTCTTGGAAAGTACAGTCTTTCACGAACTTTAGAATTTTACTGAAATGCAGACGCAGAAGCACGACCTTTTATTGCAAGATTCAAATTATCCTAATTGACAGCAACACAATAAACTGATATTTCTCATATTAAACGATTGGCTATGCAAGCAAGCCTTGCAATTACACTATAATATCAAAATTTTCTTTCAAACGCTAACGCCGAAATTAATAACCTTGCATCTGTAAAAAGTGAGGAAAATCCATACAACCCGACTGCAACCAAAAGCCCAAATAGCTCATAAAATCGCAGAAATCCTAAATCCATAAGGTTCATAATATCGAATACTTAGAAAAACTCAGAAAAAGATGAACGTATTGAACATCCGTTTGTTGCTGTGAGCGCGACTGGATTAAGGTGTCCTTTACTGTTGACCTTGCGGCTGTGATGGGTGAAGTCAACATAGCTCTCGATTTTCAAAGTATTAAATGGTATGGTCTTTATATAATCAAAGCTGCGTAAGTATTTTTCTACCACACGCCCACAACAATAAAGTTTAAACTGAGCACCTTGCGCCAAATAAAGTTAATCGCTATTTTTTGGATACCCAACGGTTTGTGCGAGTATGACTTTCTGGTCGGGTCGCAGTTTCATAGCCGCATGGCACACCGGCCTGTCAACAAGCCCGCGCACGACAGTAGCTAATCCTTCACTGGCACAGTACAGATAAACATTTTGGCTGATGTAGCCCGTATCGGTGGCCGAATAGAACTCTTTCTTGTCGGCTGACATATTGCCCATCTTTGCAAAGTCAGCTACAAAAACGAGATTTACAGGGGCATCCTTTACGAACGATTGTATCCCTGTTGCAGCACGAATATCACCTGCCAGAACACCAACCAATATATTTGCCTTGGCATCATATAGGTAAAGACCTTCGGCCATTGCAACATAAACGTCGATTTCCTGATTATTATGTGCGGTTGGTGCTGTTCGTTTTCCATCCTCGCGATTGACTCCGCATGCCGCCCAAAGCATATTTGAAAGAATATTCATAGGCAGCTTCTCAGAGCTGAATTTGCGTGAAGTCTTTCTGTCCTTCAGTGCCTGCATTAGGGGTTTGCCGCCGTCGGTTTGCGGCTTTGGAAGTTGGATCGACTTAAGTTCCACCGCCCCGGCAGCGTTAACATCCTTTGCAGCAGTCGAGTTGGCATCCATCGCCCGAATTTGAACCGGCCAAACAAACAGAACAGTCAATAATAAGATGGTAGTTGAAAACAATTTTGTATTCATTTTTTTTCTTCCTTACAAAAATTGTTAATGTTTTCTTATCGAAACCAAAACGCCTAAGCCAACCGGAACTTTCATTATTGCTCTCAGGACCACCCTGCAGAAATTGATTGTATTATCAACTGCGTGTTCCCATAGAACATTGTATATCGTTTTTGCTCAACTATGTCGCTCAGTCTGTTTTCTAATAGAATATCAAATCTGCCTCGAAAATCAAGATTTCCAGCTCCATTTTGAAAATATGTCAGCCACAATAATAGCAAAAACGGGGATTTGGCAACTGATAATCATTTCTTTGACATCCTCTTTGGCAAAGCCGAAGGGCTATGCAGGATGTTCTTACGTGCCAACAACAATAGTCAGCGTTCAACTGTTGGGTGACTACTGCCGCAATGGGGCGCTTCGTCCGCTTTTTCGATAAATGTCCAACTGCGTTTTCAGCTCCTTTACGATTTGGGGATATTTGTAGTAGAGGTTAGTAGTCTCGCCCGGGTCATTCTTTAGGTTGTAGAGTTGGCCCGGCGCATCGGGAGCTGTATCCGGCAGGGCAAAGGGCTTCAACATCGGTCTGTTATAGTTGTTTCCCCCTGAACCCTTATGGTCGAGATACTTCCATTGGCCTCTTCGGATAGCCAGCTCAAGCTTGTTGGTCTGGTGTAATGTGTATCGACGGACAGGTTTGTCTTTATCCTGTTTGCCAAGGAGTTCTGGCAGAATGTTGTAGCTGTCTTCGGCTGCATCATTTGGCAACTCTACTCCGACAATGGCAGCACAAGTGGCCATCACATCGGTGAGGCACACGGTTTGATATGTGGTAGTGCCGGCCTTTATCTTTCCGGGCCGGCGCGCTATGAATGGCACGCGGTGGCCGCCTTCCCACTGGTCGCGCTTCATGCCGCGCCACGGACGCGCCCCATCGTGCTGGTAGTCCTTGCGCATGTTGATAACGCTTGTAACCTCGGGACCGTTGTCGCTGGAAAACATCACCAATGTATTGTCGGCAAAACCATATTTTTCGAGGGCCTTCACGAGTTGGCCAACAATGTAATCGAGTTCATAGACAAAATCACCGTGCGGACCGGCATTTGTTTTGCCTTTGAAATCTTTTCCGGGAAAAGAAGGCAGATGGACCGCCTGAGTCAAATGAAAGAGGAAAAAGGGTCTTTCCGGCGAGTCCTTTTTATGGTTTTCCAGAAATCCAAGGCTCTTTCTTAGAAACAACACATCCACCTCTTCCAAATCAAAATCCGGTGCAATCATTCCTCGTCGATTGTCCTTTGAATATGGATGCTTTGGTAAAGGTTTTCGGTCGAGTATTTTGGTCGGTGGTGTGGGAATCCTATCACCATCAATAAAGGCGTAAAGCCAGTCCGTAGTCGGGCAACAGGCTGTTCCAAAGAAATGGTCGAAACCTCGATGTGTGGGGCTGTCGAGTATGGGTCGAGAATAGTCGATACGTTTGACGACATCAAGTCCGTTTTCGTTGATTGGCTTTCCATCTTTGTCCATGAATGTCAGGCCGATATGCCACTTGCCAAAATATGCGGTTGTGTAGCCCTAGTCGCGAAGCATTCCAGGCAGGGTGAGTCGTGACTTCTCGATCAGGGATGGGCCGCAGGTAAGTGCGAAGGCTTTTATCTTTAGTTTCATTTTTCTGTCCTCTTCGGGGAATTTTTAGCGTTTACTTGATGAACCCAATAAAATGCGCCATCCAGGCCGGATAAGCAAAAGCGGGGATTGTTTGCAGATAGAAATGCCAACCAATTCCATCGGTTCGGTATGGTAAAGATTTAGCATCTAAGGTGTTTTCGATATCGAGCGATGTCGTAATCGAATAATCGGGTGTCATCGTACTCAGAAGGGTACTTTTGGCCATAAAACATTAGGTTAGAATGTGCCGCTTCTGAGTACGACAGACAATGATGGCTCTATGCAACAGCTTTCTTCCTATAGAACAGGAAGAAGATGACGCTCAAAGCGATAAGCCCAACAAGCCCATTTTCGCCCAGAGTGCTGATTAATGCGGTGAGATTGGCGACAACCTGGCCACCAAAGAACGGCACCGCTGGGCCAAAGAGGATTTCCACAGTAATCCCAATGGCAATCAACAATAAGAAAATTTCGGTAACCTCACCCAGCCATTTTTTAATTTCTTCGAGAAAACGCATAATTAAATCTCCTACATAAAATATTAAAAAAATCAATAAACTACTACCATACAGGCGCATTATTCGGCTTAGTTCTTTCAATTTCTTTAAAATTTAGTGCTAAAAAATACGAAATGCACCCTCAGAGTTGATTTTTGGAGATGCCACTGCTGTTAATATAGGCATTTTCCTCTTGACTTGCTGTGGTAAAATAGGCTATTATAGGTTTATGCTCGGTAACATTATATCATTTATTTTACGCATATTGCTTATTGCGGCTTTTTGGGCGTTTATATGGCAGTTTGTGGAACCCAGAACACGCCTTCTGCGGATACTGAGGGCCGCAATGCTGGTGGTCGGTCTTTTATTTATGCTGGCTTTATTAAGACTGACGGGGTGGTGATGTCCGGGGCGGCCTTTTCATTGATTATTGATAATGGGTTATTGATTATTGGTTGAGATTCTTCACTGCGCTCAGAACGACAATTTTTTAATAGATTCCTCCTCTCTACTGCGCTCAAGGTGAACTTTTGCGCTCGGAATGACCCCTTCGGCAAGCTGAAGGTAAGGATTAGTCCCGGAGCTAAAGGAAAAGTAAAAAAATGTGAAAATTTTTTAGGGTTGGCTAAGAAAATTTCAGCGGGATTTTTTTACATTATCGGGGTTAAATGGGGGAGATTGCCGGCTACTGGAGAAAAGAGGAAAAATGTTAAGCTGGGGTGCTGGGGGAGCGAAGAAAGAGTGAGAAAGTTTTAAGTAGTCGGCATCCTTGCCGGTATTAAACGGTGTTTTATGAGCAGAGACGGTGACCAACAAAAAGGCTCAAGATGACAAAGAGAATCTGTCGATGGACAAATTAGAATAAAAAAAGAAAAAAGAAATAGCAGTTGGCCGGGGATGAAAAAGGCGGTCAAGTTTAGCTTTACTTTGCATTGCCGAACTGCTGAAACTGAATACAAGTCAGAGCGAAACGCAGGCATAGTGAGAGGGAAGCTAACGAACAAAGAGGAGCAGGCGCCGACTGGTATGGTCTTACCCCTGTGAGACAGAAGGCGAATATTTCAAACACATAATAAAAAATATGGGAACTAATCGCCCTTGTTCACACAGGGGTTTTTTGTTAAACCAACTCCTCCTCAATATCACGATTCTTAAACTAATCAACAAGAATATTATGAAGCGGACGACATTTTTAGAAAATCAATTGGTTCTTGAGGTAAAGTTGCCCAATAGGTATAATCAGCCGAAATTGAAAGCGTACAGAAAAGGATGGATGCAAAATGAACACACTTAAATTAGTACTGTTTGTTGCAAGTTCGGCGGCGGTTTTTTTGGGAGGATGTGCAGAGAGCGAGCAATTTAAGCCGGTCGAACAAATCTGTTTGTCCGAGTCGGCCAGGGACGAAGCGATGCGGAGGGCAGAAGAGGTTCTGGGCCAGATGCATTTTAGCGTTGCCAAATCAGACGCCGACAGCGGGCTGATAGTAACTCGGCCATTGCAGGGTGCACAGCTTTTTGAAATCTGGCGCAGTGACAGTGTCGGGGGCTTCAATACCGCCGAAGCCAACCTGCATACTATCCGAAGGGTCGCAGAAATAAGAATCAGGGAAGAGGACGGGCAGGTCTGCATTCGATGCGATGTTAATACTCAGAGACTAAATATGCCGCAAAGAGCCGAGGGCAGCAGGTCACAAGCCTTTAAGCTGTTTAGCGAAGGCGATTCCGTGCTTCAAAAGCTGAAACTTCAGCCGGAACAGAGGCAGGGGATGGTCTGGGTTGATTTGGGTGGTGACAAGATGTTAAGCACGACGATTTTGAGGCGAATTGAAAAGAAAGCTGCAAGACTGCAGAAAGAAAACAAGCTATGAAAATACTGGTTGCCGGCGGGGCGGGATACATTGGCAGTAATATGGCGGCGATGCTCAAGGCCGAGGGCTTTGAGCCGGTGGTCTTTGACAATCTAAGTAATGGCCACAGGGCCGCTGTGGGAGATACCGAGTTCGTCCGGGGCGATTTGGCCGACTACGAACTGCTCGTCGATACGCTGAGCAAATATAAGATTGAGGCGGTTATGCACTTCGCAGCTTTTATCGAGGTCAGCGAATCGACGGCGGAGCCGATTAAGTATTACCAGAACAACGTTTCCAATACGCAAAATCTACTTAGTGCGATGGGGACAGCCGGCGTGGAGAAATTTATCTTCAGCAGCACGGCAGCGGTGTACGGTATGCCAAAAGAAGTACCTATTACCGAAGAAGCGCCGAAAGAGCCGGTAAATCCTTACGGGCAAACAAAGCTTGCGATTGAGAGGATGTGCCACTGGCAAATGAAAGCGGGCAAGCTTCGTTACGCTACACTTAGATATTTCAATGCCGCCGGTGCCGGGGCAAACTGCCGGCTCGGAGAGGACCATCGCCCTGAATCTCATCTGATTCCGTTAACTATCCAGGCTGCGATGGGCAGCAGCAGTAACATCAAAATCTTCGGGACAGATTATCCAACGCCAGACGGGACCTGTATTCGTGATTACATACATATAGAAGATTTGTGCAGGGCGCATCTGCTTGCCTTGAAGAGGCTGGAGACTGAAAAAGAGCTGGTCTATAACTTAGGTAACGGCAAAGGATATTCGGTAAGAGAAGTAATCGAAACAGTCAAGAGGGTTTCGGGTAAGGATTTTGAGGTGGTAGAATCGGGGCGCCGGGCGGGTGATGCGCCTGTATTGACGTCCGATGCAACAAAGGCGCAAAAAGAACTTGGCTGGGAGACCGGGTACCCTGAATTAGAAAAAATAGTCGCCACGGCGTGGGAGTTTCACAATAAGTACCCTAACGGCTATCCTGATTAGGTAACAACACAAGAAAAATGGTTGAGCTTTTTGTTGGAATTGATTTGGGCGGGACAAATATCAAGATTGGCTGCTTTGATTCAGAACTGAATCTTCTCTGTAAGACTTCGACGCCGACCGATGCGGATATGGGGCCGGAGGCGGTTGTGGAGAAAATGGCTGAGGCGGTCGAGCAGCTCGTTGCAGAAGCGGGGTTTGAATTGCAGGAGGTCTGTGCGGCTGGGATAGGCAGTCCCGGGCCAGCAAGGTACAGCAAGGGTATAATAGTGAATGCTACGAATATGCCGAAATTTAAGAACGTTCCGCTGCGTCAGATGCTGAGTGAACGGCTGGGAAAGCTCGTTGTTCTTGAGAACGATGCTAATGCCGCCTGCTGGGGTGAGTATGTCCTCGGGGCGGGTAAAGGTGTTGAGGATATGGCCTTTTTTACATTAGGTACCGGGATAGGCGGCGGCATTATCACAAACGGCGAACTTGTTCACGGCTGGGATGATAACGGGGCAGAACTGGGCCATATAATAATTTATCCGGGCGGGCGCAAGTGCGGCTGCGGCCAGAGAGGCTGCGCCGAAGCCTATGCCTCGGCCGCATCGACAGCAAAGAGAGCTGCCGAAGCTATTGAAGCCGGCGCCGAATCCAGTTTGAAAGAGGTATTGGAAAAGAAAGGCAAAATAACCAGCAAGGACGTTTATGAACATCTGGCAGGCGGTGATGAGCTTGCCAGAGAGATAACCGACAAGACGGCTGAGGCACTGGGGATTCTCTGTATTAATGTGCTGCACGCTACAGAGCCGAAACGGCTGGTCTTTGCCGGCGGTATGATTGCCGCCGGTGACGTGCTGCTTAATAGAATAAGAGATTACTTCGATGAACATATATGGGCGTTGAAAAAAGAGACGGTTGAGATATGTTTTGCGACGCTTGGTGAAGATGCCGGTATAATCGGTGCAGCCGCTTTGGCAAAACGACTATACGAACATAACAAAGGCAAATCATAAAAATCCTAAAAAAACCGTGTGGGATTTTACATAATAAACAGGGACGAAATCTTTTAGAGGGATAAGAAGTTAAAGATTTTTTTGCTTTTGGTCTTCGGTGAGAGATTCATTTAGTAAGCCGGAACGGAAACCCTGCAGGTCAAGCGATTTTAACTTTTCAACTATCTTCGAACAATTGGGTTCACTCGTTATTTTTTCGATATCTTCAGGGTCAACTTCTATTCTGGCGACTGTGTCGTGATGGCGGACGCGAAACTCAATAAAACCAAGTGAGCGGAGGAATTCTTCAGCCTGTTCTATTTGCTTTAGGCGATGCCCGGTGATTTGAAGGGGAGTAACTGATTCGCGAAGCCAGGCAGGCAGAGGCGGGGACGTCGGCGGTTGGCAAATTAAGGTCTCGGCTCAATCGGCGGATGTCCTGCTTGGTCAGTTGTGCTTCGGCAAGTGGAGAGCGGACGGCGAAATTCTTAGCGGCTTTATTGCCGGGACGAAAGTCGTCCTTATCGTCGAAATTATGGCCGGAAATAATGTGAGTGAAATTCCGCTCTCTGGCGATACCGGTGTGGATTCGATAGAAATGTGATTTACAGCGGAAGCAGCTGCCGGGATTGTTGACTGAATATGCCGGGTCGGCCGGTTCATTCGCCTCGACGGTCCGCAGCTCGGCGCCTATATCTTTGGCCATCTTAAATTGCCTGGTTGTATTGGCTTTGCGGCAGTAATGGGCCCTTTGCGATGCAGGCCAGGACATTTTCAGCCCCTGGTGTATCAACGCCCACTTTCAAGAGGAAGGTGCTGTCAACACCGCCGGAATAAGCAACGATAACTTTGCCGAGCTTCTTTAGGGTTTGCTTTAGCAGGTCGTATTTTTTGTCAATATTAACACTCACTATCTCTATCATACAAATTCGCAGCAAGTCGGTAAAGGTATTAGGGTTGTTTTGAGCGGGAGCGTTTTGTGATGATGATGAAGATTGTGGTCATAAGTAGTATTGAGAGGGCCATTGAGGGCAGCCAGGAGAGGCCGAATGCGGCGGGGATGTAGCCGCAAATAAGCGCAATAAAAGCAACGAATAGGCTGTATGGTAGTTGGGTGCGGACGTGGCGCATATGGTCGCAGGAGCTGGAGACAGAACTCATAATCGTGGTGTCGGAGATTGGCGAGCAGTGGTCGCCAAAGATGGCGCCATCGAGAACGGCACCAAAACTAATCATTGTGGTAAGGCCGTAAGAAGAGTTATCGAGTGCAAAGGCAATTGGTATGGCCGTCGGCATCAGGATGGCCATTGTGCCGTAACTGGTGCCGGTTGCAAAGGAAACGACTGAAGCGGTAGTAAAGAGCAAGGCCGGGAACCAGAACGGGGAAAGGTTGCCGGCAAATATAGAAGCGAGAAAAGTGCCGGTATTTAAGACATCGCAGCAGTTTTTAAGCGACCAGGCGAGAGTGAGAATGGTAACCGGCAGTAAGCTTTTTTTCAGCCCGATGCGGAAACATCTGCCGATAGCGCCGAAACTGAGTGACGCTGAAAAACGCGCACAAATCAGTGCGACGGCAAGGCCGAAAAGCGAGGCGTAAATGAGAATTATTCTGGAGTTTTCAACGCCGGTGATAGTGTCCCGCCAATAAACCCAGTCAAGCAGTGAGGCGCCTGCCTTTAGTTTTTCCGGGCCTCCGCCGCTTAGCCACAAGCCTGTAATGTCAAAAAGGATTAGTCCCACCAGCGGTAAAAGTGCATTGCGTGCTCTGTATTTGTGTGTCTGTGGGGTGCCGTGATGGGATGCTGTCTCGGTAGGTGGTTGCTCATCGAGAGGGCGTGATGAATTTTCGGCGGTTTTCATCGGGCCAAAATCTCTGCCAACAATAATGTGCATAAAGATAAAAATAATCATAAGCTGGCAGTAAAAACGGAAGCTGAGGGCGTCGAAGAAGATTGCATATCCATCCCTTTGTATGCCAAGCTGATGTGCTACTGCGGTGAAGAGGCCGACTTCGTATACTATCCAGGTGCTGATAATAGCCAGGCCGGCGACGGGGGCACTTGTGGTATCTACAATGAAGGCGAGTTTTTCACGGCTGACGCCGAAACGGTCGGTCACCGGTCTCATAGCCGAGCCGATAATCATAGCATTGGCGTAATCGTCAATGAAACAGATTATGCCCATCAAAGCGGTGGTTAGTTGGGCGGATTTTCTGCCGTTGACCCATCGCAGGAGTAATTTAATCAGTCCGCTGAACCCGCCGGTAGCAAAGACGACCGTAATCATTACGAAAATCGGAGGAGCGAATGCAAGTATCTGAAGATTGCTTTTGGTGGTAAGTGCCGTTGTAGTAAATGAGACGGCGGTGATGAGGCCGTTTGCCCAGGCGGCCGGGGCGGCCGGCGCGTTGGGAACAGTGGCGAGCAGACCGCCAATGATTACGGCGGTTGTCAGACTAAGAAAGATGCGGCCGGTAACAAAGGCAAGTAAAATGGCAATTAAGGGCGGCAGTATGCTGTACCAGGGACCGGTATCAGAATCGGCTCGGACGGTCGGCGCATAAAGGAAAGCCAGTGCACATATAACACTAAAGATAACGACAGAAGCAGCAATTTTTATGAAAGTATTGGACTTCAAGAAACGCGTCTTTAGTAAATATCTGTTATCATCACAGAAACATTATTTCGCTTCTTCATCAAGCGGTGACCATTCACCAACACGAACGGAATTAATTTCACAGGGACCCTTCGAGTGCCATTGGTCAATTGAGGTGTAGTTGTATTCCAAATATTCGGATTCGCCCCCGCCGATAGTAGTTATCAGGAATCTGTTGTCTCTGTATCCGATTGCAGCGGCCTGTTCGGCAGGCGACCGCCGGTCGCCTGCCGATAGGTCAAAGGGGACCCAGCCGTAGTTGGGCAGGTAAACTTCAGCCCATCGGTGGAAAACGTCGTAATCAGTGGAGGCATCATCGCCTCTTAGGACGACCGAACCGACATATCGAGCAGGAAGACCGACAGAACGACACAAGGCAATAAACGCGAAGCTGTATTCTGAGCAGGAGCCGCTGCCTCTTTTGAGGATTAAGGGTGCGGCATTCCAGCCGCCGGTTAATTCATATTCCACGTTCTCAATTACGTAATTAAAGAACTTTCGGGCCAGCCAATAGCAGTTTGTTTCATCGGCAGCGATTTGGGCGGCTGTCTTTTTTATATATGGGTCGTTGATACAATACTTGCTGCCGTCACATAAATAAGAGTTCTTTATTTCTTCTGGAATATCGTCGAGCGAACCGACCTTGTCGGGAAAGATGAAGAATCTGGTTTTATACAGTTCGGCCTTTGCCAGGAATGAAGGAGTAACTGATTGGCCGGGGCCGACCTTGTCGTAATGAAAATGCGCTATCTTCTGCCCCCACTTATCGGTTACCCAGCCGGCAGGTTCAGGCTCAAAGGCCAATTCGCCAAGCAGCTTCTGGCAGGGCAGATTCTTAGGAACAGACATATAAATATCAAGTGAAGTTACCTCGCCGGGCCCGAGGTTCTGGAATTTATGAGTGAATTCAAGAACTTCCTTTTTGCCGTCGGTGCGCACGTATTTGGTATCATCCCGTAATTTTATCTGGTAAATCTCATCGGCTTGGTAATCGACGTTCCACAGGGACTCGCCGTCAAAGGCCAGCCCCCGCGGGAACTTTGAAGGCGATGGAAATGCGAGGATGACATTTCCGTTTTCCGGCCAGAGCATATATATCATATCATCGGTGCGGTCCGAGACCCATAAGTATTTGCCATCAAAGGTCAGCCCTTGCGCATCTTCTGACGGCGAAGGTATTTCTTTGATAACGGCTCCGTCTTCGGCTGAAATCTGGCATAATTTATCCTTTTTTTTGTAATCGGCCGACCACAGATATTTGCCATCCCACGCCAAACCCTGCGGCGCACTTAGAGGCAGATAAATTGTTTTCTCAGCAATTCCGGATTTGGTGTTTACTTTGAAAGCGGCCTTTTGCTCAATATCGAGTGCCCATAAATAGTCGCCCTGCATTGTAAGTCCTTCGACCTGATAGCCGGGCGACTGGAGAGTCTTGATTACACGGCCGTCTTCGGTGTCGATTTGGTAAAGCAGGTCTGACTTTCTGTCTGCCAGCCAGAGCGATTCCCCGTCGAAGGTTAGTCCCGTCGGACAATCGGCGGGTGTAGAAAATTGCTTAACGATGTCACCTGTTGCTGCAGAGGCGAAAATTGGTGTTGTGAGAGTGATGAGGGCCGCAAAGAAAAAAGTTGTGCGGATGTTTCTGTTACTTTTCATTGTGCAGCTCCTAAATTGAGATTTTCATATTTTTTATAAAATGAGATTTACATTATGGTTTATTATACGAATTATCCGGATGTTTGTAAAGTGAATGGAGGTTTTTTGTGGCGGGTTGGGAGATATAGTCTGCGAATGATGCGTGCGAGGTCAATCCCACCCCTGCTGCAGGGACAGGGCGACCAGCTTAGCAGTGATAATTGATGGCGTTAAGGGGGAAAATGAGTTTGGGGTATTCTGTTGGCAGAGAGAGGAAAGCCGATGGAGGGAGTCGAACCCTCAGCCTCAGCTTTACGAAAGCTGTGCTCTACCATTGAGCTACATCGGCTAATCAGCAGCTATCATACTAACTGTCGAGGAGTTTGTAAATAGCCGGCCCCGGCAGAAAACCAGACAGCCCGCTGCATAAAAATTTTCTTGAAACAGACCCAATGCCCTTTATAATTGTAAGATGACAGAAAAAACGAGCGACAAGACACGAGCGACGAAACACGAGATACGAAATCAAGGGTCGGTGCCCGAGTGGCTAAAGGGGATGGGCTGTAAACCCATTAGCGAAAGCTTACGTTGGTTCGAATCCAACCCGGCCCAATAATCTTTTGGGGCAGGCGATGGGATAATATTTTATTGTAATTAAGAAATGGAACCGGTTGTAACTATCCCGGCATTTTTCAGAGAAGAATATGCACAAAAACAACCGGGGCCTGTACAATACAGGCCCCGGAACAAAGTAAATCAACAGCTAACCACTCATCTCGATTACCAGCCGCTCGGCCACAGAAGCTCCGTAAGCCAGTTGTCCGCAAGGATATCGAAGTCCTTGTAGTTGACAAACCGAGAGTCGCACGGGTCGCCCACATCAGTCAAATTAGCAGGCGAGAGTATATCGAAATACACCGGGCCGGCATAACCGGCTAAGTACACAACCTCTTGGTGTGTCAGCACATCATCATAGAGGCGAACGTCATCAATCCGGCCGTCCCATCCTCTCGTGTTATAGGAAGGATGGAGTCTTCCGCCAATTGTAAAGCCCTCTCCCCAGTATTCTATATCAAGCGTTCCGGACGGCGTATCCCTACCGACCAATCTGCCGTCAACATACACCTTTCTTTCCTCTGCTGTCGAATCATATGTGGATGCAATGTGATGCCACCCGTCAGTTAAGTCTAAACTGGTGTAGGCAGTATCGGTACTAAGGGTACTATCACTCAGGGGCTCCATATAGCACTGCATCTCATCTGTACTTCCAGCCCTGCGGACCTGATAGGCACTACCTCTGGTGAGCATATAGTGGCTCTGGAAGAACGTATCGACCTTGAACCAGGCCGCAATCGAAAGCTGCTCTTTGATAACCGACCAGTTCGGGTCGCCAGGGTCGAGACCGCCGCCGTTACAGTCAACAACGCTGTTCACGAAAACGCCGCCGCTTGGGTTGTTGACATCCAGTACATTGCTGTTCAGGTCGGCATCGTAAACTATCTCGATACTCGTATTCGCGTCACTTTGCACAATCGTGCCGTGATGGCCCTTGCCACTGCTGTCATTGGCCGTGCCGTCGTCAAAGTTCCAGCAGCCAACAAGGTTCGAATCACCCGGATTAGACGGCGTAATAGTGTAATCGTAATCAAGCCAGTCACTCATCATCACGTCAACGTCCTCATAGTCAACAATGCAATCTTCAATTACATCTCCGTCCGGTTTCAGCCTGTCTGGAACACAGTGAGGCGGATAAACCCTAAAGTCATCGAAGTACACCGTACCGGCAAGGTGGGTGACAACAAAACCTTCTCTACCTCTTTCACCGAAGCCGATACAGATCCTATCGACA
>Ga0180432_10007821_pt1 | contig 13486 bp, 16 predicted proteins | sample SS_ome_10_FD_132414 | JGI IMG/M metagenome (GOLD analysis project Ga0180432, IMG submission 132414) | Hypersaline lake sediment archaeal communities from the Salton Sea, California, USA - SS_1_MS_2 metaG | ecosystem: Environmental > Aquatic > Non-marine Saline and Alkaline > Hypersaline >...
AGACAATCGTAGAGGCATCATCATACCCTGAAAAGCTGCAGAGCTTGTTCTATGCTGCTTCCTTTGCCGACATGGCTGTCCTTGTGGTGGATGAGTTGAACGCTGCTTTCGGTGAGACAATCTTGATGCTGGACTGTCTAGGTGTCGATGAGGGCATAATAGTATTGACCAATTATATCACAGCGGACCAGATCAGACGCTTCATCAAGGGTACAGTACTGGAAAAGTATAGCATAATGGAAGATGACCTACCATACCTCAGACAAGTCCTACAGGAAAGAGCGGAAAAAGTACCCATTGGGGATGCATCGGAACATGGTGCAGTTATCATCGATCACAGCTTCAACGTAAGAGGAATAGGGGCAGTAGCTCTAGGTGTAGTACGAAGTGGACAGATCCATAAACACGATAAACTAAACGCACTACCCACAGACAATACCGCCCAGATTCGTTCAATACAGAAACATGATGATGATTTTGATACCGCTGAACATGGGAACAGGGTAGGTCTCGCCCTCAAAAACATCGAAGCAGAAGACTTAGCGCGGGGGATGATCCTAACAAACGACCCTGATATCAAGACTATTAATAATATCAAGGGAAGATTGGACCTAGTAAAATACTGGGCTAACCCAGTAAACATGGGAATGGCTATCCACATTGGAAATAACATGCAATTCATAGCAGCCAACATTGAGAATATCCAAGACGAGACAGTAGAGATCAGCCTGCAGAAACCCCTTGTCTACATGCCGGGAGATAAGGCTACTGTAATGTATCTGAATGGTGGAAACCTCAGGGTAGTAGGCACAATCCAGCTATAATATCCTAAAAGTTATAGGAAAAGAACCCATTCTTCACCGAGACAGGTGCCCCCATGAACAAAGGAATCACACTAAGCCTATCAGACCCAGCTGGAGAGACAATGCTACCATTATTCATCGAGAAAGGATTCAGGGAAACAGAGACACCGAACATCTACAAAAAAGATAACAAAGTGCTCATCGCAGTAGAGCCCCTTATCGTACCAGAGGAACGCTTCAAGATGCCTGATTCCCCACGCCCATACCCAATAGACTATACAGAACTCGCAAAGAAATACGAACTAGAATACATCGCAGTAGCAAGCAGACACTGGGCACAGAGTGGGCAACCCAGCTTGACTGCGCACCCCACTGGAAACTTTGGGAAAGCCATGTATGGGGGCAGACACAGGGAACTCCAATATACATCGCCTAATCCAATGAGAAACATATACCTGCATCTACTGGATGCTCCACCAGAGGGATTTCAGGTTAGTCTAGAGGCTACTCATCACAGCCCCACAGAGTTCGATGTCCCCATGTTCTTCGTAGAGATCGGTAGCCGTGAGGACAAATGGAGAGACGTAGAGGTATGCAATTATCTGGTAGACTGCATACTAACTGGGATGGATGAGGAAAACAAGAAACCAATCGCCATCGGTTTCGGTGGCGGACACTACTGCCCCATGTTCAGCGAGAAAATACGTGATTACGCCATGGGTCACATGGCTGCTAAATATGCTATTGATCTCCTTACAGAGGATTTGGTACATCAGATGATTGAGAAGAGCATCAATCCGGAGATTGTTTTGATTGATGGATTAAAGGGACGCCACAAGAGAAAAGTAGAAGCCCTCATCGAGAAAACAGGGCTCGAGATAGCCTAATTTATTCCTCAAAGCTCCAGCCATCTATATCTTCCCAGATACGGGACAATACTCGAGTCGCCTGACCCGGTGGAAGCTCCAAGAAGAACTTTACAAGATGCTTACAGAATCGCTTACTGCCTTTTCCTTTTCTCCAATCATCACAGTTATGCTTGACGACTTTTTGACCCAAGTCAATATCAATATAGTAATCCCTGACATCCCCCATGAGACGATCATCACTACTCAGCGAAACCACCAGCTCACTATTACTGATCTTCTCACCCCTACGCATCCTACCCGGATCAGTGAAATGAAGCAAGTGATCAGCCACACTGAGATCCTCATCAGAGACACTGAAAGCCTCAAGGGGCTGGACACCCCTAGGTCTAACAGCCTCTTCCCGATACGTGGTAATCTTCTCATGCACTATCTTCTGCTCTGGAGTAACCTGTCCTAATAGCTCAAGCATCTCTACAGCGTTCTTCACAGCATTCGCGTTAAAATGGTTATTGAAGTAGCCATAGGTGCGCCTCACTTGACCTGTGATCTCTTCTACTTTGGGTTTCCATTCCTCCAATTGATCCTTGGAGTACTCATAATCATACCAGAGCTGAGACCCATGCCCATGCCACCTAACATAAGCAAAATCAGCAGTCGTATGAACCTCAGGAGGAAGCAAGGGCTCATCAACCACAGTATAAGCCACATTATGCTTCCTCAGAATATCATAGGTCTCATCCCTGAGCCACGACTCATGCCTGAACTCAACAGCCCACTCATAGTTCTTTGGTATCATATCAAGGTAGTTTTCAAGATTACCTGCGTGCTCATCGAAATTGAACTTGGGTCGTAGCTGTATCAAGATGGGTCCAAGACGCTCAGCCAGAGGTCTCATCAAAGCAAGAAACCTATGAGTATCATCTTCTATCCCTTCACCTAGATTCAGCCACTTATCATGAGTAATTAATTTGGGTAGCTTAGCTGCAAATACAAAACCAGGAGGCGCATTCCTCATGAGCCCCATGATCAATCCCTCAGATGGGTAACGATAGAAGGTGCTATTGATCTCGGCTGTGTGGAAAAAATTCGTATAATGAGAAAACATGCCAGTTTTCTTTTCATAGAATGGACCTACCCACTCCTTGTAACTCCAGCCGCTTGTGCCAATTAAGAGACTCATTAAAAATAGATGGTGAAAGGTTCAATATAAGCCAGAGGAAACCCATCAAAACTCTTCCAGAATAATCAAAAAAAGACAGAATTGTCCATTTTTTACATAATAATTCCCATAGACTTATAAAGAGTATATATTATACTTATTTTGAGCAACAATGAAGTGCCCAGTTTGCGGTAAAGAAGCAAAAGCTACTGGCAAGGAATGGAAATTCGGCCAGTTTGATGCTAAAGGATACAAATGTGCAGCATGTGGTAAGAGTTCAAGTGCCTACTACAAGAATGGAAAACTAAGCCACACAGTACCAAAGAGCAAGAAGTAAGTATCCACCTCAACTTTTTTTTTATTCTATAAACACATCTCTATACGTAGATGATTACATCATGAAAACAGAGACAAGAAACCTATCTGAAGAAAACTGGGAACCATGGATAGACGAGGGCTACAATGCTGCATCAAGCATAATGATGGTACCCAAGACAGAGGTGAAAGCTGTGAGCTGCAGGATCATACGATTAGAGCCAGGTGGTCATACTGAGATGCATAGTCATGAGCGGGTTCATTATGTTCTAGCTTTGGAGGGATTACCAGGGTTGGAGACTGATACCGAGCGAATAAAATTGGACATCCTAGTTGCTGTCAAAATAGTAGCCAATGTTCCTCACAGGTTCATCAATAATGGGGATACTGTTGCCTTGATTCAGGTTCAGAACCTATTCCCCTGATAATCAGGCAAGTTTCTCGTACTCATAAATTATCCTTGATGTCACGGTCCATGCCTCAAGAGGCTCAGGATGAACTGAGTAAACGTCATCAGCCAAATCCAGCACCTCACTACTCATTGGACCTTTTGGATAGGCTCCGATAAATAGTGCTGGATTTGATTCTTCGGCTAATATTTTTGATACCTTCTCGAAACTGCTTGGTTCTCCGTGACTCGACAAAGCGATAGTCCTAGAAGGTGCAATCTTTTTCAATTGCTCACTTAGCGAGTTACGATATAGTTTCATCAATGGTTCTCCCTCCACAGGGACAGCCCCATTTATCAATAATTGTTCCATCAAGCCATTGAATCGTATACAGTCACGGGGAGGTCGGGTAGAAGCATCAACCTCGATTCCAAACCCATTAACCGTACTAATAGAGACCCTGAGCTTTCCCATCCTATTAAGAGGAGAGCCCATGGCAAGAAGCAGACAAATATGAATAATATCAGGTCGTCCCCTCTTCTCAGCGTTTGGGAGCCTATCCATAGCATAGTGATGAAGGCTCCTATCTAAGAGTGTCTCTTCGGCTGCCTTTTTTCGCCTCTTTGCGTTTCTCCTCACAGAGGGGTGTAGGAGTATCTCTCTTGGCACCAGCTCAAGAGCGGTCTCAGTAAATATCAGGTTCATTAAGTCGTTCCGCCTCTTCTCGATTTATACCGCGTCTACCGAGGAAATAAAACACTATGGCTGTAAGGAAAACCGCTGTGATGGCAGTGGAAAAGTTTCTCCTTGATATCTCTAGATCTGAGTTGACCTTGCGATAAGTGCTTGATAATGCATTATAGGTATTCTCCAGTTGAGTATACTCTAACTGTGCGATGGTCAACCTATCCTCAGCTTCTTGTAGCTGATTCTCTGTATCTTGTAGTTGGTCTTCTAGTTGTTTTTCGATGATTTGTAACCTCGTTATTTCGGTGAACTGGAGGCTTGATGCTCTTACCAAGCCCATAATCAAATCAAAACGGTCATCCTCATCATAATCATCCCAAATATCGAAGGCACCAACATAGTTGCCTAGAGTAAATGAGTTATTCATATCCTCTAATATACCGAGATATTTCTCTCGATTGAAGCCTTCAAGCCCCAATGCCTCAACAACAGAGTTGATTTCATCTTGCATGTTCAGATATTTTCCTTCAAGATATGATGTCTTCATCTCATCGACAAGGATCAGGGTCCGACTCTTGGACGCTATCTTAGGTCCAGTTATATCATCATTCATAATAACATAAGCATCAAAACCGAAAACAATCTCAATTGTCTCAAATGGCAGTCTACCATAGTCATAGGCATCTTTTACTAACGTCAGGTTAAAGAAAGCCGAGTTGGCATCTAATGAAACTGTTTCAGATACTGAGAGTTTTTCGAGATTAAGGCTGTATCCTGTGGTTCCTGTTCCGAAATCGTATCCCCCTTTTCCCCGCCATTTGATTTCTCCATCGAATAGTAAACCAGTGGGTGTGCCTGTAAACCCTGAGAAATCAATGCTTGATAGGTTCATGTCTTGGACACTCATATTCACAAGATAGGTCTCGTATGCCCATAATTGACCAAATTGTGGTTCGGGGTCTAGTTCTATGCTTAGGTTTGGCTCTGCATATAGGACTGGTATAGTTAGACAGATTATCGCAATCAGGATAAGGGGTGATAGTTTCTTCATAGCTGATATGGATCGTCTCATCCTTGATATTCATATCTAATCAAATAATCCAAATAACAGAAACCAGTAGAATACACGATGGCAGAAGAATTCACCATAGCCCCCATACGAAGGCTCCTAAAAAAAGCAGGACAACTAAGGATAAGCGAGGAGGCAGCTAATGCTCTGAGGGAATGTATTGGAGAATATGGGTTAAAGATAGCTCAATATGCTGTTAAGAATGCTGAAGAGGATGAGCGAAAGACCATTTTAGAAAGGGATATTTGGAAGGCAGCAGAAAAGGTATGGATACCGGAGAGTAAAGATACTGAGTAAACAAAAAACAGGGCTTTTAGCATTATTTTTCCAAGAACATACGCCATACATCAATAAACTAGGACCAGTTTTCGCATTAACGATGCTAGTATTCATCTATAGCATATTCATGGGGTACGCTCTCGGGGATCAGATACAGCCCCAGAGCTTTGAAGGAGTACTCAGCAACATACCTGATCCAGTTGATTCAACTAGCCTAGAAATGTTTACAGCAATTCTCTACAACAATATAACTGCCAGTCTAATCTTCCTAGTATCTGGTTTATTCATTGGAATACCGCCCTTGATGTTCATGGCTTTCAACGGGTTCTTCGTTGGATATATAGCGTTTAACGCTGCAAAAGTCCAAGGATTGGCCTTTGTTTTCGCAACGATCCTGCCCCATGGAGTAATAGAGATACCCGCCATCAACCTTTGTGCAGCCATGGGCGTTGGGCTCGGTTATTCAATTATTCATAGGCTGATGCGTCGCGAAGGGCTCCAAAAATACATGATAGAGACAGGGAAAGTGTTCATCAAACGCATAATACCCTTGCTGGTGCTAGCCGCCGGGATAGAAACAGCACTCATATACTACCTAATATAGCGATAGTCTTTTCAAAACCCACGTTATTCTTAGCGGTATGATTGAACGAGACGGTAAACGATTCAACTGTTGTGAAAGCACTATAATGAAGGTAAATGAAAAACACCCTCTCAAAGGATTCGGTGTCGGAGTTATGAGAGCCACCTCAAACATGGGTGGGGGTGGCGCTGGATGGGGAAGTATGTGTGGTGCAGTTTCTGGTGCTGTTATGTCCTTTGGATTAGCCATGGGCACAGAGGGACATGAATCCCCCGAGGAATTCACTGCAATAAGAGATGAAATGAGAGCCTACACCCAAGAGTTCCTTAAAGCCTTCGAGGAGAAGTGGGGACACATCAACTGCTTTGATTTATTGGGTGCAGATACGAGAACCCCAGAAGGAAAGGCAAAACATGAAGCAAACAAAGCCAAGGGAATATATTTCTGTGAGGATTTTGTCCAATGGGCTGCGGATAAGGTTCTAGAGATATTTGCAGAGAAAGGCATCAAACCCGTTAAGTAAATATCAATAAATACATTATAATTTTCTCCATTACTTCATCAAAAAAGTATATAACTCACAGATACATGTGAACCGCATCGGGGTAAAGCTTCACGCTTGGTTTGTCGCAGAACCGCCCCCAAATATTCTACTATCTAATTGAAAAGCTCAAAATAATATAAAAAAGAAAAGAAAAATTGGTTAGACGTTTATCGACTCTGAGGAACAAAACCAAGTGCTTCAGTATCCCAAGATACCATATCAGCAGTGCTATCATACATACCGTATACTACGTTCTGTAATCCCTCACCAAGGTCACCATAACCCCAGATCTGGTAGTTGCTGGCGTATCTGTCACCATCCTCATTGAGCCTATTCCATCCGCTAGCTCCCCACTGCTTGTATCCGGTAGGAGTCTGTAGTGGGATAAGATCGATAGCATCAGTGCTCTGAGATTCAAGAATCGTTGATGTCAAGATCCAACCTACGTCGTAGGCACATGCGCTGTAATAGCCAAATGGCTGGTTTACCAGTCCATAGTACTCGTCGTAAAGGGTGGCGAATACCTCTGACTCAGCGGGTGCAGCATATGTGCTGTAGATCTTCAGATGTTCTGCCTGTGTAGGCGCATCATCGATTGCCTGCTGTGTTAGTACTGTTCCGTCTGATCCGAACCATGGTATACTGTAGATGTCTTCAAAGTCTTGTGCCTGAGTGATCATTGTTACGAATTCCTGGAATGCGATCAGTTCAACACCGACCTTGCCCTCACCATACTCAGCGAGAGCATCAGCGACCAGATTTTCTGCTGTCTGCAGATAATTACTGAACTCTGTTGACTCACCCGCATAACGGATCTTCTCAAGAATTACTCCGCCCTCATCTACGAATGCTGGCTCAAAGTAGTTGACGATACCGTCAGCCCAAGCGTCTCCCCTATAGATCAGTACAACTGCCTCAACGCCCATGCTCTTGATCATCGCTGCGATGGCTGGAGCTTGGACTAGGTCAGTAGGACACATCCTGTAGAGGTTGTCTTCCGCTATAGCGAGTAGTGGGCTCGTGGAAGAAGTGCTCCACATGAGCATGTCATTGTCATTACAGTAGCTTAGAGCTGCCTGTGCCTGACTTGACCAAAGACCACCAATAAAGACGTTAATATCCATGGCTTTGAAGCCCTGGACCTTCTCTAGGTGTACTGCTGCCTGGCTTGTTGCGTCGTCGATAAGGTACTCGAACTCAACGTCATAACCCATTAATTCTGCGTACTCGTTGTAGTCAGGAGCCATTATCTCCTGAACTAGTGGTGTTGCTGTTTCTAGTCCGACGGTTGTAGAGCTAATGTAGCCGATCTGAATAGTCGCTCCCTCTAGGGGTAGCTTTACTGTTACAGGCCCGGTTCCATCTCCGTCTTCTCCGTCTCCGCTGGGAGCTAGGAAGTATCCTGCTCCTGCGCCGACTACTAGTCCAACAACAAGTAGTACGATTGCTAGTGTGTTACCTTTCATTTCCAAATTGTTCACCTTATGATTGGCAAGAAGAAATTACTGATCATTATACTATTAATGATTGTGAATATACACATCATTATAATAATTAGCATAATGATAGCATATACTATTATCAATTTATAGAGATTTCATTATATGTGTAGATAAAACCTCACAAGTAGATATTATAAATTCTGTATATATTATAATTAACACTTTGTAAGCGTTAATAAACATAAACAGGTCAAGACTCAACAATAGCTTCATTAAAGTATGGAGCCACAGCGTCCCTCATCTCATAGAGGTCCTCATCAGAAAAAGCCTTAACTTCCCGATAATCTGGATCCATTGATTTCTCTGGTTCAAAACGCTCAATAACAAAACGAGGCGCACCCACCAACATATTAGCAATCTCCATCAACTCGGGCTTACCGATTAATCCGGGGACTGGTTTTACCCTGAACTCATGATCTATGCCGCTTTTTCTGATAATCTGGATGGCTGAAGTGATCTCGTCGGTATCGATGTTGTAGTTTACTATTTCCTTGTACTTGCTCAGGGGAGCTGGAATGAATATGCTGAAGAAGTCAACCAGATGTTTATCGAGGAGTATCTGTATCATTTTGGGTCTGGACGCGTTGGTCTTTAATCTTATCAAAGAGCCTTGGAACTTTAACTCCTTCAAGAAATCAACTAGGTCCCGGTGAAGCAAGGGCTCCCCACCAGAGATGGATACACCATCCAAGAACCCTAGTCTTGGTCTGAGGATTTTAACCAACTCTTCAAGGCTGGTTTTCTCCATGGGAATATAGTGATAAATGAGGTCCTCATGTGGACAGTAGGGGCACCTGTAGTTGCATCCTGCTACTGTGAGGTCTATGCAGAGCCGTTTGGGGTAGTCTACTGTACTGAGTTTTCGTAGTCCTACAATGGGGAGTTCTTCTTTTACCTGTTTTTTACGTCGTAGTAGACTCGTTGTCGATACGCCTCCTTTAATGGTGTTGATAATTCTGATACTTTGGATATCTTATGGTCGATTCTAGTATAGGTCTCTGTTTCTATGCCGCAAATTGGGCAGTCTTGTTCGCCTTTCAAGTAGCCATGCTCTGGGCACAAACTGAAAACAGGGGATATGGCTACATAATTGTATCCAAATACTTCCAGAGCTCTCTTCACAAGTAACTTTAGCCCCTCATTATAGGTTAGCCCTTCTTTGAGGTGAATCTGCTGCAGGGTTCCCCCTGTGTACATTGAGTGATATTTCTTCTGGTGTTCCAGTACATCCCAGAGGTCATCTCCGTGACTCGGCTTTAACTCAGTAGCCGCTGTGAGATAGAGATAATCTGAATCATATTCACCCAACAAGACAGAGCCTGGGGTCTCAGATGGGTAAGACTCAAGGCTATATAATCGACCAGTGGATTCATGGACCCTTTCTATCTTTCTCAGCAGGTATTCAAGAACCTTATAGGTCACTGCTTTGCCGGCTACATGCCCTAATGGGGCGTCTATCACTGTTTCAAGAGCCTCATTCATACCAACAAGTGTTATTACGGAGAAGCTCCAGTCAAGATTCTCTAAAAAGTGTGCAGTAATAGGCAGCTCTCCCGCATTGAAGCGTGCCTCAACACGTTCTCTTTTTCCATTAAGCATCTCTACGGTATTATCCATTTGCATGTCAAGCAGTTCAAAGAACTCTTCCTCACTCAATGACTCTGATCCAATCTTTGCTAGATTAATACAGGAATAACCGGTTACTGATTGATTCTCAGAATTCCCGATACTTCCTCCAAGCCGGAGATAAGTCACATCCTCCAAGGGCGTATAGCTTCTTGGTCTGAGGGTCTCGGGGGAGATGGTTCCTGAGATGAAGTTCTGGTAGGTGGGTTGCCCAAAAAGGTAGGATAATTCAATCCAGTGGTTCAGGCAATCTGATTCCCAGTTAGTCTCAGGGTAGAGATTGATGATAATATAGGGCTCAAAGACTCCTTTTTCCAGTTGGGATCTATATGTGTCCAGAACTACTCCGTTAATTGCGTCCAGAATAACCTGTGTATTTTCTGAGACATCGAAGTCAGGTCTGGGAATAAGATCCAGTGATATAGTTACCTCGGATCCGGTGCATATTTCTTTGAAAAAATGCTCCATCTGGGTGACGAATTGTTGTTTGGAGGGTTTTTCTCTTTCCGCGAATGGGGCAAGATAATTATCAAGACTGTTGATGCTGATTGGTCCCGCCCACTCTTCACCAGATTCTTTAATCAGTCTCAGAACCTGTTCCAGTAACTCGTCTATTGTTTGCGGTGGCTCTGAACTGGGCAGTCCTTTCTGGATTAGTGTTTCTAGGCTCCAGCCTATGGAGTATCCCTTATCTGTGGTTTCAGCCCAGTTGTAGATATCTCCATTTTTCATTTTTATTCCCCTTTTTTCGTCTGTTAGATTAGGTGATAAAAGACTAGCTTTGGTTTAAGTATGTCTAGAAAGAATGGGGAATTATATTGATTCAGCGAATTTCTTGCCGAACGCCTTGGCTTTCTCTTGTTCTGTCTCGAAGTGGTACTTGATATCAGTATCAATCATGACTAGGATATCCTTAAACGTCTTATAGCCAAGCTCTTCGACAATATCCTTGAGTTTTTCCTCCATGAGCCAAGCACCATCATATCCATAGCTGCCAAAGATGGCTGCTGGGATGTGGTTTATCTTTTTCCTATTTGCCTTGATATAAGACTTGACGTGGGCTAGGAAGTCCTTCATGTTGTTTGATATATCCGCGTAATAGACAGGAGAGCCAAAAACAACTCCGTCAACATCGGCTAGCATAGTTAATGGAAATGCTTCCCCGATCTTTTTTACCTCTACCTCAGCAGCTTCCTTTATGCCCTCGGCTACTGCATGAGCCATTTTTTCGGTGTTTCCTGTCTTGCTATCATAAATTACTACAATCTTCATCAGTATACCTTCTCACGTGTGTAAACGTACATCAATGAATCGTTTCGGCGGTTTATATATAGGTTACCAAAACAAGGTCAAGCTGTGAACATCGGAGAGACTACCTGCAAGAATATCATCAATAAGAGCGGTATCGAGGGGGTAGACTATGCGGTCAATCCGTATATTGGATGTGCTCACGGATGCACTTACTGCTATGCCCGGTTTATGACCCGCTGGTATCATCAAGGAGAAAAATGGGGCTCCTTTGTGGATGTCAAGAAGAACTCTCTGGATTGTATGAGGAAAGAGGCTCCAAAAAAGAAGATGGGTGTGATCTTGTTCTCCAGTGTAACAGACGCCTATCAACCCATAGAAAAGAAGACGGAATTGACTAGAGAACTCCTCACTGTCTTGAAGGATTATGATTTTCCTGTGGAGATTCTCACAAAATCCGGGCTGGTTCAAAGAGACTTGGATGTATTAGGCGAGTTTTCTCAATCTGAGGTTGGTTTAACTATAATCAGCATGGATGATAAGGTCAGGAGAGCGTTTGAACCTGGTGCATCCACGATACAGGATCGCCTCAAAGCACTTGAACTGTTCAGCGATGCCGGGATACCAACATATGCATTCCTTGGTCCATTGTTGCCTCATATATCTGATGAGGAACTAGAGAATCTACTGAATAATATAGCAGACAAGGTGGGCAGGGTTATCGTTGACCGCCTGAATATCAAGGCTGGTAACTGGAAAACCATCGAGGAGACACTGAGAAAGAGTTACCCAGAGATACTGCCCCAGTTCAAAGAGGCATCCAAGAAAAACTCGGAATATTATGACGCGTTAAAAACAAGGTTAAGGCGTCTTCTAGATGAAAGAGCAATCCCCTATGACCTTGTATATTAGATTATTTGAAGGGGGTTTCACAGACTTCTATATCGTGTCCACTGGGATCGCTGAAATTTACTAGTCTCTTCCCGGGACCCAGAGACATCTCCCAAAAACTGATTCCTTTCGCTTCTAACTTCTCGATGAAGCCATCGTAATCATTGGTATAGACACCGAAATGATTGTATTTTCCATGACCTGGAGTGCCTGGGGTGTTACTCTGTTTTAGTTGCAGTAAGGCTGAGCCCATGTCCATGTGCACTATTCTTATCCCATGATCATTGAGCCTGCTATGTACTGTGAATCCAAATATTTGTTCATAAAAAGTGATGGATTCTTCCAGATTTGATACATAGATTCCCACATGGTCCAGAATATTCATAGAGAAAATACTATGATTGGTGTATGAAAAAGGTGTTTACTGGAACCCTGACTCCATTATCTCAATGGTATGACCATCAAGGTCATTGAAGAAACACAATCTATTCCCATTCGCCATAGTTACCAAACGTTTCTCAATCTTCTTTGCATCCAGCTTGGCTACAGTTTCATCAAACTTGGGCTCATGGATCGCCAAGTGACTCCAGTTTCCCTCCGGGGGTGTACCCGGTGAACCGGGACGCTGCACCAGTTCCAGTAAGCCTCCTCCGAGGTCTAGGGTGGCTATCTTTGCCTCTCCGCTGCCGAACTGGTCTACTAGTTTGAATCCGAATAATTCATGATAGAATTTCAGGCTCTTATCGAGATCGCTTACATATATTCCAATGTGGTCTAATTTTGCCATACCTGAAAGTAGTTGTTCTTGTATATAGAAATAGGGAGAGAAGAAAGGTTACTTCTTCTTTGGATAATCTAGCTCAGCGTGTGCGGCTGCCAAACGAGCGATAGGTACTCGGTATGGGCTGCAGCTCACATAGTTCAAGCCGATCTGGTGGCAGAACTCTATGCTGCTAGGTTCTCCTCCGTGCTCACCACAGATGCCTACCTCAAGGTCTGGTCTGGTCTTTCGTCCAGCCTCTACGCACATCTTCATGAGCTTTCCTACGCCCTCACGGTCGATAACTTGGAATGGGTTGCTCGGTAGCAGTCCTCTGTCTACGAAGTTCAGTAGGAACTTGCCTTCTGCGTCGTCCCTGCTGATTCCAAAGGTCATCTGGGTAAGGTCATTTGTACCGAAGCTGAAGAACTCGGCGCTCTCAGCGATCTCGTCTGCTGTTAGTGCTGCTCTTGGAATCTCGATCATGGTTCCAATCTTGTACTTGAGGTTCTCCATGTCTCCTTCCTTGAGCACCTTCTCGGCTACCTTCTTGAGTTTCTCATGCTCAGCTTTCATCTCGTTGATGTGGCTTGTGAGTGGGATCATTATCTCAGGGTGTACATCCACTCCTGCTTTCTTGACCTCTACCGCAGCCTCCATGATGGCTTGTACCTGCATCTCAGTGAGACCCGGATACATCAAGCCTGCGCGGCATCCACGTAATCCGAGCATGGGGTTTGTCTCCCAAAGGCTCTCTACTAC
>Ga0180432_10007822_pt1 | contig 13486 bp, 10 predicted proteins | sample SS_ome_10_FD_132414 | JGI IMG/M metagenome (GOLD analysis project Ga0180432, IMG submission 132414) | Hypersaline lake sediment archaeal communities from the Salton Sea, California, USA - SS_1_MS_2 metaG | ecosystem: Environmental > Aquatic > Non-marine Saline and Alkaline > Hypersaline >...
ATGTCGGGCTGGCTGAATCATTTTGCCTATCGAACCACTCTGAAAGCCGCTCCATTCCTCTGGGCAGGATTTGGTGTATTGGGTATGGCCCTGTTTATCGTCGGTTGGCAGGCTTTTGGAGCGGCCCTGTCGAATCCGGTCGAAGCGCTTAGGCATGAATGAAGCGTGCTGCGGAAAATCCATGAATGGAATGATGAAGATTCCCGCAAAGACTATCCCGTGAAAAAATAGAGTATTCAGGGATTATCGCCCGGCTTTCCACGCATACTCGGGCCACAAGTCGATCAGGACTACGGAAATCTATGCCATCCTACAAATATACCGGGAAAGGGAATCATGCAAGTTGTTGATGATGAAATGGTGGGCGATACAGGATTTGAACCTGTGACTTCTACCGTGTGTAGGCGGCCACAGCCGAAGCGAAAGCGCAGAAAATAAAGCATTTCACCTGTAGGAGCTGGCTTCACCGGCCCTTTTGCTTTTAGATATTCTTCGATATCTTTAGATATTTTTCGATATTGCTGACAAATTTTGGGCACAATTTGGGCACAAATTTTGGAAGCCAAATATAGAAATTATTTTCTGATAGAAAAAACCGTAACACATAGGAATCCCTCGTAGGTTATCCTACGTGCCGGTTCGAGTCGGGCCCATGGTATATTTTATCATTGTAATAAATTATCATTTATGATAAGTTAATTGCATGAATTGGAGTGAATTTCTCTACAAATTTGCAGATCAACCTCTTTTCCATTCCTCTATGCTTCAAGTCTTTAGGGAATCTCAAGCGTATCTCCGGGTTCAACTCTCGCGATGGGTTGATGCAAAAAAACTTATACAGATTCGGCGAGGGTGGTATCTGATTGCTGAACCATACCGCTCGAGTGCAATTCCTCCCGCAGTGATAGCCAATAGAGTAGTGGCCCCATCCTACCTCTCGTTGGAATGGGTTCTTTCCTTCTATGGAATAATCCCGGAGGAGACTCCTAATCCCACATCTGTAACTACAGCTCGTGCTGAAGATTTCCAGGCTGCTGGACGTCTTTTTATTTATCGCCATATCAAGCCTAGTTATTTTAAGGGATATTCCAGAATGAAACAGGATGACCATGAAATCTTGATCGCATCGCAAGAAAAAGCTCTTTGGGATAAGCTTTATCTTTATCTCAGAGGCCGCAGCTTTTCCAGCCGATGGTTGGAAGGACTCCGGCTTCAAAATCTTGAGGAATTCAATCTTTCCCAATGGAAGGAATATACGATGATGACTTCTTTGGCTTCTCTTCACCGAGCATCGTCACTGGTGGCTGATTATATTCAGGAGATTCGCCGTTGAGAGACATTGCATTGCAGATTGCAAGAGAATCTAAAGGATCCCCGAGACATGCCCTCAGAGAATACCTCCAGAATTACCTTCTTTTCTTGGTGCAGAAGACTAAAATGAATGAATCCCTGTTTTTCGTTGGGGGGACAGCACTCCGCTTCCTTTATGGGATCCGTAGGTACTCTGAGGATCTTGATTTTACGGCGGGGAAGGGATGGATGATTGCCAGTTCGGAGCTCTTTATGAGGAAAATAGATCGTGAACTTGAACGGGCAGGCTATGATATGACTATACGCTTTAAAGATGATAAGACGGTACAGCGCATGATGTTCCGATTCGCTGGATTGTTGTATGAGCTCGGATTATCCGGGCGGAAAAATGAGAATTTTTCTATTCACTTAGAAATCGACCTGAATCCTCCTTTGGGTTGGAAGGAGGAAAGGTCAGTCGTTAACATCTATCTTCCTGTCTTGATCCGACACTATGATCTGCCCTCTGCCTTTGCCGGCAAGCTTGCTGCCATTTTGCTGAGACCCTATACCAAAGGAAGGGATATTTTTGACCTTTTTTGGTTTAAATCTCGATGGCCTGATTTAAAACCGAACCTAACTCTTTTGAATAATGCGCTGAAGCAGCAAAGATCCAGATTAGAGCTTCTCGAAGAAGGTAATTGGCTCGGTGTTGTGCGGAGCAAGATTGAGTCTTTGGATTGGCGCAGTGTTGAGGAAGATGTGTTACCCTTTTTAGAGTCTGAGGACGACCTTATAACTTTTTCTCGCGACGCCATCTTGACTCTTTTAACTTAAATAACCGGGCTTGATCCCCACCAATGCCACCCTGATTTTCTTTGATAAATCAGACTGCACCACATTTTAAGCCTGTTTTCTCCCGCATATTTGGGCACAGTTTAGCAGTTGCTCGATCTAGAGTTTGGATTACATGTTATCAAAAACGTTTTTAAAAAGAAAAATATGTAAGACTCAATTTTCGGTTTACATTTTCGTTATGTGAAGATTTCTATTCAAATAGAGATAAGTAGTCTTTGTAAACAAATAGTCGGCCATATTTAACATTTTGATCTTTTTGTACTAAGATGCCTTCTCTGCAAAATCGTTTTACCAATCGATTCGCAGCTTCTCGTGAAAGGCCCGTTGCCTCTTCAACCTTTCTTACATTAACGATTGGCAATTTATAAAGATGCTTCAATAACACCATGGCGTTTTTACTTGCTCTGCCCAGGCTCGACATTTTCTGAAGATCCTTTTCTCTGAGATCAATGATTTTATCTGAAGTTTTAATCGCTTTTTCACAGATTTGAATAACACCCTCTAAGAAAAATATTAGCCAATCAGATACACTCCCTTTTCTATAATCATCCAGGAGCGAGAAATACTTATTTCTGTGCTTTTTCAAATATTCTGAAAAATAAAGCACCGGACGTTCCAAGACATTTTGATGACATAAATAGAATGTAATAAGTAATCTTCCGCTTCTTCCATTCCCATCTAGAAATGGGTGAATTGTCTCAAACTGGCTGTGCAATAGAGCAGCCTTTATCAATGTTGGAATATTTTTATGAGAATAGAAGAATTTCTCAAGTTCTCCCATTGCCGAAAGTACATATTGTGGTGGGGGAGGGACAAAACGAGCATCATTGAGATTCGTTCCCATCACCCAATTCTGGCTGTTGCGAAATTCTCCAGGCTGATGAGATGTTGTACCTCGTGCACCAGTTAAAAGTGTTGCGTGGACTTCTTTAATTAGCCTTAAGGATAATGGTAAACTGTTTAGTCTCTCTAATCCTGTATTCATTGCCTTGATATAATGCAAGATGTCGTCCACATCATCAGGAAGATCAGGGGTTCTTTCGACCTCCGCTTGCAGGGCATCGGTAAGATTGGCTTTTGTTCCCTCCACTTGGCTGGAAAAGGCAGCTTCTTTATTTATGTACATAAAAATAAAGAAATCTATGTCTGGAATAAGCTTGGTTAGGCTATCGAGTTTGCCAAGCAAAAGATTGGCATCTGCTAAAAGTTTAATAATCTTAGGTTCATAATAAGTAAAGCCTTTAGGAGGAAATTTATCAGGTATAAAAGCATTATAATTCCCCTTTTGTTTTACATATTTTCCTATTTGTAACATTTGTCTTTCTTATAAGATCTGAATGGATGTCAATAATATAGCATTATAGTTGACATCTGTCAAGTGGATGTCAACTTTATTTATTGAAGCTAATTAGCTGGATCGATATGTGTTAGGCAGGACAGGATGATGGAAAAGCGCAATAATTGAGTTTGCGATTCCTCCAATTAATAAAATATGTCGTGAAATAATTAATTTAACGCCATATTGTTCAATGGCTCTTCAATTCAGCCAGCCTCTTTTTTGCATCTTCAGCCTCAGTGGTCCCTGGATCAGCACCCTTCTGATTATTTTCCTCTGGGCAGGTTCATCCGGCGGAGCAAGTCTTGGAAGCGCGGATCGTCGACCAGGAGATCGAAATCAGATGCATGTATATAAGGCATCATGGGATCTTTCATCTCATATGCTGTCTCAAGCCATCCCATAGCTTTCTCTTTATTCCCAGCATAAGCATACATCTGGGCAATGTAATAGGGAGAAACATAAGTCTGTTTCGCAAACGCTTCCATGGTCTCAGCGGCAGACGTCATTGCCCCGCTATAGCCATCTTCCTCATATCCCTGTGCCATGGCTTCTGCGATCGGAGTTAAGCCCAGTCCTGTAAAAAAGGCCTTGGCTGATTCCAGAGATTCCTCATACATTCCCTTCAAACGATATGCTCCCCAGAGTCCATTATGCCCTACGGGATCATGGGGTGATGTTTCGAGAGCTTTTTGACACAACGCTATAGCGTCATCAAAACGATGCAGGTAAAAGAATGTGCTAGAAGCATTAGTCAGGATAATGGAATTGAGCGGGTCCAACTCCACGGCTCGCTCGGCCATTACTAGCGCTTCATCCAGACGATCCATGTAACACAACAAGGTCGAGTAGAAAACAAGTGCTTCAGCAAGGTTGGGATTGAGTTCGAGGGCCCGTTTGAATGCTTTCTCCCCCTCTTCCCAATCCCAGTCATTCCAAGTTTTGATACCGGCCCACGTGAAATGGACCTCCGCCAGCGTGTCATCCAATTCGAGGGCTCTCTGGGCAGCCTCCTTCGCTTTTGGCGTCGCCTCGCTGGGGATTAGCAGTCCCATTTGTTGGCGTGCGGTCCAGACAAATGAAATTCCTGTATAGGCCAGAGCATAATCGGGATCTGTCTCCAGTGCCTGTTCAAAGTAGTGCTGCGCGGCATCAATCTCCGGGGGGGTCAACTTGTAAACGTGGGACATGCCCTTGAGATAGGCCTCATAGGCTTGGGGATTGACCTGTCGGGCACTGGCAAGACGTGTCTCTTCGTCAGGCGTTAGTGTGATTTGGACCTTGTTCACAATGGCCCGTGCCACGTCGTTGTACAAGGCCAATACCTCGGCTATGGGCCGCTCATACGTCTGTCCCCAAAGGTTACGCTCCTCTGGGAGAGCATCGATCAACTGAACCCGGATGCGCACCGTGTCGCCGGCCCGTTGCACCGAACCCACGACGACGGCATCAACATTCAACTCCTTGGCTATCTCCGGCACGAGCATATCCGATTCTCTGTACCGCATCACTGACTGACGCGAAATCACACGAAGCGCGCTTACCTGGCCCAGCTGCCCGATCAATTCATCCGTCACGCCATAGGCAAAATAGTCCTGTTCGGGATCACCTGTGAGGTTTTCTAGCGGCAGGACCGCAATGGATTCGATGGTCTCCGGAGGGCTTTTTAGAAGAGTCAACCCTAAAACAGCCAGGATGATGATCAAACCTGCTGCTCCTGAATAAAGCATGGATCTTTTTCTTCTGCGCAGCTTTTCTTTCCTAAGCCTCAGCTTGATCTCTTCCGGTACGATTCCTGCGGAGATGGATTTCAGATCATCCAGCAGCTCCTCTGCCTGCTTGTATCGCTTGTCCGGATCCTTCTCAAGAGTCTTGCACACTATCTGTTCTATCGATGCAGGGATCTCCGATTTAATGCTTGTGATCGGTTCGGGTTTTTCCTTCAAGATAGAATACACGATGGCCTGCTCGTTCTCTCCACGGAAAGGAAGCTTACCTGTGAGCATTTCATAAAGCATCACCCCCAAGGACCAGATGTCGGTGCGGTGGTCCACCTTTTCTCCTCGAGCCTGCTCGGGCGACATATAGGTCACCGTTCCCATGGTCATGCCTTCCTGAGTGACCAATGTACTTTCTGTCACCCTGGCCAGTCCAAAATCCATGATCTTCGCTTGGTTGTCCTCTGTTACCATGATGTTGGCGCTCTTGATGTCCCTATGGATCACGCCTTTCTTGTGGGCAATCTTCAAACCTTCGGCTACTTGAGTGGCAATCCGAAGGGCTTCATCCAGCTCTAACGGGCCTGATTCCAGTTTCTTCCTCAAGCTCTGGCCTTCGATGTAAGCCATGGATATGAAGGATGCTTGCTCAGCCTCGTCGAATTCATAGACAGTGCAGATGTTGGGATGATCGAGTGCCGCAGCAGCCTGAGCCTCCCGCATGAATCGCTCTTTGACATCTGGAATGTGCGTCAGCTCTGGCGGCAGGAACTTAAGCGCGACTGTTCTTTTAAGCTTCGTGTCCTCAGCCTTGTAGACAACTCCCATGCCCCCTCTACCCAGCTCTTCGAGGATCTGGTACCTTCCTGCAATAGTGCTTCCCTTTTGCAGGTTTTCCTTAGGTGTTATCAGGGTTTTTGTAATAGATATATCTTCAGCAGATTTTAAAGCCGCGCCACAATTCCCGCAGTAAAGGGTATCATCAGGATTCTCATGCTGACACTTGGGGCATTTCATTCCTGCTGCTTTCCTATCTGATGAATGAAGCAAAAGAATATCAATTTCCGAAAGCAGAGTCAATTAAATGAGCTGACCTGATGTCGTTTAATGTATATATTCCGCGGCATTTTACATTATGCAGAAAATAATATATTAATCCAAAGGCCAAAAAATTTGGGCACAGTTTTACTTCAATTCGAAGTTCTTTGGATTGGATAAGATTTACAGTGCAGGGGATTCAATTATCAGTAAATCACTGCATGAACTTTCTATTTGGTTTATCGACAAGCTCAAAAACCAAGGAATGAAACTCAACATCTATCCATGGCTGAAAGGGGAGAAGAACTGAATGAAGCTTGAATATTCGGTCTAGATCTATATTCATCTATAAGGATTTTAAGCCTTTTCCCCATTGAATCATAGATGACAATCCCAATGGTTTGCCCGTCGGGGTTTGATGAAGTCGGACGGGCCAAGATGCTTACATTTTTTATAATTTTAAATCCGTATAAATAACTGTCCAAATGGATGCTCGCAATCGCCTTGCTGGATGGGAGAGACGAGGTGCTCAAGTCAATAAGAGTGGCCAATCTTCGTCTGAAGCTTGAAGATTTTCGGTGCTTCTTCGAGCAACTGTTGTTACTTGACTAGATACGCTTAGAAAGTTTTTGAACGATAAAGTTATCCCGTCCAGATATATTTATGGTTACAGCAATCATGACCCTGCATCAGTGTTTTATCCCGAATCAATTTAATTTTGGGATTATAATCCGAAGCCCAATTGTAATCGCCCCAACAAACTGCTGCATAACCGATATCTCCGGCTTTGTAAGGCAGAAAGGATTCGGCGGCAAGACAATCAGTCACCCGAATTTCAAAGACCGTATCCGTATCTTCGATAATCTCCATGGTTAAACTTGCCAGCATTCCGGGGTCTCTGAAAATACTTATGTAAGATTTGAAATCTGAATTTCCCAGCCTTTCAAGATCTTTTTGTGCCTGCTCTTTCAGCCTTTGCTCTGTTTGTTTTTTAATCAGTTCGATCACACGTTCCTCACCGATTTCTTGCTGTAAAAATCTGGCAAACCTGATAAAGCTTCGGTTGCGCATGGCGGCCAATCTGCGGTATGTCATTTTAAGCCCCGGTATTTCCTTATCAAACTTATGCTCTTCCTGATTAAAAAGTGATTTCCCAATCCATGGAGAGCTAGCAAAAACCCTGTTTGCAGCAAGACTTGACACTGCACAAACTGGTATGGTTTTGGTTAAAAAATCTCTTCGACTGGACTGTTTTTTTTTGAATTCTTTCATAATTTTCTCCAATTAAGAAATTTTCGGTCAATAAACATTCACAAATTAACCGATATACTCATTTCAATGTACATCCCCAATTTATTTATTTATTATCATTAGTTGGATAAATTTAAAGATATAATCAAAGCTAGGTCTATCCATGGTTGATTGACTTATATATTTAAATTGGATTATTCCGTTTTTATCAATGATAAATATTGCTGGTACATTTTGCTCGGCTCGATTCAGATTCCATTCTGTTTTGAACAGTTCAAGTCCTATTGAGACTTTCCGGTCAGCATCGATTAATATGGGGAATGGTAATGGGACTTTACCATCACTGTAATCAAATGTTTTTGGCCAGGCTTTCTGGGCAGTATGCATCCAATCTTTCATTCCTTCACTAAGTTTTTCAGGATTTTTTGGATACTTCCAATTCTCAATCTCACCTAAATTCCTCTGAAAATCCTTTACCCAATCTTTTACTTCCTCTCTGGTGTAGGGTAAAACCTGAATAATCTCAAGATTATATTTTTTTCTGATATGTAGACTTTTTTCTAAATCTACAAGCTCTGCATACTGATAATGGCAATAACGACACCATTGATTCATGTAGCGGCCTCTTGGAAATAATAATAAAATATTTTTTCCCTTAAACTGTGATATAGATATCTCTTCTCCCTGATAAGATGGGAGTGTAAAATCTGGCATTGGATGTCCTAATTGTGCTGCTTGCTGGATTTTTGGTTGTTGAGCAAACAAACTGCCAGAAACCTGGAAAAAAATTAAAATATAGATCATTTGAAAATAATTGTTTTTTTTCATTATTGAATACCTCCTTTTTTTATAATTTATTGCTTTAATTTAATTTCTCTTTCAATTTCTTGTAAGAAATAATTGCTCCAGACAATCCGCTCGGAGTATGGTTCTAAAGAGAATTTTTCAATATCAATTGCTTTTAAAAAACTCTTTTTTGCCACACTGAATTCGCCGACTGCTTTAGCCCTCATTCCAAGATAATAATGTGCATATGACGATTCTGGGAATTTACTGACATATTCTTTTGCTATTTCGAAAGCTTTTTTCCTATTCCCCTCATTATAATACTTACTTGCCAGCCGAAAGTAGGCAGATTCAGGAATACCGACCTCGAATCCATATTCGTTAGATTGTTTTTCATAAAATGAACGAATACCCTCAAATCCATCATTCATAATTTCATTAGGCATCATCCAATCTGAAAAAAGCGCCAAGAGGCCTTCATAGTAGGCCTTATAGGGAACATAGCTGTGGCTTTCCTCTGGAATCTCGATGAAGGTGAATGCAGTTCTTTCACCAAGGTTCTTTCTCATTTTTGGGACAAAACCATCCCTTACAGAGCGCCCCATATCCGCTCCTTCGCGAGCACCGAGCGTTACGACCAGTGGTTTTATCGGCAGCTGTCCTTGTGAAAGAAAAGTGTCAGTCTTTTTGACATAGAAATCTCCATCCCACCAGAGACTGGGGCTTATAGCAAGATAGGCAGAAAAAAGATGGTTATGTTTGAAATAAGTGTACACAGTTATGAGTCCTCCGAGTGACCATCCTGATAAAACTCGAAAAGGCTCTGTTCTATAGTCAAAATCAATGAATGAGAACAGTTCGGTTTTCAGAAATTCAAGAAACCTGTCTGACTTACCGCTTGTGGGAAATACTAATGATCCGCCGGCCTGTTCCGGGGCATACGTAGGTGTGTAATCGCGGTTCCTATCAACATTTACAATCCCGACGATAATCATTTGCGGGATAGGTTGCACATTAATGTACTTCAGTTCTGACAAAAACTCCACCGCTGAGACTGCTTGTTGGAAGAAGAATTCTGCATCAAGAACATACAGTACCGGATATTTTTTTTCGGACAAAGCATAGTTTTTTGGCAAGTGGATAAGGATTGTTCGGTCTTCATCGAGCACACGCGAATGAAATTTGGCTTTCTCATTCCGGGCAATTTTTTCTATTTTTACTGGGGAATACTCGGCGTCTATTTTCAGGCAAAGCACGAGAAGAATCATCATGGTGATGGCAAATGACTTAAAGACGTTCTTGTACATTTTTCTCTCCTTTTTGTTTAACGATGTTATTCATAAAAACTTTTACAACTGAAACATTGAACCTTCAGCTTAACCAGCTTCATTAAACTATCGAAATGTCTGTTATATCCCAATTTCTCCTCCTATTCTGGAATATATCAGTACTCTACCTCCTTACCTACCAGAAAACGCTTGATCAGGCGCGGAAACATACTGGATTCCTGCATGTTCTCTCGCATTTCTTTAATCACCTAGCCATTTATTCAGATCTTTTACATCTAGGTTCTGTCTAGTTCTTCAACTATTCAATCATTTGCTTACCTGTCAAGTCATTACCAAGTTCTTTTTTGTAAAAATCTGGAAAACCTGATGAAGCTTCGGTGCCGGGCGGCGGCCACCCTGCAGGTATGTCATCTTAGCTCCCGGAAGTTCCTTGTTTAATTCATAACCTTATATCTGCTGAGCTGGATCTTCTTGGTCGGGATTCCGGGTCATCACCGTTTTACATCCAAGTACGTCAGGGCTAAGGTTGGAGCCAGCCCGGAAATAAATCCTCTTCTGTCATGCTTTTTAGAATGAATAGGTTCTTCATGGTTGTCTCTTTTGTGATATATGTCTGGAATCATCAATAAGTGGATAGTGTTTTTCCCCAGATTGAAAGGATTCCCGGATTGCGTCACAATAAAAGCTCATGAATACTATAAAAAATTGAGAAGCCGGATGGGATAAACTTTTGGTCAAATGCATCGGGGATTTGAGAATGACACGGAGCGGCTCAATCTTTTTTTTCTGATAGATCGAGCTGCTTTTTTATTTCCCGGATGCGGCTCCTGCTTACCGGGAGCCGATCCCGGTCTTTCAGTTCGACCTCATAACGACCGCCCCCATAACTGAAAATTTTGCGGATCTTCCGTATGTCCACTATATAGGATTTATGTATCCGCGTGTAAAAGCGGGGAAGTAATTTTTTAACACTTTTAAGCGACTTGTCATAGATTTCGACCGTACCGCCGATCAGATGGAGTTCGGTATAGACATTTGCCCCTTTAAAATATTTCACTTCCTTGAGGGGAACGATGTCGATGCTTCCAAACTTCCGGACGGAAAGATATTTCAATGCCCGGGTATCGAGGGCGAAGCTGTCCTGGAGACGATCGAAAGCGGTCTGCAGCCTTTCCAGGTTGTAGGGCTTCGGGATAAAATCCAGCACCCCGAATTCGAAGGCCTCGACCGCTTTGTCCGAATAGGCAGAAATGATAATCGTGTGAAAGGAACGAGAAACAGCCTGCTTCAGAATCTCAAATCCGTTTCTTTCATTGAGATTCAGGTCCAAGAGCAAAACATCGATGGCATAACTGGAGAGGAAATCCAGGGCGCTGTGAAGGCTGGTTTGAATATGGATGGAGGTTACCTTGTCTCCGAGCAGTTCTTTGGTCAAGTCCCTGATGTCTTCTGCTGTAGGACGCTCATCCTCAACGATCAGTATTCTCATGGTTTATCTGGATCATCCATCGAGGATGTCGATCATGACCTCCCAGCCGTTGGACACAGTTCCGGAGCTCAGCTTCCATCGGCCGGGAAAGCTTTCCTCCAATCTGACATTGACATACTTCATTCCCATACCTGAATTCTTGGGGTCATAGTCTTTTCGGACTATGCTGTCGTTAAAAAGAACGAATCGGACGCCTCCCGGAATTTCCCTGCGAACCAGCTTGAAATATCCCCCTTTGCGATCCTCATAGCCGTGGCTCAAGCCGTTTTCAATCAAAGTATGAAAAATCAAGGGAGGAATCTCATCTCCTTCCTGTATACCTTCGGTCTCCAGTTCGAAGCCATTTCCTCTCCGGAAACTCATGATCTGAAGATGGGCCCGGCAAATAGCAATTTCCTGAAGAAGCGGGATATTCCTGAGGTGAGAGACCTTGGAGATCATCCGGAACTCATCGGCCAGGGCTTCGACCAATTTCACAGCGGCTTTCGCGTCTTTTCTCAACCAGACGATAATCGATGTCAAAGAATTCATCAGAAAATGGGGATTGATATATTTTTTTAAAATCTCGATTTCCAATCGGCTGGAACGCAGAAGGGCCTCTTTTTCCTTTTTTTCGCTCCGGGCAAACTGCAGGGCAATGGAAATACTGTAGCAGAAAACCATAATGGTAATGACAATGACGATCCTGTAAATGCCGAAACGGAAATCGAAGATGAAAGCGAGCACGGCAATGATGATTCCGGCAAGGGCAATCCGGCCTCCCGCTCTTTTTTTTAATACCGCCCAGATCGTCAGCGGTGTTGTCAAGATAAGGAGAAGAATCAAAGAACGGCTTTCATACAGCCATGAGGGAAGCCAAACCTGATGCAGGAAATAAAGGATTACATTGACGGAGAAAATTCCATACACGATCTTTTTTTTGGGGAAATCAAATTCATAAACAAAGAAGGAGGTAAAGAAAATACCGATCAGCAGCGCTTCCAATGAAAATAAAATAGGCTGGATTCTTATGAAATGGGAGCTCACGTTTTTGAAAACCCATATGAATGCGGTGACAAAATCCGCCATGAGGGTTAGACATAATAGGCTGAAGATTAAATGGGCAGCCTTTTTTCCCCTGCTGATGAATAAAAACACATTAAAAACGGTCGTGATAAACAAAATGCCGAAAAGAAAGAAGAACTTCAGATGCTGGCGATGGATATTCGAAAGAAAATCACTGTAATAACCCAGTAGTACACTGCCCCGGTACCATTCCCTTTTAGATCCGGAGTGATTTGATATCTTGAGACTCAAAGTATGCAAACCCGGAGTGGTTAAGCTGTCGGGAAGATGAGTGATGTAAAATATTTTCCCTGCCTTCTCTTCTCCCTCGGATTCTCCCGGCTGACCGTTATTTCCGACAAGCCGGCCGTCCCAATAAATCTCGTAAGGAGAGACATACCTGCGTGGATAAAGAGCCAGGACATCCTTCTTCGGCAGGTCGTCCAGAACGATCTCCACCTTCAGCCACCAGATCCCGGTATTGGAATGGACTTCCCGGGCATACTGTGCCAGCGGGATCCACTTCTCTTTTGGAATATCAGCGATATCAGATGGAAAAGGCCTCATCTCGAGAACTATCCAATTTTGGAAAGGGACCGGATTCTCCATACTCGCTGAAAAACGATTGACGGTCTTCTGCTGCGGTCTTATTAACGCGGGAAATAAAAACAAGACCATCGGCAGCCATACCATTATAGACTTACCTGTCTTGTCGCCCTGTAACATCTTGGAATAAGCTTAACACAGGATAATCTGCCGGTTCAATGATCGGGAAATCGCAGCCGGTTATCTGACTTCTCGTCAGAATAAGACTATTCGAGCAAAGTAAAGGGAACTATCGTGCCCTATCGTTCCATACAGGCTTAGAGGTAACTATTGAATTATTAAGAAAATACTACGCAGAGAATAAAAACGGCCAGCTTGCCTTAGCATGGCTCGCAAGATATTTGCTAAAAGCTGATCCGTCAAATACCGAAGCAATTTTGCTCCTTTGTAATTTAGTTCAAGATTTGAAAACTTATGATTTTGTGACTTCCGAGATCACGCAAATCGTTGATAATAAAATGGTGGGCGATACAGGATTCGAACCTGTGACTTCTACCGTGTGTAGGTTAGACGGGAAAAAAAGAAAGCGCAGAAAATAAAGGATTTCCCCTGTAAAACACAGAAAAACCAGGCTTTTCGGATTGCGATATTTTTCGATATTTTAACGGATTTTTATACACTTCTCGATATTTTTGGGCACAGTTTGGGCACAGTTTTGGATTATGAGTTTATGATTTAACAGTTTCAGAATAGAAAATAATATTGTACAAACAGTTTACAGGAAAAGGCTCAAATTTGATCTTCATGAGTGGTGAAGATGTAAATTTTATTTTAGAAGGCA
>Ga0180432_10007823_pt1 | contig 13484 bp, 8 predicted proteins | sample SS_ome_10_FD_132414 | JGI IMG/M metagenome (GOLD analysis project Ga0180432, IMG submission 132414) | Hypersaline lake sediment archaeal communities from the Salton Sea, California, USA - SS_1_MS_2 metaG | ecosystem: Environmental > Aquatic > Non-marine Saline and Alkaline > Hypersaline >...
TGTTGTCGTTCTCGGCGATCGTTTTTCCGGTGACGCCCCGACCATGCACGGTCAATGGAAGCCGCGCGTCGCAGACGACGCGGAATGGGGTCGCCTTCTTCGTGCGTACCCAGATGCGCATCGACGTCGCCGCCGGCCGGCCGAGCATCGGCCCGTGTGTCAATCCGCTCGACTGATACGGCACGACGTGGTTGGCGACCGGGTCGGGCCAGCCGTCCCGGGCTTGCGCGTGGGCGGAGCTCCGGGTCGCCATTGCCGTAACGATGAATAGCGCAGCGTGACACAGGGGCGATAAACGTCCTGAAATCGGCATCGTGTGGCTCCACACGGGGTATTGCCCCGCAAGCGACTGACGTGTGACCTGCTCGGTACCCTTGCTTGCTCTCGGTCCGATTGTAGCCAGTCTCGCACTCAACCGCATCCAGGGATCGCAACCAGCCCCTTCCGACCGCCGGACAGCTGACCAACGCGAACGCGCCGTTTGATTCCAGCGCGCTGTTGCCATATCTTCACCGCGCGTCGACCTGCTGGGTGTCTCGGGCGCGCGACGGCCCTATGCGGACTGTGCATGTCAGCGAAGACAAGAGCCATTTGCGCTTCGCCTTCGATCACGTTCGCCGAAAAGGCGTCCACATTGGCGCATGATCCCCGTCGGGCCTCGGGACAGAACGGTGACATCGATACCGAACCGGTATAACGGCCCGCAAGACGGATACGTGAGGCATTGGCCGTGAGCTCGAGAGAACAAGCGTCCTCTCGCGAGAACCTCCTCGTCACAGGTCCACCGGGAATCGGCAAGACCACGGTGATGGTGGCGTTGGCGGAGCGACTCTCAGACCGCGTCATCGCCGGCTTCCATACGGCCGAGATCCGTCAGGCCAAACGGCGAGAGGGGTTCCGAGCCACCACGTTCTCCGGCCATCAGGGGGTCTTGGCCCACGTCCGCTTCTCGAGCCGGCATCGGGTGGGCCGGTACGGCGTGGACGTCGCCGGCTTCGAGCAGCTCGTCCTGCGGGAGCTTGCCCGGCCCTGCGACATCCTCCTGATCGACGAGATCGGGAAGATGGAGTGCTTCTCCCCCAGATTCGTGACAACGGTGCAAGGGCTTCTCGATGGCCCGACGCCCGTCGTGGCCACCGTGGCCGTCCGAGGCGGCGGATTCATATCCGAGGTGAAGGCCAGACCCGACGTGCAGATCTGGAACGTGACGAGAGCGAATCGAGACGCATTGCCCGACCGCCTGGCCAGAGCGCTGACACCGGCGTAGCATCGGGGCCCTTCGCGCACCGCTTCCTGTCGGCCGTTGGCATCGTACCTGATCCTCTTTCTCAGGAGGCGACGGCGCGGTCGGCGACCTCGGCGGGAGCCGGCGCCTGATCCTCGCCAGCGCGGCGCCCCAGCAAGCGGAGCAGTCCAGCCTTGGCGCCCAGCGTCAGGCTGAACAGGGACGGAACCAGGAAAAGCGTGAAGAACGTCGAGACCAACAGCCCCCCGATCACCACGCTGCCCAGCCCGCGATACAGCTCGCTGCCCGCGCCAGGGAACAGCACCAGCGGCAGCAACGCCAACACCGTCGTCGAGGTCGTCATGAAGATGGGCCGGATCCGCGTCGCGACGCTCTCCAGCACGGCCCGCTGGGTGGCCATGCCCTCGTCGCGCATGTGATTCAGCGCCTGGTGCACGATCAGGATCGCGTTGTTGACCACCGTCCCGATCAAGATCACGAACCCCAGCATCGTCAGCACGTCTAGCGGCTGAAGGACGAACCGGTTCAGCACCCACAACCCACCGAACCCGCCCACCGCGCCCAGTGGGACGGACAAGATGATGACGAACGGGTACAACCACGACTCGAACAACGCCGCCATCAGCAGGTACGTGATCAGCAGGGCCAGGATGACGTTGAACCGCAGCGCTAGCCATGTCGCTCGCAGCTTGTCGGCCGTCCCGCTCAGGTTGATCTGGTACTGTCGCCCCAGCTCGCCGGACGCCATCATGGGTTGGATGATCTGGTCGGTGATGCGGTTCATGGCCTCTTCCAGGGGGATTTCCGCCGGCGGGGTGACCTGGATGGTGATGGCGCGCTGACGTTCGCGGTGGTTGATCTCCTCGGGCCCGGTGCTGAACTCGACGTCCGCCACGGCCGCCAGCGGCACCAAATCGCCCGTGGGCGTGACGATCGGCAACTGGGCCAAGTCCTGCGTTCGATCGGCGAACCCCGGCTGACCGATGACCGTCAAATCGATCTTGTCCCCGCCGATAAAGTAGTCCGACGCATAGGCCCCATCCACCAGGGCGTTGACGGCATAGCCCAGATCGACGTTGGTCACGCCCATGTCGGCGGCCATCTCCAGCTTGGGCTTCACGTGCAGCTCGGGGTTGGACAGGTCCAGGCTCGGTCTGGGAAACGCCTGGCATCCGGGCACGACCGCCAGGACCTGACCCATGACGCGCTGGCCCAGCTTGATCAGCTCGACGAGGTCCGGCCCGGCGATCTCGACGTCGATGTTTCGCCCGGCGCTCATGCCGCGCTCGAACAGGCTCGACTGTTTGGCGACGACGAACGTGCCGGGGATCATGCCGCCGACCTCCCGGATCAGGGGCACCAACTCGCCCGCGCGCAACATATCGGCCGCACGCATGCCCATAAACGCCCGCCGGCCGTAGGCGACGAAGAAGAAGTCGCGGATCACGGGGTAGTCGAGCTGCTCGGCCTCGGAACTGCCCGGGTCCACGTCCCAGTAGCGCCTGGTGTCGTCCTCCATCCGCTCGCCCATGGCCAGGAGCTGATCGATGTTGTAGCCCGGTGGGGGCAGCATCACGCCGTACACCATGTTGCGGTTGCCGGTGGGCAGGTACTCCACGTCCGGCATCGTCACATAGCTCAGGAACAACGCCGCCCCGACGGCACCTACGACCAGGCCCAATCTCCGGAACACACCGCGTTGCAGCCAGGCATTGATCGCCAACGCCGCAGCCACGAACCCCTTGCCGAACGCGTCGACCGGCCGGATCAGCATCCGCAGCGCCCCACCCGCGTGAGCAACGTCAGCCTGTACGTCCCGCTCGCGCTTGCGAAGAATCCGCGACGCCGCAGTGGGAATCACCGCCACCGAGACGAGCAGCGACAGCCCGACCGCGCCGCTGATGGCCAGCGCAATGTCACGGAACAACTGACCCGCCTCTTCCTGAACGAACAGCACGGGCAGGAAAACCGCCAACGTCGTCAGCGTGGACGCGCCCACCGCGCCCCAGACCTCCTTGGCCCCGCGGACGGCCGCCGTGACCACGTCTTCGCCACGCTGGTAGTGCCGATAGATGTTCTCCAGCACCACCACCGAGTTGTCCACCAACATCCCCACCGCGAAGGCCAGACCCGCCAGGCTGACCACATTCAGAGAACGGCCCAGCAGGTTCAGGATCAGAAACGTGCCGATGATGCTCGTCGGAATCGCCAGCCCGATCACCAAGGTCGACCGGCCACTCCGCAGGAACAGCAGCAGCACGGACACCGCGAGGAGCCCGGCCAGGAAGATGTTGTTCTTGACCAGCCCCACGGCTGAATAGATGTAGTCCGTCTCGTCGTAGACCTGCGTCAACTGCAACCCGCGTTGCTTGAGGACCCCCTCGTTCAGCTCGGCGACGGCCTTGCGGAGCCCGGCCATCACGTCCAGCACGTTCGCGCCCGTCTCGCGCTGGGCGTTCACGGCGATGGCGGTCGTGCCGAACCGCCGGACCAACCCGGTCGGCTTCTTGTAACCCAGCCGCACGTCGGCCACGTCCCTGACGTAGACGGGCGCGTCGTTGCGATAGGCGACGATCACGTTCTCCACGTGCTCGGGGCTGCGGAACTGGCCAAGCGTGCGGACCACGTAGCGGCGCTTGCCCTCCCAGAAGTCGCCGCCCGACGTGTCCTTGTTCTGCCCGCGCAGGGCCAACCGCAAATCCTTGATCGTCAGTTGCCGCGCCGCCAGCCGCTGCGGATCGACGACGACCTGCATCTCCTCGAGCCGTCCGCCACGGACGCCGCAGTCCGCCACGCCCGGGACCCGCTCGAACCTCGACTCGATGAAGTCCTCGGCAAACCTGCGGAGCTTGGGCACGTCGACGTACGGCGGCAGCAGCGCGTTAACCTCGGCGTGGTCCTTGGCCAAATCGCGCAATCGCAGCATCGCCAGCCCCGCACTGTGCGCGCGGGCGACCCGCTCGATCGCCTCGCGGAGTTCGGGATGCTCCCGTTGGAACGCGACCAGGGCCTCGTCGGTCGGGAGACGCTGGCTCAGGATGAACCACGCGATCGGCCGATCCGATACGTCCGACGTGTAGATCACCGGCTCGTCGGCGTCTTCGGGGTATTCCGAGACCTGCTGCAGACGGGTGTTGACCTTCAGCAGGGCCTCGCGCATGTCCGTGCCGACCAGGAACTCAAGCGTGATCTGTCCCCGGGAGTCGTAGCTCGAGGACGTCATCTTGGTCATGCCCTCGACGCCCTTGAGCTCCTCCTCCTGCTCCTGGACGATCTCTCGCTCGACTTCCTGCGGGCTTGCGCCGGGCCAACGCGTCGAGACGCTGATCGTCGGCTGCTGCACCTCCGGGACGAGCTGCATCGGCATGCGGAATACCGCGATGAGCCCGAACAGCGCGACCAGCAACACGCCGACGGAGACCTTGACGGGATTACGGACGAACCATTCGATGAGTTGCATGGTCGAATCACCCACCCGGCCGGATACCCGGCCCGGTCATTTCCCCTCGGACGCCGATGCCCGCGTCGTCGTCTTGGCCTGGCCGAACCTCTCGGGCCGCAGGCGCTCGGCGATGGTCACCTCTTGCCCGACACCCAGCCGCTCGTTGCCCCGGACCACCACCTGCTGGCCGAGCTTGAGCTGACCACTGACTTGGATCAATCCCTGTGACGCGATCCCCAGAACCACCGACACCGGCCGAACCTTGCCCTTGCCCGGGTCGTCACCGTTTGCATCGAAGACGTAGACGGTGGGCGTCGGGCCGCCCAGGACCAGGGCGTCCTTGGGCACGAGCAGCGCCTTGGCGTTTCGGCCGACCGGCAACGTAACCCGCGCGAACATGCCCGCCTTGAGCAGAATGCCCCCTGCCATTTCCTGGTTCTTCAGCTGGACCTCCACCGGGAAACTCCGCGACCGCGTGTCCGCCTGCGGGACGATCAGCGCGACGTGGCCGGTGAACGTCCGACCCGGCAGCGCGCCGAGCGTGACCCGGGCCTCGGTGCCCACCCGCAGGTATCGCACGTAGTCCTCGAGCACCAGCACCCGAACGTCCACCGTGTCCAGCTCCGCCAGCTCGACCACGGGATCTCCCGTTGCCAGCCACTGACCGACCTCGGTGTGCTCGGTCACCACGTACCCGTCGAACGGGGCGACGATGGTGTGTCGCTCGATTTGGTCTTGCAGCCGACGGATCTCCTCCTGCTGGGACTGCACGCGTGCGCGGGCCTGGGCGATCTTCTCCTTGCGGGGCCCGGCGACGACCAGGGCCAGCCCGGCCTTGGCTTCCTCATGGGCCTGGACCGCCTGATCGTGGGAGGACACCGCCAGGTTCACCTCGTCCTCCGCCGCCTGGTTCTCCTTATACAGACGCTGGTACCGATCGAGTCGCGTTTCCGTCAGCGTCATTAGCGCCTTGGCGCTGAGCACACGTGCGCGGGCCTGCGTGATCTCCTCGGGGCGGGACCCGTTTTCCAGCTCGGCCAGCTCGTGCTTACGAAGCTCGAGCTCGGCCCGCGCGGCCGCCAGATCGATCTCGAGCGTCTGGGTCCGCAGCCGCGCGAGCGGCTGGCCCCGCTTGACCCGGTCGCCCTCGTTGACGGGAAACGCGACGACGCGCTCGGCCACCGCGCTGCCGATGATGCTGATCCGCTTGGGCATGACCGTGCCGACGAACGTCTGGCCGGACGCCACTTCACGCTGAACCACCGGACAGACAGAAACAGGCGTCGGGCCCTGCTGCGCACGGCCAGATCCGGCCGCAGCGAGAACGATCCCCACGCCGATCCAACACGCGTTCCGGCCGCCACCGAGCTGCCGCGCCACGCACTGCCGAACATAAATCAGGAGTCCTCGCATAACGTCCTCACCCACTGCCAGTCTGGTTCAACCCCGCGCATGCCCAACCCAAAGCCGCGCGCACACTCACACCTACATCATACATGGAAACGCGCGCGTTCACCACACGACCGCCGGACGCTCGCGCGTCGCATCAGTCCTCGTCGGGCACCATATCGATCGCGTCGGCGGGACACTCAGTCGCGCACACGCCGCACCCCTTGCAGTAACGATAGTCGATCACGGGCGGGCTGCCTTGCGCGATGACCGCGTCGGGACAGTACATCCAGCAGAGCTGGCAAGGGCGCGGCTTGTCCCGGCAGGTCAGGCATCGTTTCGGATCGATGACGGGCCGCTGGCTCCGCCAGGTGCCGGTCTGGCCAGCCTCGCCCTCAACGGGCGGCGAGACGCCGATCATCGGCGGGGGCTTGTCGGTCATCGTATCTCCCCCGGCTCGCGGACGATGGTCCGATCGTACGCCATCCTGGCCGCCTGCGCGTTGCGCTCGCCCGCCTTGGCGCCGAACTTGGCCTGGATAGCGGCCATCATGTTCTCGATCGTCACCAGCCCCGTCGTGCGACACAGGGCACCCAGGATGGCGGTGTTGACGACCACCGACCCGGCTGCGACCAGGCCCATCTCCTGCGCGGCCGCGGTCGCGTCGGCCAGCCCGACTCGAAGCGACTTGGCGAACCGCGCCGCCGCCTGGCCGGCAGCGGTGTTGATCACCACCGTCCCGCCCGGCCGGATGCCCTCGGTCACGTCGACAACCTCCAGCAGCGTCTCGTCGAGGACGACGACGATATCCGGGTTCGTCACCTGGCTGCGGCGGAGGATGGGCTGCGAATCGATCCGCGTACTGGCGATCACCGGCGCGCCGCGTCGCTCGGCCCCGAAGCTGGGCGCGGCCGCCACACCCGCGTAGTCTTCGTACAGATAGGCCGCCTCGGCCAACAGCGTCGCCGCCGTCACCGCGCCTTGCCCGCCACGGCCATGCCAACGAATCTCGAACAACGCGCTCTCCCAACAGATCGGCAGGAATGGACGCCACGTGCCCACACCCTACCTGGGCCCGGCCCGCGACGACCCGATCAGGCTGGTTCGGTCTCTCCATAGTAGCCGCACCGAGACCCCCCTTCAATCCGAACCGTCTTGACGCCGAGCCCACCAGGCATCACCCTAAGGGCATAGGGGCCCGGCGACGGGCGTGCGCAAGGGCGGCGTGATCGGCGAAAGGGGTCGTGTCATGAGCAAGGGTCTTCGTGGCTACGTTCCGGCGATTACTTGGGGGTGCGTGGCGCTTGGCGTCGTGCTGGGAACGCACGTCGCCCGGGCCGCTCCCGACAACTCGGCGCTTGCGCGCGAGCTGGTAAAAATGGCGGGCAGGTCGCACGGCGTCTGCGCCGTGCTTGGCTGCGGCGATGGGGCGCTTCTGGTGGCGCTCGCGCGCTCCAGCGATTTCCTGATCCACGCGCTGGACCCGCAACCCGACGCGGTGGCAGCCGCGCGCAAGGTTGTCGACGCCGCGGGTCTATACGGCAAACGCATTGTGGTCGAGACCTGCGACTTGAAGCGACTGCCCCACGCCGACAACAGCGTGGACGTCGTCCTGGCCACGCACTTAACCGGCGCCAAGCCGGCAGGCACCGAGGCGATGCGCGTGCTGCGGCCGGGCGGCGTTATCGTGATTCTCGGCACACTGACCACGTGCACCGCCAAACCCTTCCCGAATGGCATCGACGACTGGAGCCACTGGGAGCATGGGCCGGACAATAACCCCGTCTCGACCGATGCCGTCATCCGCGCGCCCTACATGACGCAATGGCTGGGCCTGCCCCTGTACATCACCATGCCCGCGATCACGACGGCGGCGGGCGGGCGGATCTTCGTCGCCATGGGCCACATCGCCCATCACGTCCGCGAGGAAAGCTGGCTCAACACGCTGGTCGCCCGGAATGCGTACAACGGCACGATCCTGTGGCAGCGCAAGCTCCCGGACGGGTACCTCGCGCACCGATCCGCCTTCGTCGCCACCGACGACGTCTTCTACATGATCGACACGGATGGTGAAGGGTGCCTCATGCTTGACCCCGAGACCGGCCGGGAGATAGGGAGTGTTCGCCTGCCGGACCATCCGGGCGAATGGAAGTGGCTCGCGATCCAGGACGGCATCCTGTACGTGCTGATCGGCCAGCAGAAGGATCCGGCCGAGACCACCATCGTCCGCAGTCAGTTCGGCCACTGGAGTTGGGGTGAGCTGAGCAATGGCTACTACCAGCGCCGGGTGCCGTGGGGATACGGCAAGACGATCCTCGCCTACGACCTGGGCGCCAAGAAGGTGGTGTGGTCCCATCGGAATCCCGTCCGGGTCGACTCGCGCGCCACCGTCCTCGGCGGGGGACGCGTTTGGTTCTACGCCCCGGACGCCCACATCGGCTGCCTGGACGCCCAATCCGGCAAGGTGCTTTGGACGAACGACGACGCCGAGTCCCGCCGGCTAATCGAGGAGTCGGGAAGGGGTCTAAAGTCCACGCCCGGCTTCAAGACGACGTGCTACTGTCTCTACACCCCCAAGGCGTTGTACTACCAGGCCCAGACGCGGATGAACGTCGTGGCCGTTTCGCTCAAGGACGGCCACCTGTTGTGGCACCGCCGAAAGACGACCAACAACCCCAACATGCTCTACGTCGACGATCATCTGTTCGTGGGAATCGGCAAGGACGGCAGCACGCTCAAGCTCGACCCCATGACCGGCAAGACGATCGCGGACCTCAAGTTCGCCAAGCGCTCGTGCGTCCGGCTGACGGCCACGCCCGACTCGTTGTTCTGCCGCGGCATGCCCGAGGGCGTCACCCGCTACGACCGCGCCACCGGGAAGGTTCTGTTCAACGGGGCCGTCCGACCCGCGTGCAACGACGGCGTCATCGGTGCGAACGGTCTGTTGTACATCGGGCCGTGGACGTGCGACTGCAATCTGACGTTGATGGGCCGCCTGGCGTTGTGTTCGGCCGGCGAGTTCAAGTTCGATCGACAGGCCACCGCTGCCGAATGCCTCGAGACCATGAAGGGCGACGTGACCCGTGTCGCGCCGTTCCCCATCACCGCGAAGGACTGGCCCACCTACCGTGCCAACGTCGACCGTAGTGCGAGCACGCCGGTCGCCGTGCCGAAAACAAGGGCGCGACTGTGGCGGCAAGAGGGCCGCTTCAACGGCCCGAGCGCGCCGACGGCCGCGGGTGGGCTCGTGTTCGTCTGCGACGGGGACGGCAAGGTCCGGGCGCTCGATGCGGCCACGGGCAAGGTCAAGTGGACGGCACTGACGGCGGGCCCGATCATGCAGCCGCCGACGATCTGGAACGGCCGGGCCTACGTCGGCTGCGGTGATGGATTCGTCTATGCCTTCGAGGCCGCCACCGGCCGGGCCTTGTGGCGGTTCCGGGCCGCGCCCTCCGAACGGCGGATCATGGTCTACGACCACCTGTGCTCGACCTGGCCGGTCAACAGCGGTGTTCTGGTCGCTCACGGCGTGGCCTATGCCGCCGCCGGCATCATCGACTACGACGGCACGTACGTCTTCGCCCTCGACGCGGTCACCGGCAAGCCCAAGTGGCAGAACACCTCGTCCGGCCACCTCGACCCGACGCTGCGGAAGGGGGTGTCGGCCCAAGGGAACCTGACCCTCTACAACGGCAAGCTGTGGATGCCCGGCGGGAACGTGGTGGCTCACGGCGTCTATGAGCTGTCCGATGGGACCTACCGCGGAACGAACGCGGGCAACGGCTCGCCAAGGAGCAACCGGGGCGAGGAGATCGGCGTGTTCCGCAAGCACAGTCTGATCTCGGGCGGTCGGCTTCGCTACTCCGCGCGCGACAACGTCGTCAATCCCGGCAGCTTCGTCGCGACCTCGACCAAACACCGCCACTTCGTGATGACCGTGTGCTCCGGTAAGATCCCGCCCGCGTGGGACGACGACCGAATTGTCATGGTCAACGGCCGCAAGACCGCCCCGCAATGCTGCACCGCCGAGCAGTTCGAGGCGTGCCTGGCCAAGAAGGACCGCAAGGCCCGGCCGAGACCGTCGTGGGTCACCAACGCGCTCAACAATGGGGATGTCGTGTCCCTGGCGATGTCCCGGAACGCCGTCCTGGCAGTGTGTGAGTTCCCCATCCCACGTCAGATCAAGACGCGCTGGCAGCTCGTCGCGCTGAACCGCACGGACGGCTCGAAGCTATGGGCACAGAACCTGTCCGCTCCGGCCCTGCCGGGCGGGCTGCTGATTGACAGGGACGGGCGGGTCGTCGTGGTCCTGCTTGACGGCAGCGTCGAGTGCTTCGGCCGGAAGCGCCCCGTCTAGCCGGTCACGATGCTTGCCGCGGTGAAGCCGAGCGAGGCGGTATTGTCAGCAACACGCGATGGCTGGCACGGTCAAGCGAAGTACGTGCTTAGCGTCTTCGCTGGGTGGCATGGGCAGGCTTCGCGAGGGACGAGCGAAGTTTGCCCGTGCGAACGCCCGCTATCGTGCGAGCACGGGCAAGACGCAGGCCTCAGGGGTCGGACCCTGCCCATACGGGCCGGCGCCATATCGTTCATCGTCTTCGTCGCTGCGATTGGACGCAGCGGCTCCGCTTGCGAGGATCAAACCGTCCGCGACGCGGCGTTTGCCCAGGCGCGCGACGTCCACCGACTCTGCGTGATCGCCAACGCAGACGATTCGATGGCCCGGCGGATATGCGACCGTGTCGAAACGTGGCTTCAGGGCGCCGGCGAGGGGTTGAACGTCGCGTTGGTCCGCGTGGCCGCCGACGGGCCGGGCGTCAAATGGTCCGAGTACGGCCTGCCGTCCGCGCCGCCGTCGCTTCCGGTGGTGGTTCTGGCGGGATGGCAATCGGCCGAGCGGCGGGGCTTTTACATCGACCACTGGCAACCGGCGCCGACGGTCGACGACCTGGAGCGGCTCAAGACGTCGCCCGCCCGCCAGGCGCTCCAGCGCGACCTGGTCCGTCGGCTGGCGGTGTTGCTGTACGTCCCCGGCGCGGGGGATCAGCACGCCGGTACGGAGGCCGTGCTTCAGACCGTCGTCGACGCATGGTCGGCGCGGGAATCCGCCGGCGTCAGCCTGGTCCGCGTCGAGCGGTCGGATCCGCACGAACGGCTGTTGGTTTCATTCGTCGGCGCGAACCGGGCGCGCGACGATTGGGTCGCCGTCGTGTTCGGTCGCGGCAAGTTCATGCCGCCCCTCGTGCGCGCCGACATCACCGAGGCGGGCCTGAATGCGTGCCTCGAGACCCTGGTGGGCGCATGCACCTGCCTGACGTCGCCGTCGCTGTTGGGCGTCGACATCCCCATGGTGTGGGACGAGACCCTGGACGCCACCGTCGTGCCGCTTCGCGCCGGCGCCGATCCGAACGCCCCCAAACGACTCCAGACCGTTCTGGCCGAGACGCGCGGACCTCGGTTGAAAGGCCCCATGCTGGCCACTACGCTGTGGACGTTGGGCGCGCTCGCACTGCTGGTGTGCGGCGCAACCGTCGTCATCGCCTGGCGCCGGCGTCGCTACGACCCGCGGTCGCCCTGTGCCTGATCCCGTCTTCGGTCGGACGGTTTGGCGCGCGAATGGGTGGCCTTGACTTTCCCTCCGAAGTGCTTGTCGAGGAACCCCTCCATCCGTTCCAACGTCGGTTTGAAGTGGGGGGGCTTGTTGAAGAACGCGTGCTTCGCGCCCTTGGCTTCGTACAGCTCCGTGTCAATGCCCAGGCCGCGGAGCTTGTTCATCATCGCCACCGACTGCTCGAACGGCACGGTCGTGTCGGCCGTGCCGTGCAGGAACAGGAACGGCGGGTCACCTTCGTCGATGTGCGTGATGGGTGACGCCTTCACGTACAGCGCCGGGTTCTCCTTGTATGGCGGGCCGAGGAACTTCTGGATGGCATTCTTCAGGGGCGCATTCCTGCCGAGCTCGTCCAGGTCGGATACGCCGTTGAAGTCGACCACCAGCGCGACGCGGCTGGAGAACTTCGCGTGTCCGCCCTTGCCCTCGAAACCGTGTGACTTGTCGGTCACGCCGACCATGGCGGCCAGATGCCCGCCGGCCGATCCGCCGCAGGCGGCGATGCGGTTCGGATCGATTCGATAAGTCTTGGCGTTGGCCCGCATCCATCGAACCGCGCACTTGCAGTCCTCCAGGGCGGCGGGGAACTTGGCCTCGCCCGACAGGCGGTATTCGATGCAAGCAGCGACGTAGCCCTTGCCCGCCAGATACGCCGCCTGGCGGTGGAACTGTCGCGGCGTGCCCCCCCGCCACCCCCCGCCGTGAATGAAAACGATGCCTGGCCGCGGGGCCGCCCCGCCCTTCGGCAGGAACAGATCGAGCTTGAGGTCCCGCCCGCCCCCCTTGCCGTAGACCACGTCGCGCTTCATCTCGACGTTGTCGGGCAGCTTGGGTTTGGACCATGCCCGCGCTTCGACCATCGAGGGGCACAGCAAACACAGCGCCAAGACAGCGCATCCCGTCAGACTGGCGTGAATCGACATGGTTTCCGTCCTCGCATGAGTTCCGAACGCCGTGCCACAAGCATAGTTGAACCCTCCCACCATTGTCCAACGGTCCACCCGCCATTAGATTGCATGCAGGCGCCGTTCCCGAAGCACCCGTCTGAATAGCGAAGGAGTCTTCCCCATGAGGTCCCCGGTCATGCATGTCGTCATGTTGGCGGTGCCCCTGTGCGTTTGGAGTGGCGATCGGCTCAGCGCCGAAACACCCAGGCGCGCCGCGTCGGCGGATCGGTCGGCCGACGGCAAGATCGGCCGGCCCGTTCGTGTCGTCAGCCTCAGCTTCAGCGGCAAGCCGCTCGAGCAGATCGTCCAACTCGTCGACCGTGAGGGTTCGCGCGGCGCCGACCTGATCGCCCTGCCCGAGACGTGGCGGGGCCAGACCCCTGAGAAGCTCGACGGCCCGGCCGTGACGGCCATGTCGAAGCTGGCCGAAAAACATCGGACGTACATCGTGTGTGCCATCTATCGGTGGGAAGGCAAGCGGCGGCTGAATTCCGCGATCCTGATCGACCGCGCGGGCAAAGTCGTCTGCGTGTATGACAAGGTGTACCCCTACTGGTCGGAGTTCGATCTGAAACCGCCGTGCGCCGTCGGTCGGGCCGCACCGGTCTACCAGGCCGATTTCGGCCGGGTGGGCATGGCCATTTGCTTCGACGCCAACTTCCCCGAGGTCTGGAAGCGCCTCGCCGAGAAGGGCGCCGAGCTGGTCATCTGGCCCAGCGCCTACTCTGCCGGCACGACGCTGCAAGCCCACGCCCTCGTCAACCACTTCTACATCGTCACGTCCACCCTCTGCCGCGACTGCATCGTCTACGACATCACAGGCGAGGAGATCCTGTACGAGAAGAGCAA
>Ga0180432_10007825_pt1 | contig 13483 bp, 16 predicted proteins | sample SS_ome_10_FD_132414 | JGI IMG/M metagenome (GOLD analysis project Ga0180432, IMG submission 132414) | Hypersaline lake sediment archaeal communities from the Salton Sea, California, USA - SS_1_MS_2 metaG | ecosystem: Environmental > Aquatic > Non-marine Saline and Alkaline > Hypersaline >...
CGAGCTTCAGCACTTCAGCCACTCGGGCCCGCAGCGCACCCGTGCCCTTTCCGTGAATGATCCTGAGCCATGGCAGATCGCCCGCAACTGCACCGTCCAATGCGAGAATGAGTTCTGCCTCCAAGCTTCCCAGCCTCGATGCCTTTAACCTCGCAACCGAGACCGCCTCATCGGACATAGACCTGCGGGGAAGAAACGGCGACGAAGCGGAGGCAGAACTCATTCTCGCATTGGACGGTGCAGTTGCGGGCGATCTGCCATGGCTCAGGATCATTCACGGAAAGGGCACGGGTGCGCTGCGGGCCCGAGTGGCTGAAGTGCTGAAGCTCGACCGGCGAGTCAAGAGCTTCAGGCTCGCGCCTCCTCAGCAAGGTGGTAGCGGCGTCACCATAGCAGAGTTCGACAGATGAGCGGGATTCCCGAAGAGCTGATCGAACGGGTGCGGGACGCCGCCGACATCGTTGAGATAATCGGCGAGTTCGTGGAATTGAAACGTACAGGTTCCGATTACCGAGGGCCGTGCCCGTTTCACTCCGGAAAACACCGGAACTTGGCGGTCATACCCAAGAAGCAAATCTTTTACTGCTTTGTGTGTCATGAGGGAGGCGACGTCTTCACCTTCTTCATGAAGCACTTGGGCATGGAGTATCCTGCGGCGGTTCGGGAGGTTGCTCGGCGTGTCGGCATCACGATTCCCGACAGACCAACCGGAGGGCCCGACCCTCGCGAGCCTCTCTTTTCTGCCGTGTCTGTGGCAGCCGATTGGTATGTCAGACGCCTTTGCGAATCGGATGATGCCAAAGCTGCGCGGGCATACCTCGAAAGCAGGGGGATCGAGCCGGAAAAATTTGGGCCGTTGGGGCTCGGCTACGCACCCAGAGGCAACGAGTTCTTGGATGCAATGGAAACGCTCGGTGTGGAACGCACCGTCTTGGAGGAGGCTGGGCTCCTCACGAGACGCGAGGACGGCAGCGTACGGTCGCGCTTCTGGAACCGGTTGCTTTTCCCGATCCGCGACTTACGCGGCCGAACTGTTGGGTTCGGGGGGCGCGTCCTTGGGGACGGCGAGCCAAAGTACCTGAATTCACCGGAGTCACCGATCTTCCAAAAGCGCAAGCTTCTGTACAATCTGGATGCTGCAAAACACTCGATCCGGAAGGCAAACAGTGTGGTGGTCGTCGAAGGGTACTTCGATGTTCTGCGACTGGTCGAGGTATCCATCGAGAACGTCGTTGCTCCCTTAGGCACCGCGTTCACTGAAGAACAAGCGCAGCTAATCAAGCGATACTGTCAGGACGTCATCATTCTCTATGACAGTGACACTGCCGGGCTCAGAGCGACGTTTCGTGTAGCCGACGAACTGCTCGGTGCAGGACTCAGAGTGTCAATCGCCACCCTTCCTGTGGGCGAGGATCCCGATACGCTCGCTGCGAGTGGAGGCGCCGCTGCCATCAAAGTACTACTCGACGATGGGATCGACGTGTTGGAGAGGAAGCTACAGCTACTCGAGCGCAAAGGATGGTTTGGGACTCTGTCGGGACGACGACGTGCGCTCGACCGGCTGGTTCCCACGATACGCGCGGCTGCAGACCCGGTCACTCAGGACCTGTATATCGACCGAACCGCTGATGCGTTGGGGGTATCGGTAGAGTCTGTAAGGCGGGAGGCGTCCGGCAGGAGATCAATGAGTGCGAGGAAACAACCGAGGGGACCGGAAGCGGAGTCGCAGTTTTCGGAACGGGAATCATCGAAAAGAATTCCAGAATGCGACCTGTTGCGTGTGATGCTGCACGCGCCCGAGTGGCGGGCAAGAATTGGTGAGTCCATATCCGATTTTGGGGAGCTGCATCAGCCCGAAGGCGATTTGATGGTGCTGGTGATGGCTGCCGAAGAGGCAACACCTTTGACCGATCTGCTGGTACAGGTAGATGGTGCGGCCAGAATCGTGCTGGCCAATGTGATAGAGGTTGGCCTGGGTGAACAGAATGTCGATGCCATCGTGGCGGGCGCACTGAGCTTGCTGGAGAGCCGCAGGTTGGAGGCAAAGAAACGTGCAGTGTCGCGTCGCATTACTGTCGCTGCCGAAGATGAGAAGGTCAAACTGTTGGAAGAGAAGGTTGCATTGAACCGCGAATCTAGAAAACACAACACACGCGAGTGGAACGTGATTCGCCGAGGAGGTAAGAGCGGTGAGGGTTGATTTACAGGCATTGTTGGCACTACAGGAAAAAGACAAAGCCATAATGGCGATCGATAAGAAACTCAAGGACCTCGAGCCTGAAATCGAGGCGCTCGACAACGATTTGGCTGAGCTCGAAAACGAGCTTTCGGTAGCCCGTGATGCCGCAGAGGGTGCGGACGGAAGGCGAGCCGATCTCGAGGCGCGCATCGAGAGTTACCGCGTGATGCAGGAAAGACGAAGGCAACGGCTCGAATGGGTGCGCGGCGCCAAGGAAGCTTCCGCAATCATGGCTGAACTGGACATGGCGAGGGGTGTACTCGCAAAGGAAGAAGCGGAATGGATGCGTTCGGCAGACGAGTTGCAGGAAGCGGAGGATCTCGTTGCAGAGGTAGAGGCTCGTATCGAAGAGATCAAAGAGGTCCAGAAGCCAAAGCGCGAGGGGGCAGCCGAAAAGCGAGAGGCATACCTGGCAGAACTCGAGAATGCTCGCGCTTTGAGGGCAGAAGCCACTAAAGGGATCGACCACAAGATTCTGCAGTATTACGACCGAATACTCCGCGGACGCGCCCCCAACGTTCTGTACCCATTGGTCGCAGGCGCCTGTGGGCACTGTCATACGGCGGTTCCACTTCACCGGCGTCAGCAGGTAGTCAGCGGGTCGGTCGTGGAACCTTGTGAAGCCTGTGGCGTGTTGGTGTACAACGACGTAACCGAATGACGCTCACTTCTGCTCGCTGGACGGTGGTGCCGGATGTCGATGGGGACATCGTCCAGGTTCTGTCGAACGAACTCAACGTTCCTAGAACTCTGGCTCGGATCCTCGCGCAAAGAGGTTATGAATCGCCTGCGGATGCCAGACGGTTCCTGAGGCCTTCCCTAGAAGAACTCTCCGACCCGTTTCTCCTCAAAGACATGCACGAGGCCGTCGAAATCATCGGCCGGACGGTACGTGCCGGCGGGACGATCGTGGTACATGGCGACTACGACGTGGACGGTCAGTGCTCTGCCGCGCTTCTCACTCGGCTCCTTAGGCTTGCGGGCGCGAATGTAGTACCCTTTGTGCCGCATCGTATGCGTGATGGTTACGACTTCGGATCGGCAGGCCTAGCGATTGCTCGCCAGCACAACGCCTCGCTGGTCATTACCTGCGACTGTGGTGTGACGGCCATGGATACCGTGACTCAGGCGAAAGAAGCCGGCATAGGTATCGTGATCACCGACCATCATCTGCCCAGGGATCTGCCGCCCGCAGACGCGGTGGTCGATCCGCGTAGACCCGATTGCCCGTCGACCTGCAAAGACCTCTGTGGCGCAGGTGTCGCGTTCAAACTCGCGCAAGCGCTGTGCGCAGAACTGGACTTGAACGATTCTACGCCGATGCATTTCCTCGATCTCGTGGCACTGGCAACGGTGGCAGATATCGTGTCGCTCACCGGCGAGAATCGGGTTCTCGCGCGGTTTGGGCTCAAGATGATCGGACAATCGCGCTGGCCGGGAATTAGAGCTTTGCTGGAGGTGTCTCGATTGGCCGGGCGCCAAGTGCGAGCCGGGCACGTGAGCTTCGTGTTGGCACCGCGGCTGAATGCGGCGGGTCGGCTGGGTGATGCCGGCGATGGCCTGAAGCTTCTCTTGAGCGACGACGACGATGAAGCACTTCGATTGGCCAAGTCACTGGAAGCGGTCAACGCTCGACGGCAGGAGCTGGATCGCGGAATTCATGAGCAGGCAATCGAGGAGGTTGAGGAGTCCGTCGACATCGCGGCCACCCGCGGCTTGGTGCTCGCGAGAGATGGCTGGCACTCGGGCGTGATCGGCATAGTCGCTTCGCGTATAGCTGAATTCTACATGCGACCAACTTTCCTCGTGGCTCTCGACGGTGATGAGGGGCGCGGCTCGGGACGGAGCATTCCCGGGTTCGATCTGCACGATGCTCTGGAGGATTGTGCGGATCTTCTCGAACGCTGGGGCGGTCACCAGTACGCGGCGGGACTCACAGTCACTCGCGACAACGTAGCTGCTTTCCGTGAAGCTTTCGATGCTGCTGCGAGGAGCCGCCTCTCAGACGAAGATCTGATTCCAACTCAGCGCATCGACATAGTGGCTAAAGTGCAGGATCTGGACGACCAACTCGAGCGCCTAATAGCTCACCTCGAGCCGTGCGGAGCCGGCAATCCGGCGCCGATTTTTGGAGTACGCGGCGCGTCCGCCAGGGATGTCAAGACGGTAGGTGTCAACCATCTAAAATTCTCGATGGGAGACGGCACGGGGAGCATCCCGGCCATTGGGTTTGGATGGTCCGATCGTGTCGGCGATGGCTGGTGGCGTGAGCCGGTCGATATCGCGTTTCGACTCGATCGAAATGAATGGAGAGGCAGCAGTACGCTCCAGGCGCGCGTTGTGCAGATCAAGACTGCCGATTGATGCGCATTGTCGCAGGAGAATACAGGGGGCGTAGGCTCGAAAAACCGTCTGACAAGCGCGTCCGTGTGACGACCGAACGGGTGCGGGAAGCAGTATTCTCTATACTCGGTTCCAAAATGGAAGGTGCGAGGTTTCTGGACTTATTCGCCGGATCGGGCATAATCGGTTTGGAGGCGATCTCGCGAGGTGCCATCTGGGTGGATTTCGTTGAAATCCTACCGGCCAGCCTCTCCGCCATAAGTAACAACGTAAAGGCTCTGGACTTGCGCGCTAAGACACGCATCCATAGAGGTGACGCATTACGCTATGCCGAGCGGCTTGGCGTGGGTGGTTACGACGTGGCATTTGCCGATCCTCCGTTCACATCGGACCTGGCTGTGGGTCTGCTCGAGTCGTTCCGCCACAAGGCGTTTGCGAAAACGCTCTGTATTGAGCATCGTTCAACCCTGACGTGCACAGGTGATGATACCCGGCGTTATGGGGATATCTCTCTCACATTTTGTTATTCGCTATGACTAAAGTCGCGATTTACCCCGGGTCATTCGATCCGGTCACTCTTGGTCACGAAGACATCATCAAACGATGCTTCGCGTTTTCCGACCGCGTGATCGTTGCGGTGGCAGTGAACTCGTCAAAGACGCCGCTTTTCACACTGGATGAGAGGCTCCAGTTGCTGCATGACGTTCTCGACGGCATTCCGAATGTCGATGTGGACCGCTTCGACGGATTGCTGGCAAACTACGCGCGCAGGGTCGGCGCGCAGATAGTAGTCCGCGGGCTCAGAGCTGTTAGTGATTTCGAATACGAGTTCGAAATGGCACTCATGAATCGGGGCCTCAACAGCGAACTCGAAACTGTATTCCTGACTCCGGCGGTTCACCACACGTTCCTCCGTTCCAGCCTCGTGAGAGAGGTGGCATCGCTTGGTGGAGACGTGAGTGGTTTTGTACATCCAATAGTTGAAGGGGCATTGAGAAGGAAGATAAACTTATGACATTCACAGAGAATTTGAGGAAACGTGCCGCTGCTACCGGTGGCACGGTTGTGTTGATCGAGGGTTGGGACGAACGGGTACAGGAAGCCGGCGCGACTTTCGAGACCGAAGGTATCGGCAAGGCGATTCTACTTGCGGAGTCGATGGCGGGTGACGAGCGCGTGCCCAAGATTGCTAAACTGCTCCGCGACAGGCGACCGGACAAAGTAGAGAGCGAAGAGCAGGCGTTGGAGCTTGCGACTGATCCGTTCCGATTCGCGGCAGGGTTGGTCGCACTGGGGGATGCTGACGCAGCCGTGGGAGGCGCAACGGCGCCGACAGCCGCCGTGATCCGCGCCGCTCTCCTAGCGATCGGACCGGCCGAAGGCATCAAGACGGTGAGCTCGTCGTTTTATATGGATTGTCCGATTCACCCCAACCATCCTTTTGGAGGGTCGGGAGCAGAGGGAGAGCAACGCACAGTGCTCACATTCACCGACTCTGCCATCGTGCCGGACCCTACGGCTGAGCAGTTGGCAGAGATTGCTGTGGCCGCGGCCCGCGATCGCTCTTTGATCGTCGGCGACGAGCCGATGGTGGCTTTCTTGTCGTTCAGCACCAAGGGTAGCGCTGAAAGTCCCAGGGTCGATAAGGTGCGCGAAGCACTGGATCTCTTCAAGAAACTGGCGCCTGATATCCCCTGCGACGGCGAACTGCAGGCAGACGCCGCGCTGGTGCCAGAGATAGGTGCCAGGAAGGCTCCGGGCTCGATCGCGGCCGGCAAGGCAAACGTTCTCGTCTTTCCTGATCTTGACAGCGGCAACATTGCATACAAACTGGTACAGCGGCTTGGGGGAGCGAGCGCAATTGGACCTATCGTTCAGGGGCTCCGCCTGCCAATGGCCGACCTGTCTCGCGGCGCGAGTGCCACGGACATCGTGGACGTTGCAGCGGCCGCGCTGCTACAGGCAAATGCGGGGTCTTAGCAAGTACCGGGAGGGTTAATGAGCTTCACAAAACGCAAGGACGAGGCAAAGGGTGTAGTGGTGCTAGGAGTGGACGGGCAGCTCATCGTTGGCAACCGGCACGAACTCAAACAGAAGGCTCTCGACGCACTCGAAGCAGGAGATCGGAAGTTTCTGATCGATTTCACTAGTACCGGATATATCGATTCCTCGGGGCTCGGAGTGTTGGTCTCGATGTCGAAGAAGATCCGTGAGGCTGGTGGTGAACTGCGCCTGGCAGGCCTCAACGAGGACCTTCGTACACTGTTCGAACTGACGAAGCTGGATTCGCTGTTCGACATCGAGGATACGATAGAGAAAGCGTTGGAGTCCTTCTGACGCAGTGACTGCGCCGCTAAGGCTGTGTGTCCGTAGGAGCTCAGAACCCTCTTCTGACGCTCCAGATTGGCCTGTGGAAATCTCGGTAAGGGTTCCCACGGCTATCGACGTTGTAGAAGAAGCCGTCGACCTGGTGGCGCGCCATTGCCTCGCTGCAGGTCTTCCGGCAGCCACCGCGAGGTTCAAGTTGCGTGTCGCTCTGTCGGAAGCTTTGGCGAACGCAATCATCTACGGGAATCGCAACGATTCGGAGAAGTCTGTCGAGGTAAGGGTGGTAGTGACCTCGCAGACGATCGCGGTGCATGTTTCCGACGAGGGTGACGGCTTCAATCCCGCTGACATTCCGAACCCGACCCTCCCCGACGGACTCGAACAGACTAGCGGCCGGGGATTATTCCTCATCCGTGAGATGGTCGATGAGGTCCGGTTCAATGAGAAAGGGAATTCGATCTGCATGATGATGCGCCGCGCCTAGATCAGCTCGAGGCAGTGCTCGACGGTCTCGGAACGCTGGTGGAAGGACGCATACGGATCTGGCACTTCGATCGGGGACGTTTGAGACCGGTTGTTGGGGTTGAAAGCGTGCCGGCTCCGGCAGTTGAGATTGGCGACGATGGCGCGGTGACTACGAGTTCCCCTGGCCGGTTCCTCGCACCGGTCGAAGGGCTTGAAGACTACTGGTTCGAGATCTCAGACTCCTCGAGGCCTTCCGCGGAGATTGCCGAACAGGTCGGACCGATCGTCAGTTCTCTGCTCAGTCGCGAAAACTCCGCGCTACAAATGGCCAAGGCGCTTGCCTCCAGGTTTGAGGAAGTCGAACTCATCTACACGATCACGGAAACCCTGGGAAGCACGGTGCAGCTCCACGAAGCAGCTCAGAAGATTGTGGAGGCGGTCAGCGAGGTCGTCGGATCGCGGAGAGCATCCATCTTGGTTTACGATCAGCAGACGGAGGAACTCAAGCCTGTGGCCTGCGTCGGCCGGGACGTGACCGTATACGAGCCCATTCCAGTAAGCGACGAATTTTCCATTGCGGCCAGGGTGTTCCGAGATCGCGCGCCGATCTCATTCGACCCGGAAAAGGCCAACATTGAACTGCGGCGCTGCGAAGAAGAAGTGGATCGAGGGTATCGAGGTGAGTCGTTTCTCTCGGTTCCCATCTTCTATGCAGGTCCCGGCGACGATCAACGTACGGTGGGTGTGATCAATCTCACAGATCGAGCCGGCAAAGATGTCTTCGGGCTCCAGGAAACAAGGCTGATTTCGGCTATCGCGAGCCAGATCGGTGTGGCGATCGAAAATGCACGACTCGTATCTCGCGATATCGAGCGGCAGCGCCTCAGGCACGAGCTGCAGCTGGCTCATGATCTTCAACTCAAGCTACTACCGTCTCCAGACACACTCGGGCCGGGAGTGGACACAGCAGCTCACTGCCAACCTGCCGAAAGCGTCGGCGGAGATTTCTACAACTACCTGAGGCTTCCGCAGGGCCGGGTCGGAGTCATGTTGGGCGACGTGTCATCGCATGGTTTTTCGTCCGCGTTGATCATGGCCCTGGTGTTCTCCGCTGCCGGTATCCATGCCGAGGAGACGGAAACTCCTGATGACGCGTTGCGTGACCTTCTCGAATCGGTGAGAACCGAACTGTCGGATACGGAGATGCATATCGCGTTGTTCTATGGTGTAGCCGATCCGGCGGCCGGCATGCTGCGCTACGCGAATGCCGGGCACCCGCATGCTTTTCTGGTTGCAAGCGACGGCCGTGTCCAACGCTTGGGTGCGACATGTCCTCCCCTGGGTTTGACCGATGCCAAGGGAATCGGTGCGAGGGCGGTCAAGTGGCGAGCCGACGAGGATCTGCTAGTACTGTTCTCCGACGGACTCTCAGATGCTGTCGATGAAGACGGCAATCCGTTCGGCGAGGATCGGGTCATGGAAATAGTCGGAAGCTGCCGGGACTTGCCTGCGGAGCGGATCGTCAACGCCGTCATTCGGGGAGTCAACGAATTCGCCTCGCTCGCCAACGACGACCAGACCATTCTGGTGCTTAGGGCCTGAGTGGGCCGTCGCCTAGGGCAGCACTTTCTGCACGATCCTGCGATTCTCGACAGGATTGTCGCAGCCTTGAATCCAACACCCAGCGACGTCGTGATTGAGGTTGGTTCAGGGAAAGGGACTCTGACTCGGCGTCTCGCTCCCAAAATCGGACGTCTGATCACTATCGAGAAAGACCGAACGCTGGCAGCTGGACTCCGCGAAGGGAAGTCTGGAGATGCCCTGCCCAGAAACGTACGCTTGGAGGAGGGCGACGCTCTCGCAATAGACTGGCACTCGCTGGTGGCAACTGAGTCCGCCGACCACGATCCCGCTCCAGCCCCGGAGTTCAAGGTCGTAGGGAACATCCCCTACGCAATCACAGGTCCGTTGATAGAGAAAGTCCTCCAACCTCCTCTACCACAGGTAGCAGTGTATCTAATCCAACGTGAGGTCGCGGATCGCCTGGTGGCTCAGCCGGGAGTGAAAGCTTACGGTGCGCTCACGGTGGGTGTGCAGGTCATAGCGCATGTAGAAAGATTGTTCACGGTGCGGCCAGGTTCGTTTTCTCCTCCCCCTGCGGTAGACTCAGCAGTGGTACGGTTGACACCCCTGGCGAAGCCATTCATCGGAGAATCAGACCGGCTCGGATTCCGACGGTTTGTGACGGCGCTTTTTGGCCAGCGTCGCAAGCAGTTGTCCAGGGCCCTGCGAACGGTGACAGGTTTGGGGAAGAAGAGTGTTGACGACATCTTGAGCGAGTTGAATCTGGATATTTCTGCGCGGCCTGAGGTCCTCACACGAGACGAGATGATACGCTTGTTCTACGCTATCGATCGGCTAACAAACGGCGGTGCCCATGCCGAGTGACGGGTTGCGGGCGCAACCCGAGGGAACCCTGATTGATGCTGTTATAGAGGGGCTCGCGTCAGGTCCACTGGACAGTGTCTCCATTGCGAGAGACATCCTGGGTTTGAAAGGTGCTCCCGATGTGGTTGCCGATCGAGTAGTAGTGGCGCTGGTTGGGGCGGACCCCCGAGTGAAACGTTTGGGTGACGGGCTGTGGGCGAAGGTTAACGCAGCCTTCGAATCCCCCAAGCTTTCAGAGTGCGTGTTCGCCGTAGTCGATGTCGAGACTACGGGGTTGAGCGCGGGGAACGGAGATCGGATCGTCGAGATCGCGATAGTAGCGGCTACGAAGACTACTATGCAATTGGCATACGAGTCGCTGGTGAATCCGGAGCGCCCTGTTGGTGAATTCACTTCTTCGATGACGCAGATCACCGATGAGATGGTGAAGGATCAGCCGACGTTTGCCGAGATAGCCGATGACGTTCTCGCCGCCCTGGCGGGGAGGGTGTTCGTGGCCCATAACGTCTCGTTCGATTGGGGGTTCGTCTCGAGGGAACTGCGAAAGGCGAGGGGCTTGACGTTGGAGGGACCCCGACTCTGCACCGTTGACCTCACACGCCGCTACGTAAAAGGGTTGCGGAAAAGGAATCTCGATTCGGTGACCGATTATTTCGGGATAGAGATCGATGCGCGACACCGTGCGGCCGGCGATGCCGTCGCGACCGCTCGCGTATTGCAGAGGTTGTTGGATCTAGCTCAAGATACCGGGGCATTGACCGTGAGTGATTTGTGTTACCGAAGGCCCGCTCGCAGGAAGAAACGCACGGCAATGCCCAAATCGATGGAGGAGCTGTGAGTCTAATAAGGAGCTTCAGGGTGGGGGCGCTGGACTGTCACTGTTTGCACTCGGGCAGCATATGGCTCGACGGCGGCGCAATGTTCGGGGTCGTAGCCAAGCCGCTCTGGGAAAAACACTTCCAAGCAGATGAACGGAATCGGATTCTCCTGGCACTCCGCTGCCTGCTGGTTGAACACGAAACCGGCCCGGTGCTGATCGACACGGGTGTGGGCAACAAAGAGAACGAGAAATTCGTGAACATCTACGGCGTCGAGAATGAGGGGGCTGGGGGAAGGACGCTGTTGGAGGATGCGCTAGCGGAGACGGGACTAGCACCTGAGGATGTGAAGTATGTGATCAACACGCATCTGCACTTCGATCACGCGGGGGGGAATACGTATGTGAGGGGAGCAGGGAGCGGGGAGCGGGGAGCAGGGGAACCGTCCGCCCGGCCGCCTGACCGCCATACCGCCCTACCGCCCTACCGCCCTACCGCCCATCTTGCTTTCACCAACGCAAAGTACGTTGTGCAACGAGGAGAGTTGGAGTCCGCGCACAACCCCAACGAGCGCACCTCCGCCAGCTACTTGCGTCACAACTTCCAGCCGATAACGGAAGCCGATAGATGGCAGTTGGTGAATGGAGAGGCTGAGATCCTACCCGGGATTTCGGTGCTTCCAACGCCCGGACACACCCCGTTTCACCAGTCGGTGCTGATCTCCGACGGTGGTGAGACCGCTTGCTACTTGGGTGATGTCGTGCCGACTACGGCGCACGTTCCCGTGCCGTGGATCATGGCGTACGATCTGGAGCCACTGGAGACGCTTTCGACCAAAAAATGGTTGCTGGCGCGCGCCGAATCGGAGGGCTGGCTCGTGGTGTTCGAACACGACCCGGTTGTGGCACTCGGGAGAATCGGGCAAGATTCGAAATCGTATGTGAGTGTTCCGCTTGACACCCCGTCAGGCTAGGCGTAGCTTGGTTTCTGACAAAACGGGAAAGAAAGCGCATTGGCGCTTCACCCTGCTGCCACCGACGGAGAGTCGAGTGAGCGTTCAGGGTTCTTGGGACCACGCTGCAGCTGCCGCTGACAGCGCTGACGGACGTCCAGAGAACCTGGGTCCGTTTTTTTGTCTGTAAACATCTTTCGAGGGAGGTGGCTTCACTGACCGTTCGCAATGAGAGCAATGAGGATCGCACCCGGGTCAACGAGCAGATCCGCATCAGTCCGGTTCGTCTGATCGGTGCCGACGGAGAGCAGGTAGGCATCGTTCCAATCGAAGAAGCAAGACGAGTGGCAGCGGAACGAGACTTGGACCTCGTTGAGGTGGCCCCGATGGCGAGGCCGCCTGTCGTAAAGGTGATGGACTATGGCAAGTACCGCTTTGAGCAGGCGAAAGCCGCCAAAGCCGCTAAAAAGAAGCAGCATGTCATTCACCTGAAGGAAGTGAAGTACAGACCTGGAGTGAGCGATCACGATTTCAACTTCAAGACACGGCACGCACGCAGGTTCTTGGAGGAGGGAAACAAGGTCAAGCTGACAATGATGTTTCGTGGCCGTCAGGTGACCCACCCTGAGTTGGGACGAGAAGTGCTGCTTCGAGTGTTTGCCGAACTGGAGGAAATCGCGAAGGTCGAGATGCACCCGAAGTTGGAAGGAAAGAACATGACGATGGTGCTCGCCCCAAAGTAGGGTAGCGAGCGCAGGGATCACGTCTGGCGGATATCAGCAGGCCGGCCAGGCGATTCAGATGCTGAAGGTTAGGAAGAAGTAGATACCATGCCGAAACAACGCACTAAGAGGGGCGCGGCCAAACGATTTCGTCTGACCGCCAAGGGCAAGGTCAGGCGGTTCAAGGCCTACAAGAGCCACATCCTCACGAAGAAGCATCCCAAACGCAAGATGAACCTGCGGCAGGGCACGCTTGTTTCGAAGGGACAGGAATCCACCATCAAGCGGCTTTTGGGGGCCTAGGAGCAAAAAATGCCTAGAGTTAGGAGCAATGTCGCCCGTCTGAAACGCAAGAAGAAAATCATGAAGGCGGCCCGGGGGGCTGTTGGGGGGAGGAGCAAGCTCTACAAGTCGGCGAAAGAGACGGTGGAGCGAGGCCTTCGCTATGCATATCGCGATCGTCGCCGCAGGAAGCGCGATTTCAGGAGACTTTGGATCGTGCGGATCAATGCGGCTGCACACGGACACGATCTCACTTACAGCCGGATGATTGCCGGGCTGAAAAAGGCGAATGTCGACATCAATCGGAAGATGTTGGCCGATCTGGCTGTTCACGATCCGGCCGCCTTTGGCAAGCTCGCTGAGGTCGCCAAGCAGAGCAGCTGAAGCGGGTCGGAACTTCCATGTCAGACCCGACTATGACAGATCCGTCTGTGGCAGTCACGACTGCCAAGAACAAACTCGAGACCGTCTCGGCGGCCATAGGTGAGGTGTCTTCGGCCGATCAAGATAGACTCGCGGAACTCCGCACACAGATACTGGGACGCAAAGCTGGCGTGCTCACAGAGGTTCTGCGTTCACTGGGAACGCTACCGGCTGAGGAGCGCCGCTCGGTGGGAGCGTGTGCCAACGAGCTAAAGCAACAGCTCGAGGCCGCGATGGCCGACCGGCAGGTTGCACTCGAATCACAATCGGGTGGTGATACCGGCATCGACTGGTCGATGCCGGATCGCGCGGTCTGGCGCGGTGCCATCAACCCGGTGACTGCAGTCATCGATGAGATCTGCGAGATCTTCAGGGAGCTCGGTTTTACACGAGTGGTGGGTCCAGAGGGCGAAACCGAGGAATACAACTTCACAAAGCTGAACATATCCCTCGATCATCCAGC
>Ga0180432_10007826_pt1 | contig 13482 bp, 14 predicted proteins | sample SS_ome_10_FD_132414 | JGI IMG/M metagenome (GOLD analysis project Ga0180432, IMG submission 132414) | Hypersaline lake sediment archaeal communities from the Salton Sea, California, USA - SS_1_MS_2 metaG | ecosystem: Environmental > Aquatic > Non-marine Saline and Alkaline > Hypersaline >...
AAGCAGAAGATCAAAAAAGGAGAAATTGGCTCCTCCGCCATGCCTCATAAAGTGAATCCCATCGATTTTGAAAATGCCGAAGGGAACCTGGGAGTTGCTGTTGCCCTGTTCGGTCACCTGGCACTCAAACTTCCTGTATCCCGGCTGCAGAGGGACCTGACCGATTCGACTGTGCTTCGGAACATTGGGGTGCCTATTGGCCATACCCTGATCGGTTTGCAATCGCTGACCGGGGGACTCAATAAATTGATCGTCAATGAGAAGGTGATCCGTGCCGACCTGGAAAAGAACTGGGCGGTGGTGGCCGAAGCGATCCAGTCTGTACTCAGAAGGGAGAACTATCCGAAACCCTACGAGGCCCTGCTGGAACTTACACGGACCAATGAAACCGTTACCCGGCAGAAGATCCAGGATTTTATCCGGGGACTTTCCATACCGGATGAGGTGAAGGAAGAATTGCTGAAAATTACCCCCTGGAATTATACAGGATTGTAGATTCTTCCGTTAGAGTATATGAAGCTAACCCGATGAGGCGTTTTTTCAGGCTTTTAAAATATTTATTGCCTTACAAATGGTTTGTGACACAAAATATTGTGTTCAACATCCTGGGGGCATTCTTTGCCCTGTTCTCATTTGCCATGGTGATCCCTTTTCTCAGGATCCTTTTTGATAACCAGCCCATGGTTACAGAACCCATGGATTTCGAGATGAGCACGGACTATCTCATGCATACGCTCAACTATACCATGAGCAAGCTTATGCTGAGCAGCGGCAGGGCAAGTGCGCTTGTACTGGTGAGTATTCTGGTAGTGGTGTTCAGCCTGTTGAAGAACGGGTTTACTTTTTTTGCCAATTATATACTGGCCCCCATCAGGGCTTTTACCGTGAGGGATATTCGCAATGAGATTTATCGCAAGGTGCTGAAGCTCCCCCTGTCCTATTATACGGAGGCCCGCAAAGGGGATGTGATGGCCAGGGTTTCCAATGATGTCCAGGAGATTGAAGCATCCATCATGAGTTCCCTGCAAATGTTGTTCAGGGATCCCATTACCATCATCATCTACCTGATCTTTCTTTTTTCCATCAGCGCAAACCTGACAATATTCGTGGTGGTGATCCTTCCCCTGGCCGCGATCATGATCGGCAGGATTGCACGAAGCCTGAGAAGGACTTCCTTCAGGGGACAGCAACGGCTGGGCGAGCTGATGGCATTGCTGGAAGAGACCCTCTCCGGGTTAAGGATCATCAAGGCATTTAACGGTGAGGGGAAAATGAAGAACAAGTTCTTTTCCACCAACCACCGTTTTTCCCTCCTTCTGAGAAAGGTCATGCGAAGGAGGTACCTGGCCAGTCCATTGAGCGAGTTCCTGGGTACCATTGTGCTGATGATCATCATGGCCTACGGAGGATCCCTGGTTCTTGAAGGCGGAGGAAGGCTTAACGGGGAGAACCTGATCTTTTTCCTGATCATCTTCAGCCAGGTGATCACGCCGGCCAAGAATTTCACATCGGCATACTTCAATATCCAGAAAGGCATGGCATCGGTAGACCGGGTGGATCACCTGCTGGAAGCGGACCAGAAAATCGTGGAGAAACCCGCGGCAGCTCCTGTAAGCACTTTCAACGAATCCATCGAGTACCGGAATGTTTCTTTTAAATACGATAAGGAATATGTGCTGCAAAATATCTCCTTTACTATCAACAAGGGGCAAACTGTTGCCCTGGTGGGAAAATCGGGTGCCGGGAAGTCGACCCTGGTTGATCTGCTCCCCAGGTTCATGGATGTGACTGAGGGAGAGATCCTCATTGACGGCGTTCCTGTCCAGGATTTCCAGCTCAGGCCTTTGCGGGACCTGATGGGTATCGTGAGCCAGCAGTCGATCCTCTTCAATGATTCTTTTAAGAACAACATCGCCTTTGGGGCGAACGGTGCAAATATGCAAGAGATCATTCATGCGGCCAGGGTGGCCAATGCGCACGATTTTATCATGGAAACCGAAAAGCAGTACGATGAAAGTGTGGGTGAAGGGGGAAGCAAACTATCCGGCGGTCAGAAGCAACGGATCAGCATTGCCAGGGCTGTTCTGGCCAATCCACCTATCCTGATCCTGGATGAAGCAACCTCTGCACTGGATACGGAGTCTGAAAGATTGGTACAGGGGGCCATCATCAACCTGATGCAGAACCGGACTTCCATAGTGATTGCACACAGGCTTTCTACCATCAAACATGCCGATCTGATCCTGGTGATCGATGAGGGCAGGATCCTGGAGAGAGGGAGCCATGATGAACTGATACGGAAAAAGGACGGGCTTTACAAGAAACTCCATACCATGCAGATGTATTGACATTTCACATGAAGATCAGCGGTTTCTCCATGGGCAAGAATGCCCTTAAACTATATTATCCCATGCGGCAATCCATCGAATCGATCCTGCCCGTTGTGGATGAATTTGTGGTGGCCCTGGGCGATTGTGACGGGGATGATCACACCAGGGATGAAATAGAGGCTATAGGCAGTGATAAGATCAGGATCATTGACACGGTGTGGGATATTGAAAAATATCCGCGTGGCATGGAGCATGCTCACCAGACCGATATTGCCATGGAACACTGCACGGGTGACTGGCTTTTCTACCTCCAGTCGGATGAGGTGGTCCATGAGAAAGACCTGGAGAAAATCAGGGATCGCTGCCGGCAATTGCTGCATGACCGGGAGGTGGAAGGGATGCTTTTTCGCTACCTGCATTTCTGGGGCGATTACGAACATCTCCAGGATTCACACTGCTGGTACCGCAAAGAGATCCGCATCGTGAGAAACGACCCGGGGATCCATTCCTGGGAGTCGGCCCAGTCTTTCCGGCGGATCCCGGATTTCAACGGGTTGAATTACAGGCAACATGAAGGAACTTACAAGCTGAAGGTGGCAGAGGTGGATGCGGAGATCTTTCATTACGGGTGGGTGCGTCCTCCGGCAGTGATGCAGGACAAGATCAAGGTGTTCAGTATGAACCACCAGGGCCGGGAAAAAATTGAGAAACAGATCGCGGCGCATAAATATGACCGTATTTTTGATTACGGGAACCTCAGCAGGCTCAGGAGTTTCAAGGATTCACACCCATCAGTAATGGAGGATTGGATCGCCAGGTTCGACTGGAGGGATCAGCTCCGGTACACAGGTCCTGCCCGCAGTTTGAACCCGGTCAGGTCCAAACACGACAAACTCAAGTACAGGATTATTTCCTGGATCGAAAAACACCTCCTTTTTGGCAGGAGACTGGGGGAATTTAAAAATTACAGGCTGCTGGAAAAATGATCCGGGATACCCTGGAATCAGCTCTTAATCAGAGATCGGTTCCCCGTCCCTGTTATACACTTTCTTGTCCGGCAGTTCTTCTCCCTGCTTGTAGGTGACCTCTTCCATCAGAACGCCGTTTTCATAATACCGTTTTGTAACTCCCTGCCGGCGGCCGTAATGGAAATTGGTTTGTTCATAGATCTGACCGCTTTTGTAATACCAGATGGCAGGGCCTTCTTTCCGCCCGTGTTTATAGGATACCTTGGAATGGATTGTCTTGCCGTCTTCATAATAATTGACCTTGACGCCGTGTAGATATCCATCTTCATCCACCTGGGAAACACTGGACAATGTACCATCGTCCCTGTGTTTCCTCACAAGCTTCGGTTTTGCTTCATCCCCGGAGGAACCGGAGGAATCCTTTTTTTCTGAGCTGCAACCCGCAGAAACTGAAACGACCAGAAAAATCACCAGATAATAGAGCACGCCTTTCATTGTCAAATGATAGATTTACCTGCAAAGATACCCAAGATTCTTGAATAATCTCAGCCTTCTCCGGGATCAGACAGGAATATGGTTACACGGCAGTAAGAAAAACGGGATCTTCCTGTGTTCACGCCGGTTACTGCAAATCTGACAATCGGACCTCGTTCACCAGTTCCTTTCCCTCCTCGAAGTCCTTCAGGTTCTGTAGGGTGGTCACAGCGATCTGCTCCAGGGCCTCCCTGGTAAAAAATGCCTGGTGCGCTGTGATCAGCACATTGGGGAAGGTCATCAGCCGGGCGATCTGGTCATCCTGCAGGATCTCATGCGACCGGTCCCTGAAAAAGAGCTTTTCTTCCTGTTCATAGACATCGATTCCCAGGGATCCCACATGTTCTTTCTTCAGCGATTCAATGATATCATTGGTATTGATCAGGGCCCCGCGGCTGGTATTGATCAGCATGACTCCCGGTTTCATCATGGAGAGCGTCTGTCTATTGATCAGGTAAGCGGTCTCCGGTGTAAGCGGACAGTGCAGGGAGATGATGTCTGATCCTGCCAGCAGCTTATCAAGGCTTACATATTCAACTCCTGTATCCGCCAACTCCTTGTTTACGTACTTATCATAGGCAAGGACATGGCAACCAAGGCCCAGCATGATCCTGGCAAAAACCGATCCGATCTTCCCGGTACCGATAACTCCCACGGTTCTTCCTCCCACGTTGAACCCGGTCAGGCGCTCCAGGGAGAAATTTCCGTCCCGGACCCTGTTATAGGCCTTGTGGGTCTTACGGTTCAGGGTCAGGATCAGGGCAAGTGCATGTTCGGCGATTGATTGGGGGGAGTATGCAGGGACACGTACCAGTTTGATATCATATTCATCTGCTGCAGCCAGATCCACGTGGTTGAATCCGGCTGACCGGAGTGCGATGATTTTTACCCCGTGCTCCTTCAGTTTGGCGATGGTTTCCCTGTCTATTACATCATTGACAAATACGCACACAGCATCATACCCTTCGGCCAGGTCTGCGGTCCTGCTTTTCAGCCTGGTTTCGAAGAAGGTGATGTCATGATCAAAGGCGGTATTGGCCACAGAAAAATATTCCGAGTCATAAGACTTTGAACTGAAAAGGGCTGTTTTCATATTTCAAATCTGTTTTAATGCAACCATGTCATTGTTATAACAAAACAGGAGGGATTTTGTGTAATAGTTCATAGATTTGTTTGACTATGAGAGAAAACCATGAAACTGAAGATGTACCAGGTGGATGCTTTCACCTCACGACCTTTCAGGGGAAATCCTGCTGCGGTTTGTATTTTGGAGGAGTGGCCCGATGACCTGCTGATGCAGCAGATCGCAGCAGAGAACAACCTGTCGGAAACCGCATTTGCCGTTCCTTTGAAAGACAGTTATGAAATAAGGTGGTTCACTCCCATGGTGGAGGTGGATCTATGCGGGCATGGCACGCTGGCTGCCGCTCACGTGTTGTTTGAGCATTACAGCCATCGGTCAGACATGATCCGTTTTATTTCGCGGAAAATGGGGATTCTCACAGTGACACGCTCGGAAGGTTTTCTGATTTTGGATTTCCCGGCAGACCGGCTTGAAGCAGTGAAGACTCCCGGAGAGCTGGCAGGAGCCCTTGGAAAAATGCCGGCTGCCACCTTCAGGGGTATGACCGACTACCTGATGGTCTATCCGGCCCAGCGGGACATTGAAGCGATGGACCCCGATTTCAACAGCATGGCCCGGATGGGGGATAGAGGTGTTATCGTGACAGCAAGGGGGAGGGATGTGGATTTTGTCTCCCGTTTCTTCGCTCCGGGAATCGGGATCAATGAAGACCCGGTAACAGGATCAGCCCACACCACACTGACCCCCTACTGGTCAAAAAAGCTTGGGAAAAAACGTCTGATCGCCAGGCAGTTATCGCGACGTGGTGGAGAGCTCACATGTGAGGACCTTGGAGGGCGGGTGAAGATATCGGGAAAGGCGGTGACCTACCTGGAGGGAGAGATCCGTGTCTAGTACTTTCCCATGTTGGAAACAGTTCCACCGGTTTTTTATTTGTGAATAATCATACATCTCCCTATATTTAAAAATCTCATCATATCACTGGTCATATGTATTTTCTGGTAGTGAAAAACCTGGGTGTGGAAAGGTGCGTGGACCGGAACGAAGAAGATGTTTATCTGGATGGCATGTCTTTTGATTGCAGGCTGGACCTGGACTGTCCGGGGAAGGAATTTATCAGGGAGATCGAAATAACCTGCAATGAACTGCCGGGTGAAAGGATTAAAGCCAGGGTTTTTCGTGACTGATACCGATATAAAATCCCACATCATGAAAAAAGCATCACTCGTTTTATCCGGACTGGTCGTTTTGTTCCTGCTCACCGGATGCACCTCACTTAAACGATACAGTTCAGCTACCTACAAGGCTGTGGACAATACCCTGGTAGAGATGGACCTTTTCGGTTATCAGCTGATCCCTTCGGGGATTTTTCCGGCAGGGAAAAACCTGTGGGAGCTGAGTGCCAGTGCACAGACCAGGCTGATCCAGATCCTGGACGCCAGGTATCCCGACAATACCCAGTTCATCCATGCCCTCAATCATGAATACCTGACAGAGGAAGCCGTCCCCTGCTACGATTATACGAGAAAGAAACTGCGCATGGTTTTCACCATCAGTAAAAAGCGAAATTACACCGTTTTAAAAGGAAACTCGCTTTCGGGGAACTTCTCTCCGGCGGACCGGATCGAATATCTGAAATTCAGCCTGAAAATTCCTGACAATTACAATCTTCGTTTTACAGAATGGAACCGGTATGCCACTGAATACGGGGAAATAGAGATCGGAGATATCAGTTTTACGCGGAGTCTGGATCTGGAGGCAGAAGCTTCCGCCACCGGACAGGTTGACCTGGGTGGCACGGGTTCGCTGGGCCGCTCAGAAGGACAGGAGATTAAATCCAGGTACCTGAAACTCAACGGCAGTATCAGTAAGAATACAATAGAAATAGAGGAAGAGGGAACCAGGGAGATCGACCTGACAGGGAATGTCATCGTGGATGTTTCGGTGGAATTTTCCGCATTTCCCGAGAGGATAACCATCCCGCTTTTTTCCCTGAAAGCACGAACCGGGGAGGACACCTCCCGTGTGGCGGCCCTTCAGTTTATGGATGTGCTGGTACCCCGGATGGAGGAGGTCCCGGATACCATCCGTGCCATCCTGGAACTGGATTACATATACAGGCATGTGAGATCGGGGTGGAAAACTTACCAGGAATGGGATGATCATGTGGAATATTATACCGGTTCCATCCGCAAAGAGATCCCGCTTTTTCACAGGGAAGACTACCTGCCAGTCTTTTATTGTATTGGAACGGACAGGGGTGAAAGGAGAACGGTAAAGATCCGTTCTGCGCCGGGTCAGACATATCCCCTTCAGTTCAGATCCTATTCAGATGCCTCCAGGTTCTCTGACTGGCTCACAGATTATTCTGCGTCCGCCGGAACTGCCGGAGATGAGATCACCATCGGTAAGGACACCCTGGTTTTGGATGGGATTCCCCTGACCCGGGACCGGGTGGCCCGCGGATACAGGCTGAAAGTGATGCCGGTGTATGGTGATTAATCGGTTATTTCCCGTCGTACCAGAATCCGCGGTTCCATGCATGTTCCCGTAACCTGACCAATGTCTCGCGGTTCAGTTCAGGCAGGTCGGAAACAGCAGTATTCTGCAGGGCCTGGTCACGGTTCCTGATGCCCGGGATCACGGTAGAGACCGCATCATGGGAAAGGGCGAACTTCAGGGACAGCTCGGGCATGGAATAACCGCTGTTGCCCAGTTCTTCCCAGATCCTGTTCGTGCGTTCCACGGCCCTTTCCAGCCGGTCTCCTGCAAAATAGTTCCTGCGGAAATCATCCTTCCCGAAATGCTCATGCCCGCGGAATTTCCCCGTAAGCACCCCCTCATCAAAGGGCACCCTGATAATGACCGCGGTATTCGTTTCTTTTGCTACAGGGAGCAGCTGGGCTACCGGTTCCTGTTCGAAGATATTGTAAATGACCTGTACCGCATCGACCAATCCTTCCCGCATCAACTGGATCACACAGTTCTGGTCATGTTCCGGGGTGGAGATCCCGATATGTTTGATCAACCCTTCAGATTTCATTTTCTGCAGGCTCTCCAGTGCTACCGGCCTGTCGTTCCAGGCACGGGTCCAGGTATGGAGAAGCAGGATATCCAGTTTCCGGGTCTGGAGATTTTCCAGACGTTCTTCTACATTTTCACGAAGATATTTCTGAGGATACCTTTCTTCGATCAGGCAGTAGGGGGAAGGAGGCCATTTGCCCGGAGCAGGAGGAGTCTTTGTACAAACATAAACAGTTTCCTTTCTTTTCCTGAGGAATTTTCCGATGATCCGTTCCGATCTGCCATCCCCGTAGCCTGCCGCCGTATCGATAAAATTCACTCCATTGTCAATGGCTGTTCCCAGTGCTTCCAGTGATTCGGACTCCTGCTGTTCGCCCCAGCCCCCGCCAATGGCCCAGGCCCCGAAGCCGATTTCTGATACTTCAAGGCCGGCATGTCCAAATTTGCGGTATTTCATCCGTTTAAAATTTTCAATTACACTTCATTTTATCTGTTCGTTTCATGATCGATGTTTTGGCATCTAAGATACGTGTTCAATTACAATTATTACACCCGCAGGAAATTCTAACGGAAGTAAAATTGGATGAACAGTGAGATTCATAAAGAATGATTAATTTTAAATCCTTTGCTGTCTTGAACCCTTTGGGATACAAAAGGCCAATTAAATCATGAAGGCATATTCTTGTTAAATACTTGCCGATCTATGAAAAGAACAATAAAAAATTCAGAAAATCCCCTTTCCCGAAGAAGGTTTTTTACACAGGCAGGTCTCGGAGTGGCAGCTATTGCTGGCACTCCTGTATTTGTCAGTTCGTGTTCTCCGTCAGAGAGGGTTCAGAGGGGCATCACCCGGTATTTTTCCCGGGGCGATGTAGTCCTCTTCCAGGGTGATTCCATTACCGATGCCGGAAGGAATAAGAAAAGACAACTGCCCAATGATGCCGCATCGATGGGTACAGGATATGTCAACCTCATTGCATCCAGGCTGGCCACAGAATTTGACGCCAGCCGGGTGCCTTTACAGGAAGCATTCAATGGAGCCCTGGCATCAGCCCCTGCCACCTACTGGAGCGGTGACGGGGTGCATCCTTCCATGCCCGGCTGCCAGCTGATGGCTGAGACCTGGTTGAAAGCGCTATCCTGGTAAAGAAATGATTCCCTTTATTGAAAGTATAAAAGATAAGTACCTAAACTGAGTATCCTTACATTTGTTGAAATTACCATAAAATGAGTGCTGCAGAAATATCCATTCTGATCGTTGATGATGAGCCCGAAGCAAGGGATCTGCTGCGTATATTGCTGGAACAGGTGGATCATGTAAAGGTTGCAGGGGAGGCGGGAAATGCGGATGAAGCCTTCAGGCTGGTAGTAAACAACAATCCCGACCTGGTATTTGTGGATATCCAGATGCCAGGAAAGAACGGATTCGAACTGGTTGGTAAACTCAGGGCCCATGGTTATGATACCGGGTACATTTTTGTGACCGCATATGATAAATATGCCATCCAGGCTGTCAGAGCCTCGGCATTCGATTACCTGCTTAAACCGGTGAATCCGGATGAATTGAGGCAGGCCATTACCAGGTACCGACAGATCAGGCAGGAGGAGAGTTTAAATGAGATCACCGATAAATTGTTAACGCACCTGGGAAAGGGGTTGAGACTGAAGCTCAATGCCAGAAAGGGATTTTTATTGATCGATCCCAGGGAAATTGTCTGTTGTCTGGCTGACGGGAATTATACCCGGATCATTCTGTCGAATGGTAGAAAGGAAACCGTATCGAATAACCTGGGTAAAATGATAAAGGAACTGACAGACGGAGGATACTTCCGTATAAGCCGTTCTGCGATGATCAACCTGCAATACCTGACCAATGTGGATCACAAGGCAGGGACATGCAGGCTACAGGGGGCAGCTTCATCCATCGATCTGAAAGTATCAAGGAACAGGCTGGCGCAACTTGATAAATTATTTGAATAATCCCATTCCGGCTTCAGAAATACAGGGCTCACATTCAATATCCTGAACGCGATTGGTTCACTGTACATCAAGGAAACTGACCTTTCTGCACCGGTTTAACAATGATATGGTTTTTGTGGATGGTCGGTTCCTGCAATCCGCAGGCTGGGAAGGAGAATTGGATGAAAACTCCTGCTTCATCAAATATGAGGAAGACATGGTGTATATAGGCAAGGACCCTTTCGACCGGCTGGTGGAGATCACTGCATTTAATTCTGCTCTTGTAAGAACCACCCGTGATTGCCATGGTAAGAGGTCGGATGGAAGGGGTCCGGTAATCAGGGGGATTACCTTTACCCTGTATGCCTACCGTGCCCTTGAAATTGAAGGGACCTGGCCGGTGGACCCCACCGATGAGTCTGAATTCGGAAAGGAAGTGGTGGGCACGCTTTTGGAACATTGTACCATCTCGTTCTGTTCAAGGGTGGCTGGTTATCTCAGAGGTGACCATTTCGGCTGGCACCCCAGCACCGGCCCCGGTGTGGAAGAACGTCACGGGCATGTCTTTGTGAACAACCTGCTCACCGCAGATAAAGATTTTCAGCGGCCACTGCTATTCGTGTGGCAGCCAGGTTTTCTTTGTGAGAGAGTTCCTGGATCACCCTTAAAACAGATTGATTATAACGTGTATGTTCGCAGGCCAGCCGAATCAGACACCCCCTTAATCTTCTGGAGCCCGGTAGCCAGCGAATCATGTCAGGTGCAGCTGGATTCACCTGAGGATCTGAATGCGCTTTATTCTTCGTTCTCTTCCGGGAGCAGTTTTTTCAATGGATACACTGGTCCTTTGTTCAAGAGCCACCGGCTTGGAAGGTATGACCTGTTAAAGGAGTTTCCCGGATCGGGATCGGGAACCGGGCTTCCGGGAGAGATCTGCAGATTGTAACTATTCAGGAAATTGTTTATTAAAGATCCCGACAAGAAATTCAAGGACCAGGGATTTTGTTTCCGGCGAGATGAATTCAGACCCCCCGTGTCCTGCTCCCGGCAGCAGGTGCAGTTCTGCAGGGACTCCCCGGGAGGACAGTTCTCTTTCCAGCAGCATATCCATTTCCCGGGGCAGTCCCTCTTTGGATCCGGCTATCCACGCTCCCCCATGGATCCACACCATGCAGGGCATGGGATGATCACTTTCCGGGGTATAGAGATCCAGCTTCTGCCGCTTGCTTTCTTGAGACAGGACATAAGGGATATCCTTCATAGTGCTGAAGGACTGACTGTATGAGATCATAGTAAAAGCACAAAAGGAAATGATCATAAATTGCCGGGTCCGGGAGATTCTCATGGTGTGAAATATCATACTTGTTGTACAAATATATGTTTATTTGCAGGAACATGTTGATAGATTCAGCAGGACATCTTAACTTACAGGATAGCATGGGAAAATTGGATGAAAGGAGCGATCACAGGAGATATCATTGGCTCAACCTATGAAGGGAACCCTGTTAAACATAAACAGTTTACCCTTTTTCCCCCGGGAACGACCTTTACGGATGATACCGTATTGTCTGTCGCCGTTGCAGATGCCATACTGAACGGAAGATCTTACAAAGAAACATTGCACTTCTATGCAAGGGCATATCCGGGAAGGGGGTACGGCGGTAATTTCCTGAGATGGATCAGGGAGAAAGATCCTGAACCATACCATAGTTACGGGAATGGGTCTGCCATGCGGGTCAGTGCGGTTGGTTTTGCATTCAACTCGGAAGCAGAGGTGCTGGCACAGGCAGCTTTCAGTGCGGAGCCCTCACATAATCATCCGGAAGGGATCAAGGGTGCTCAGGCCACGGCCCTTGGCATATTCATGGCTCGAAGCGGATTGCGCCGCAGCGAGATCAGGGAAAGGATCAAGGATAGGTTTGGCTATAACCTGGATCGCACCCTGAATGAGATACGACCTTCCTACACGTTTAAAGTATCCTGCCAGGAATCCGTTCCTGAAGCCATTATTGCCTTTCTTGAATCTTCGGATTATGAAGATGCTATCCGGAATGCGATTTCACTGGGTGGAGACAGTGATACCCTGGCCTGTATCGCCGGTGGAATTGCAGAAGCATATTACAGGGGAATTCCGGAAGATATTGAAAGACGGGCGCTGGGATATCTTGATGCAGAACTGCTGTCAGTGGTTGAAAGGTTTTATGAAAAATATGTTAGAATCATGTAAAGCAGAATGAGATACGCCAGTAAGACAAAACCTGCAAAATGTCCGAAATGCGGATCGGAAACGATAGCAGTATTCTGTACTGATTTACCGGGCATGAAATCGGATCTCACAATAAACATTGAAAAAGCTGAAGGCAAGAGTTGTTGTATTCCCGGCAACGATCCAGAATGGCGATGCACAGCCTGTCAAACAATGATCTACAGGATATAAGAAATTCACCATCCAGGGCTTTCCCTTTTTCGGTAATCAGATACCTGCATCCCCGTATCACAGGTTTTAATTGCAATTCTTCCCTGTGTTTTCAACAATATATGTGATCAGTTGTTGTACATATAAGCCTGAACTGAATCACCCCCATCAATTTGCTATTCTCTGAGTTTATGCCGCTATAAGCACGGCATACATATTTATAATGAAATCAAAGAAGAAAGGATCTCTGACATGCAGAAATTTTTAATTGAAGTTCCACATGATGAGGATTTTATTTCATGTGTCCAGGCAGTTCAGATTTTTCTTACCTCCGGATCGCATTTCCTTGCCAATGCGGATTGGGGATGCAAGGATGGAGAGCATAAAGCCTGGCTGGTGGTGGAGACCAAGAGCAAGGAAGAAGCCAGAAGGATCATCCCTCCTGCTTACAGGGCAGATGCAAAGATCACGGGACTGAACAAATTTAACAGGGAAGAGCTGGATGAGGGGATGAGGGATGCTCATTCGTAATTTGCAAATTGGCATTGCCGGGTTCGAAAGCACGGTTCGCTGCGTGAAGGATGAATGAAGAGAACAAACACAACCCAAATAAATACTGACCGCTGAACTGGGTCTATTTCTCTTCTTCCTCCCAGGGCCAGGGCAGGGCATGCAACCTTCTGGCATACTGCTCCCACAACTGTTTCATTTCTTCGGTCTTTTCCGGGTATTTGCCGGAAAGGTCTTTCAGTTCGCTTCGATCTTCCTTCAGATTGTAGAGTTCCCAGGCATTTTTGTCCTGTTCGCTGATGTGCATGTTCCTGTGGGCTTTGGCCACCAGCTTCCAGTCACCCGCCCGGATGGCACGATTACCCTCATGCTCCCAGAAGATGGCCTCCCGCTCAATGTCCCGGTTGTCAAAAGCAGGAACCAGGCTCTTCCCTTCCAGGGGCACGACCTTCCTGCCATCGTATTCCAGGGGATATACGGCTTCGCTCACATTTACGCAAGTAGCCATGATGTCGATCACGTGTCCTGGCTGACTCCTCAGTTCCCCCCGGGCATCGAACCCCGCCGGCCAGTGCACGATCAGGGGGGTGGAGATACCACCCTCATGCACCCAGTGTTTATACATCCGGAACGGGGTATTGCTGACATTGGCCCAGG
>Ga0180432_10007827_pt1 | contig 13482 bp, 8 predicted proteins | sample SS_ome_10_FD_132414 | JGI IMG/M metagenome (GOLD analysis project Ga0180432, IMG submission 132414) | Hypersaline lake sediment archaeal communities from the Salton Sea, California, USA - SS_1_MS_2 metaG | ecosystem: Environmental > Aquatic > Non-marine Saline and Alkaline > Hypersaline >...
CGTTACTTGTGTCCATGATCGAATTTGGCTCATTATCACCTTGAGAAGTGTTACTTGGCATGTCGCAATGGTTGTTGAATCATAGCTGATGGCGAGTTTGATATGAACAGTTCTCAAGGCGGAGTTCTTTGCATTGAGATTCACCCCCTCGAAAACAAGCAGGATGAACAGGAAAATAGATAGATAGGCAGAAAGCACAGAAATTCTGCTTTGATAGAGATTCTTTCCCATTCCCCCCTCTTCTCTAAATGGATAAGGGGAGACAGTGGACGCGTCAACATATCAGCCATGATTGGTGCAATGTTTCCGATCATTTCTGTTCATTTCCGTTCTTAGCTCACATTGATCCTGTGTTTCCGGCTTCATTGCAGGGATTGACATGGATTTGAGCTGGACCTTGGCTATCTCACTGTTCATGATGCGGCTGGTGATGCGACTTTGGAATATTCGAGGGTGCGAAACTGATTTTCTAATCTTGTTACAAACAATCAATCAGAAGTTAAAGGTGTGTCTGTATTTGAGAAGGATAGCGCGGTCATTGGAAAGGGGATAGTGCAGGTTCTCACGCATCCGGACGGTGTTGAGGGATTCGTTGTAAACGACGTAAAGATCGACACCTTCTCTGGGATTGTACCTGAAGCGTATGTTGCCGATTACAGAACCGATAGTGCTGTTGTATTGGATAAAAGCCGTGACTGATAGTTTTGTGTTCATCATGTAGAGCGCCCGCACTCGAGCAATATGCGTGTTGAAACGCTGCCCTCGATCGGAAAACGTGATTCTGTTGTGTTGGTAGATGGCGCTCAATTCCAAATTCCCCGAGACATTCCATCTCGGCTCGATACCGATCGCCTTTCGTTGGCCGTCGTAAAAAGAACCCGCGTCCAAGATCAATTTCAAATATTGCGAATTTCCCGATGGACTCGAGAAGTCGGCATGAATCCCCCCAAAAGTGTAGTGCCCAGCCAGGACTTTGGCATCCTCTGATAAATCGAAATCATGCGGTACGTTTTCAAATAGCAGCGTTGGCACTAGATTTCCTTCCCAACCGTTTTTCGTTCTGAACTGCCAGCCCGTACTGAGGTTGTAGGATTCCAACGCACCATCGACATTTCTGAAAAAAGTGATTCCTGTGAGTGAAAACTGATGACTGAAGAGCCAAGATTTTGTGCCTGGTATAAACCCGTAAATCAATCCCACAGCAGCTTTGGAAAAATCATCCCGGAGCTCGAATCCCAGGCCGGGTTCATACTCTCTTCCGGCGCGCTCAAGGCTTATGGCATATCCCCATCCTTTGCTTGACCGTCGCCGCCAGTTGAAGCGAAAGCGGGCTGGAGTAAGCGAGAGAGGATTGTTGACAAATCCGTTGGCGAATGTCTGGGCCCATTTGACTGTCAGATAATCATCACCGAAAACACGAATAACGGCATCGAGTCCGTAGGCGATGTTGTAATTCCCGTCAGTTCCTATTCTGCTCGTTGTCATAGCTCCGATGTAGGAGTAAGGATTGAACACCTGCCGGCGAATCCGGAACACGCCGAAGTTTTCTGAAGGAAGATTTCCCACAGGAGCTGTCTGCATGTTGAGAAAACCCAAATCCCACGGTCCTGCCCTTCCAACCAACCGGGCACCTCCGTATATTTGCACGATATTGCCTTCGTGGATTCCGATCCGGCGACTGTAAAAGAGACGACTTTTATCGCCTTTGGCAAAGTCAAATTCGAAGATACCGGATCGCTCTTGGAAGAAAAGCCTTTTTTCTGGGAAAAAGAGCGAAAAACGAGTTAAGTTGATCTGTTCATCGTCGGCTTCGACTTGGGCGAAGTCAGTGTTCACTGTGATGTCGAGGGTGAGATTGCTCGTGAGCCCATACTTGATGTCGATCCCTAGCTCTCTTTTGACATTGGTTGTCTGTTGAAGAGCCGTTTCAGCGGCATTGAGCTCAGTGGTTTGTCCTTGGCCTCCCAGCAGATAGGGAGCAACATAGAGCGGGCTGCGGCTGTAGACGCCCTGGAGCAAAACCTCCCGGGCTTTGGATGGTTTAAATATTCCGTAAAAGCCCCAATTAGGTGGAATAGCGGGAAAGACATCCCATTCATCGGTTCTGGCAATTCGCCTACGGACAATGATCCCCATAACTACCCGTCCCTCCTTGTCTTGAAAACGAAGACTCGAAAAGGGGATACGGATCTCAGCGAACCACCCTTCTTCGTTTTTAGTCGTCGCCACATCCCAGAATGTATTCCAGCTCAAGTTATAGGGATCGGGCTCCAGCGCATCATTCGTGACTTCGGCATCCCATCTCAGTCCAGATGGCGTTGTGAAAAATGACAATGCATTTTCTTTATCATTATAGGAATCGATGACAATGCCGAACCATTGGCTGCTGGGATCCTGGGAGTCACGCTGATAGGAGTTGGATTGAATCTTTTCCGGCTCATCATCATAGAGTCGGCCGGCAACATACAGATAGGTGTCATCATAAGCTATTAAGGCCTCTGTCCGCTGCGATGGTTTCTGACCCCAATTCGGCATAAACATGATAAGCGGCAATGATTCAACTCCCTCCCATGCAGGCTCATCACTGTATCCGTCCAATTTGATTGGTCCTTTGAGTCTGTGCAGCTCGATCAGCTCAGTAGAGGTTGATTCATCTTTGGATTCTGGAAGGACTTTTGACCCAACCTCTCTTGCTTTTCCTTTTGCTGCTGTGGATACAGCACAGAGAAAAACGATCCAAATGAATCCAAATAAGACGGCAATTTGACTCTTTCTCGAGTGAATTTTTGAATGCGGATTGGTCACTTTTCTCTGTAGCATCGATTGAATTTTTTTAAGAAGAGCTGAGAGATTAATATGTAAAGGGAAAATACAAAAAAATAGGCACTAAACCCAATACAATACATAAATTTGCCGGAGCAATCAATCACATATTGGTTTGACGAAGCTTTTTGTGGTGTGTTATTTTCACACTAGTTTTCTCAAGGAGGTGATTTAATGCAAGAGGTATTTCGAAAATTGCAAAAAAACACTGTGTCCATAAGTTCCCTTTTTTTATTGGTCTTTCTATTTCAAATTCAAGGATATGGGGCCGCAGATATAGATGTCGAGACATTCCTTGGAATTAAAGTCCCTACGGCTGCCGCCTGGTCTCCGGATGGAGCGCACATTGCTTTCCAGGTCAAGAATTTCATGGGGAATGAAATATATGTTTACTGCCTTCATGATGCCAAGGCAAAAAAATTGGTTTCCGACATTCCCCCTTATGGATACCTCGAAGTGACGACGTACCAGAACCCTGAGCCCCCTTTGCGCTGGACTCCGGACGGGCAGAAAATAATTTACACAAATGGACAAGATCTCTGCTCGATTGCCCTGCAAGGAGGAGAGTCCGAAGTGCTGTTTGAGTGCCCTAATAAGGCCAAACTAATCCAGCTTTCACCCGATATGAACAATGTGGCCTACATCCAAAGAGGGGAACTCTGGATTCAATCGTTGGAAGGAGGCGAGGCAAGGCCACTCACGAAAAAGGCCGGATTCTTGACGTACGATTACCAGCGCTTCAGCCGCCTGATTCAGTGGCCACAGTGGTCTCCGGATGGGTCTAAAATTGCCTGCCTCTGGCCGCATAAGGGGAGCATGAAGATCGGAGTTGTTTCGATCGTTGACGGAGAGACGACCTGGCTGATTCCAGAAGAGACCGTTGGGGGATTTCTTATTCTCAAGTGGTCACCGGACAGCTCCAAGATTGCTGTTTCAATGTTGAGCGCTGATTTCAAACGAAAAGAGCTAGCTGTTCACAGCGTAACAGGAGACACATCCCATACAATATGGAAGGATACCGACGACAGATGGGTTAGCCACAACATCGATCCCAATTTCGGCGTGGCTTGGTCCCATGGCAGCACTCGGCTGGCTTTTCTCTCCAATAGAGATGGCTGGAAACATCTCTATGTTTCAGATCCCGAAGGGAGCGATATCAAGCAACTAACCAAGGGACAGTTTAAGGACTACTTGTGTTTTTGGGCTCCTGATGATGAAGAAATTTTATTTATCTCGAATAAGGGAAACCATCATCAAAGACTCATATGGGCAGTGTCTTCAGAGGGAGGGGAGGTGCGTCCAATCGTTGCAAAGACCGGTGTTTGCCTTGGAAATGTCGCGGGAAGAGGGTGGGCTCTTCCTCATTTCTCGCCGGGCGGAGAGAAACTTGTCTACACATTCACGGATCCGGCCGAACCACCGGGCCTTTGGGTTTGCCAAACATCCGGGGCGACTGAGCCAGAGCAGATCTATTCTTCATTCCCCGAGGATAAGCGCGATGCAATCAAGACGCAGATGAAGCCGGTTGCCTTTCACAGTTCAGACGGGAAAAAAATCCCGGCTATCCTGCTGACAAAAAAAGATTTGAATCAAAATGAGAGACACCCTGCTCTGGTCTATATGTACGGGGGATGGGGCCAAAACGCCCTCCTTGGTTGGGCTCTCGAAATCAAAACTCTGCTCTTTAACTATCTGGCTCACAAAGGATATGTGATTCTCATCGTGGATCCGCGGGGGAGCGAGGGCTATGGTGAGGGGCTGGCGAAAGGCCTTCATTTGGAGGGAGGTGGCAAACAGGTCGATGATTTGGTCGCAGGCGCTCGATATTTAGTTGATTTAGGGTATGTCGATCCAAAAGGGATCGGTATCTTTGGGCACAGCTACGGCTCCTACCTTGCGGTCCAAACCATGGTTCAGGCTCCGAATAGCTTTGCTGCGGGAATCGCCCAGGCTGGTGTCTATGATTGGGAAGCCCTAGGAGGAGGTGGCGGGGCCTATGTCTGGTTGCGGTTTGGCACACCCAAAGATACGCCGAATTTGCTCAAGTTACGGAACCCCCTCAACTATATCGAACAGTTGCAGGGACGAATACTGGTCGTTCACGGGTCTGGCGATTACAACGCACCTATGACCGAATCCGATAAGCTGGTCAATGCCCTGATGAAAGCGGGAAAAGAGTTCGACTACATGGTCTATCCCCAGGAACCGCACGGCTGGATAAAGCCTGAAGTGAAACGGGATTTCTTCAGACGTGTTGAACGCTTCCTCGAGAGGTATCTTCGGCCTGCAAATTCTGACTAGGAATAAGGGCCCTGTTTGTTATTTGGAGAATTTTCTTTTATTCGTATTTCCACTGATTGGTGTCTTCGCCGGCAGGCGCATTTTTTGTGATGTGGGCCGCCATTTCCTTGAGAAGTGCAAAAGGCCACGGATCGACGCCTAGGCCGATAAACGTGTGACCGACTTTGGGCCGCCCCCACCGGAAGGAACCGCCGTAGTAGGGATCTTTGGTCGATTCGAGGAATTCTTCCATGAGATAAACGGGAAGGTTGAGGTAGAAATTATCCATGTCCCCACAGAGGAAATGCAGCTTTCCGACGAGCTTGGGTCCGAGTTCTGGCCAGTTTTTTTCAAGATAGTAACGCAGGTCGAAATTGTGGTCGCGCCAGTATTCGATCATGTCGTGGTTTATTTCACCAGTCAGATAGTCCCAGACATGGACCGGGTATCCATCCTCTCCCACTGGTCCAAAAGCCGCATTGTAGGCGTCGATAAATTCGCCTGACCGGCCCCGATTTCCGAGTACGGCCAGGAATTGCGAAAACTGCCTTACAGTCAATTGGGGCTGCCCCTCGACAGATCGGGTCGAAATTCTCTCCGGTATCAGCCAGCGATAGCCGCTCGGCTGGAACATATTGTCCTCCTCGTACATGTTGACGCCGAAGACATTCCTGTAATCGATCCAATCCGGACAGAAGCTCCAGGCTCCTCCAAAGAAATCCGGATGATAGATTTGCTGGGCCGCTGTTATCCAGCCTCCGGTCGAACCTCCGGTCATGACCCGGGCATAGGATTTGCGGATAATCCTGAAGTTTTCCTCCACATGTCCGATGAGCTCGGTCAGAACGGCATCGTCATAAGGCCCCTGATTGGGGGAATTGACCACATAGGAATCATCGTAGAAGGGGTTGGGATGCTGCAGTGTGACCACGATAAAGCGAGGCGTGTCCTCGGCCAGCCAGCCGTCCCAGAGATACTTTGCTGCCTGGTAGGCAGCCTGTTCGGCTCTGTTCGCTGTTGCGACTGGAGCCTTCGGTTCCTCATCGGGAAAACGGAGAGGCTGTTTCTCGAAGAAATGGCCGCGATAGTAGAGAACAGGATAATAGACGTCGGGATATTCCTCATACCCCTTGGGCAACAGCACATGGGCGCCCAAAAACATATCTCTTCCCCAGAAATCAGAGAGAAGTTCGCTTTTGATCTTAATCCGCTTGACATATTTGGAATCCGGCTCAGGCTCGATCGGAGGGATTTTTTTCGTCAGTTCGAGATCATCCTGTAATGGCACACCGGCCTTTTTACGAACTTTTTTAGGCTCACTGATCAAATTTCCGGGTGAGAGATGGAACTGCTGCCCCTCCCAGTTATCCATCGGAAGCCAGATGGTGTGGCCGTGGGCCGGCGTCACCCGGGTATAAACATGGAGTACAGCCTGGACATAATACTCTCCTTCCGGGATTTTGTTTAGACTTGAGAAAGGATAGCCTAAGACCTCTCCCCCGAATGTTACTGTCTGTCCTGGTTGGAGAGCATCGACATCTTTGCCGAAAAATGGGCAATAGTCGAGTCCGTAGCCATTAGATTCCGAGCCGCGCGGTGCATTGAAGTAATAGGCGCCAAGAAAGGGCATGACACGCCTTGGTTCGACATCGGGCCGGTCGGTGAACAAAAGAAAAAGGCGTCCTGTCACCGGCTTATCCTCAAGGGCTGGATCGATCCGGACATCAATGCTGCTTTCTCGCTGCTTTTGACAGCCGAAAGTCAGACAGAGCAGAATCACGATAAAAATAATGAAACCGTGTGATGTGAATATTTTTTTCATTGTCACCCTATTTCACTTCAATTGATTTTTTTCCACTCTTCGATGAATTTGACGACCGCAGTCAAAAATCCTTGTGCGGCTTTTTGTCCAAGCTCCGCTTTGGCATCCTTGGGATGGCCGGAGCTCACTACGCCATTGTTGGTTAACTCCCGAGTACTGGCTTTTTTCCCGACCTTTTTTGGGGTAAAAAGAGTTGCCCAAGCAATTGTGGCCGTGTTTGGATTGTCCTTAGCTCTCTCAAATGCCTTTTGGGCTGAAGGAGGAAAGGTCAGGATGGGTTTTTCTGCCTTGGACATATCAACCAAACTGTTGGCGAGATAGAGCATCCAGGAGGTTTCGCCTACACCGGCATGCCAATCGATTTCTGGTATGACCCCCTTATCTTCTTGGGGTGATTGGACCGCGTTCAAGCTTACAGCCGTCGCCTCGGTTTTGTGGTTGATTTTATGGAGGATGTTATTCACGGCTTGGTTATTGCCGCCATGCCCGTTGTAGATCATGATTTTTTTGAATCCATGCCGGATCAGACTCACGGCACTCTCATAAACGACCGCTTCGAATGTCTCCGGTGAAACGGTCATGGTTCCGGGAAAGCCCATGTGATGCTCGGATATCCCAACCCACAACACAGGTGCAATAAGCACATCCGCTTTTTGAGCTATCAGTTTGCACTCCTCAATCACGCCGCAGATGTCGGTGCACAGCGGCAGATGTTTGCCGTGCTGTTCGATGGCGCCCACGGGAATGATGACCATATCTGTTTTTTGCAGTGCTTCTTCCACCTCCGGCCAGGTCATGTGAGGCAGATAATTTTTGATCTTTTTTTCTGTAAAGAGCGGGTTTAATTGCTGAGCCAATCCCATAGAACCTAGAATTGCCAGGATCATAATGACAGCCATTGATTCTTTAAAGCTTTTGTTCATCAAGACCTCCCTTTTGATTATCTTGTGTTGTATTGAAAATTCTTCGTTTGTCGACAATGGCAATGAAGATAAAAGCTATAATGCTCACCAACCAGATCATATATATGGGATGGGGAAGGTGAATTTTTGTGAAGAATCGCGGGACTTGAGGGAAGATGAGCCATACTGCGAAAGCAGCCATGGAGGCAACGAGGGTCCACACGGCATGAGAGCGCCGGCAGAGTTTTGGCCAGAACATTGTCATGAGAAGCAGCAAGGTGTAGGCGGCGGTCAGCGATAGGGCAATCATTATGGTTCTTAGAATACCGCTGACAGAAATGGCGATTATATAGGAAATAATACTCATGCCCAGAATGGCCATGCGCGAGCTCTGGCGTTCCCTTCTCATGTCGATATCAGGAGCGATGAACCTTTTGATGATATCTCCCACAATCAGAGTGGCATTCCCCACAAGCAAAGCGGATGCCGTCGAGAGGACAGCTGCCCAGAGACCGGCCAGGACCAAACCGGCAACAAAAGGACTTAGACTCAAAACTGTTTTCGGGAAAGCTTCAGTGGGCGTAATGCCGGGGTGCAGAATTGTCGCAGCTATGCCTATTATCCCACAGATAACACCGGCAGGAAGGATAAAAACACCCGCGACAATGAATCCTTTTCTGGCAGCCCTGGCATCTTTGGCCGCAAAACTGATTTGGCTGATGGCCTGGACGGAAAAGGCTTGGGTGAGAACGACGATATTCCAGGCGAAGACAAGCCCCCAACCGATTCCTCCTATGTCGAAACCGGGATTAGACTGAGGAATCCGGGCTAAAAATTCACGCGGTCCCCCTATTTTTCCGATGATCATGACGGCTCCGACAGTGATTCCGGCGTAGATAAGAATCACATTGATGATATTAGTCAGGCCTGCGCTCCAGAATCCACCGATGAGCGTCACGCCGACAAAAACCACGGCTGTGGCGAGCATCCCCCCCTGGAAAGAAAACATGTCCGGGAGAAGGGAGTGAAGAATAGCTCCTCCGGCAATGAATTGCAGACCCAAGATGATAATCTGAATGACAAGCTGACCTATTGTGGCGATCACGCGCCCCTGGATGTTGTAGTAGCGTTCGAAAAATTCGGGAATGGTGGTCATTTGCAGCCGACGGAACCTGTGGGCGGCGACAAGACCGACAATGACCACAGCTATGGCCCATGCTCCATCGTACCAGGCTGCCGATATTCCCGAGGTGTAGGCTCTCTCTGCCACACCGACAGTCGAGGCCCCGCCGATGGCCAAGCCTGTCAACAGGAAAACAACGACCCAGAAGGGGAGGCCTCTGCCGGCCAGAAGATATTCCAGCATTCCTCCCCGGCTCAACCGGCGGGTTGACCAGGCAATGCCAAATAGAAGAAGAATGTAGACCGTAATGATAGCTAGGGGAATCCAATTCATAGGCTTATTTTCCTATCATAGGCATGTGCCCAAATTTTTATCATTGCGGAGAGGTATTGTCAATTCTCTTTGACAACTTGATATTTTTGACTGATTTATCATAAATTCGTCTTATGAGGAGAATATCTGTCAAGGTTTTTGTATGACCAAGCAGGAACGAAGCTGGATTCTGTATGATTGGGCAAACTCTGCCTATTCGATAGTCATCACCACGGCCATATTTCCCATTTTTTTTAAGAATGTGGCCTGCAGAGGAATGGAAAACTACCAATCCACGGCCTGGCTCGGCTATGGCAACAGCATCTACACACTGATTATTGCCCTCCTGGCACCGTTTCTCGGCGCACTGGCGGATTACAGGAGGAATAAAAAAAAGCTTTTCTTTTTTTTCTTTGTGTTAGGTATTATCGCGACCCACTCGCTCACCTTGATCGCCGAGGGAGAGTGGGTTAAAGCATTGATCATCTATATCATCTCGGCGCTGGGATTCGGCGGCGGAAATATTTTTTATGATTCATTTCTGGTCGATGTCACGCCCAAGGAACGGATGGATTGGGTTTCCACCAATGGGTTTGCGTACGGATACATCGGCAGCACCATTCCTTTTGTCCTTGGAATTGTTGTGATCCTCAATTACGGGAAACTTGGGTTAGCCAGCTCTGTTGTCGCCACCAAAATCGCCTTTGTCATCGCTGCTCTCTGGTGGTTCGTCTTTGCCATCCCATTCATTAAAAATGTCCATCAGGTCTACTATGTCGAGACTCCGGTGTCTCACGTCAGGGACAGTTTCAACCGGCTCATCCAGACCTTCAAGCACATTAAAAGCTATAAAAATGTCTTTCTTTTTCTGATTGCATATTTCTTTTATATCGACGGCGTGAACACGATCATCAAGATGGCGACAGCCTATGGCACGGATATCGGTATAAGTGCCGATTCCCTACTGATAATCCTGCTTGCCGTCCAGATTGTGGCCTTCCCCTTTGCCCTGCTCTATGGGCGGTTTGCTCAGAAGTTCTCGGCGAAACGGATGCTGTCTGCGGGGATATGTGTTTATGTCTGCATCACTCTTCTCGCATTTTTCCTTCCCTTGCTGGAAAGCAGCCAGACCAAAATGATCCTCTTCTGGATCGTCTCTATGCTTGTTGCGACATCACAGGGAGGAGTTCAAGCGTTGAGCCGGTCTTTTTATGCCAAGATGATCCCCAAGGCCGAATCGGCGGAATTTTTCGGGTTTTACAATATTTTTGGAAAATTCGCCACTATTCTGGGTCCGTTTTTGGTGGGAGCTGTCGCACAGCTTACCAAAAATTCAAGTTTTGGTGTTCTCAGCATTGCCGGTCTTTTCATCGCAGGGCTATTGGTTCTGACTCGTGTCCAAGAAGGCAAAGAGTAAGGATGGAAATGCCCAAAGAATATATCCGCTTATCACCCGCCGAATGTCAATTCGGAGTGTCCCAGGGATAGTGTGTCCGGCTGACACAGAAAGACCCTGTACGGGGACCAATAAGGTGGACATTAAATCGGAGCTCTTCATCAGTGTCTTCGATATACAGCCCTCTGATGACTATGCTGTATTCTCCGAAATTCAACTCATGGATTTCGTAGTTGATATCGAAAAGGCAGCGGCAGAAACAGCCCTGTTCCTTTTCTTTTTCTTTGATGGTGATCATGTTTCCGGAGACGGTGATGTCCGCGGTGATTTTTCCCGGACAGCAGTTGAAGCCTGCATTGATGTGCTTGAGAACGAGAAGCCCTTGCCCATTATACTCATAGCCGATGCACTCTTCATTAACTCCGTGAGGATTCGATTCTAATCCGGATGTTGCGGCGAATGTCTTGCAGCCCTTGTAATCTGAGAGGATACCGAAAGCGATTGTTTCAGGCGCAGTCACTTTCTCCTTGCACCCGAAGAGGATGAACAAAATGATAATGATAAGAATGAAATGTATCCTTTTGCTCAATACCATGACAAACCTCACATCAGAATGATGATCGAGACTCTGCCTCGAACAGCCTCTGAAGTTTCAGTCAGCCGTAACTCTATTTTGCAAGTATTATGCCAAAAATTAAAGGTGTGGTTTTATTGAATGGTGTTCATTCTTCATGACACGCGTCCCTTTTAAGTGACAAAGATTTGCGACCGGTGCCCCAGTCAGCGACGTGTCTGAGGCCTCGTTTTTAAAGTCTTGAACAAGATGTGATTTGACTTCGGTTTTTACAGTGAGATAAGCTAGACACAGGGCCTCGAAAAAGTCAGAAAACTCAGGCTCGTAAGTCGCAAAAACAAGCATGTCCAAGCCTCAGAGAAGGAGTTTAGTGATGGAAGCCAAGCAATGTGTCTGCTCACTGTTTTCTAAAACATTTGTGTGTCTATTTATCGCCATATTGGTTGGATTGATACTATTACCGGTTGCGGCGAAGACAGAGGTTGTCCGGCTCGAAATCGAAAGCAAAACTTTGGTTAAAGACGGAAAGATCTTCGGTCGGTCTGGAGCATATGAAAGGATAACCGGCAAGATCTACCTGGAGGTTGATCCAGACCATCCTGCCAATCAGCCGATCGTCGATCTGAAGCTGGCACCCAGGAATACAAGCGGCCATGTTGAGTTTGCGACAGAGTTTGAATTGCACAAGCCCGTCGATGTGAAAAAGGGCAACAGGCGGCTCATCTATTTTGTGAACAACCGGGGGCGAAAAATCTCGGTCGCCGGCGCCTTTCATGCTGGCGGGGGAGAGGATTGGCTCTATCGTGAGGGCTGGACCTTTTTGTGGTGCGGATGGAATGGGGATGCCCTTCCCGGTGATGACCGGTTGAATATATTTCTTCCTATCGCCAAGGAGGCTGGTCGCACGATAACGGGCAAAATCTATGCAGAAATCTGTGTTCCTGTTATGGATGAAACCTTCAGTCAACCTTTCTATTGGGGAGGCTCTATCGCCTATCCGGTTGTGAGCCTGGACAATTCCCATGCGACATTGACTGTGCGGCCTTATCGCTGGGAGGAACCTGTGGAGGTGCCGCGTGATCAGTGGGCTTTTGCGCGTTGGGAGGATGGGCAGGCTAATCCCGATCCCGGGCATCTGTATATCAAGGATGGATTCAAACCCGGTTGGCTGTATGATCTCGTCTACGTGGGCAAGGATCCGCGGATAACAGGGTTGGGTTTTGCCGCCATCCGGGATGTGGTGAGCTTTTTCCGGTATGAAAAAACCGATAAGAAGAATATACCGAATCCTCTTGCCGAAGTTATGGAATACGCCTTCGTATTCGGTATTTCCCAATCCGGGCGTGTCATCTATCACTTTATCTATCAGGATTTCAACGGCGATGAAAAAAGCCGTATTGTCTTTGACGGCGCAATGCCCCATGTCTCCGGCGGCGGAAAAGGTCAGTTCAATTATCGTTTTGCCCAGACAACCCGGCATGGCAGCCACCATGAGGACAATCTTTTTGCATCAGATTTCTTTCCCTTCAATACCGTTGAACAGGTCGATCCCATTACCGGTGAACGAGGTGATGGATTAGCCAGGGCTCGAAAATCCGGGTTTCTTCCCAAAATCTTCTTTACCAACAACTCAACCGAGTATTGGACAAGGTCAGCATCTTTGATGCACACGGATGTTGAAGGGAAAAATGATGCCGGTATTGATCCCAATGTCCGCATGTACTTCACGGCCGGGTTGCGACACGGGGATCCCCGTTTCGGTCCCATTTCCCGCGCGCTGCTCGTGGCCATGGATGGGTGGGTGAGCCAGGGGATAAAACCCCCTCCTAGTCGAGTGCCGAAGATTGCTGATGGCACGTTAGTAGACCTTGAGACCTACCGCAACCGATTTCCCAAAATCCCAGGCATTCAGATTCCGGAATCCTTTTTTATGCCCTTTAGGCTTGACCCCGGACCGCGGTGGCAAACCGAGGGAATTGCCGATAATGTCCCGCCCAAAGTTGGACCGCGATACGGCAATTTGGTCCCCGCCGTCGACGAGGATGGGAATGAACTGGCCGGTATCCACCTTCCAGATGTGGCCGTGCCTTTAGCCACAAACGTTGGCTGGCGATTGCGCGGCCCGGAACGGCCTGCCCCCGGTACTCTGGAACGGTGGGCGGGAAGTGTATGGCCTTTCTCCCGGACGGCCGAAGAAAGGAAAAAGAACGGTGATCCGCGCCTTTCCGTCCTGGAACGCTATCCGACCAA
>Ga0180432_10007828_pt1 | contig 13480 bp, 4 predicted proteins | sample SS_ome_10_FD_132414 | JGI IMG/M metagenome (GOLD analysis project Ga0180432, IMG submission 132414) | Hypersaline lake sediment archaeal communities from the Salton Sea, California, USA - SS_1_MS_2 metaG | ecosystem: Environmental > Aquatic > Non-marine Saline and Alkaline > Hypersaline >...
ACCAAGCCGCGCGCAGTGTGCCATCATCTGGTCGATGTTCTGTCGGCTGTAGAGCCGGCCGGCGCGCTCCACGTCGTCCGGGTAGTCTACCGTGACGTGCAATTCCTTCTGCCTCAAACGCATCGAACGATCACTCCCGTGTGACTTGTCCCCGCTCGCGACACGGATTATGCTGCAACGATCATGCGGCTGACAACAACCGCTTTCGAATCCTTCGGGTGACGGATGGAACTGCATGTCCTGGTTGACTTTCCCGATGACGCCTTGACCGCCGGCTTCCCGCTGGACCGGCGGCACGTGGACGGCATGATGCGCGTGCTGCGGGACCTGGGTGTCTCGCGTGTCCGCTGGGCCTACTACGCAGACGAGCAGGGCGGCCGCGTCTTTCCGGACGGACTGGTGGACGGGCGCAGCCAATACGCCCACCTCGCCGCCACCTACCGGGACCTCGGGTCTCCGCTGCGCACGGCCGCGGAATGCGCGCATCGCCACGGGCTGGAGATCTTCGGATACTTCAAGCCGTATGAAGGCGGCGCACTCCCGCTTCCCGAAGGCAGCGAGGAAGCCAAGCGCTACGGCCTGATCTCCCACCTCGGCGGACCGATCGCCTGGGCCGACCCCTTTGTCGTGCAGCATCCGCACCTCCGCATCCGGCGAAGGCAGGACGATGCTGCGGCGCGGCCCTCCGATGCGCCGGTCTGCTCGTTGCGGCTGGTCAAGAAGGACGCCGCGCCGACCCGCGTGACGAAAGACCGTCTCCAGATCTGGACGAGTCCCGACAACGGGCGCTATGAGCAGCGCGAGATCCCATTCCCGTTGGATGAAGATCTGGAGCCGGCGCCGGAGAATGTCTATGACGTCGAAGGCAATCTCCTGACGCCCAAGGGCGCGCCGCGACGCGTGCTTACGCTCTCCGGATTTTCGCTGGCAGACCGCTACCTGCTCGTCACCACGGACTTTGCCGACGGACCGGGCGACTTTGCCAACAGCGGGCTGGAGCTGATCCGGGCGCGCGATGCGACAGGCGCGGTCATCCCCGGCTCCTTCGCCACCGGCCGGGCCGTGTGGATGAGCGGCCGCGTGGACTTCCGCCGGTGGGGGCTGATCTACGATTACGGGTGGACAGGCCGGCTCACCACGCTCGACGCGCCGAACGCGAAGGGCCGGCAGGGCCTGATCGCCTACACGCGCGGCCGGAACGAGTTCCTTACCGGCGCCCTGTGCGAAACCGAGCCGGCCGTCATGGAGTTCTGGCTTTCGCGCGTCCGCGAGATGCTGGACGCCGGGGTGGACGGTGTCGAGTTTCGCGAGGAGAACCACAGCACGCATACGGACTTCCCGTCCGACTACGGATTCAACGACTGCGTGCTGCGCGCCTGCCGCGAACGGGAGTTGCCGGTGTCTCCCGAAACGGTGGCCGAGGTGCGCGGCGAGGCGTACACCCAATGGCTGCGCCGGGCGCGGCGTCTGGTCTCTTCGCGCGGCAAGAAGATGAGCTACAACCTGAACATGGACTGGTTTCGCCCCGACCGGCCTCCCGCACGGGCCCTCGCGTATCCCGCCCACATCCGTTTCCAATGGCGCCAATGGCTCGCAGAAGGACTGCTGGACGAATCGACCCTGCGCGCGTATGCGCTGCGCCGGGCGATGCTGACGGACGAAGTGGGCCGGGACATGGTGCAGGTCTGCCGGGATCGCGGCCTACCCGTGTACTATAACCACCACGTCTTCTCCGACGACCCGTGGTACTTCGAAGAAGCCCGGCGCGTCCTCCGCGACGGCCGATTTGCCGGCCTCATCCTCTACGAAGCCAACAACTTCCTGGCCTATGAACCCGACGGCCGCGTGGGGGTCCGCCTGCCGGGGATCGAGAAGATCGCCTCACTCGCCGGATAGCCGGATCAGCTCTTCCCGCCCAGATATCTTCGGGCCGCCTCGATCGCCGTGCGGCCGCAGCGCGTGAACATCGGACCCGTATCCCCGGCCACGTGCGGCGTGATGAACACATTGTCCATGCTGCGGAAAGGATGATCCGCGGGCAGCGGGTCTTCCTGCTCGAACACGTCGATGAGGGCCGTGAATCTGCTCTTCTTCAGTTCGGCGACGAGGGCTTCCGGGTCGAACAGGACGGACCGGGCGGAGTTGATCAGCACCGCGCCGTCCCGGATCCAGCCCAGCTCGCGCGCGCCGAACAGGCGCCGGGTCTCGTCCGTGACCGGCAGATGGACCGAGATCACGTCCGCCGTGCGCAGCAGTTCCTCCAACGGGACCAGCCGCACCCCTGCCTCCAGCGCCGCCTCCGCCGAGAGATAGGCGTCGTGCACGATCACCGTCGCGCCGAACGCGTGCAGCCGCCGGGCCACATGCCGACCCACGCGGCCCAGTCCGACCAGGCCCACCACGCTTTCCGCCAGCATGCCGTACACCCGCCGCGGTTCGCCCCACGGCGATCCGCTCTTGAGCGCGCGGTTGAACTCCACCAGGTGCCGCACTCCCATCAACGCCGCCGCCACCGTCCATTCGGCTACCGCCTCGGAATTCGCGTCCGAGACGTCGAAGATCTCCACGCCGGCCGCCCCCCAGGTCTCCCGGGCCGTCTCATGCTGGCCCCACCAGTGCGACACGAACGCGGCCCGGACCGTGCCGACCTGTTGCAGCACTTCCGTTGTGATATCCAGTACCCCTACGCCGTTCAGCGAGACAATCACTTCCGCGCCGGCCATGTCCCGGACCAACTCCTCCGGCGGCACCGGCTCTTCCCTCGACCCCCCGGACGCGACCCGGGCAAACGAGCGCAGCCGCTGCTCGTTGTCTTCGTTCATGTACAGCGGATACCAGGAGCCTGCGCGGTGGACATAGACCAGGGGCTTCGGCATGGCGCTCTTCCTCCTTGATGCCGTCCGGCTGACCCAGGACGGTATTGAGTCTGGCTGCTGAGGCAATAAAGATTGACAATGGATTTGCGAATGTCAATCCTCGCGCGACCCCGGGAGGACCGGTCGATGCGAGACGCGATCCAAGCGGCAGGGATTCTGTGGGTAGCCGTCGTTTGCGCGGCTCGGGCGCAGGTTGCCGGGCCGCATCCGGACTTCCCGGTCGCCGGCCGCGCCGGCGCGCCGCTCATCTTCCTCGAGTGCGAACCGGAGCCGGCCCCGGCGGAGACGGCGAACGCCGTCGTCTATGGCGGGACCGTGGTCGAGCACGACGTGGATCAGCTTCAGGTCCGGCGGACGGACGTGCTGCAGCTCAAGCAGGGGCACGTGCACTCACGGCTCCGGTTGCGCTTCCATCTGGACGGCCGCCAGCGCGGCGGCAAGTATGCGTTCTGGCCGTACTTCACGCTCGGCGGCAAGGCGGTCCAGCGCTTCGATGTCCGCGCCGGCGATACCACGAACCGGCTCAGTCCCCGGCTTTCGTTCCGCCTGTCCAACCCGGCCTCCTATCAATTCGCCTGGAACCAGGCGCGCTCCCCGCTGCTCCTGTTCGCGAGCGACCGGATCGTGGAGGTCGAGGTCAGCGGCATGGCCTCGCTGCGCAAGCAGTTCGACGTGTTCGTCCTGAGCCCCGCGGAACTCTTCCCCAAAGGCACGCCCGAAAGAAGCCAGCGCCTGCGCGCCGACGTCCTCGGGCGCGTGCCCAAGACGGCGGCCGGTGGATGCCGCATCTTCTTCCTGGAAGGCGAACCCGTGTCCGCCGGCGACATCGTGTTCCGGGCGTTGGCGGCTATCGATCCTGCCGAATGGCCCGCCGCCTCCTTTGAACTGAACCTTCCCATCGAATCCATGCCGCTGGCCGAGGCGCTCGGCGGTCTCGCCCGCCCGGCTCTCGTGGCCCTGGACGAGCGGTACACGGTGCTGGGTGCGCTGTCGCGTCCGCGGTTCGCGTGGCAGGTGCGGCGTTTCCTGGCAAAACCCGACAAGCGCGGCGACGGTCTTCTGCTCTCCGGCAAAGACACGGAAACACCGCCCGCGGCACATCCCGTGGTAAATGGTCATCCGCAGTCGTGGCTCGTGGCCGGGTGCTGGGGCGGCCCGGCCGGGCTGACCATCCAGGGCCTCGACGCCGAACGCACCGTGCGGCCGAATCCCGGCGATCCGGTGGTGCTGCAGTCGTACATCCGCGCCGAGCCCACGGTCTGGCGGCCGCAGCCGGTATCGCACGCCGGCGCGTGCGTCCTCAGCACCAACACGGCCGATTATGCCTGGGGTCAAGGCTGCGGCTACGCGCACGTCTACCTGCAGACCGAAGAAGCGCGTGCCATTGTGCTGCACAGCATTCAGTCCGGCGTGGCGACGCGCGCGTGGCTGGACGGCGACCCGATCCGGCTCGATCTTGATCCCGCCCCGCCCGAAGCGTTCAAAGCATGGGGCGGGGAGCGCGGCGGCCGGACCACGGGTCGCGACCAGGAAGGACTGGAGCACGAAGTCGCGCTCGTTCCCCATGAAGCCCCTCGCCGGGCGCTGCTCGAACTCTCGCCGGGCGCCCACCGTCTGCTGCTCAAGTTCGTGATGCAGCACACGGCCGGTGAGACGTTCGCCTTCGCGGCCTCGTTCACGGGTCCCGACGGGACGGCTTTGGATGGCGTGCAGACGAGTGTAAGCGATCCGGATCTAAATCCCGTGCTGCATGCCGAGGCCATCCGGATCGAGCCCCTTTTCAACTTGGACGCCCCTGCGAACCTGCCCCGTCCGGGCGATCCGCTTCGCGTACACGCGGACCTGCGCTGGACGCCGTCCGTCAAACTCCGGAAGCTGTTCGGGGATGAGCAGACGTTGCGGAGGCGGTATCCGGCCGAGCTGGAATTGCGCCTGACGGACTACGCGGGCAGGGAATGGGCCCGGCGCCGGGTCCGGGGACGGTTCCCGGCCCGCGTCACGGCGGATTTCGGGCCTGCTCCGCAGCCCGGCTACTATGCGCTGCACGCCGCGCTGTATGACGAAGAAGGGCGCCTGATCGCCGCCTATCCGCCGGACGGCTTCAGCGTGGTGAAGGGAACAGCCGCCCAGTCGGAACGGAAGCTCAACAAGGAGTTGGCGCTGTCCTACTACTACATGGCGTTCAACTACCCGACGCATTTCCCCTGGATGAAGCGCATGGGTGTCTTCCGACTCGTGGGTTCCCATCCGAACTTTCATGAAGCGTTGTGGAAAAGCGCGGAAACCAACAGCCTTCTGCTCTCCGCCGATTTCTGGGATCAGCACAGCCTGCAGACGCGGGAACAGAAAGAGGAGCTCGCCGAGAAGAGCGCGGCCTATACGCGCTGGTTCAAGTCCATGAACGAAATTGATATTGCCCCCTCCGGCCGGCCTCCGCCGGAGCAGTGGGTCGAGCGTACCAAGTGGGAATACGAGGCCGTCAAAGAGGCCCGGCCGGACGGCTTCTATACCGGGGGCAGCCTGGTGGCCGCGGGCCGAAGCGACTGGTTCCTGAAGTGCCTCGAGCTCGGTCTGGACCGGTATCACGACGCCTGGGACGTGCACGGTTATCCCAAGACGCCGCCCACACTGCGGGGCTCGTTCGGCAACAGCCCGAACGAAAGCCTGCGCGGCGTGCTAGCAGCGTACGACAAGCTGGGCCGGACCAACACGCTGCCGTTCTGGATCGGGGAATGCCATTCGTGGGCCGAGTATCACCCCGACGGCCGGCGCGGCCAGGCGGAAGCCGCCGCCAAGATGACAGCCTGGTGCAATGCCAGGGACAACGTCCAAGTCATCGCCTTTATCGTGTGTCCCAATCTCTACGGGCGGGAGAAGAGCGGATTCAGCGGCGGCGCGGACACGGCCCGGCTCCCGGCCGAAGCCGCTCTCTACACGGCCGGCGCGCTGATCGACGGGTTGCCCTGCCGGCTGGTCGATACCGGGGACCCGGCCGTGCAGGCCGCCTGGTTCGGCCCCACGCTCATGTGCTGGACGACCGGACCGGCGTGCGACTGGCGCACGAGTCTACCGGGAGCCGGGCCGTGGATTCAGGTTGACCTTGTGGGCTCTACGGAACCACTGGCGGTGGGCGACGACAGCGCGGTTACGCTCTCCCTGTCGTCGAGTCCGGTCTACATCCTCGAGCAAGGGGAGTATGAGCGGCTGATACGAGGGAGGGAGTAGAGCGTCATGCCGTTCTTCTGAACGTCCAACATCGAACATTGAACACTGAACATCGAAGGACAGAGGAGAAGATATTCCTGCCGTTGGACGTTCGACGTTGGATGTTCGATGTTCAATGTTCGGTTCCGCCCCGGAGAACAGGACAAGCCCCCCTTGAGAATCGTGCCGATCAACGAAGCGGAAGCGATTGTCGAGCCGTTCTGGGACTGGTGCGCGCTGGGCGATCCGGGCGATGCGCAACGGCACCTGCGTGCCTACCGAATCCAGGTAGATCCGGAAGCCAGCGTCCGGGTCGAGCCGGCCTGGTGTTCACTCGCGATTCATATCGGCCGGGCACCCATCGGCCGGCCCGCGCTGGTCATGGAGCGAGACTGCGATCTCGATGTGCGGGAATACGACCGGTTGCGTCTGCTCGCAGCCGCTCCGTCCCGGGTGCGGATCGCCCTGCGCGCCCGCGTGGACGGACGCGTGCGGGCACTGCTCCCGGGGACACCCGGCGCGGACACGACCGATGAGTTCGACGCGCCGTTCCACGGCCGCAGGATCACGGCCGTGCGCCTGGAGTTTGCGCTTGTAGAGTCCGGTCCCGCCGGTATCGACCTGTTCTGGCTCGGTCTCTCCCACCGTGTCCGCCAGACCCGGATGGAACAGCGGAAGAGCCCGTACTCCCCGCGGTGGACCGGTCTGCTGGCGACACGGCCCGCACCCCTCACAACGGAGATCGGCCTTTTCTTTGACCAGCCCGGTCTGTCCGAACTGCGGCGAAGGGCCCGGACCGCGCTGTTCAAGCCCGCATTCGACGATCTGCGCCGCGAGGCCCAAAAGGCCCGGAAGATGCGCCCGGAGGCCGACATCGGAAAACTGGCGCCCGCGCCGGTACGGCGCTGGTGCCGCAACCGCGACATGCTCCGTTCGGAGACGCACGAATGGATGAAGACGCTGGCATTTGTCGGCCTGGTGGACAACCGGCCGGAGCTGAGTCGCGTGGCCGCCAGGATGGCCCTGTCCCTGGCGCACTGCGACACGTGGTGCGAGACGGACATGGGCGTCTTTCCCGGCGGTCTCTGGCATCACCGGTCGTTCACGGAAGCCCGGCTTGCCGCGGCCTGCGCGGTGGTGCTCGACTGGGCGGGCGCCTGCCTGACCGACAGAGGGAAGGCCGTGATTCGCGAGGCGATCGTCATGAAAGGTCTGCCGCGGATCGAGTCGGACTTTCACCGCCAGGAATACATCCGGCACATGAACCAGGGCATGCTGTTCTCGCTCGGCCGCATACTGGGTCTGCTGGCCCTGCTGCCCGCGTATCCCCGCTATGCGTCCGACCTGGCCAGGGCGGAATCGGACCTCCGGGAGAACGTGGAGGCCTACATTCTGCCGGACGGCGGCGTCCTGGAAGGCCCGGGCTATTGGAGCGGATGCCTGGCGCACGCCGTGCCGGCCTTCTTCGCGTTGGCGCGTCACCACGGCCGCCCGTTTGGCAAAATCGCACCCCGGGCGTTGACGCGTACCGCCGAGTACGGCCTTGCCTTGCGTTCGACCGCCGGGGACGGTCTCTTCATGCTGCCGATCAACGATACCCACGCCGGCTGCTTCCACCCGGCCCTGCTGGCCGCCTTCTGCCGGCTGACCGACCGGCCCGAGCTGCACGCGTTGTACGCCGCCACGGTTCGTTCAAGACAGGGCAGACGGTCGGTCGAACATCTGCTCCTGGCCCCGGCGTCGTCCCGTCCGGTTCGCCGCCTTCCCGTGGAGCGTTTCCTGGTTCTGCCCGTTACGGGGCACGTGACCAGCGTCCGCCGCGACCGGCGACTGGGCCCGGTGCTCTTTCATCTCTGCAGCACCGCCAAGGAATGGAGCGGCCATTGTCACGAGGACAGCGGGCATTTCATGATCGAGGCGGGCGGCGAGGCGCTGGCGCTCGACCGCGGCACCACGCCGTACGACCATCCGGAGACCAAGCTCATCGGCACGGCCGGACGGCATAACGTCCTGTGCCCCGAAGACGAGACCGGCGCGGTACCGCGGCGGCCGCCGGAAGCGCCCGGCGGCAAACTGGTGTCCGCGCTCCAGCGAAGCGGGAACGTGCTGGCGGCGTGCGACAATGCGGGCGATTGGCCGGCCGGTTTGTTCCGGTGCAATTTCCGGCGGGTGTTCTCGCCGGGCCCGGACCTGTACGTGATCGACGACGATGTCCGGCTGCGCCGCGAGTGGGCCGTGAGCTTTCGCCTCAACTCCCGGGGAAGGATCCGCTCCCGTCACGGCACCTGGGAAGTGCGGGGCAAGAGGGCGGTTTTGCTCGTAACGCCGCTCAACTGGTCGCCGTACGACACCACGGCCAGAGAAGAGGGTGTGGATGCCGATCTCCGGCCGGTCCAACTCCTTCGGCTGGCCACCGAACCGGCCCCGAGCCACCGGCTGCTCACGATGATCCAACTCGTTCCGGCAGGCCAGCGCGCGACCCGGCGTTGGCGGATCGGCGACGGCTCCTGCGTCCGTCGGCGGGGCGGCCGGGTGGAATGGGACATTGACAGGAATCTGCTGGCGGTCCGGATCCATGTCGCCGGCAAGCCGCCCGTGCACGCACGGTGCCGCGGCGGGCAGTGGCGCGTCCGCGCCGGGTGAAAGAATCCTGCCGCATCCATCGGAAAAAAGGCGGCAATTTGGGGGTTGACCGGGAAGCAGGCGGGCGGTATCCTTACTGCTGGATGTGTACGCCCTCACTGCCATCGAGGGGCGTGAGATCATGCAGCGACCTGATTCCAGGAGGGGACCCGCTCTCGCAACCGCGAGCCTACATCAGCGGATCCTTCCCGCAAAATTCCTCAACACGTAAGGAGTGCATCATGAAACAGAAGTTCAATGGTCTCTGTGTCGGGTTGACTGCCTTTCTGGCGGCGGCCCTTGCCGCCTCGGGCGCGAACGATGCCTACACAGCCGCTTCGGGCGCGTGGACCAACGCGTCGAACTGGTCGAACGGGACCGTGCCCGACGGCCCCACGGACAACGACTACGCCTATATCGGCGAGGACGGTTCCCTCAGTGGGGTAACGCCTGCCGCCGTGGCCGCATCGTGGAGTAACAGCGCGTACCGAATCTACCTGGGCGAATCGGGCTGCCACGGCGAGCTCGATCTGTCGCAACCCGGCGACTACGTGTGGGTCAAGGGCACGTTGACCACCGAGGACCTGGTGGTCGGCGCAGGGGGCACGGGTCTGCTGGTCCTAGCCGACGGGTTCATCCGGAGCGACGACCGGATCAGCGTGGGCGGGTCCAGCCAGTCGGGCTTCACTGACGGCACCGGCGTGGTGACGCAGGAGGCGGGCGTGATTTTCTGCCCCGACCAGCTCACGATCGGGGAGAGAGGGACCGGCACGTTCGTTCAAAACGGCGGCATGAACCGGGCCGTCAACTACGTTCGCCTGGCCCGGTACACCGGCGGCTACGGAAAGTACGTTTTGGACGGCGGGAACCTGTGGTGCAACAGCACGTTCGGGCTGGGCCGCAGCGAATCGAGCACGGGCACCGGCGCCTGCACGGGCGAAGTCGAGCAGACAGGCGGCAGGATCCAATGCGGTACTCTCTTGATGGGCTACGGCGACGCCAACGGGAGCGGCGTGGTCGGCAACTACACGATGGACGGCGGCAGTCTGGCGGTGCACAACTACCAGTACCTCGGCAATTACGGGCAGGCCAACTTCACGCAGAACGGCGGCACCGTCGCCTTCACCATGGAGGGCAGCACGTACTACACGCTCATGGGCCAGCAAGCGGGCAGCGTGGGCAACTACACCATGACGGACGGCTACCTGGGACTGTACGCGGCAAACGCCAGCTACGGATCCCTGTCGATGGCGCGAAACGGACAGGCCACGTTCACGCAGAGCGGCGGCATTGTGGACAGCCGAAGCGCCATCTACATGGCGGGCGCCGCTGGGGGGGATGCGACCAGTCTCGCAACCTACACGCTGACCGGCGCGGACACGAAGCTGCGGTCCCGCGAGACGATCCGCGTGGGGTACCGCGGCACGGGTACGTTTACGCACGTGGACGGACGCGTCGACGCACTGGGGCACCTGTATGTGGGCAGCGAATCGAGCGGCCACGGCACCTACACGATCGACGGGACGGGCGCGGTTCTCAACGTGGGCTATGAGCTGGCAGCGGGCTACTCCGGCCAGGGCACGTTCGTGCAAAGCAACGGCGACGTCAACGTGGGCGAGTATCTCTATGTCGGTGCTTCGACGGACAGTTCGGGAACCTACGACTGGCTGAACGGCGATCTCGCCGTTGGCTACGGTCTGGCCGTCGCCAACGGCACGGATTCGACCGGCGCGTTCACGCAGCCGGACGGGTCGATGCTCCACGTCGGGCCAGGATTCTTCCGGGTCGGCTACAGCAGCGGGTCGGTGGGCAGCTACGTGATGGGCACGAACGGCGGCTCCGATACGAAACTGTTCGCGCGCGGGGACACGGACATCGGGTGGGCCACGGGGAGCCGGGGCTCGTTCACGCAATTCAACGGCCAGGCGGAAAGCGCGGGCTTCCTGGTGGTGGGTAGGCACGGAGACGGCCACTACAAACTATACGACGGCGCGCTGGACGCCGCCTACCTTTACCTGGGCGAAGGGATCGGCACCGGCACGTTCGACCACGTGGCCGGCGACGTGTATTGCTGGGGCAGTGCGAGCGTGGGGCGCGGCTATATCAGCCCGACTTACTATGCCAGCGCCCGCGGAACGTACGACCTGGGCGACGGCACGCTGTATGCCAACGGTGGCATGGACTGCGGCAACGCCGGGAGCGGCGAGATGAACCTGGCGGACGGCACCCGGGTGGACTGCGGGGCCGGCGTGCTGAACGTCGGGTACGGTCACAACGACGCCACGGTGAACCGGAGCGTGTTCACCATGGGCACGCCCGGCGGCAGCGGCACCGAGGTGCTCGTGGGGGACGACCTGCGCATCGGCTACACCTACGATCACGGACGCCTGGTCCAGAACAACGGCCGGATGCAGGTCAAAGACGAGGCCTGGATCGCCGGCGGGTCAGGCGTCACGGGCGAATACGTGATGGCCGACGGCGAGCTGTACCTGGGCACGGATGTCCGGCTCGCGCTCAGCGGCACGGGCATCTTCGTCCAGAGCAACGGGACCACCCGCTGCATGGGGAGTTTCCTGACCGCGCGCGACTCCGCCGGCCGGGCCGACGTGGATCTGCTGGGCGGCCACCTGGAGATCGGCAGCGGCATGATCCTGGGCTACAACGCGACGACCCCGAACTGCGGCTATAGCAGCGTGACCCAGGCGCCCGGCACGAGCGTGCGGCAGGCCGGAAACTTCTACGTGGGATACAACGGACCGGCCGACTACGCGCTGGGCCCGAATGCCGATCTGGAGGCCACCATCGGCGCCTCCCACGTCGGATACGACGGCCATTCCGCCAGCGCGATTACCGGAACCTTTACCCATGCCGAGGGTGCCGTGCACCAGGCGGGCGACTACCTGTCGCTTGGATTCAACGCGGAAGGCGTCGGCACCTACACCCTGGATGGCGGCGGCCTGGATATTCTGGAACGCTATACTGTCGACCCGGATAACAACTACTACCGCCTCAGGCAGGCGATGTTCGTCGGCTACAAAGGCAAGGGCAGTTTTATCCAGAACAGCGGCTCGGTGACCTGCCGGCACAATATCGTCATCGGATCGGAGAGCACCTCAGAAGGCGTCTATGATCTGAAAGACGGCAAGCTGACGATGCGCCGCGGCGCGTACATCTCGACCAGTGAAGACAGCCCCACATACGGCTTCAACTCCGGCAACGGCTACTCGGGCATCTGGATCGCGCGGGACGGCAAGGCGGAACTCAACCTCAGCACGGCGACCACGACCGGACGCATCGAGGAAATCGGGGCCGGTGTGGCCCTGCGCCTGCGGGAAAATGATACGTACGCCGGCTACCAGGCCCTGCTGCGCGGGCACGGCGTGGTGGATTTCTCCGGCGAGATCCAGAACAGCGGCCGGGTCGTGGCCGACGGCTACGGCTCGGAGCGCACGCTCGATCTTTCCTCGCTGCGCTGGCTGCGCACGGCGGATGTCGAATGGAGCAGCCGGCTCGGAAACGTGCTGAACGAGACCGACAACGATGCGGACGAACGCACCAACGGGTGGTATGCCGTGGCGGGCGGCCGGCTGGATCTCCCGGACCTGTGGCTGGATTTCGACCAGACCGGCTCCGGCACCACGCCGCTGAACTGGGGCGAGCAGAGCGGCGACACGGTGCCGGACCTGGTCAACGGCGTCCGCATGACCTGGCACAACGTGCGCAGCGGCGGCGACCTGCGCGGCGCGCTGCTGGCCACGAACCGGAGCGAGATCCCGTCCCTGGGCGCGGGCGCGAAAATCATCGGGGCCTGGGAATTCGTGCCGCCCGAGAACGCGGACGCGGACGCCGTGGATCTGACCATCCGTTACGACGCGGAGCTGGCCTCGGCGCAGGGGATCGGCGAGCCCGGCCTCAAGCTGTACTACAGCGCGGACGGAGCAACCTGGTACGACACGGCCGCCGTGGTGGACGACGCCGCGAACGTCAAGACCATCACCGCGACCAATCTCCCCGCCTTCACGACCACCAACTATATTGCCGTGGGCACAAACGTCACGGCAAGCAGCTACTCGCCCGCGGCAATCGGCGCGGCGCCCAGCTCCCCCGCGGGAACCGCGAATACGACCTTTAGCGGCGGCCGGGGCATCTGGAGCGACGACAGCGACTGGGACAACAACGAGCCGGGCGCCAGCTTCTACGCCTACGTGAACAGCGGAACCTGCACGGTCGAGGCGTTCGAGGAGCGCGCGAACTACCTGTACCTGGGCTACAACGACGACGACAACGGTACGCTCGAGCTCACCAACACGTACAGCGACCTTGAAGTCAACCGTCTGTATTGCGGCTACGACGGAACCGGCACGATCCGCCTGACCGCCGGACGCCTGGAAATCGACGATATCAGCCTGTACCTGGGGATGAATGACGGTGCCCATGGCACACTGAACGTGGACGGCGGCGAACTGATCGTGGACCACTATTTCGGCGTCGGCGTGACGGGCGACGGTGTGGTGAACCAGAGCGGCGGCCTGGTTCACACCTACGATCTGTACGACGCGAACCAAGGCTACAGGGATACGTACATCGGGGGGTTCTACTCGGGGGCCCAGTATGACGGCAACGGCACCTACAATATGACGGGCGGCACACTGCTGGGCGACGGGCGGCTCATCGTCGGAGTCCGGGGCACGGGCGTGTTCAAGCAGGTGTCCGGAAAAGTGGCCTACAACAGCCACCTGACTCTCGGATACTACCCCGGGTCGGTCGGCCGATATACC
>Ga0180432_10007829_pt1 | contig 13480 bp, 12 predicted proteins | sample SS_ome_10_FD_132414 | JGI IMG/M metagenome (GOLD analysis project Ga0180432, IMG submission 132414) | Hypersaline lake sediment archaeal communities from the Salton Sea, California, USA - SS_1_MS_2 metaG | ecosystem: Environmental > Aquatic > Non-marine Saline and Alkaline > Hypersaline >...
TCGGGTGAGTTTAACTCGACCCGCGAGGGAGGTCGTCTATGCTCATGCCATCTTCGGGGCTGTCATACGTGAACTTCGCACGAACCAGGGATTTACACAGGAGCAGTTGGCGGCTCGAACACAATTCGATCGCACGTACATCAGCCTGATCGAGCGGGGCAAACGGAATCTGTCTCTGCTGAACATCTGCCGGTTCGCGAAGGCCTTGAAGACGACACCATCGGACGTGCTGGGGAGAATGCAAGCTGGCATCACGACATGACAAGCAGCGGCGGCCGTCCGCCGCCCGAGCGCGAGAGAAGCCCAAACCCAGGGCGATCGATTTATTCTGTGGGGCGGGGGGCAGTAGCTGGGGCGCGCGTGAGGCCGGGGCGAGAATCGTCGCGGGATTCGACATGTGGGAGAGGGCAGGGGAGGTCTACAAGGACAACTTCCCTGAAGCGACGTTTTTCCCCGGCAGACTCGAAGACCACAAACTCAGCGAACTCAAGAAGCAACTCGGCACTATCGATCTGATCCTGGCCTCCCCCGAGTGCACGAACCACAGCCCCGCCAGGGGCAACAAGCCACGATGCGAGAAGAGCAAGGAGACGGCTTTCCAGGTCACCCGCTTTGCCAAGACACTGAAACCCCGCTGGATTGTGATCGAGAACGTGATCAGCATGCGGAAATGGACCCGATACGGTGAGTTCATCGAGGCATTTGGCGGCCTCGGCTACAAGACCAGGGCACTGACCATCAAGGCTTCCGATCTGGGCGTGGCGACTTCCCGCAGAAGACTCTTCGTCCTGTGTGACCGGGAAGCCGACCCTCCGATGATCGAACCGCCACCTGAGACCCCGCTGAAGACGGCCCGTGAGATCGTCGACCTGAACGGGACCTATCGGTATTCCCCTTTAAAGAAACGCGGACGAGCCAAGGCGACACTGGAACGTGCTGAACGCGGAATGGCCGTTCTTGGCAGGAAGGAGCCATTCCTTCTCGTGTACTACGGCTCCGACGCCGCCGGCGGCTGGCAGAGCCTCGACGTTCCACTGCGGACAATCACAACGGTGGACCGCTTTGCACTCGTCAAGCCCAGGGGAGGCGGGCATTGCATGCGCATGCTCCAACCCCCCGAACTCAAGGCCGCCATGGGTATGCCAGAGGGTTTTCAGTTCAAACACGGCGGCACTCGCCGCAACAAGATACACATGATCGGAAATGCTGTCTGCCCGCACGTGATGGAGACCATGGTGGGAGCCGTGAAACGCAATGGCTAAGCCCAAGAAACCAACCTCGAACGGGCAACCGAAGTCCGGACACGCACGAATGCGGCCACGGGCACGACTCATATCATTGATCGGTGACGAGCTTATCAGTGACGAGCCCGTTGCAGTCGTCGAGTTGGTCAAGAACGCATATGATGCTGACGCTACGAAAGTGACGGTAGCGTTCTCAGGCGAGGACCCCACAGACCCGCACACACTGGTCATCTCTGATAACGGCGTAGGAATGTCCCTTGATACAGTGCTTGCCGGCTGGTTCGAACCAGGCACCGTAATGAAGAGAACAGAGGATCGGTCACCCGGCGGCAGAATGTACCAAGGCGCCAAAGGTATTGGGCGATTCGCTGCAGCACGGCTGGCAGAATCCCTCTACATGGAAACGAAACAGAAGCGGCAGGCAGAAGGTGTCTCCGTCTTGCTTGAGTGGGGGCGATTTGACGAACAAAGCTATCTTGACGAGATCGAGTTGGACTATGACATTGGCCCCGTCGGAGTGGCCTCGCATGGGACGTCTCTCACCCTCGTGAATCTACACGCCCGCAAGCATTGGACCGACGATGACTATTTGGATTTGCATGATCGCCTCTCCAGGCTCATCTCGCCTTTCGAGAACGAATCTGGCGAAAGGGAGATTGCGAGTTTTGAGATTCAGCTTGTTGTGCCGGGTCACCCTGAACTGACAGGGGCTGTTGAGCCTCATCGTCTGACGAAGATGCCGAAGTACAAGCTATCAGGGCGCATTGACACTGCGGGCGCGTTCAGTGGTTCGCTTGAGATAGACGACGAGGAGGTGAAGACTTACAGCCAGCACAAACTAGGCTCTAAAGACGAGAGCGTTTCCTGTGGCCCCTTCAGTGTAGAGATCCGCGCGTGGGACCGCGATCCCGCGGGACTGGCACGGTATATGCTGGAGTTCGATGCCAAGGTCACGGCGATCCGGAACATCCTGAATCGCTACTCCGGTGTCAGCATCTATCGCGATGGATTCCGTGTTCACCCATATGGCGAACAGGGAAATGATTGGCTTGGCCTGGACAGGCGAACTCGGCAGCACCCAACGATGCGCTTGGCCAACAACCAAGTTATAGCGGCAATCCGTATTTCGCGTTCCGACAATCCAGAGTTACGAGACCGTACAACACGAGAGGGTCTGGTACATACTCCGTCCTATCATGCCTTCGTGGATTGGTTCACTCGTATCCTGGCTCTCCTCGAAGAGGAACGATATCGGGTCCGTCCACGTGAGGATGCCAAACCAGAGGAAGTGTCGACACTTTTTGAAGTATTCGACATGACGGAAGTTGTTCGCGCAGCAGATAGCGAACTTGGCCAGAGGCATCCCGTCTCGCGACTGGTCAAGAAGAAGGACTCTGATATTCGCGCAGGTGTAGTAAGGCTTCAGGAGCATTATTCACGTGTGATGATGGCAGCAGGTTTGGGGCAGTTGGTGGACATCGTGGTTCATGAGATCGGAGCGCCGCTGGGGCGGGCGAATCGTGCACTGGCTCGCCTTGAGCGAACAGTGAAGCGAACACTTGAGGGGAGTATTCAGGAGACGTTCTCCAAACAGATCACCGATATCAAAGCCTTCTTGGAACAACTTGGCAATCAACGCGAGATGCTCATGCCCAAAACGGCTGGCCGCCGTGGTAGAGCAATGGCTTTCAGTGTTCAGGAGGAGATCCTTGCCAACTTGGGGCTCTTTGAGAGCCTACTGGCGAAGCAGGGAATAAGACCCGAACTGCGAGCGCCAAAAGACCCCCTCGTTGTGCATATGTCACGGTCTGTTCTGGGACAGGTCGTTGCGAATCTACTGGACAACAGTATTTACTGGTTGACCAGACACCACGGCGATGGCAAGGGAGGAAAGATCAACATCCATCTGAGCCATCTGGAGAGCGGTTTCAGGATCCTTTTCTGCGACGATGGGCCGGGTATTGCTCCCGAGGATTCTGAACGAGTCTTTGATATGAACTTCACGCGTAAACCAAATGGGATGGGGCTCGGGCTTTTTGTTGCGCGGCAGGTTATCGACAATTATGGTCGATTGGTTCTTTGTGATGACTGTGAACTCTCTGGCGCGTGTTTCGAAGCGTTGTTCGAGCAGCGCGTGGGGTTGTGAAACGGGAGATTGTCCATGGCACTCCAAGTCCTCTTGGTCGAAGATGAACCGCAGGACATGTCAGACTTGCGGGATGCCCTTCCCGGGTTCTTCAAAGACCACAACATCGAAGTAGATCTTCACGAATGCCCGAGTTTCGAGAGGGCATTCGCCCTCGTCAACGATCCGGTGAGGCGTTTCGACCTCATCGTCTCTGACACATATCGCGGAGACACGAGGAAGGGGGATGCGCAAGCGCTGAATATGGTAGAGATATACCGTGAAGGACGGTTCTGTCCCCTTGTTGTCTACAGCAGTGGGAGTCAACCCGTTGACCTGAAGGAGGGTCCCTTCGTAGTCTGGGCGGACAAGACGAAAGCTAATGACATAGAAGGTGCAATCGCGAAGCTACTCAACACCGGAATACCGCAAATGGCGCACCAGTTGCACCTTGAACTTGACAAGACGGCGGGGAAGTATCTCTGGGGTTTCCTGGAAAAGCGGTGGGAACAGCTCAAGGAGAACTCCGGGTTTGACCGGCTTGCGTGTGAGCGACTGATTCGCCGTCGTGCATCAACTCAACTGGCCCGGATTGTCTCAATCGCAAGTGGCGCTGAGCCCGCCGAGGAAGTGGATGGTGTCGAGTACTACATCTACCCGCCCTTGAATCCTCCTGAAAGGTGTCTTGGAGAAGTGATTCAAAGTACGGACACGGCTGATGACATACGGGTCATACTCACGCCCCATTGCCGTCTTGCGGTTCGGGCGAAGAAGAAGCCTAACGCAAGTCGTGTCCTTACGGTCAAGACTTCTCTTGTACGCGATGTGTTGGGTCCTGAGAAGCTCGATAAGGTGGCACAGTATAAAACCAGATTGAAACGCCACAAGAAACTCAAACAATGGGCCACGCCGCCGAGCAAGCAGGACGTGGGGACACCAGAAGGCCGCTACTGGTATCTCCCAGGTTTTCTGGATATTCCACACTGCTTCTGCGATTTCGAACAGGTGGTAAGCATCACACATGACCGAGCATGCACGAAGTTCAAGCCACTTGCCGTTCTCGCACCGCCGTTTGCAGAATCGCTCCAGGCGTGCTTCTTGAGCTACTACGCTTCCGTCGGCTTGCCTGACATACGCCCCGAGAGCATTGAGGACGTCTTGAATGCTGATGCTACGTAGTCAGTAGACTACCGACATCGTTATGATGTGTACGCTCGGATGCCCCCGACAGTGCAGATCTGGTCCTTGCTGCGCGAGCTACGGCTTTCTGTACGGGAACCCTCGCCGATGGATGTACTAACTCCTGAACAACGGAAACACTGCATGTCTCGTATCCGAGGCAAGGATACCAAGCCGGAGATGGTGGTCAGGAGGCTTGTTCATGCGCTGGGGTATCGGTTTCGGTTGCATCGGAGGGAGTTGCCGGGGTGTCCGGATCTGGTGTTTGCGGGACGGCGGAAGGTCATCTTCGTCCACGGGTGCTTCTGGCATCGGCATCAGTGTAAGTATGGCAAGCCCATGCCGCGCACGCGCCCGGAGTTCTGGCAAAAGAAGCTGGAGGGTAACAAGGCTCGGGACACCAGAAACCGGCGCGCCCTGCGACGCCTTGGATGGGAAGTCCTTGTAGTCTGGGGGTGCCAGACCCGTCCGGAGAAGATCGAGAAACTCACGCGGCGAATCGTCAAGTTCCTGGAATCGTGATTCCACCTGGCATGTGGTCAGGGCGTCCAGTTCGCGAGATTCGTTGATATCTGTTGCCGCTGTTGTTGTGCCGTTCCTGAATCTGCGTGAATCTGCGGACTCCCGAAGGGACCGTTGGTCTTCGGATGGCTGTTGTTGCTGTTTGTCTCTGCTTGCTCTGCTCCCTCTGGGGCTGCTTCTTGCCGTGTCTGCTTGCCTCGGGGGGGGGCGATGGCGTATGGTGGGGCCGAAGGAGTCGGCCCGGGTCGGGGAAGGTGGCCATGTTGGAACTTGATCGGATTGAGACGCCGGAGAACGTGGAACTGCAGCGGCGGATAGCCGGGATCGGCTCGCGGTTTCTCGCGGGGCTGATCGATACGCTCCTGCTGGTGCTGATCTGGATTGCGTTGGCGATCGTGCTGTTCTCGACGGCGCTGTCGTCGGTGTCGGTGTTCAGCACGGAGGCGTTCCTGGACAGCAGCGTGTGGGTGTTGGCCGTGCTGTTCCTGGTGTTTTTCGCCGTCTACTGGGGGTACTTCGCCTTTTTCGAGCTGTGGACCAACGGGCAGAGCCCGGGCAAGAAGCACATGAAGATCCGGGTGGTCACCGTCGAGGGCTCGCCGGTGTCGTTCGCGAACGTGGCCATCCGAAGCCTGCTCCGCGTGATCGACGCGCTGCCGTTCGGTTACGCCGTCGCGGGGCTGTTCATGTTCATCACGAAGCGCAGCCAGCGCCTGGGCGACCTGGCGGCCGGGACGGTGGTCATCAGCGAGGCCGTGCCCGACTACTCCGTCAAAGGCGCCGGGCGCCCTTCGGGTCCGGCCGTAACAGCCGTTCAGGCGAGTGACGACGCCATCCGGGCCGCCGGACTGACCGGCCGGGAGTACGAGGCGTTGAGGAACTACATGGCCCGCCGTCACCAGTTCCCCACGGCGGTGCGCCACCGGATCCTCTCGAAGCTGCTGGTCCCGATTCTGGGCCGACTGAACGTCGTGCTGCCGGACACGTCGGTCGCCCGGATGGAGACGTTCATCAGGGACCGTCTGCTCAGCCCGCAGGCGGCCCCGGCCGCGCAGGGGGACCCCGCCGCCGAGAGGCTGGACGATCTGATCCGCGCCCAGCAGCCCCCTGCGGCGGCACGCAACGACACCCGCGAGGACGGCCCGTGACACCAGGCAAGCTCATCGAAACGCGGCGGGGCGCGTGGGACCGGCTGGAGGCGCTTGTCCGCAAGGCCGGGCGGCGCGGCGCGGGTCGGCTGACGGAGACCGAACTGCACGAGCTGGTGCGCCTGTACCCGGCGGTGGCGGTGGACGTGGCGCGCACGCGGATGCTCGGTGCGGACCCGGCCGTCCAGCGGCGCGTCAATTCGCTGGCGTTGGCGGCCCACGGCATGCTGTACCGGCGGAAGCACGTCAGGCCATTCCGGGCGGTGATGCGGTTTCTCTGGCAGGACTACCCCCGGCTGTTCCGCGGTCACTGGGCGGCCATGTGCGTGGCCCTGGCGGTCTTCCTCGTCGGGGCCCTGGGGGCGTACGTCACGGTGCGGATTCATCCGGCCACGGCGTACATCTTCATGCCCCAGGGCCTGGAGGCCGACATGGACGGTTCAGCCGTCACCGCCGGCGACGTCTCCGAGCGGTATCGCCGGATGTCCCGGCCGCCCATGGCGTCGGGCATCATCGCGAACAACATCTCTGTATCCTTTTTCGCGTTTGCGTTCGGGATCACGGCGGGTTTGGGCACGTGCTACGTGCTGCTGATGAACTCGATGATGCTGGGGACGTTTTTCGGGCACTTCGCCAACAACCGGCTATCGTACGTGTGCTGGTCCTTCCTGACCCCTCACGGCGCGCTGGAGATCTTCGCGATACTCGTTGCGGCGACGGCGGGGCTGGGGATGGGCTTTGCGCTTGCCGTTCCGGGCACGCTGCCGAGAGGCCTGTCCCTGCGGCGCGGCGCCAAGCGCGCGGTCCTGCTGGTGCTCGGGACGATCCCGATGTTCGTCGTCGCCGGGATCATCGAGGGTTTCGTCACGCCGGCGTACACCATCTCGGGCGGGGCGAAGATCGCCGTCGGCGCGCTCACGCTCGGCGCGACGCTCGTGTATCTCCTGCTGGCCGGACGCCGGAGCCGGCCCGCTACAGTCGCCGGGTCGACTTGATCGTCAGGTAGCGGTTGATCAGGGCGGGGCTGAGGGCCTTGGGCGGGACGTCCAAAACGCTCACGCCGCTGCGTCTCATGTCCTTCATGGCCGCCTCGCGCGCCGCCAGGACGTCCAGGGCCACCGCCTTGCTGTACGGGTCGCCCGTCCGGGCCAGGGGCTCGTGCGCCACGGCGCAGACCTCCGGGTCGGTCAGGGCCACGACGAGCGGCAGGTGCGTCCGAGCGAAACGGGCCATGTACGCCAGGATGTCCGTGTTGGCGTGGCGGTCGATCACGTCGGTCATCAGGCAGATCAGGCTGCGCTTGCGGTTCTTCAGGCCGAGGAACCTGCACGCGGCGGCGTAGTCGGACTCGACGAGCCGGGGCTCGAGCTGGTGCATCGCCTGGGCGACCTTCTCGACGTTCTTGACGTGTCGCATCGGGGGCAGGTAGGTCTCGATCCGGTCGCTGAACGCCACCAGGCTCAGCCAGTCGCCCTGGCGCAGGACGGCGTAGGCCAGCAGCATCGTCGCGTTGACGAAGGTGTCGAGTCGGCTGACGCCCTCGAACTCGCTTGCGGTGGCGCGCCCGACGTCGAGGGCGACCATCACGCTCTGGTTGCGTTCGGGCTCGTAGTTCTTGACGACGAGGGCGGATCGTTTTGCGGTGGCCTTCCACTCGACGCGGCTGAGGGGGTCGCCCTGGGCGTAGGCCCTGAGGCTCTCGAACTGCGAGCCGTCCTGCCCGCGCCGCAGTCGCGCCAGGCCCTGCTCGAAGAGCAGCCCCCGCCGGATCAGCAGCTCGTACTTGCCGAGGTTGACCAGGTTGGGATAGACGCACACCTCCGCGGGCAGGGCCAGCGTGAACTGCCGATAGAACAGGCCCATGGCCGGCAGCACGCGCACGTAGACGTCGCGCAGGGCATACCGGCCTCGCTTCGAGGCCGCCAGGCGGTACTCCAGCGTTCCTCGCGCCCCGGCGTCGAACACGCCGGTGCAGCGGGCCTGTTCGGCGTCGAGATGGACCGGCAGGGCGTCGGCCAGGCGAATCGTCAGCCGCCGCCGCGTCCTGTTGTGCACCGCAAAGACGATCCGCGTGGGGACCGACAGCGAGATCCGCTCGGGGACGATCCGCCGGATGTCGAGCCGGCCCCGGCCTGGCAGGACCAGCGCGTCGACCGCCGCGTAAGCCAGCACGACCAGGCAGTAGACGCCCCCCACTCTCGCCATCCCCGGAAACAGCGCCGCGGCGAGGAACATCGGCGCGGCGGCCAGGATCATGATGATCAGTCGCGGACTCGGGAGCATGGCGGCCGTCCTACCGCGGGACAGGGATCTCGTTCAGCAGGTGCCTGATGCAGTCGTCGGGGGTCGTGCCTTCCACTTCCACCTCGGGCAGGAGCATGATGCGGTGCCTGAGCACGGGCAGGGTCATGGCCTTGACGTCGTCGGGCGTGACGAACTGCCGGCCCGTGAGCACCGCGCAGCCCTGCGCGGCCCGCATGAGCATGACGGCGGCCCGCGGGCTGGCGCCCATCGACACCTGGTGCATCGTCCGGGTCGCGCGGACGATCTGGGTCATGTATCGCCGGACCATCTCCTGCACCGTCACGGCGCGGACGGCCTGGCGGACGGCCCGGAGGGCCTGGGCGTCCAGGACCTCCTGGAGGTTGGCCGTGGCCAGGTCGGCCGAATCGAACCCCCGCGCCACCTGGTCGAGGATGCCCGCCTCGTCCGCCTCGGGCGGGTAATCGACGGCGATCTTCAGCATGAACCGGTCGACCTGGGCCTCGGGCAGCGGGTAGGTGCCCTCGAACTCCACGGGGTTCTGCGTGGCGAAGACGGTGAAGACGTCGGAGACGGTGTGCCCGACGCCGTCCACCGTCGCCCGCCGCTCCTCCATCGCTTCCAGCAGGGCCGACTGCGTCTTGGCCGGCGTGCGGTTGATTTCGTCGGCCAGGACGATGTCGGTGAAGATCGGCCCGGGGCGGAAGACGAACTGCCCGGTGCTCGTGTCGTAGATGTTGACGCCGAGGATGTCCGAAGGCATCAGGTCGGGGGTGAACTGGATGCGCCGGAACCCCGCCCCGGTCACCCGCGCCAGCGCGCGGGCCATGAGCGTCTTGGCCGTGCCGGGCACGCCCTCCAGCAGGGCGTGACCCCCGGCCAGGAGCGCGATCACCATCTGCGCCAGGACGCGGTCCTGCCCGACCACCACCTTGGCCAGTTCCTGTCGTATCCGCGTGGCGAGTTCACCGGCTTGGGGAATGTCCATCAGCAATCTCCGATTCAAGTTCGGCCAATGTCTTCAGGAGCGTTTTGAACCGCCTGGCCGAGAGGCGTCGGCGTGAGGCGGCGGCGCACTGCGTCAGAACGGCCAGGTAGTGGCCCCGGCTTCGCGGCCCGATGCGTTCGAGAGCGGCGGCGAGGCGGTCGGGCGTGGCCGTGGCCGGCAGCCCCGCCCGCGCGGCGCATCGCCTGGTGAACCACTTCAGCAGGATCTCGAACGTCAACCCGCGGGCGCGCACCGCGCGGAACGTGCCCCCGACGTTGTTGACGAACTCCAGCTTGCTTCGTCTGCGCCGGCCCTTCACGTCGCGTCGGGTGCCGAAGCGCCGGCCCCTGAGCAGCAGGTACGCCCCGGCCGCCGTCGCGGCGCACAGCAGCGCCCACCCGGGCGACGTCTGGAAGAGCATCTCGCTCATCAGCCACCACGGCGACTCGCGCCCGATCCCGAAGTGGTACTCGTCGAACACCACGCGGCGCCCCTTCGAGACCGCCAGCGAGTAGGCCGCCAGGTTCGCCGCCAGGACCGCGTTGTCCCCCTCGCCGAGGTGCTCGTTGGCCAGGAACGCGCTGTCGGCCAGGACGATGACCCGCCCGGACCCGAGGGACCGCTCGCCGATGCGGACGCCCCGCTCGTCGGCCAGCAGCGGCCGGAGGTCGCCCTCGTCTTCCCACGCGTCCGGCTGGCCGTCGAGCGTGGCCGGGCCGATCGCCACCGTCCGCACGTCGCGGGCCAGCGGGCCTCGGCAGGTGGACGAGGTCTCGGCGTCGTCCTCCTCGTCGAGGTCGTACGGTGTCGTCCCGTAGTCCACGCCGTGCTCGTCGGTCAGCACGCCCGTCGTGCAGATCAGCAGCCCCCCGCCGCGAACCCAGTCGCCAACGGCGGTGTGCTCGGCGGGATGCAGCGCGTGGAGGGGGTCGACGACGACGAGCACGTCGGCCTCGGCCAGTTGCCTGGATGAGAAGGGCCCGTAGGATCGGCCGACCTGCACGCCGAGCTGCTCGTAGAGCATGTAGCAGCCCATGGCGCCGTTGTCGTGGGCCGAGAGGCTGGTCCTGAACGGCGGCTGCCGCCCCCGGGACGTGCCGGACGCCTGCTCCGAGGCGATGTACACGCAGACCGCGACGCTGGCCAGGGCCAGCACCGCCAGGATGACGTAGTCGGTCTTATGGCTGTCTGCGGACATCGTTCCGGGTGGCCTCGAACAGCGCGAGCATGTGCTGGTAGTCCTGGTCTCGGCAGGTGCGGTCGGCGTAGATCCGCATGTCGAAGTCGAGCGAGAAGGTTCGGAACGGTTCTCGGCCGCCGCCGCCGGGGGGATACTCCCGCACGTAGTCGCCGTTGGTCTTGCTCTTCTCGACGTGGAGGACCTTCGCGTCGCCCAGCCAGCGCAGCAGGGCCGCCATCATCAGCCCGATCGCCTCGCCGAACTTCCCGGCGTCGCGCCGGCGAACCATCATCGCGCGGAGTTCATCGTAGGGTTTGTGGCACATGGCCTGGAAATGGGGGATGGGCGCATCGCCCGGCACGCCGCGCCGACCGGGCCGATACGCCGTCACGATCCGCCAGATCACGTGCACCAGGACCACCGCGACGGCCGCGCCCCCGACGATCAGCAGGATGGTGTACACGACGCCGGCCCAGTCGGTGGAGGTCGACCAGTCCCACGAGGCCATCTCCGCCAGCCAGTGATCCAGCAGGTTCCGAGGCTGGCGCACCTCGATGAACGCCTCGGACCGCAGGATCCGGCGCGCGGTGCTGCGGACGGACTCGGCGTCGGCGCGATCGTACGCCGGCGGGGCCGGCTCGGCACAGGGCGCCCGGGCCGACAACGCACACACCACCCACGCGCCCGCCAGCAGCCGGGTCAGCAGCCAACCACAACGTCGCTCAGGCCGTCGGAAGCCCGCCATCCGAGGGCGTCTCCGTCTGGGGGGCCTGTTCTCCAATCGCTTCGGCAAGCATCTCCAGGTCGAAACCCTCCTTCCGGATTCGCAGGTCGTAATAGAACAGGATGAAGGCGGCCGCACCGATCGGCACGATCAGTATCTCGCCCACCAGCTCGATGAGGCCCCGGATCACCAGCGTCTGCATCAAGGTCTCTCGCAGCCTGCCGGGCGAGGCCATGTCCTCGAAGCCCGGGTCCGGAACGATCTTCGCGGCGATCCAGCCGAACGCCAGCGAGGCGATCACGCTGATGATGATGATCGCCACGAACAGCAGGAACATCTTGCCTCGGTACCCGGCCGACAGGGTGCTGCTGCGCGTCATGCCCTGGAAGACGGGTTTGTTTTCGATCACGACGGCGTGGATGGTCAGGTAGTATCGCAGCACGATCAGGAGCATGACCACCAGCATGGCGAGCATGGCAAGGACAACCGCTATCCAGTGGATTGTCGTCGCCACGCCGATGAGCAGCCCCCCGACGATCGCGACGGGAATCATCAGGAGAATCATCACGAGCACGAAGCCCAGGAGCGGCAAGAGCTTGCCGATGACGGCACTGTACGACTGCCCCACGCTCATCCGCCGGCCGAGATACGTTCCGGAGACGGCCTTGATCAGGGCCGCCGTGCTCAGCAACTGCGCGATCCCTGCCAGCAGCGCCGCCCCCAGCATCAGGTAGCCCAGCTGGCGGGTGGCGGCCATGGCGGCGCGGCTCGAGCCCTCGACGGCTCGTGCCAGCATGGCGTCCACCTGCGCCGAGATCAGCAGGACGTTCAGGAGCGAGACGGGGACCACCACGATCGCCACGATGGCGATGAAGCGGACGAAGTTCTGCCTGTACAACCTGAACGCGCGGTCCAGGATGGCGCCGATACCCATTGGTTCGAATCGAAGCTGTTCCACGTCGGCCCCTTTCAGAAAAGACTCCATAACCCGAATGTCACGCGGGCCCGGCGCCCGCGGCGCAAGCAACCTACCACCGCGGCGCCGCAGGATCAAGTGAAGTTCGGCGCGGGGGTGTATAAAGGTCTTGGGCGCGCCCGAGGCTGCATACCCGTTTGGCGGATCAACGTGTCGTTGACTCCTCAGGCCCGGAAGGCCGGTCGATCTTGGCCGGCGGCGGGAGCCGCCGGTAACAGGAGCACTCTTGGCGCCGAGCCCCGGCGGGGCGGCAGGTTGTGTGTGTCGCGATTGCCGTGTGTTGTCTTCGTGTTCTGCCGCCCCTCCAGGGCTCACCGCGCCGGGGGAAGGCCTTCCGGACCCTGCCGGGTCCGGCCAGGATCGAACGGCCCTTCGGGCCTGCACAAGACATCCCGACGCAAGCCGGCGCCGCCATCCGAGCCAGGGCCTGCCCCCAGGACTCAGGTGCACCGTCAGCCGATACGTCCCGGCCGTTACCGTGACTCGAGTCGACCGCCACGGCAGACGCCACCCGCTTGTCCTCCGGCCGGCATACTGGACCAAAACATGGCTGCCGCCCGTCTACGCCTGCCGCCCCCTTGGGACGGCGACTTGTCTCGGCCCAGCCCAGACGGTGAAGCCGGAAGTGCTACCACGAAGCCGCCTGCGGCAAGACCCGCCCGTCGCCCCCGACGCGTCGCCACTGACCCCCGAGCGGTCCACAGCCAACGAAAAGGAGCCACCCCCGGGTGGCTCCTTTCACCAGCGTGAACCAGGAACAGTCACGTGTGTCCGCAACGCAGAACAGGTGACTGTGGGGCTGTTGAAGAAGTCGTCGCGTACTGGGCGTTCGAGCCCAAAGGGCTCGGATTCGAGAGCCCAGGGCATCGCCCTGGGTTTTCTGTCGAATCATGAGCCCTTTGGGCTCCAACATGGCGATGCGGCGAGTTCTTCAACAGCCCCACTGTCCCCGTCGGGATTCCGCAGATGCAGTCTGTACCCCGTTGCCGTTCCCTACACCCCATCCCCTACGCCCTGATATGGAACGACCTTTGTCAATGGGTTATTCCGTGTCGGTTTTCATTTCTTGGGCATGGTCTGCTTTGTTGTGCCCACTCGGTCAACGGAGGAGGAGGCCGAGGAGCCTTTTCCA
>Ga0180432_10007830_pt1 | contig 13480 bp, 14 predicted proteins | sample SS_ome_10_FD_132414 | JGI IMG/M metagenome (GOLD analysis project Ga0180432, IMG submission 132414) | Hypersaline lake sediment archaeal communities from the Salton Sea, California, USA - SS_1_MS_2 metaG | ecosystem: Environmental > Aquatic > Non-marine Saline and Alkaline > Hypersaline >...
GCTGATCGGCCCCAACGGCTCGGGCAAGACGACACTCCTGCACACGCTCTGCGGCATCCACCGCGAGGCCGCGGGCGAGGTGCAGCTGGGAGGGCGGCCCCTGCGGGAGCTCTCCCGGCGCCAGATCGCCCGCCAGGTGGCGCTCGTTCCCCAGTTCGCCACCGTCGGATTCGAGGTTACGGTCGCCGACGCCGTCTCGCTCGGGCGCTACCCCTGGTTGGGTCCACTCTCTCCCCTCTCGCCGGGAGATCGCCAGGCGGTCGATGCCGCCCTCGAGGCCATGGAACTCATCCCTCTCCGGGATCGGCGGCTCGACGCTCTCAGCGGGGGGGAGCGCCAGCGGGTCTACCTGGCCCGGGCCCTGGTTCAAGCGACGCCGGCCCTCCTGCTCGATGAGCCGGTCTCCGGGCTCGATCTGCGCTTCCAGCAGGAAACCTACGTCACCCTCCGCCGCCTCGCGCACGAGGAGGAGAAGGCCATCCTGGTGGCGGACCACCATGTCAATCTCGTCATCGCCTACTGCGATCACCTGCTGGTCCTGCATCAGGGAGGCGTCCGCGCGGCCGGCCCCCCCGCCGCCACGATCGACGAGGCCCTGATCCAAGGCGTGTTCGGCGCCCGCATGCGCGTCGATCGCAACCCGGAGGGGGTTCCCCAATGTCTCTGGGAGGGCTGATCGGGATCCTGCTGGCGACCCTGCTGGGAGGTGCGAGCACGTTCGAGGATGTGATGGGTCACCAGGTGGCTTGGGAGCGGCCCCCGCAGCGGATCGTCTCCCTGTCCCCCAGTATCACCGAGATCCTCTTCGCCATCGGATGCGACACCACCGTGGTCGTGGGCGTGACCCGATTCTGCAACTACCCGCCCGAGGCGCGCACGATTGCCCGGATCGGGGGGATCGTCGATCCCAACCTGGAGGAGATCGTCGCCCTCGAGCCCGACCTGGTGTTGGCCACGCGCGGGAACCCGATCGAGTTCATGGAGTCGCTCACGAGACTGAAGGTGCCGGTCTACGCCCTCGAGACCCGCGAGGGCCTGGAGCAGGTGCTACGCACCATCGAGGAGATCGGCGCCGTCACGGGGCGCGAGGGGGCCGCCCGCCGGGAGGTCGAGCACCTGCGCGAGGGTCTGGCGCAGGTTCGGGCGAGGAGCGCGGCGCGCACCGGCCCGAGGCCCCGGGTCTTCTACGGCTATGGCGGTCTCGAGGGCCCTCACTGGACCGCCGGGCCCGGCTCGTACGTGCACGATCTGATCACCGCCGCGGGCGGCGTCAACGTGGGCGGGAGGGCGCCATCGGCCTGGAGCACGCTCTCCTTGGAGACGATCGTCGAGGCCGACCCCCAGGTCTATCTGGGGACATTCGCCTCCGAGGGCGAGGAGGCCGCCCGCCGGCGGGTCCTCCGCCAGCTGCGGGAACACGAGGGATGGAGCCAGACCGCTCTTGCCCGAAACCCGCGGATCATCTTGTTCGCCGAGGATCGGCTCCAGCGGCCGGGGCCGCGCCTCTTCTCCGTCTTGGAAGAGCTGAGTCGTGCCCTGGGAGGGGAGTGAAGGGGTGAAAGCGGATGCGCGCAGGTGGCTGGCCCTCCCGCTGTTGTCGGCGACCCTTCTGATCTCGGTGCTGCTGTCGCTCGGCCTCGGGAGTGCCGATGTCGGCTTCACCGACGCCTTGCGCGCCCTGACGGGGGGTGAGGGGGGCCCCGAGGCGGGCATCGTTCGCGACATCCGCCTCCCGCGCACCGTGCTCGCCGTTCTCGTGGGGGCCCTGCTCGCGATCTCGGGGACGATCATGCAGGCCTTCTTCCGCAACGTCATGGCCGGCCCCTACCTGGTGGGGGTCAGCTCCGGGGCCGCCCTCGGCGCGGTGCTCGCCATGATCTGCGGCTGGGAGGTGCGGCTGGGGAAGTTCTCCACCGTGCCGCTGAGCGCATTCGTCTTCGCCTTGGGGGTCGTGGCGCTCGTCTACGGCTTGAACCGCCGCCGCGGGCGCCTGCACACATCGGGGCTCCTGCTCACGGGGATTGCGATCGGATCGGCGATCTCCGCCGTGGTCGCGCTCCTCATGATCACCAGCGAGCGCTCGATCCACCAGGTCCTCTTCTGGCTGCTGGGCAGCTTGTCCGCCGCGCGCTGGGATCATGTGGAGATCGTGCTCCCCTACGCCGGCGCCGGACTGCTCATCGCGTTCGTGTTGGCCCGCGATCTCGACCTTCTCCTGTGGGGAGATGTGACGGGCGCCTCTCTGGGCGTCCCGGTGGAGCGGACCCGGACGGTGCTGCTCGCCGCCTCGGCCCTGATGACCGCCGCCGCGGTCGCGGTCTCGGGGGTCATCGGCTTCGTCGGCCTGATGGTGCCCCACATCGCCCGCTTCCTCTTGGGTGCGCTCCATCGCCGGCTTTTGGTCGGCTCGGCGCTCCTGGGGGGCATCCTTCTCCTCTGGGCGGACATCCTGGCCCGCACCCTCCGCGCGCCCACCGAGCTTCCCCTGGGCGCGATCACCGCCATTGTCGGAGCCCCCTTCCTGGTCTACCTTTGCTCCCGGGCGAGGAGTTGAGCGCGTGGCACAGCTGAAGATTGCATTCGTCGGGACCCACGGGACCGGGAAAACCACGCTCTGCTACGAGTTGGCCGCGTGGATGAAGAAACGCGAGGCCCGGGTCGACATGGTCCGGGAGGTGGCGCGGCGCTGTCCCCTGCCGATCAATCAAGAGACCACGCTCGATGCCCAGAGTTGGATCCTCCACTCCCAGATCGCCGAGGAGATCCAGCTCGCCAGCCAGCAGGACGTCGTGATCTGCGATCGGAGCGTTCTCGACAACTACGCCTATCTGGTCCACCGCCTGGGTCCGCAGCGGGTCCTGGACGAGCTGGTTGCCCACTGGATGACGACCTACACCCACCTCTTCAAGGTGCCGATCGTAGGCGCTCCCGCCTTCGACGGCACGCGGGATACCAGTCGGGCCTTCCAGGAGGGAATCGATCAGACGGTCGATCAGCTGCTGGCGAGGTTCGGGGTCGAGGCCCGGCATCTTCCACCGGAGGAACGGGAGCGATGGCTGGAGGTCATCGCCACGGAGGTGGGGGCGCCTCCGGTTCCGCCGCAGATTGGGCTCTTTTCCCCAGCCGACTAGGGACCGGGATCCCCGAGGCTACGGCGGGGGTGGAGATGCGGCGGGGCTGGGGTCGGTTGACCCCAGCCCCGAAGATGTACGTGTGAGCTACCAGGTGAAGACGTTTTGGAGGACGACGTGGGTGTAATCCAGGTCGTCACCCGAGGTCTTCTGCTTCACGAGCTGAACCTCGGCCTGGGTCCGGAGGTTCTTGCACCACTTGTACACGACGCCGGGCGTGATCATCGTCGTCTCGTTGTCCTTGCCGGCGTCGCTGTCGGTGTTCGGGTCCCACTGGCTGAAGCAGAGGTGGATACCGAACTGCTCGTTCACCATCAGGAGGCCTTTCAGGTAGAAGTACATGAAGCTGTAGAAGTCGTAGTCCTCCCACTCGTCACCGGCTGAGATATCGGGTGCCATGTAGTTGTCACCCATCCCGATCTCGGCCTGGGCCCAGAGGAATGCCGTACCAAACTTTTGCTGGTAGTCGACATCGGCACCGAAGGCAAGTCCGGTGTTCGTCTGGTAGGTCGAGTCGCTGTCGGCATAGGTGCCGTCATCCCGGCAAAGACCCCATACACCGTTCTCCTTGACGCCCGGCAGCGCGGTCATCATGACGTTGGCGCCGATCTCGAGGCCCTCGACGGGAGGGGTGAGCACGAAACGGGCGCCGTACTCGAGCATCGGGTCCTGGTTGTTCACGACGGCCTGCGCGCCCTGGCCCTCGTAGATCCCCGCATGCACCTTGAACATCTCATGCGTGGCGTGCAACTCGCACCCATAGCTGAACCCGCCGTACCCGAGGCCGACGAGGTTGCCGCCGATATGGCGATCGACGGTGAGCAGCTTGCTGGTCGGGTGGAGGATCTCGCGGCTGAACGGCTCCTTCACGCGCCCGAACTTGAGCGAGACATGCTCGTTGAAGTACGGCTGGATGAAGGCCCACTGCAGCCCGTGGCTCGTCGTCTGACGAATATCCGTCTCCACGCGGAAGCCGACGTGCTTGATGATCTCGCCCACCTCGTACTTGCCTTGGAAGACGACCCGGTTGAACGCCATCCCGAAGCCGACATCACTGTTGTTGCCTTCACCCTTGTCAATCATCCGGAAATTGGGAGCCATGTACCCGGTCACTGACGCGCCGCAGCCGTCGCACCCGCCGGCCCAGGCGGTGCCCACGGCTGACACGCACACTGCCAACACCACCAAGAGGATCTTTTTCATGCTGACTCTCCTCACATTTGATTCCCACGGTTCCGCGGTCATCCGCTGGAACCATCCGCCAGCCTGCCCGGGCGCCCTGTGGGAATCCACCCGTGGACCTCCCGGCCCGGAAGCACCTAGGCCCTGCCAATGCCGGCGGAATCTAACCACGTCCTGAAAAAGGGTCAAGTCGAAATCGGGGATAACTTCCCCTGGGCGGGAACCTGCAGGGGTCCGCGGAAATGGGGCTAAGTTTATTTTTTGTAGCTAGTTGCCTGGGCTTTCCGCCCCTTCGGGGACGATCCGCACACAGCGGAACCCGAGCCCATCGAAGGCGCGGGCCGGCGTCAGGCCGAATCGGCGGATACAGAACAACTCATCGGTCGGGCTGCCCCAACTGCCCCCGCGCACGATCCGGGAATCGGCGGTCAGGGGGCCATAGGGGTTCGTCACCGGTCCCTGGGGGTAGGTCCCCTTCCAGTCGTTGCACCACTCCCAGACGTTGCCCGATAGGTCCCGAATCCCGAGCGCATTGGCCCCTTCCGGATACTGCCCGACGGGTGTCGGGTGACCCACGATGCCGCCGAAGTTGCCGTCAATACCGGGGCGGGGCAATGCATTGCCCGAGGGGAAAAGCCGGGCGTCGTTGAACTGCGCGACGTACTCCCACTCCGCCTCGGTCGGCAGACGCCATCCCTCGACGAGCTCCGGGCGGGAGCGGGGGATGCTGTACCAAGAGGACTCGTTGTAAGCGGCCGCGAGCCCTTGTTGCCAGTTGCGGATGTTGCAGTAGAAAGCCGCGCCGTACCAGGTCACGAAGACCGCGGGCCAGTCCTCCCGGTACGCCACCGGGTTGAACCCGGTCTGGGGGGAAAACCGGATGCCGTGCGCGGTGGCCCCGGTCGGATCCACGGCCGTCCGCAGCAGGGTTTGCCCCGAGGCCGCGTGCAGCGTGAGCGAGTCACCGACGGAGGTGATCATTTCCCGGCGGAGTGCCCAGTTGAACGCCTGACACAGCTGGGCGTTGGTCACCTCGTAGCGATCCATGAAGAATGAGCGGGTCAAGATCACCTCGTGCTGCGGCCGCTCCAGCATGTCCGACAACGGGTCGGGATTGCCCATCATGAATGTGTCGGGGGGGACTTCGACGTAGTCGAGATGCATGAGCGGCTGCTCTTCCACCTGGGGGCCGCTCCATGTGCCGGGATTGGGGAGGCGGGAGGTGTGCCCCGCATCATCGGTCACCACGAAGTAGTAGTCGTACGCGCCCGGATCGAGCTGGGTGTCGAAGATGAAGGTCGGGTCGCCCGGGACCTCCTGGGGCGCCTGCTCCATTCGGTAGCTCGTGCCGTCGATGACGACCTCCACCTTCCCGCCCGGGTTCTGCCAGGAGTCGCCCTCCAACATGAATCGCCGGACCTGGTAGGAGAATCCGGTCTCGGTCGTGCCGGTCACCGGAAGCAGCTCCCCCCCCCAGGCGGCCGGATAACCCTCCCCGGCGGGGACGGTCAACACGATCAGGCTGGACATCGAGGACCAGTTGGACGCCTCATCGTAGGCTCGAATGGAGAAGTAGTAGGTCGTGCCCGCCGTCAGGTTCCTCACCCCTTGGCGTTCCAGTGAGGCGGGAGGGCCGGGCAAATCGAGGCCGCTGACCAGCGTGGCGGTATCCCACGTGCTCTCGTCGAAAGGCTCCTCCGAGTAGCGGAAGTCGTAGCCCGAGGCCCGGTTGACGCTATTCATGCCATCGTCGCCCGGCGCCCGCCAGGCAAAGGTGACGGAGGAATCGGTGACAGCATCGATCCGGAGCAGGATCGTCGCCGGCGGCGTGGAGTCAGGCGGACGGAGTATATCGCCGCTCTCGCTGGAACAGCCGTCGAGCAGCCCCAAGGCCAAGAGGGGCAGCAGCAGGGCGGTCGCCTGCCGCCAATTGCCGAAACCACGTCGCATCATCGAGTCTCCTCCCCGTGGGGGGTGCGGAGCAAGCCGCACCATACCATGTTACTCCGGCAATAAAACCGCATCTCTCGAGCAGACGTCAAGTCTACAGGCCATAGGTCTCCCGCCGGATCCCCCCTTTCGAAGGGCCGCTCGCAAGGCTAGTATAGTGGCTTCTTGTGGTTGCGCCGCTCTTGCGTGGGGGCGCTCCGGGTCGCGAAATGGGCGAAATCTCCCCGGGCCGGCTGCCGAAGAGAGGGATGAAAGGAGGATCGGGAGGTGGGTATCCAGTTCACCAACACCATGTCGGGGAAGGTCGAGGAATTCACGCCGCTGAGCGAGGGGCAGGTACGCATGTACAATTGCGGCCCCACGGTCTACGGTTTTGCCCATGTCGGCAACTTCCGCTCCTTCCTGATGGCCGATTTGATTCGCCGGCTCTTCGAGTTCCACGGCCTCGAGGTCCAACAGGTGATGAACATCACCGATGTGGGCCACATGACTGTCGATGAGGCGGACGCCGGAGAGGACAAGATGGCGGCGGCGGCCAAGAAAGAGGGGAAGGACCCCTTCCAGATCGCCCGCCATTACGAAGCGGCGTTCTTCGAGGATCTCGACGCTCTCGGCATCCAGCGCGCCACCCGCTACCCGCGGGCCAGCGAGCATATCGGTGAGATGATCGAGCTGGTCGAGGCGCTGATGGACAGAGGGTATGCCTACCGGTCGGAGGATACGATCCTCTTCGACATCGCCAAGTTCCCTACCTACGGACAGCTCTCCGGGAAGCGGCTCGAGGACCTGCAGACGGGAGCCGGCGGCCGGGTGACCGATGAGATGCTGGCCGGCAAGCGCAACCCCGGCGACTTCCGCCTCTGGAAGGTCGATCCCCAGCACATCCTACAGTGGGAATCCCCATGGGGGCCCGGGTATCCCGGTTGGCACCTCGAGTGTTCGGTGATGGCTCGGAAGTATCTGGGGGATACGATCGACATCCACACCGGCGGCGAGGACAACATTTTCCCCCACCACGAAAGCGAGCGGGCGCAGATCGAGCCGGTGACGGGCAAGCCGTTCGTCCGCTACTGGATCCACAACAAGCACCTGATGAGCGAAGGGACGAAGATGTCCAAATCGCTCGGCAACTTCTACACCGTGCGCGGACTGGTGAAGGAGGGCTTCGATCCGATCGCCATCCGCTACCTGCTTCTCTCCGCCCACTACCTCGGGCCGATGAACTTCACCAAGGAAGGCCTGAAGGGGGCGTGGGAGAGCGTCACTCGGATCCGGAACTTCGTCCGCCGGATGGACGAGGCGGCGGCCGGGGTCACCGAGGGATCGAGCGGCGCCGCCGATGCGTTTCTGGAGAGGTTCACCGCCGCGATCGATGACGATCTGAATATGTCGCAGGCGTTGGCCTGCGTGTTCGACTTCATGCGGGAGGTCAATCGCGAGGAGCCCCAGGGCGCCGAGGCGTGGGCCGCGGCCGCGGCGATGCGCCGGACCGACAAGGTTCTGGGAATCCTCAAGGAGGATGCGGGCTCGGGAGACGACGCGGAGATCGACGCGCTGGTTCAGGAGCGGCTGGACGCCCGGGCGGCGAAGGACTTCGCCCGCGCCGACGCGATCCGGGATGAGCTGGCAGCGCGCGGCATCATCCTGGAAGACAAGAAGGACGGCACGCGCTGGTATCGGAAGTAGAGCGATCTACAGCGGGGCGTAAGCCACGTGAACGTAGAACTCCTGGCCGGCGCACTCGAACGTCGTCGTCCAGCAGTTGGCGTCTTTCGGAAACCCCACCTGGTGCCCGCTGCCCGTGATGACATTGGGCAAGGCGATCTGGAACTCGTAGGGCGTTCCCAGCAGCGTGTTCTTCGCGCTGCCGGCGATCATGTTGATGAGCTCGCCGACGCCGTCGTTGATGTCGCTGGGCTCGAGTTCCGAGGCCTCGAGACCCAGGATCTTGCTCACCACGACATTCGCCAGGTCCGTCCCAAAACTTATTCCAACAAAACCCTCGCCTTCCTTGCCGGTGATTCCCATGACGGCGGAAACATCGCCGCTGAAGGTGTCCTCTTGGACCTGCACGATCCCCTTGACCGAGGATTCCAAGCTCGCCATGGTGGTGAGCGTGGTCATCACACCCTCGACAAACGGCTTCAGCCATTCCCTCTTCAGCTTCTCAACGGTGGCGGTGTCCGTCACGCTTCGGTCTCCCTTCTGATACCAGGCTTCCCCTCATAATCTCGGATTTCTCGGCCTCCTCCTTTACGTCTTCCAGGATTCTCGGTACCTGGTCGATGGAGAGGCCGAGGTCGTGCCACGCCCCTTCACTGAACCCGTCGTACAGGCCCTCCAGGGTGCTGCCGATCGACTGGTTCACACAGACGAAATCGGCCAGGTGGACCATTTGGGCAATCGTCCGGTTGGCCTCGGAGGCCAGGTCCGGGTCATGGTGCCACCTCACTGCCTCGGTCACCCGGCGGGGGAGCGACCAGTTCTCCAAGAGGATCCCTCCAATCTCGCCATGGTGAATTCCCAGGACCCTTTCCTCGGCCTTCGCCAGGGGGATGCCCTTCTCCTCCGCGCGTTCGCGGATCAGGTTGAACTGCTCGGGGAAGTACTGGTCCATGACCAGCATCCCCACATCGTGCAGCAGCCCGGCCACGAAGGCGTCTTCCTCCCAGGAAGAGGGAAGGAGTTGGGGCCAGCTCGTATACTCCCCGAACACCCGAACCGCTGTCGCCACGGAGAGCGAGTGCATCCAGAACTCCCCGTGATCGATCCCCCGCCCGAAGTCCGAGAAGGTGCGGATCAGGACGACGGACGTGCAGATTCGGCTGATTTCGCGGAATCCCAGCCGGGAGACCGCCTGTCTCACCGAAGCGGTGTTCGAAGCGAACCGCCCCCGGTAGATGACCGAGTTGGCGACCCGGAGCACCGAGGCTGTCAGTGAGGGGTCCTCCCGGACGATGGTGGCGATGTGCATCGCGGCCGAGTTTGGATCCTGGAGCGCTTGCTCCAGGCTGAGCAGGACCTGCGGCATGGTGGGCAGCTGGGCAATGCTGTCCAGTCTCGCGAGCAATGCCTCACGGATGGTCGGCATGTCTCCTCCTTAGGCCGCCCGGCTCAAGCACTCGAGCATGCGGGTCGTCAGATCCTGCTCGGTAGCCCCTTGCGAAACGCACTCGGAGGCACCCGCCTGGAACGCCTCGATCGCCCGTACGCTCGCGTCTTCGGGCAGGAGCATCAGGATCGGCAGGGCCCGCCACCGCTCATCGGCCCGCACGGCTTCCAGCACGCTCTTGCCTCCCCCCCGGGGAAGCTCCCACTCGAGGACCACCAGGGCGACGTCGGGGTGGTGCATGGCGAGCAGATCCAGTGCGGTCGATGCTTCCTCCGCTTCGAGCACCTGGTGCCCCAACACCTGCGTTGCGCCCCGCAGGCGCTCGCGCGCATCTTCCGTGTTCGCCGCCAGCAGGATTTTCATCCGCGCCTCCGATAGACCGTGCACCGACCCCGTTCCTCGGGCAGGAGCTTGTCGTGCTCGGGACAAGTTTCTCCACTGCCGAGGAAGAGCACGCCCCCCGGCGACATGGCCTCCGCCACCTGGCCCACGATGCGGCGCCGCGTCTCCGGCGCGTAGTATTCGAGCACCCGGCGCAGGAGAACGACATCGAACGGGCCCGCGGTCTCCCCTTCGTATGGATCCTGCAGATTGCGTTGACGGAAGCGGACCGCTTGGCGGACGGCATCGACGAGACACCAAACCGCTCCCTCGCGCGTGAAATACCGTTTTCGGTGCTCCGGAGAGAGACCCTGGGCCATGGCCCGCGCATCGTAGCGCCCGGCGACCGCCAGGAAGAGGGCCGCGGGGGAGATGTCGGTGGCGATCACGTCGTAGTAGGTGGGGAATTGGGTCCCCATCCCCATCTGCCGGATCCGTTCCAGGATCGACATGACGAACGAATAGGGTTCTTGACCCGTGGAGCAGCCGGCCGACCAGACGCGGATCTTGCCGGCACCGCCCGCTTCGAGCTTCTCTTCCATGGGTGCGAGCACCTCGGAGCCGAGGGCATCCCAGCACTCGGGATCGCGGAACCAGGCCGTCTCCCGGGAAACCATCGCGTTGAGCAGCTGGTCTCGAACCCCCGTGCACGTGTTCGTCGCCCAGGCGATGAACTCATCGAAGCCGGTCTTCTCGTGCCGGGCCATCAGGCGGGCGATTCCCTCCTGGACGGAAGGGTGCCCGGCATCGCCCACCGCGATCCCACACCCGGCGGCGAGAAGCTCGCGCAGCTGCTGCAGCTGGTCGGTTGTGAGCGAGGATGCCATGGTCATGCAGCTCCCCGTGCGGCGGTCGCGAAAAGGAGTGTGGCCCGGGCGATCTCGGACAGCGGCAGGACCTTCTCCGCCGCATTCAGGGCGGCGGCTTCCTTGGGCATGCCATAGACCACGGAAGTCTCGCGATCCTGAGCGATCGTGTGGGCGCCCGCCTGCCGCATCTGCAGGAGGCCCGTCGCCCCGTCGGCCCCCATGCCCGTCAGCACGACCCCGACCGCCTCCGGGCCCACCGCGGCGGCGACTGATCGGAAGGTGACATCCACCGCCGGTCGCTGGTAGTGCTCGCGCGGCTCCTGATTGGTTTCGACGCGATAGCTGGTGCCCGCCCGTTTGAGCACCATGTGATGGTTCCCCGGTGCGACCAGGGCCAGCCCCGGGGTGAGCATGTCGCCATGCTTCGCCTCCCGCACCTGGATGGCGCACACCCGGTTGAGCCCGTCGGCGAACGACTTCGTGAAGTGAACGGGCATGTGCTGCACGAGCAGCGTTCCCGGGGCGTTGGGGGGGAAGGACCTCACGACCGCCTCGATGGCGCGGGTTCCCCCGGTCGAAGCCCCGATGGCGATGACCCGCCCGGGTGCGAAGGTGAACGCGGTAGGGGTCGGGGCCGGTGCCGCGGCGGTGGCGACCGGCTTCAGGCGGTCGACGTGCACCGTGGCGGCGGCCTTGATCTTGCGGGCCAACTGCTCTCCGATTTCCCCGATCGACTCGGCCGCCCCGGCTTTGCTGATCACGTCGACTGCCCCCAGTCGTAGCGCCTCGATGGCATTGTGGCTCCCCTTCTCGGCAACCGAGCTCAGAATGATGACCGGAAGCGGGTAGTGAGCCATGAGCTTCTTCAGAAAGGTCAACCCGTTCATCCGGGGCATCTCGATGTCCAACGTGAGGACATCGGGCCGGAGCTTCAGAATCATGTCGCGGGCGGCGTAGGGATCGGGTGCGGCTCCCACCACCTGGATCTCGGGGTCTCGAGAGAGCTGCCGCTTCAGGAGACCGCGGACCGTCGCGGAATCATCGACAATCAGCACCCGGATCATACATCCGCCTCCGCGCGGGGTTTAGGCCGCGTCCGTCGCTTGGTCGGCCAGCGCCACTCGGATCAGAATCGGCATGTCATCGGAATCGAACCAGGCCTCCGCGTAGTGGGGGCCCTCGGAAAGCAGCTCGGGCTTCTGCATGACCGATGGAGTGCCCAGGTTGAACACCGGATCGGCGCCGGCCAGCTCGGTGAGCAGGTTGCCCGAGAAGATGTTCAGGGTCTCCTTGAGAGCGTCGAAGCACATCTCCTGGGCATCGGGGGCGTTGTCCTCCATCCCCAGCATGTTGGCCGCCAGCAGCTTCGACATCTCGAACGGAACCCACATCTCGCACCACCCGTCGAAGGGGCCGGAAAAGGCGAGGCGCACCCCCACGGCCTTCCAGGTCGAGAGGTCGGGCCGCTCCTCCATGAGGGGCATGGCGAACACAAATGCCGCATCTTGCAGTACGTGGGCCGCTACCCGCTCAAGCAGGTCTTTTTTCAGCTCCATCTTCCCAATCTCCCATGACCTCTTTCAATGTGTCGCGCACCCCTTCGGGGGTGAACGGCTTCCGGACGTAGGCCTGTACACCCATGGCCCGCAGTTCCTCGATGCGAGTCGCGCTCCCCTCGGTGGAGATGACGACGACAGGGATCTTGCTGAGAGATGCGTCGTTGTTCATCTGGGTGATCATCTCCACACCGTTCATGACCGGCATATTGATGTCGGCGATCACGATATCCATGGGAGATGCCCGCATCTTCTGTAGCCCGTCCTCGCCGTTTTCGGCCTCGGTGATCGTCTGGACCGGGACGCGCGCGAGCGTCAAGGTTCGCCCGATCATCATGCGGGTCACCTTGGAGTCGTCGACGATCAGGATGTTGAAAGCCATGATCCTTCTCCCATTACGAGTGGAGCTTCTTCACCTCTTTGAGTCGCGATGCGACGTCCGCACTCAATCGCTCGAATTCGTCCCGATCGATCGCGAGCCGTTCGCAGGCGGCGGCGTCGGCCTGGAGATTCATGCCCTCGAATCCCAAGCCGGTGCCGACCGTCTTGGCGACGATGTTGCTGACGCGAACGACATCGGTGACGGGTCCCAAGTCCCGGTCCAGCTCGTGGTGACGGGCGACCGCCGTGACGATCTCTTCCCCCAGGCCCCAACGCTCGACCACCCGGGCGCCGATTTCGGCGTGGGTGAAGCCCAACACGTCCTTCTCCGCCTGGTAGTAGGTCATCGAGTAGTCGCTGGTCAGTCGGTAGATGGCCGCCTGGATCTCCGACTTCAGGTGCCGGGCGAGGATCAGCTTTCCGATGTCGTGCAGCAGCGATGCGGTGAAAGAGAGAGGCGGGGCATGTTGGTCGTCCCGGTGCAGAATCTGCTCGGCGGCCAGGGCGGCGGCGGCGGCGTGCGTCCACAGCTCTTCCTCTCCCAGGCCGTACTCGGGCAACGCTCTCCGCATGGGCTTTCTGACATGGGCGCTGACCGCGATCTCCAACACCTTGGCGAATCCGAGACGGACCACGGCATCCTTGACGCTGCGGATCTCGTAGTGGCAGCCGGACAGGGGGGAGTTGGCATACCGCAGCACCGCCGCCGTCAGGGCTTGGTCGAAGCGGATGGTGGTCACCACCGCATCCACGTTGGCATCGGGGTCGGCCGCCAACTGGGCCAGCTTGGATGCCGCGGCCGGCAACGGAGCCAGCTCCTGGACCTCGAGGGCCAGCTCGTCGAGGGTGATCATAACTCCACCTCCTGTCCCTGCATGGTGATCCAGGTTCGCCCGGTGCCGACTTCCAAGTAGAGAGTTCGCGAAGAACTTCCCCCGACGTGCTCTTTCTCAATGAGGAGGTTGTTCTTCCAGAAGA
>Ga0180432_10007831_pt1 | contig 13479 bp, 15 predicted proteins | sample SS_ome_10_FD_132414 | JGI IMG/M metagenome (GOLD analysis project Ga0180432, IMG submission 132414) | Hypersaline lake sediment archaeal communities from the Salton Sea, California, USA - SS_1_MS_2 metaG | ecosystem: Environmental > Aquatic > Non-marine Saline and Alkaline > Hypersaline >...
ACGAAGTGCTCCCCTGGGTCTGTCGGCATGCACCGAGCGTCCACTGACGCCGTCCGGCGCGCCAGACCCCAGCACCTCACCTGTGGATGCGGATCCCCCCGTCTGGGCAACTGTGGAATGAGTGCAAGTTCGCGCTCCTACAGCGCAAGTTCGCGCTCCCACAGCGCAAGTTCGCGGCCCCACAGGGCAAGTTCGCGCTCCCACAGGGCAAGTTCGCGGCCCCACAGGGCAAGTTCGCGCTCCCACAGGGCAAGTTCGCGGGGAGGGAGGGGGAAATGACGTGGGCCCTGCTTCCCGAAGGAAGCAGGGCCCACGCACTAGGCGGTTATGCCAGCCTTACGGCAGCGGCACGTCCGCGGTGACCTTGCCGAGGCTGTCGAACTCGGTGTTCGACGTGTACTCGTTGATCTCAATGGTGCCCTGAGCCAGATCGCCGTACTCATTGAAATCGACCGGGCCGGTAACGCCCTGGAAGTCGATGTCACTACCGGCGTCGAGGAGAGCCTTGCAATCAACCCAGTTGTCGCAAGCCTCGCCACCGTTGCCGGCAACGATCGGCAGGAACTCCGCGATGGAAACGCCGTCGCCACAGCCAGCGGCCTCAGCGGCGAGCGCGATCAGCATCATGGAGTCGTAGGACTGTGCGCCATAGGCGAAGTCCGTGAGGTCGGGGTCGACCTCGAGCAGGGACTCATTGAAGGCGGTCAGGTCGGCCTCGCCCGAAGGCACGGTCGCCCGAGTGCCGGTCATGGTGCCAGCCGGGAAATCCTCGTACGCGGTGGTCGAGATGTTGCCGTCCACCAGGTAGATCTGGATGTCCTGCGGGCCTGCACCCTGCTTGATCATCTCCTGCAGGAGCTTCACGGTCTCCTCGAAGCCGATCACGGTGACAGCCTGCGGGCCGCTAGCCACGATCTCCGCAACCTCAGCCTCGAAAGACGGGGCAGCGGGGTCGTACAGCAGATCCGCGGTCACGGTGCCGCCAGCAGCGCCGAAGTCCTTGACCACAGCGTCCTTGAGGCCTTCACCGTAGGGATCCTGGCGAGCGATAACTGCCATGGACTCCACACCGTTGTCGATCGCGTCAGCCGCGATGACCGCACCCTGGAGGACGTCGGACGGCGAGACGCGGAAGTACAGGCCGTTGTCCGGGTAGGTGGTCAGCGCCGGGGCGGTGTTGGCCGGTGAGAACTGGACAACGCCGTTCGACGTGATCTTGTCAATGACGGTCAGCGACACACCCGAGGATGCAGCACCGATGATGGCCTGCACGCCCTGAGCGAGGTGCGAGTCAACGGTCTGGCTCGCGATGTCGGTCGTGGTGTCGCCCGAGTCACCCTCGATGTAGGTAACGGGGCTTCCGAGGACGCCGCCTCCGGCGTCGATCTCGAGGATGGCCTTCTCGACGCCGGCGAACTCCGGCGGCCCGAGGAATGCGAGGTCACCCGTGGCCGGGAGCATCGAGCCCACGATCAGGGTGTCCACCGTGCAGGTCTCTTCTTCTTCAGCTGGGGTCTCCTCGACGACCTCTTCTTCGACCGTCTCTTCTACGGTTTCCTCAGCTGCAGTCTCTTCGGCAGTCGTCTCCGCCGACGTTGCGTCATCGTCCCCGCCGCCACAGGCAGCAAGAGCGAGGGAAGCAGCGCCGAGCACAGCGACGGCCTTGAGAGCCATAGTGCGCTTCATGCAGTTCTCCTTGGACATACGAAGCGACGGCGATTGCCGTCGCATTGCCCCTCAGCCTAGGCGCACTTGTGTTACCGACAGGTAATCGGTTGAGGCTCGGAGTCCGATTCGTGACCGGAATGTGACCTTGTCGGCGCCTTACGGCCGAATGCTCCCCTCGGCGAGCCCGGCAGCGGCCTCCGAGAGGGTCACTCGACGATCCATGGCTGCCCTGCGCAGCCAGGCGAAGGCTTCCGGTTCGCTCATGCCGTGATCTCGTTGCAGCAACACTTTGGCTTGTTCCACGAGTTCTCGGGCCCGGGCACGCTCTCCCAGATTGACGACCTCGCTCTTCAGCGCTTGCACTTGGGCCCAACGTGCCTGGGATACCGCTATCGCGGGCTCGAGATCAGCCATGGTGAAGGGTTTGACGACGTACCCGACCGCGCCGGCCTCGGCCGCCTGCATCGCGACATCGCGGTCGCTGAAAGCCGTCACCATGACAACGGCGCACAGATCATCACCGGCGATCTCTTCGGCTGCCGACAGTCCATCCCGTTCAGGCATGGCGATGTCCAGGAACACCAGGTCGGGATTCTTCTCGCGCACCAAATCGACAGCTTGCTGTCCGTTGAACGCCTCGCCGACTACGTCGTGCCCGAGCTCGCGCAGCATCTCCACGAGATCCATGCGGATGACGGCCTCGTCCTCCGCGACGACTACCCGTGCGCCCGAGGAATCGGAACTCGAAGTCGTCATGACAGCAGCGTAGGGCGTCACGCGTGACCACGGATGGACGGTCAGTGCCGTCTGCAATCACCTCTCACGACCGACACGTTCCTAGCGTCCAACCCGAGGTGGTGGGCGATGCATGCACGGATGGTGCCGTTGCTGTTAACGGCAATTGCGTTGAGCGGCTGCGCAGGCGCCGATGATGTGCTCGGCCGTCCCAACTCCCTGGTCGAGATGCATGGGTTCGCGACTCAATCGGCGCCCGTCCTCACGCTCAACTGGCCGGTATCGGTGCCGCCTTACGACGACGGCACCTTCGTGCTCGCAACAGCCCAGCCGGACGGATCGGCGACGGCATTGTGGGAGACCACGAAACCGGTCCTGAACACGGCCGACGAGTACGACGCCACCTTGATCGCGCGCGGCTTCCGGCGAGAAAGTGAGCCGAGCGTTGCGGCGCATCTGGTGCGCGATTACCTCGGACCCCGCCATCGGATAACGGTCATCACAACCCGTTCCGGCACTCTCACCAGCCTCGCCGTGAAGGTCGCCGCCGCGCAGTAGTTCACATACTTCGCAAGCCCGAGCAAGCTCGGCTCCGCTCGCTCGTGCCCCGGGTGGGATTCGAACCCACACTGGACGGTGTTTGAGACCGCTTCCTCTACCGGTTGGGATACCGGGGCGCGGGCCCTAGGTTAGCGATCGTCTGCGAGGACTACTCGGAAGCCTTTCGCGGCGGCTTGAAGGTCATCGACGTCTGGCCGTGCGGTCCACCATCGGGGAACGAGGCATCGACGCGAGTGAAGGTCCGATCGGTTCGCTTCTTCTTCCCCTTGCCGTGGGTGTAGCTCCGAGGCCTGCTCAGGGTGAATGTGACGTCGAAGGAATCGAAGACGGTGGAATTGGCGATATCGCCACCCGTCTGGCACATCTGCTGCACCTGCTCGGGGGTGCCGTCCTGGGGCGAGGTGAACGAGCATTGGCGCCGAGGCAGGTTCAAGGAGCCTACGCCCTTGGCCTGCTTTCGATTCCACGACTTCCAGGTGATGTCACTTAGGTAGGTGTCGCTGGTTGGAGACCGAGGGTCATCGTCTCCCCCGACCGGGCAGTTCACCACGACGAATGACGGGCGCTTGCCCATCGTGATGTTGTTGGCGTTCGTAGACGGACCACCGGTCAGGAATGCGCCAACGCACATCGCGAGGGTTGGTACGGGCTGTCGATTCGAGGCGACTACGGAGCCCTCGGCCGCATGGACACTCGGCACGAGGCTGAGGGTGAGAGCGGCAACCCCCGTGATGGCGACGGACTTCAGCATGCGTGGACGGTAGTCCCGCTCGGGTGCTGCGTCCATCTCCCATCAGCAGCTGACGGGGTAGCCCTACACCCGCGCGCGGGGTGTCACTCGGGGCTCTTCGATTCCACAGCTGCTGACTGCGAGGCCGCCACGGCCCCGAGGACTCCGTTGACGAACGCCGGGGATTCGTCGGTCGACAAGGATCGGGCTAACTCAACGGCCTCGGAGATCGCCACTGCATCGGGGACATCGCCACGAAAGAGCAGTTCGTAGGCCCCGAGGCGCAGAACTTCCCGATCGACGGCCGGTAGCCGCTCCAGCGTCCAGTCCTCCAACGAAGCGGACAAGGCGGAGTCCACTCCTGCCCGATTCGCGATAACCCCCTCGACCAACTCGATCGTGTAAGGGTTCAGATCCGGATCCCCGTCGGCTGCTCGCCGACGAATTGTTTCGGCGAGTACAGATGCAGGCGGGACGTCCTTGGCATCGGCTTCGAATAGGACATCGAGAGCACGTTTACGGGCCTTGCTGCGGGCAGACATCCAGGTCTAGTCGTTCACGCGACCGAGGTAGGAGCCGTCCCGGGTGTCCACCTTGACCTTGGTGTCGGATTCGATGAACAACGGCACCTGGATCTCGGCCCCGGTCTCCAAGGTGGCCGGCTTGGTGCCACCGGTGGAACGGTCACCTTGCACACCCGGCTCGGTGTAGGTGATCAGCAGTTCCACGGACGCCGGGAGCTCCACGATGATCGGGTTGCCCTCATGCACGGAGACGTTGGCATTCTGGTTTTCCAGCAGGAACTTCTCTGCCTCCCCCACCACGGCACTGGGCACCGGCAACTGCTCGTAGGACGTTGTGTCCATGAACACGAAATCATCGCCGTCCCGATACAGGTACTGCATTTCACGACGATCAACCGTGGCCGTTTCCACCTTGACCCCGGCGTTGAAGGTCTTGTCGACCACCTTGCCCGAGAGGACGTTCTTGAGTTTGGTACGCACGAACGCGCCACCCTTGCCTGGCTTCACGTGCTGGAACTCCACCACCGACCACAACTGGCCATCAATGTTCAGTACCAGACCGTTCTTCAGATCGTTCGTCGTCGCCACGCCTTCTTCTCCACTCTCGCAATGCCGATGCGGCTAGCCGACTCTAGTCAGTGCCCGATCCATCGGCGTCAACACCTGCGACGGATCGGCGACGACGACGGTGTCCTCGATACGCACCCCACCGCGCCCGGGCAGGTACACGCCAGGTTCGACGGTTACTACGAACCGCTCCCCAAGACACTCATCAGTCGACGCCGAAAGCAACGGTGACTCATGAATCTGCAATCCCACACCGTGGCCGGTGCCATGCGTGAAATTCGCTGCATAGCCGCGCTGCTCGATGAAGGAGCGAGCGGCGAGGTCGACTTCACGGGCACGTATGCCAGGCGTGACCACGTTTCGGGCCCGCTCCTGCGCGCCGAGCACGATCTCGTGTACTTCACGCTGCCAATCGGCCGGCTCGGCTCCCACGACGAACGTGCGGGTCATATCGGCGTGATAGCCACCGACCATCGCCCCACAGTCGATCACCAACAGGTCACCGGGCTGTAGCGGCCTGCTGGAAGCGCGGTGGTGCGGCACGGCTGAATTCGGTCCGCCGGCCACGATGGTGGGAAAAGCTCGATCCTCGGCCCCGAGCTCACCAAAGCGCGCCTCGAGGCTCCGGGCGATATCCACCTCCCTGTCCCCCACCCGCACACCGGCGATCTCCTGGGCCAATGCAGTTGCGGTGATGGAACAAGCCGCTTGCAGGTGCTGCAGTTCGCCATCGTCCTTGATTTCCCGCAATGCCATGACCGGATCACGCATCGGATGGACGGTGAAGCCCGCCGCCTGGAGGCCAGCCAGAAGCCCAAGATGCGCCCGATCGTCTAGATGCAGGCTTCGTTCAGCCAGAACTTCTTCGAGGGCTACGACGACGTCCCGTTGGATGACGACCTCGATGCCGGCGCACTCCGCAGCTGCCTGGTCGCGGTATCGACCGTCAGTGATGAGAACGACCCGCGGACCTTCGACAACCACCGTGGCGCTGCTCCCACTGAAGCCGGTCAGGTATCGAACGGTGGGCAGATCAGCGCTTACGTACGCGCCATCGGAAGGCAGCGACCGGCTTGCTACGAGCCGTTGCCGGTGCTCGGCTGTCACGGCTAGCGAAGCAGCCCGACGAGTGCACGCAAGGCGAGGCGGTAGGAATCGACACCGAATCCGGCGATCGACCCATTCGCTACACCGGCCACAACCGAGGTGTGCCGAAATTCCTCACGGGACATCGGGTTGGTGAGATGCACCTCGATCAGCGGTGCGGTAAGCATGGCGCAGGCGTCACGCACGGCGTAGGAGTAGTGGGTGAAGGCAGCAGGGTTCAAGACAACCGGAACGCTGCGGTCGGCCGCTTCGTGCAGCCAGGCGATCAACTCGGCTTCGTCGTTGGTCTGGCGCACCTCGACCTGCAATCCGAGCGCGGCCGCGTCGGCGGACACCTGCTCGACTAAGCCGGAATAGTCAGTGCGCCCGTACACGTCCGGTTCGCGGGTGCCGAGCCGGTCCAGGTTGGGGCCGTTGAGCACCCACACAAGCGTTCCGGAATCGGCCATGTCGATGAGCGTACGCGCTCAGCCGCTCACTGCCTCATAGGCGGCTACCAGCAGTCCGGGGTCCGGGCCCTCCCAGATGGTCGGATGCTGCATGCCGGACAGCACCACGAAGCGCAACGTGGCTCCTCGGGTCTTCTTATCCAATTGCAGGGCTGGAAGCAGCCGATCCCAACGCCCCGATGCGTAGGTGGTCGGCAGTCCGAGGCTGGACAAGACATCGCGGTGCAGTTCGACGTCGTCGTCGTTCAACCGGCCCCCGAGGCGGGCAAGTTCAGCGACGTAGACCATGCCGATGCTGATGGCGGCACCGTGACGCCACTGGTAGTTCTCGACGCGCTCGATCGCATGACCCAGAGTGTGTCCATAGTTCAGCGCCTCGCGACCAATGACGCCCGTAGCCCCCGTCGCGCTGGTCTCCTTGAAGTCCTTGCTCACGACATCGGCTTTCACTTGGACCGCACGCCGAACCAGATCCTCGAGCAGCCCACCCCCGGGGTCGACAGCATGCTCGGGATCAGTGGAGATGTCACTGAGAATGCTGGCATCGCTGGTGAAGCCCACCTTCACCACCTCGGCCATACCCGCCACCAGATCGTTGCGCGGCAACGAATCCAATGCATTGATGTCGCACAGCACTCCCCGCGGGCTATGGAAGGAGCCCACAAGGTTCTTGCCGGCCTGCGTGTTGATGCCGGTTTTGCCACCCACGGCTGCATCGACCATCGCCAACAAAGTGGTCGGTATCTGCACCACACGGATGCCACGTAGCCAGGTGGCTGCTACGAATCCGGCCAGATCGGTCGAGGCGCCTCCGCCAAGTCCGACGATGGCATCGGATCGCGTGAATCCGCTGCTCCCGAGTGCCTCCCACGCAAACGAAGCCACCTCCACCGTCTTGGCATCTTCGCCGTTAGGAATCTCGATCAGCACTGCGGTGAACCCAAGGTCCTGTAAGTCGTCGCGGATGGCTTCGGCTGACGCAGCGAGCGTGGCACTGTGCACGATGGCCACCTTGCTTGCACCCTCGACGAACTTGGGCAACTCACCGAGCAGGCCACGACCTATGACCACCTGGTACTCATGTTCGGCTCGGACGTCGATCACCGTGGGATCAGCGTTCATCGGCTTCCTCAACGACGGCCACCGCTTCGGCCACGACTTCCTTGATGGAACGACCGCTGGTGTCGATTCGATGATCCGCGACTTCCTCGTACAACGGCGTACGCGCATCGAGCATCGCGAGCATCGTGCCGCGGACATTGCCCAGCAGCAGTGGTCGCGCAGAGTTCATCCCCACTCGCTGAGTTGCATTCGTCAGATCGACCTGTAGCCAGATGACTCGCTGGTCTAGCAGCGCCGCGCGTATGGAATCGTCGAGGACGGCACCACCGCCCAGGGACAGCACACCGTCGAAGTTCACCAGGGCCTCGGCGATCTCAGTGCGCTCCAGATCTCGGAACGCGACCTCCCCGTCAGAGACGAAGATGTCCGCAACCGGCTTGCCGGCCCGCACCTCGACGAGAGCGTCGGAATCGGCGAAGTCCACGCCCAGTTTCCCGGCGATGCGCCTGCCCACGGTGGACTTGCCCGCGCCGGGAGCCCCGACGAGAACGGCAATCGGAGACATCAGCCGAACGCCAAGGTGTCGAGGTAACCCGCGATGTTGCGCCGGATCTCCGACAGACTGTCCGATCCGAACTTCTCGGTGAGCGCGTCGGCGAGGGTCAGAGCCACCATCGCCTCAGCAACCACCCCTGCTGCCGGAACCGCGCACACATCCGATCTCTGGTTGATCGCCTGGGCTGCCTCACCGGTGGCCACATCCACAGTGGCCAGCGCCCGTGGAATCGTCGAGATCGGTTTCATCGCGGCTCGCACGCGCAGGGCCTCCCCGGTGGTCATACCGCCTTCGGTGCCACCAGAACGGCCTGATGTGCGAGTCAAAGTGCCATCGTCGTTGACGATCTCGTCCTGCGCTTTCGAGCCGCGCACCTGCGCGAGGGTGAAGCCGTCCCCTACTTCTACGCCCTTGATCGCCTGGATGCCCATGAGGGCTGCCGCCAAGCGCGCATCTATGCGCCGGTCCCAGTGCACGTGCGATCCCAAGCCAGGAGGAAGGCCGTGCACGACGACCTCGACCACCCCGCCGAGGGTGTCGCCATCCTTGTGCGCTTCGGTGATCTCGGCTTCCATGGCCTCGGATGCCTGTGGATCCAAGCAGCGAACTGCCGAGGCATCGACGTCCGGGCCTTGGCCGCGAACGGGAACAACTCCGTAGGGGCTTTCCACCGAGCCAATGCGAACCACGTGGGAGATGACCTCGGCATCACAGGCTTGCCGCAAGAAAGCCCGCGCAACCGCTCCGAGCGCCACCCGAGCAGCCGTCTCCCGAGCACTTGCGCGCTCGAGGATGGGGCGGGCGTCGTCGAATCCGTACTTCTGCATGCCCACGAGATCGGCGTGGCCTGGCCGCGGCCGAGTCAGCGGCGCGTTGCGTGCGAGGTTCTCGATTTCCTCGGCCGACACCGGATCGGCGGCCATCACCTTCTCCCACTTAGGCCACTCGGAGTTCGCGACTTCGATTGCTATCGGGCCGCCGAGAGTCTTACCGTGGCGCACACCGCCGAGGACGCGAATGGCGTCCGCCTCGAATTTCATTCGCGCGCCACGGCCTACGCCGAGTCGCCGACGAGCGAGATCAGCGCTGATGTCCTGACTGGTCACCTCCACATGCGCGGGGATCCCTTCGATGATCGCCGTGAGCGCTTCACCGTGGGATTCACCAGCCGTTAGCCATCGCACCATGGTGACGATCATCCCAGTGCACGCTTCCACCCGGGCCAGCAGGCTGCCGGTAGTAGTTCACTGGCCCGTGACTACCCCGCGGCGGTCCGTGGTCTAACCCGCGAGCACTGGCCTAGCACCAACGGTGATCACCTCGACGAGTCCGGCGAGCCCGAGCACGGTCGCTCCCAGTGCCATGAACGGGCCGAAAGGAATCGCGCTGCGCCTGTGCAGCTTCCCGCTGAGCATTCCGATGACGACGACGCCACCGGCCAACACGAATCCGAGCAAGTGGCCCCACCACACAGCTGCCCACCCGAGGCTGCCGAGGGTTGCCCCGGTGACCGCGGCGTACTTGACGTCGCCCATGCCCATGCCACCGATGAGGTAACCAACGGCGAAGACCCCGACGCAGACGACGGCAGCCAACGTCGCCCGCAGCGCTACACCGACATCGTCCGCAGCCCAGGCAAGGGCACCGACCCACACCACGGTGCCGGCCAGGCACACCCCCACCATGGCGTTCGGTAACCGGTGTTCGCGGATATCGATAACGGCAAGTGCGATCGCCCACCCGATGAACCACATCCACAATCCGGCAAGCACCACGGCCGCGAGTGATACCTCGATCCCCACGGGCCGAGGCTAGGAAGCGGTCTGGAACGTTCGCCAGCCCCGATTTATGAACTGTGGATAACAGTCCCCATGGCTTTCGCGACCTCCTGGGCCGCAGGATTGTCCTGGTCATCGCTGGGGTAGGCCCCGGCCATCAAGCCCACCTGGGCGACCGCCTGCCACAACAGCATGTCCCGGCCACTGGCCACCGGAGCGTGGGGGCGGCGCTGCGCCCACGCCCTAGCCAACGCCGATGGCCACGGGTGATAGCTCGTATCCAGGAGCGCGGTGTCGGGCCGAGCACCCATGTCCGCCCATGCGCCCGCAGCATCTGCCGGAAGCGTGCTGATCACGATGTCCGCATCGGTGGTTGGAGTCGAAGTCGAGACGGATAAATCAGCGGCACTGGCCTGCATTCCGAGTCCTTCAGCGAACGCGGCGACCTGATCGGCTGGTGCGGCTCGGCGAGCACTGACGCGCACGCGCGTGACTCCGAGCCGCGCTAACGCCGCCACGGCGCTGCGAGCAGTTGCACCCGCGCCCAGCAATTCGGCCGATTCGAGTGACCGGGCGCCCGCCGACCGCACAGCACGCACGATGCCGACGATGTCGGTGTTGGTTGCCGTCCAATCGCCTCCCGGCTGTGCACCTGCGCGGTAGACGGTGTTCGCGGCACCTACTTCGAGTGCCACTGGATCGACCTCTTCGACATGCTCGAGTACTACTTCCTTGAGTGGCATTGTCAGGCTCAGACCCATCCACTCCGGGCCGAGATCGCCAAAGAACGAAGGAAACGAATCGACGTCGCACTCCACTGCGCTGTAATCCCAGTCGATGCCAAGCACTCGGTAGGCCGCACCATGCAGGGCGGGCGAGAGACTGTGGGCAATTGGCGAACCGAGTACCGCCGCGCGCTGCCTCACCCGTTCTCCGCGAGCCACTCCCGCAGTTGATCCTTCAAGCGCAGGAAGCGGTCGTAGTCCTTGGCGAACTTGGTCTCCCGGGTATCGGGGTTGATGGTCACGAAGTACAACCAATTCGCCTTAGCGGGGTTCAGCGCGGCCTCGATCGCCGCCTCGCCGGGGGAATTGATCGGCGTGGGTGGCAGGCCCTCATTGGCATACGTGTTGTAGGGCGATTCGGTTTCGAGCTGCTCGGCCGATAGTTGTAGTTCGGTAATGCCCAGGGCGTAACTGACCGTTGAGTCGAACTGCAAAGGCATGCCTTCATCGAGCCGGTTGTAAATCACCGCCGCCGCCTTACGCATGTCCTCCGGCAGCACCTCGGCCTGCACCAGCGATGCGACGATCATCACCTCATAGGGGGTGCGATCGATGGCCTCGGCGCGCGCCACCAAGTCCAACTCCAGCGCTGATTGGTCGAAGCGGGTGACAAGGGTGGCAAGGATCTCTTCAGCCGTTTCGTCACCGGCCAAATCGTAGGTAGCCGGGAACATGAAGCCTTCCGGGCGCTGCTCGGCCCAAGGTGGCAGCGGCAGCACTCCGGGATTGTCGATCACCTGCTCGAATTCGCTCAACGGCAGACCGGATGTCTGCGCGGCTGCCTCGATGGTCTGGGGTAAACGCAACCCCTCCGGCAGCACCAAGCGGCTATCAGCCCGCGAGATCGGATCCAGCATCAGGTCAATGGCGCTCGCCCCGCTCATCTGCAAGCGCAGGGTGTAGGTGCCCGGTCCGATGCTGGCGGCCGCTTCGTTAGCTTCCGCTGCATCGATGAATGCATCCACGCTGCGAACGACGCCTGCATCGGTCAACGTCTGCCCGATGGCGGTGAGAGTGTCACCCCGCGCGACGATGATGTCGACCTCTCCCACACCTTCGCCCGCGTAATCGGTTTCGGCGACGGCACCCCCGCCCCCTGTCAGGAAGGACCAGGTTCCCCACGCGAGGGCCAGGATCGCGAGGAGCACCGCGATGCCCGTGATGCGACGCGCCCAACTCGACGCATTGCGCGACGGCGGCAGGGTGTCTTCGTCGTCGAAGAATTCGTCCATGTGGGCCATGACTACAGGTGCACCTCACCGGGAGGTTGTCCGGTTGCGCGTTCGGTATCGACCGCGTGCTGCAGCACGATTTCCGCGGCGGCGCTGTCGATCATGGTACGACTCTTACGCACCGAACGGCCTTGATCGTGGAAGCCACGCTGAGCTTGGACTGTTGACAGCCGTTCATCGACCAGTCGGACCGGTATCGAGAGGTGATCGCGCACCCTGGCTGCGAACACTCGGGCGCGCTCCGCCGCCGCTCCGCTGCGCCCATCCATGCCCACGGGCAAGCCCACCACGACCTCGATCGGCTCGATCTCGTCGGCTAGTTCTCGCAGCGCCGCGAGCCAGACTTCGTCCTCGCCGGCAGGGATAGGTTCGCGCCGGCTGGCGACGAGTCCCTCGCGGTCTGTGACAGCGATCCCGATCCGCACCGAACCGGGATCCAAGCCAAGCCTGCGACCAATGCGCACCGACGTGGGCCTACCGTCGATCCCGTAGATGCGCGTAGACGTCCTCGAAAGCAGCCTCGAGTTGCGTCGGATCAGCGCCCCCGCCCTGGGCCATGTCCTCTTTGCCACCCCCGCGCCCACCGAGGCGCTCATTGGCCACAGCCATGACGTCCTTCGCGGTGACGCCGCTCGCGATGGCAGCCGGGGTGCAGGCCACTACCAAGGCCGCGGCACCATCCGCGATCGCTGCGCCGACATAGACGGCTGCGAGGTCCTTGGCTGCCCGCCCCTTGGCATGCACGGCGATATCTCGAAGTTCCTTGCCACCCACGCCCTCCGGAGCTTGGAAGGTCCACAGGTGGAGTCCGTTCACGTCCCGACCTTCGCCGAGCATCTGTTCGATCCCGGAAAGCAGATCGGCTGTCTTGAATCGCGCCAGTTCACGATCGGCATCCTTAAGCGATGCGATTGTGCGCTCCATGCGGTCGATGAGTTCATCGGCGGGCGCCTTGACCATCTCCGATAGACGCTGCACGAGCACGTGCTCGGCTGCGAGGTGCCGGTAGGCGTCGATCCCGACCAGCGCCTCCACGCGCCGAATGCCAGCACCGATCGAACCTTCGGACAGGAACGAGACGACACCGAGTTGCCCTGAGCGCTGGGCGTGCGTGCCGCCGCATAGTTCATGCGCCCACTCCCCGACCGAGACGACACGGACCTCATTGCCGTATTTCTCACCGAACAGGGCCATCGCGCCCATCGCCCGAGCTTCCTCTTGGGTCATGACCTGTGCGTGGACGTCGAGATCCTCGATCAAGATCTCATTCACCCGCTCCTCGACATCACGAAGTACCGATCCGGACACCGGTTCCGGGCTCGGGAAGTCGAAGCGCAAGCGGCCGGGGGCATTCTCCGAGCCCATCTGAGTGGCCGTCTCCCCCAGTTGCTCGCGGAATGCTCGGTGGATCATGTGCGTGGCGGTGTGCGCGCGAGAGATCGCCTTACGCCGATTCACGTCAACGCGGGCGATTGCCGAGGCGCCTTGGACGATCTCGCCATCGCTCACCCGACCACGGTGCACGAATAGACCAGGGACCGGCGATTGGACGTCGTACACCTCGAACGTTGCTCCGTCGTGCGTGGTGATGATGCCGTGATCACCGAGTTGCCCACCGGCCTCGGCGTAGAAGGGCGTGCGATCCAAGATGACCTCGGCATGCTGATCGACGCTGGCGACCGGACCGGCTTGGCCATCGACGACGATCCCGATGACGGTCGCCTC
>Ga0180432_10007832_pt1 | contig 13479 bp, 8 predicted proteins | sample SS_ome_10_FD_132414 | JGI IMG/M metagenome (GOLD analysis project Ga0180432, IMG submission 132414) | Hypersaline lake sediment archaeal communities from the Salton Sea, California, USA - SS_1_MS_2 metaG | ecosystem: Environmental > Aquatic > Non-marine Saline and Alkaline > Hypersaline >...
CCGTCTCGAGGCTCCAACGGAACTCAAACGATGTCCAACGGCATGCCAAACGCTTGGGGACCCAAGACGCCGGCTTCAGATGGTATACTGGAGGTCGGTGATCGATAGCGAGCTTTCCTCGAAGGAGACGCTCTGTGTCTGCCGGACTCCGGCAGGTGTCTAGCGGGTGGGAAACAGGATTCGTTCAAAGCCGACGAAGACGTGTTCTAACGGCTGACGGGTGGCTTACGCATCAAGCTATCTCGCCGTTTTTGCTATTCTCGTAGTCACACATTGAGACGTGAGGAGAGGAGGGAGCATCACGATGAATCTGAATGGACGCGGACGCATGGTGTTGGTAGTTGTGGGTCTCTTGCTAGTCGGGACCCTGGTCGCCGTGCCTGGCGCCCAGGCTTTCGAGGGGCGCGGCGGTGACGTCGTCACCATCGGGCCCGACGAGGTCATTGAGGATGACCTCTATGTGGGAGCTGGCACATTCACCCTTGAGGGCACCGTCCAGGGCGACCTTGTTGTCTTCGGCGGCACACTGACGATCAACGGGACGGTCGAGGGCGACCTCATCGCCGCCGGGCAGACCGTGGTCGTCAACGGCACCGTCGAGGATGATGCTCGCATCGCTGGCTATGCCCTCACCCTGCCGGGGACCATCGCGGACGACGTCATCGCCGCCGGGTTCAGCCTGGAGAGCGAGGAAGGGGCGTCGATTGGCGGCGACGTGGTCTATGCCGGCTACCAGGCTCTGCTCAACGGGGACGTGGGCGGCAATCTGAGAGCATCGAGCGGGGCTGTCAGGATCGTGGGTGCGATCGAAGGAGACGCTCGCGTCGATGTGGGTGGGACCGAAGAGGGGGAGACGATTCCCTCGTTCTACAACTTCATGCCGAACGTGCCGACGGTGCCGTCTGTGCCGCCTGGCTTGACTGTGGCTGAAGGGGCGGTAATCGGCGGTGACTTGGCGTACACAGCCAACTTCCGCGCCGACGTGCCCGCCGGCGCGGTTGCCGGCGACACCGACTTCAGCGAGTACGTGCCTGACGTGCCGGAGAGCAAAGAGCGGCGGCCCCCCTCTGCGGCGGCCTTGGCGGCCCGCTGGATGTTCCGGCAAATCCGCCGGTTGGTCACGTTCCTCCTGGTCGGAGTCTTGACCATGTGGCTGGTCCCTGGCTGGATCCGTAACTTGGCCAGGAATGTGGAGGCGAAGCCGCTCCCGAGTCTGGGGTGGGGCGTGGTGACCATCGGAGTATTCACCGCGGCAATGGCGCTCCTGGTGGTTGTGAGTGTGCTATTGACGGTCGTCTTCGGTGCGATCACCCTCGGCGGGCTGGCCGGTCGGTTGGCTGTCCTGGGTGGAATCGTCACTACCACGGCTGGATTCAGTTTCAGCATCATCTGGAGGTACATCACCACCATCGTCGTGGGCCTCTTGCTGGGGCAGTTGATCTTCCGCGCCCTCAACTCGCCGGCGGAGGAGAACCGCTGGCTGCCTATGCTCCTCGGCGTGGCAATACTCATCCTGGTCACCGCTGTGCCGATCCTCGGCTGGCTTGTCAAGCTGGCCATCGTCTTGCTCGGCCTGGGGGCCCTCTGGATCTGGGGGCTTAAGGCGCTCGGAGGTTCCAAGGCCGCCGAGTCCCCGGTCGAGGTCTAGGCGAGGCGTCGCAGTGAGGTAGCTAGTACTCTTCGGCGGAAACCCTCCGCCGGTTGCGGAATGAGCGCCGGTTGAGTAGCTTTGTAGCGCCAACGGAAAAGTGTATCGAAACCAAGCGGCTTTTGCACAGAAAGACAGTACTTCCGCAAGCCGCTTGGCTTCGACGCCGTACTGAGCTTGTCGAAGTATACGTCGCTTCGCTCCTACTCAGCCGGCGCTCTCCACCAACCCTTAGCTGGGGAGGAATCTACGCCTACGTGTACAAGTCGGTGTGGGAGGGGAGCGTGGGTCAGCTCCCCTCCTTGCCGTCAAGATGCTCTCGCCCCCGGGCGAGGAATCGCTCCTCGATGAAGGTGGCCAGCGAATCGGGCTCGTCGAGGGCGAACTGACGCCTGTCGATGTTCCACCTACGGTCCGAGGCGATGGCGACGACTTGATCGGGATCGGAGACGAGGATGGGCTCCTCGTGACCACGGATAACCTCGATCTTGGGGGTGTCTCCGCCCTTGTACCCCTCGGTCAGGATCAAGTCGACATCGTCGATACACGACACGAGTTCCTCCAGGAGGGGCTCCTCCTGGTAGCTGCGCACGTGGTACGACCTATCGGGTCCTGCCAGCATGGCGTGATCGGCCCCGGCCTGGGCAAAACGCCATGTATCCTTGCCCGGCGTGTCGATGCGTATACCGGCGTGACGGTGGTGCTTGACGACGGCAAGCCGGTAGCCTCGACGTTTGAGCTCACGCACCAGCTTCTCCAACAGCGTTGTCTTCCCACTGCCGGATCGTCCCACGATGGAGAGGATAGGCACCGTCTGCGGCCCGATGTCCCCCCGCTCTTCCTTCCCCGCCCCCTTCTTGGGGTATTGGTTAGATGACATCGTCAAGGGTGTAGCCGCCAGGTTCCTTGCCACTCACAAAGACCACAGCCTGGATGAGTCCGTCGGCAAAGGCCATGGGGTTCTGTACCCGATGAGTCAACTCCAGCCTCTCGTGCGGGAATCCAAACATGACCTGGTGCGTGGAGGGCGTTCCGCCGGATCTGATGGAGCTAAACTGGATGGAATCGGACGCCCTCGTTCCCATCCCCTTCCGACCGTACGCCGCGGTGGTGCGCAGATCTTGCCCCAGCGCCTCGGCGATGACGCCGGCGATTTCCTGTGCTGTTCCGCTCGGCGCATCAGGCTTCTTCCGATTGTGGATCTCAACGATGTCGATGTCCGCCTCGCTGCCGAATCGTTCAGCCACGGTACGGACCAGCTCGTAGAGCAGGTGAACGATGCGCGAGCCGTTCGCCGCGTGCACGATCGGGATGATGCGGGAAGCGCGTTTCATAGTCTGTAGCTGTTCATCCGAGAAGCCCGTCGTGCCCGTCACAAACGCCTTGCCGTGCTCCACACAGGCCGCCAGAACCTCCATCGACACGTCCGGCCTGGTACCATCGATGACCACGTCACATTCACCAATCACATCGTCCATGCTTTCCAGGACCCGGGCCCCAATACGGTGTCCCAAACCCACCAGGAGGCCCAGGTCGGCTCCAATGTAGTCACGCCCCTCCGGACCCACGCCTGCGACGAGATCGATCTCCGGGCTTGCAGCGGCTTGCTTGACCAAAGCGCGCCCGAGCGACCCGTTGGGACCGACGACCAGTAGTCTGACCACGTCTGCAACTCCCTTTCTCAGGCTCCTATCTAACCGGAACTCAGTCTCAGTATAGTCAATTCCTCCCTTAGGTCAAAGCGAGACGGAGAATTGACGTCAGGGGCCCCCGACCGCGGCACAGGCAGGTAGGTTTGGCCCCGCCGAGCGTTGTGGTATACTGGCAGAAACTAACCAAGGAGGTCCTCACGTGTCATCGAAACTTCGAAGCAGCTACAAGAGAGCTATCAATGCCTGGTGCATGTACGACTGGGCCAACAGTGGATTTGCCACGACGATCATGGCCGCCGTACTCCCCACGTTCTACAGCGAGGTCGCCGGGGCGACGCTGACGCCGGTGCAGGCGAGCAGCTACTGGGGGTACACCAACACGGTCGCCATGCTGCTCGTCGCCTTCGCCGCTCCCATCCTCGGCGCCATCGCGGACCACAGCGGGGCCAAGAGACGATTCCTCGCCGGCTTCGCAGGCCTGGGGATCCTCTTCACGGCCATGCTTGTCTTCGTAAGCACCGGCGACTGGCTCCTGGCGTCAGGATTCTACATCCTTGGAAGGATCGGCTTCTCGGGATCGATCATCTTCTACGATTCCTTGCTGCCTCATGTGGCGCGCTCCGACGATATCGACCAAGTCTCGACGAAAGGGTATGCCCTGGGGTACCTCGGCGGGGGGCTGTTGCTGGTACTGAATCTGGCGTGGATCCTTCAGCCCGGCTGGTTCGGCCTGCCGAATGCGGAAATCGCATCTCGACTCTCGTTCCTCAGCGTGGCTGTCTGGTGGGCCGTCTTCTCCATCCCGCTCTTCCGAAGGGTGGACGAGCCGCCCGTTGTCCGTCGGGACGGCGAGAGTCGGAATCCGGTGAGGGCCGGCTTTCAGCGCCTCGCCCGCACCTTCAGCGAGATAAGGCACTACAGGGAGCTCTTCAAGTTCTTGATCGCCTTCTGGTTCTACAACGATGGCATCGGCACGATTATCACCATGGCTGTGATCTTCGGCAAGGAGATTGGACTCGAGAGCACGGACCTGATCGGTGCCATTCTGGCGGTCCAGTTTGTGGGCATTCCTTTCTCGTTCGGGTTCGGCTGGCTGGCTCGACGGCTTGGAGCCAAGCGGTCGATTCTGCTGGCCCTCGCTGTCTACGCGCTGATCGCCATCGGCGGCTACTTCATCCAGACCAGCCTCCATTTCTGGATCCTGGCCTTCATGGTCGCCACCGTGCAGGGCGGCGCACAGGCCCTCAGCCGCTCCCTCTACGGTCGGCTGGCGCCCAAGGCGAAGACGGCAGAGCTCTTTGGCTTCTACGACGTGAGCTCCAAGTTCTCCGGCATCCTCGGTCCTGCTATCTTCGGGATCGTCGGCCAGTTGACCGGCTCGAGCCGTCTGAGCATCGTCTCGCTCGTTATCTTCTTCGTGATCGGTGGCGTGCTGCTCCTCTTCGTCGACGAGGAGCAGGGCATTCGTCTGGCAGAGGACGAGAACCAGATCGCGGGCCTGGCATAGCGCTTCCCAGGGACACCCCTCTGTCTGCTCCAATCGAAATCCGACGTGTCCCCTGGGCCCGGTCCTGTCCCGGCGTCAGGTCGTGCACGTCTTGTCTATTCCCCTTAACCTTGTTATCATTCCACCGTGTCAGAACACAGTCCGACGCAACCTCTGATTCTCATCACCAACGATGACGGCATCCAGTCGCCGGCACTGCACGCTGCTTGTCGTGCAGCCCAGGGTCTCGGGGACGTACTCGTCGTGGCACCGGACAGCCAGTGGTCCGGGGCAGGCAGGAGTCTGCCTCATCATCTCAACGGCGGCGTCTCACCGTACCCCCTGGAGGTCGAGGGTCGAGAGGTGACGGCGTATCAGGTGGATGGATCACCGGCGGCGGGGGTCCTGTACGCATTGCTCCAGTTGACGCCCAGAACGCCGGACCTCTTGGTCTCGGGCATCAACTACGGGGAGAACCTGGGCGCGGATGTTACCGTCTCGGGCACGGTGGGCGCCGCCCTGGAGGGAGCTGCCCGCGGCATTCCCGCGCTGGCCGTGTCGCTCCAGACGCCGAAGAGCATGCACCTCCATCCGTCGGGCGATGTGGACCTGCTTGCTGCGGTCCATTTCACGCGTCTCTTCGCCCGCTATCTACTCGACAGTTCACTGCCCTACGATGCCGACGTGCTCAAGGTGGACATACCCGCTGACGCGACCCCGGAGACCCCCTGGCGCTTGACGCGCGTATCGAGGCACGCCTACTACACGGCTGTTTCCCCTGCGCGAGCTGACCTGGGCGAGCCCGCGCCCATCGACTACGAGCCGCTCCGGCATCCAGAGCGGACCGAGCTGGATTCCGATGTCTACGCTCTGGCGGTCGATCGCGTTGTCTCTGTTGCACCTTTGAGCTATGACCTCACCGCGCGCGTGGACCGTGGCCGGATGGAGGAGCTGTTTAGAGGTGGACGGCACGCCGATCGGGCCTTGGACTCGTTGCCCCGGGAATCCGGTGTGCTATAATGGGCTGTTGCAGCGGCGTCGCTGGTGTCAACCCATTCAACCTCCCTCATCGACTGCTTCGATCTCCCCGATTCCGAACGAGCGCCGTCAGGAGCCAACGATCAGTATGGATTCATTAACGCCTGGTGTCGATATCTCAGTGGTTCTCCCCGTCTACAATGAGGCCGGCTCGCTCCCAGATCTCATTCCAGAGATCAGTCAGGTGCTGGACGGGCTGGGGCGGCCGTACGAGATTGTGGCTGTCGACGACGGAAGTCGGGACAACAGTGTGGCGGTCCTCTGTCAGCTTCAAGAGGACGAGCCCAACCTCCGGATCGTTGAGTTCCGGCGCAACTTTGGACAGACCGCAGCGTTCGACGCCGGGTTCGATTACGCTGAGGGTGACGTGATCGTGACCATGGATGCCGATGGGCAGAACGATCCGGCCGACATCCCTCGGCTGCTTGAGGCCATGGACGGCGGGCAATATGATCTCGTCAGCGGCTGGAGAAAAAACCGAAAAGAACCGTTCTTCACGCGTCGCCTGCCCTCGATGGTGGCCAATCGGCTCATCGCCAATGCCACTGACATCCATCTCCACGACCGCGGCTGCTCTTTGAAGGCGATGCGGCGGGATCTCGTCAAGCAGATGAATCTCTACGGCGAGCTTCATCGCTTCATTCCTGAGATTGCGAGTCTCATCGGCGTCCGCGTGACGGAGGTGCCGGTCAATGACCGTCCACGTAGGGTAGGGGTGTCCAAGTACGGTGCTTTGGCCCGTACACCCCGAGTGCTCCTTGATCTCTTGACTGTCTCCTTCCTCCTTAGCTATTCGAAGCGGCCCATGCAGCTCTTTGGCCTCTTCGGCCTCCTGAGTGGGGGCGTTGGAGGGTTGATCGGCGTCTATCTCGTGGGCGCCAAGATGCTCCGGGGTATCCTCTACGGCAGGGAGGCTTTCAGGAGCTTCCAGATTGGAACCAGCCCGTGGACGATGCTCGCGGTGCTCCTGATCGTGTTGGGTGTCCAGTTCTTGATGATGGGACTGCTGGGCGAGATCATGACGCGGACGTACCACGAGGCACAGGACAAGCCGATCTATGTGGTGCGCCGGGTGCTGGAGGCCGAACCCCCCGGGACGCCCAGGCCCAACGGTGACGGCGAATGAGCCGAGTCCTGGCAATCGGCATCGACGGCGCTACCTTTGACCTGATCTGGCCGTGGGCCGAGGATGGGGAGTTGCCCAACCTCGACAAGTTGATGACCGAGGGGGTTCACGGGCCTCTCGAGTCAACCCTCCCTCCCGTCACGTCCCCGGCCTGGCCCACCTTCGCCACGGGCAAGAACCCGGGGAAGCACGGCGTGTTCGATTTCATCCGTCCCTTGGGAGGGCTATTCGAGCTCGTCAATGCCTCGTCGCTCCGTGCCAGGACGCTGTGGGACATCCTGTCTGAGGCTGGGCGCACCGTGGGGGTCATGAATGTCCCGGTCACGTATCCCCCGAAACCGGTGAGAGGGTTCGTCGTTGGCGGGATGCTCTCCCCGATGAGCGGTGCCTTCACGTACCCACCCGACCTTCTCGACCCGTACGCAGACGACCTCCCGCCCTATCGCATCGCCCCAGATGTCCAGTACAAGGAGGGGAATGAGGCGGCCTTCACCGCGGATCTGCTCGACCTGGTCCATCGCCGTGGTCAGTATGCGCTCCGCTTGATGGAGGACCACCCCCAGGACTTCTTGATGGTCCACTTCCAGGCCACCGACGTTCTCCAGCACGCCCTATGGAAGATCGTCGATCCATCCCATCCCCGCTACGATCCCGATGTTGCCGCATTGGCTCTCCCGGGCTTTCGTCGCGTCTATCAGGGCATCGACGATGCCATCGGGAAGATGTTGGAGCGGCTCGACGAGGACACGACCGTCGTCGTCATGTCCGACCACGGGTTCGGCCCCCTCCACCATACCGTGAACGTCAACCTTTTCCTCCTGGATCAGGGGTTGCTGAGATTGAAGAGGGGTGCCTGGAGCCGTCTCAAGACAGGGCTGTTCATGGCGGGGCTGACGCCTGCCTCCGTCTGGCACCTGATCGAAGGTGCAGGACTTCAGAACTATATCTGGCAGGTCTCGAAATCGACGCGCAACAAGGTTGTGAGCAAGTTTCTCTCTTTCGATGATGTGGACTGGTCGCGCACCGTTGCCTACGCCATCGGTCACGTGGGCCAGGTCTACGTCAACCTGAAGGGGCGCGAGCCGCAGGGCATCGTGGAGCCCGGCGCGGAGTATCGTGCAGTCCGGCGGCGCGTGACCGGAGCGCTCCGCCAGCTGCGTCATCCAAAGACTGGAGAGCCGATGGTGGACGAGGTGATTCCCGGCGACACCGTCGTCCACGGCCCCTATGCCTCCCGAAGTGCCGACCTCCACCTCGTCATGGATGGCTACCGGGCCATTGCCTTTCCGCTCTTTGCCGCGGACCGCCGCATCGTCACGCGCCAGATACGGGGTGACTCGGGCTGCCACCGGCGGCACGGTGTTCTCATAGCCTGGGGCCACGGCATCCGCCCCGGCAAGCCCCTGGAAGCTGCCCGCATCCACGACTTGGCTCCCACCATCCTCCATCTTCTGGGACTCCGCGTGCCGGATGACATGGATGGTCAGGTCCTGACAGAGGCTCTGAGCCTCGACCGGTCGGTCGAGTACGAACACGTTGGTGCGGCGGAAGCCGGCGCGCGCGAGGATCTCTCTGCGGAGGAGACCGCCGAAGTGGAGGACCGTCTTCGCTCGCTCGGCTACCTGGGTTAGCGCAGATCCGGGAGCCCGCGAGCCTGTGGCCGGGTCAGGGAATATGTGCGCTGCGGAGCACTCAGGAGGTCGCGCGGAGGCCCTTATGTCTGGCGCGGCAAAGGATTGCCTCTGGCCCGCGCTGGCGGGTCTGTTGGCCTTAGGCCTATTCCTGTCCACGTTCCAGGTGACCATCAACGGCAGCCAGCACCCCTACGCCACCGATGTGGGCGAGATTCAGAACGCCCTACCGCGCTGGGGCCTGATTCACCGAAGCGGCTATCCCCTTTACGCGGCCACTGGCTCCCTCTTTGTCACTTGGCTGAGGCTCCTCGGCATCGAGCCGGCGGCGGGAGCGTCCCTGGTGTCTGTAGTCTGGGGCGTGCTTGCCGTAGCCTTCCTCACGCGACTGGCTGAGGAGCTAGGGGCTTCTGGACCAACCGCCGCCCTGGGCGGTCTGGTCTTTGCGGCGTCCACCTCTGTGTGGGCGTACGCGTCCCTGGCCGAAGTGCACACGATGACTTTGGCCCTTACCGTAGCCACGTTCCTCATGGCTATCAGGTTTGGCCGGACCGGAAACACTGGCGATCTTCTCCTTCTCACCCTGGCCTTCAGTCAAGGCGTGATGCACCAGCGGAGCGTCCTCTTGCTGGCGCCGGCAGTCCTCGTTCTGGTCTGGCCCCACCTCCGCAGTCTCTGGCGGGCCATCGTCCCGACCATTGGGGTCGCTGCCATGGCGCCTCTGACATATCTCTATATGCCCCTCCGAGTCTGGACCGGTGCGACTTGGGTGTTTGGATCGCCCGGAACGTGGCAAGGCTTCTGGGAGATGGTGCTAGACAATCGAGTCGACCGCGTCGTCCGCTGGGCTGTCCGCGGCGACGTGTGGCGGCTGAGACTCGCCACCACGTTGCGGCTCCTCGGAGATGACCTGATGGCGCCCTTCTGGATCCTGGGGATAACCGGGCTGGTCGCTTGGACCGTCACTAGTCGCTGTTGGCGCGAGGGGATGGGCCTGGCGGCCGCGTGGGTGCTCAATCTCCTCCTGACGATAGTCATCTGGAAGAACCGGGTCGGGGATGCGCAATTGGCGGCGAAGCTCCCCGTAGTCGCCCTGGCCGGCCCGGGGGTGGCTCTGGCCTTGACCTTAGCCTCCAGGCGGCGGGCGGCGGTGGGCACCGTGGCGGGGGCAGCCGTGGCCCTGATGCTGGTCGGCTGGGGATGGAGACAGCGTCCCTTCATCCTGTCGATCACCCGGGACGATTGGGCCGAGGGCGTGATCGCCAAGGCGGCCCAGGTGGCCCCTCCACCGGAGCCGTCAGACGATCGCCAGGCTACTCTGATGGTGCCCTGGGGACACACGTACTGGGCCCTGGCCTACGCCAAGACCTTCCGCCGCGATCTGCCGGGCTTGAACGTCGTCGACCACAACGCTGGGGCTCGCATCGTCTTGGACCGAGGCGATCGCCTCCTTTTCCTGGATGAGACACTGTGTGTGTTCCCGGTCTCTTGGTGGGAGGACCTGCTTGGCCGACTCTACCTCGATGCTGTGGCGCCCGGCGTCATCGAGGTGAGCACCGCTGAACCGTCGGAACCGCCCTTAGCCCTGGCGTCCGAGAGCTTCAGGCTGGAAAACGGCCTCTGTATTCGCTCCGCCGAGCTGGCGTGGCGGGATTTGGACACGCTGCTCTTGACCATTCGCTGGGAGGCCTTGCAGGAGATTGAGGAGGACTATAGTGTGGCCGTACACCTCGTGGCCTCAGACCCTCCGGGCGGCGCAGATGACGTGCTGGCGCAGGCTGATGCGCGCCACCCGGTAAACGGTTGGCACCCCACGGGTCGGTGGTTGGAGCGAGAGGTTGTGCAGGATGTGTACGCACTCAGGGTTCCTGACGAGGGAAACCCTGTGGCAGTGCGCATCGCCATGTACCGTGTCAACGATGCCGGAGACTTCGTGAACACACGGTGGCACTCGCTGCCCATTCCGGAGGCTTGATGGGAACCGAGGTCGGCCTTTGATGACGGGGGGTGGCCGTGACGCGCGGGCAAAGTCCAGTCCAACCCCGTTGACGGTGGGACGACGGCGACGCGTCGGACTGGTGTTGATGATCTTGCTCGGTCTCGCGCTCCGTCTCGCACCGATGGGTCGGTACGTGACGCCGGATGAGCCAGCCTGGGCATACCGCTCGATCCACTTCGCTGACGCCCTCGTTCAGCGTGACTGGGCATCCATGCCCAACACGGGCCATCCCGGCGTCACCACGATGTGGCTCGGAGCAGCGGGCGTCCTGGCACGGCGACTCATAAGACCCGCAGAAGCGCAGGCCGATCTCAAGTGGCTCAGGCGGCTGGCTTGGCTGGCGCCGGAGAATGGCGAGGCCTTTCGACATCTTGCCCCGTTCCTGTCCTGGGGGCGGGTGGCCGTCGCGCTGGTGACGGTGGCGGCGCTGGGGGCGCTCTACGCACTTCTGGGCCGTCTCTTCAGCCGGCGAACTGCCTTCCTGACGACCGCCCTGCTGCTCTTTGACCCGTTCTTGGTCGGTCACTCGGGACTGCTCCACACCGACGCGCTGCTGGCCACGTTCTCTCTGCTGGCTGTCGCCGTGGCTCTACAGGGAGCGGAGCGGGAGCGCGAGGTTGTCTGGTGGCCGGTAGCAGGGCTCTTCACCGGCCTGGCGGTTCTGACGAAGACCCCTGGTGTCCTTCTAATACTCGTTGTCCCGGCGGTGCTGGCGGCCGGATATGTGCGGTCCTCGGAGCGAAATTCGCGCCCTGTGCCGGGTCAACTGGCTTTGCTTGTCGTGCGTGCGCTCCTTTTCGGGGCAGCCTTCGTCCTGGTCGTGGCCGCCCTTTACCCGCCCCTTTGGTCTCAGCCAGCCACCATCCTGGGCACGCTCCGTTCATTCGGCGGAGATCACATCCGGACGGTCCAGAGGCCCATCTTCTTCGCCGGCCAGATGAGGTACGATCCTGGACTGGTGTTCTATCCAACAGTCCTCCTATTCCGTATGTCGCCCCTGGCGCTGGTCGGCCTGGTGGTCGGCGCGATCGAGTGGGCGAGGCTCAAGCGAGAGCATCGATTCTCGATTCTCGCCCTTTTGACCTTCAGCGTGCTCTTCGGCGTCGGCCTCAGCCTAGGGGCCAAGAAGCACGACCGATACCTTCTGCCGGCCCTGATATCCTTGAACCTTGCGGCAGCTCTCGGGGTGAACGCCTGGTTGGCTGGACTTGGACGACAGTGGCGGAACCGCCTGACAGCCTCTGTCGTCTTCCTGCAGGTAGTTCTTGCTGCAGCTTACGCGTCGCGCCCCCTTGCGTACGCCAATCCCCTCCTCGGCGGAACGCCGGTTGCCAACCGGACAATGGCGTTAAGCTGGGGCGAGGACACAGGAGCTGCCGCTCGCTACCTGAATCAGCTACGCGATGCGTCAGAGCTCACTGTGGCGACGGACAGCGTCCCCTCCTTTGCTTCGCTGTTCGTGGGACGCACGATTCCTCTCGGGTCATCCGACCGTGCGCTAGCTCTGGCCGACTACGTGATTGGCTCATCTGCGGAGGAGCAACTGGTCGACTTGGAAGCGCTCGCGGCATTCGGCCGTCCCGTTCAAGGGAGGACCGTGATCTACACCAATACACTGCCTCTGCGTCAGGCGGCCTACCTCTCCGAACGAACAGGGGATAACGACCTGATTCTACTGGATGCGGATACGCCTCTCCAGCGGCGATATCGTGGTGCTGCTGCGCTGGTGTCGGCAGCCGCCTGGGCAGATGAAGCGACCGTGGCAGAGAAATTGGAGGAGGCTGTACTTTCCTACGACACCATCTGGCTCATCGCGTCCGAGGGAGCTTCAGCGGTCACGGTCGATATGGTACAGAGACAACTCGCGGCCGTCGCCGAGCCCCAGGATGCGGTTGATCTGTCTTCCAGCACCATTACCCGCTACACGCCACGGCTCTCTTCCCCGCTCCAGACACCGGCCCCGCACATCAGCGTCTTCGGAGGGGAGCTGACGCTGGTCGAGGCATCCGTTCCGGACAATACTGCTTGGGTCCAATCTCTCGCCGTCACGGTTCGGTGGCGAGCTGCTGCAAGCCCAGGTGTCGACTATTGGGCTGTCTTAGCGCTGCGAGATCAAGGGGGTCACACCTGGGCTCGGACGGAGGGCCTCGTCAAGAATGGCGTCTATTTCCCCACGTCAGCTTGGGATGCGGGGAGCTGGTGCGACCAAGTGTTCAACCTCGATCTCCCGCCGGGCATCCCCCCGGCCCAGTATTCTGTCGAGGCCAGCCTCTACGACCGGGCGACGCAGGCGCGAGTGGGGGCCGTTGGCTCCGATGGGTCATTTCGCGGCACCAGGGTTCCCGTCGGATACCTGGAGGTCGACAGGCCTCACAAGCCTTCCAACGCGGCATCTTTCGACGCTGAAAACGTGTTGCAGGCACGCCTCGGACCGCTCACCCTGCTGGGTTTCCAAGGCGTACCAGAGGCGGTGCTGTCGGGAGACCGCGTCTCCCTATCTCTCTTCTGGGAGGCCGACGCTCCGCCGCGCATGGACTACGATCTCTATCTGAAGCTGGCTGATCTTGAAGGTGCGGAGGAGCTGGAGATCAGACAACCCCTTAGTCCCTACCCCACGTCTCTCTGGCAAGCCGGGGATCGTTTCCAGACTGTTCACAGGCTCCACGTGTCGCCGACGCTACCTGCTGGCGTCTATGGGCTAGCCGTGCGCCTGCAAGCTGCCGAGGACGCGGCGGATGCGAGTGACCAGATAGAGTTGGGGAAGGTAGAGGTCCTCCCGCGCCAGAGGTCCTTCAGCCTCCCGGACGATATTTCCGACCGAGTCGATCTCCGGTTCGGGGACTCCATTCACCTCCGCGGCTACCATCTTGAGCGGATGGAGGCGGAACCGGGGGGAGAG
>Ga0180432_10007833_pt1 | contig 13478 bp, 13 predicted proteins | sample SS_ome_10_FD_132414 | JGI IMG/M metagenome (GOLD analysis project Ga0180432, IMG submission 132414) | Hypersaline lake sediment archaeal communities from the Salton Sea, California, USA - SS_1_MS_2 metaG | ecosystem: Environmental > Aquatic > Non-marine Saline and Alkaline > Hypersaline >...
CTGGGAAAATCGAGAAATAACCGCTCTGTTTTTCGCGTGCCGACAGGTATGATCCGCATTGGCAGGTTGATTAAAGTGTGAACCAGTCTTTCATCATTTCATCCTCAGGGGTACCATTCCGGTGATCCCTGTGCACATATTCGTTCTTTTTGGGAAGATAGATATAGTCCCCTGCCCATTCCCTGTGATAAAGGGTTACCTGTTCCACCGCCCGCAGAACATATTCCACTTCTTCATCGGTCATGGTCGGATGCAACGACCACCTTACCCAGCCGGGTTTCTCGGACAGGTCTCCATGGTTGATTTTTTCGGTGATCTCCTGTGATCGGTTGTAGGTTACCTCCAGCAGGAAATGACCGTAGGTTCCCGCGCAGGCACAGCCTCCCCGGGTCTGGATCCCGTACCGGTCATTAAGCAGTTTTACGAAGAGATTGAAATGAATGTCTGGATGGTAGAAGGAGATTACTCCCAGCCTGTCATCCATGTTGTCGGCCAGGATCCGGATCCCCTTAATCCTTCTCAGTCCCGGAAGGGCGATCCGGAGCAGCTCTTCCTCCCGCTTCAGAATGTTCTCCACACCCATCTTTTCTTTGAGTTCCAGGGCCAGCGCTGTTCTGATGGATTGCAGGAATCCCGGGGTACCCCCATCCTCACGCATCTCAATATCATCCACGTATTTATATTTTCCCCAGGGATTGGTCCAGTCCACCGTCCCCCCGCCCGGATTATCCGGGATCTCGGCAGTATAGATGGAGCGGTCGAAGATCAGGACACCTGATGAACCCGGTCCGCCGAGAAACTTGTGGGGAGAAAAAAAGATGGCATCCAGTTTTTCCATGGGATCTTCCGGATGCATGTTGATCTCCATGTAGGGGGCACTGGCGGCGAAATCGATGAACGCCAGTCCGCCATATTCATGCATCAGCCTGGCCATCTGCGTATAGGGGGTTTTCACCCCGGTCACATTGGAACAGGCTGTGAACGACCCGATCTTGAATTTCCGGTCCCTGTACCGCTCCAGTTTGCGCCGCAGGTCTTTCAGGTCCACCAGCAATTTCCCGTCCGGCCGAATCATCTCCAAATCGGCGGTGGTCTCATACCAGGAAGTGTGGTTGGAATGATGTTCCATGTGGGTGATGAAGACCACGGGCCGGTCGCCTTCCTTGGGACAATCTCCCAGCATTCCTCCGCAGCCCCTCAAACCGAGAATGCGGATCAGTTTGTTGATCACCGATGTCATGCCGCTGCCGGCGGTGATGATGATGTCGTTGGGACCCGCATTCACATGTTTCTTGATGAATTCATGGGAATGCCGGTAGGCCCTGGTCATCAGGGTCCCGGTCAGGGTGGTTTCGGTATGGGTATTGGCCACAAATGGCCCGAACCGGGTCAGAAGCTTCTTTTCAATGGGCTCATAAAGCCTTCCGCTGGCAATCCAGTCGGCATACAGCACACGCCTGGTCCCGTAGGGTGATTCAAACGTTACATCATTTCCAACGATCTGTTCCCTGAACGGTCTGAAATACTCCTCAAGATCAGACATGTTTTTCTAAATTCTAACGTCCTGCTATCTACCCCTTCACCTGATTATCCTTCGCACCTGACTCATCTGTCTTACACCTTTACCGAACGCTTCTTAATCCCTCCCTGCGAACCTTGCCAGCAACCTCAGGAATTCGATATACAACCAGACCAGTGTTACCATCAGTCCGAATGCACCGTACCATTCCATGAACCTGGGGGCTTCCATCCTGGCTCCCCGCTCTATGAAATCAAAATCCATGATCAGGTTCAGTGCAGCAATGACAATGATCACCAGGTTGATGATGATCCCCACCGTTCCGCCAGAATGCATGAAGCCCATGGACATCCCGAAAAGGCTGAAGATCCAGCTGAACAGGTAGGCAAAAAAGACTGCTCCTGTGGCCATCAGTACACCCCTTCGGAACCTGGGAGTTGCCCTGATCCTGCCCGAACGGTAAAGAAACAGCATGGTGAACAGTGTCCCGATGGTCAGCAAAACAGCCTGGAATGCCACCCCGGGATAGGCTGAATTGATGACGGCGGTGATGGATCCCAGGAAAAGTCCCTCCAGGATGGCATAAATGGGTGCGGTGATGGGGGATGACCTGGGCCTGAAAACAGTGACCAGTGCGGCGATAAAACCACCGATGGCGCCCCCGATGGCGTATAAACCCACGTTTCCCGGGTTGACCCCTGTCACCTGGTTCCAGGTATAGGCTGCCGCTGCAATGACCAGCACAAGCATCAGCCCGACCTTGTTGATGGTCCCGTTGATCGTCATCACACCGGCGCCCGTGGCATCACGGCTCACCTGCTCATATATTCTTCCTGCCATTGCAGGATTGGATGATCTCATTGCTCTCATATCCGCTCAAATATAAATGAAATTTATGTTTTTTATACGGATTGCACTTTTCAAAACCCATGCCATTGAGGACGGTGGATAAAAGCATGACAGATTTGCAGCATTATTCCTACATTTGATCATGCTTCAGGCTTTGAAGAATATCTGGAAAAAAGAATTTTTCAGAAATGTGGCCACCCTGATCTCCGGTACCACCCTGGCCCAGGCTTTTTCTGTAATCATCTACCTGGTCCTGAGCCGGATATATACGGAAGAGGATTTTGGAGTATTCGGTCTCTACATGAATATTTTGAATATCACCATTATCTTCTCCACGGCCAAATATGAGCTTGCCATCCTGTTACCCAAAAGTGACCGTGAATCGGTCAACCTGCTGGGATTGTCCGGACTGATCAGTGTGGGGGTGAGCCTGGTATTGCTGCTCCTGGTGGTCATCTTCAACGATGTGCTGTGCAGCTGGCTGGGCAGCGATGAGGTCTCTCCCTGGCTCTACCTGGTCCCTCTTTCCACCCTGCTGGTCGGACTCTTCCAGGCATTCCGGAACTACTCCAACAAAGAAAAGCGGTACAGGCTGATCGCCGGGGCGAATATCGGACAGAGCCTGGGAAATTCCCTGGTGAAACTGGGACTGGGTCTGGTGATCGTGGGATCGGCGGGACTGATCTTCGGGGTGGTGTTCGGCCAGCTGGCAGGATTCATGGTCTTCCTGGCCGTGCATCTGCGGACCATCCGCAGCAAAGTCTCCTGGATCAGATTGTCCGAGATGAGGAGGCTGGGCAGGCAATATAGCCTCTTTCCCAAATACAACATGTGGCAGGGTCTGATCAACAACCTCTCGGGAGCACTTCCCGTCTTTATTTTCAGCTCTTTTTTCTCCACGGCAATAGCCGGTTTTTATACCTTCGGGTACATGATCCTTTACCGGCCTGTGAGCCTGGTGGCCAGTGCGTTTTACCAGGTCATGTTCCAGCGTTTCGTGGAAAAACAGCACCTGGAGACGCCCATCCTGCAGGAGGTCAGGCTTTTTATCAGGCGTACCATACAGATCCTGCTGATCCCGTTTATCCTTACCGGGATCTTCGCACCCGCCATATTCGGGTTTCTTTTCGGTGAGAACTGGATCGAGGCGGGACGGTATGCACAGATCATCCTGCCCTGGATCTTCATGGTGAGCCTGGTGATGCCGCTTTCGTTCATCCCTGATATGTACAGGAAACAGCGGGTGGCCATGATCATCGACGGGGTCAAGCTGCTGGTAAGGTTTTCGGGTCTGGTGGTCGGGGTGGTGATGGAAAATGTCTATATCGCACTGGCACTCTACAGTTTGACCAGCACGCTGTTGATCCTCTACAGCCTGCTCTGGTACATCCGGCTGGTGAAAAAAAATATTCCTGAAAAGACGGTCAGTGCTCCCATCACTTTCAATGATGAGTAGAATATTTAAGAATGAATAGATTTGGAAAGGCACTGAAAGCCCTCTGGTGGATTGCCCGGAAGCCCATCCTGCTGAACAGGGTGCTGACGGACGAGGATCACTGGCGGACCCATGTGACCGATCGGTACGGTCTGCCGGATGGGATCCCGGTGATTGAAATGGATCAGCTGACCGGAACAGGCCATGCTTCCCTGGGTCCCATGACTTTCCTGGACGGGGGATCCCTCCCAACGGACCTGATGCTGCTGGCCGGCCTGGCCGAAGGGATTGATGACTGCCGTTATTTTGAGATCGGGACCTGGAGGGGGGAAAGTGCGGCCATCATGGCGGAAAGATGCGCATCCTGCCATACCCTGTGCCTCACCGATGAGCAGATGAGGAAAATGGGAATGCACGAGCGGACCATCCGGTCACACCGCATGTTTTCCAGGGGGCTGGAAAAGGTGGTCCAGCTCAGGGGCGACTCCAGGAGGTTTGATTTCGGCCGGCTGGAACAGCAATTTGACCTTATCTTTATTGACGGGGACCACCATTATGACAGTGTCCTCAGTGATACGCGCCATGTCTTTCAGCACCTGGCCCATGAGCGGACCATCGTGGTATGGCACGATTACGGGTTCCATCCTGATAAGGTACGGTTCGAGGTGATGGCCGCCATCCTCGACGGGGCCGGGCCCGAAAAAAGAGAGAAGATTTACCATGTGGCCCATACCAAATGCGCCGTATACACCGGAGAGGAATATCCTTCCCGCCCGGCTGACTTCCCGGAATACCCTTCCCGGGCCTACCACATTGAAATCACCCGCAAAAAATTGTGAGATTGGGCAATCCTCCCCGCATACTGGTCATTCCTTCCTGGTACCCGCCTGACGGGGGGTACTTTTTCAAGGAACACAGTGAGGCCATCTCCAGGATGGGATGGCAGGTGGATGTGCTGGTCAACCGGGTGGTGGGAGTGAGGAAACTGATCCAGGCCGGCCTGTCGGCCCTGCGCAGGTTCAGGGTTGGTGAAGAGAACGGGTTGCGCGTGGCCCGGGCCATCACCCTGAAGATGCCAGGCAATGAAAAGCTCAATATCCGGCGGTGGGCGCGGAGGACCCTGAAGATCTACCACCGGTATGAGTCCCGCTACGGGAAAACCGGGCTGATCCTGGCCCACAGCGTTACCTGGGCAGGTTATGCAGCATCCCTGATCGCCGAACGGTACCATGTCCCTTTTATCATCGTGGAACACCGGAGTTTTTTTGTGTGGAGTACCGAAAAGGCACGCGGGATGGTAAAACCCTTTTACCTTCCGCTGTTTGAAAAAGCCTACCGGTATTGCAGCCACCTGGTGCTGGTTTCCGAAAGCCTGCTCACCGGACTGGAAGCCCTGATGCCCTGGATCGGGGAGAAAACCATGGTGATCCCCAACATGATCCGTGAGGATATGTTCACGGCCCCTGCCACTCCCCGGAAGAGCGATCCCTTTGTCCTGATCTGGGCAGGAAGGCTGGAGCATGTGAAGGGAGTGGATGTGCTGCTTGAAGCGGTAAGGATCCTGAAAAGCCGGACCGACAGGCAATTTTCCGTGAGGCTGGCCGGCCGGGGTCCCCTGAGAAAGCAGCTGGAGCAGCTGGCCGCTGAACTGGGGGTGGCCGACCGGGTGCATTTCCTGGGACGGCTTTCCAGGGAGGATATGCAGGCCGAAATGCAGGCTGCCAGCTGTTTCGTGCTTCCCAGCCGTTACGAGGCGTTCGGTGCGGTCCTCATCGAGGCCATGGCCACCGGGCTTCCGGTGATTGCCACCCGTTCGGGAGGTCCCGACTCCATTGTCAGCGATACCTGCGGGTTGCTGATTGATACGGAACAGGCCGGCCAGCTGGCAGATGCCATGGAGAAGATGATGCAGGATTATTCAGACTACCGCCCGGAAAGGATCAGGAAAATAACCATGGAGCGTTTCGGGGAAAAGGTAATCATGGAACAATACCGCCGGCTGTTCATTCAACTGAGCCGGTATTAATGTCTTTTTGCAACGTATGTATTTTTGTACAGGCAAAGCTGCACACCTGAACGGGCTGGAACAATTCAGCCACACCCGGAGCATGGCTCTTACTAAAGATCCCCTGGCGGCTCCCAGCCGGGTTCATAATCCCTGCTCCAGAACTGTTCTGCCCCCCGGGTCTTTATCCATCCGGTCTCCGGATTCACTTCCAGGTCCTTGTTGCCCATGCGGTAAGAGATGTTGCCATAATGACACAGCATGGTGCTGATGGCCCCCTCATCAATGGGCATGTTCAGTTTTTCTTTCCCCTTTATTGCCTCAAAGAAGTTGCGGATGTGCCGCGTGGTCATGCTCCCGCCGCCACCCAGGCCGGTGGAGGACTCATTGCCCTGCATTTTCCTCTCACGGATCATCTTTCCGGTGCGGTCATACAAACGGTAGCCTCCGCGGTTGACGAATACCGACCCTTCCGACCCGTAAATAATGGTGCCACGGTCGGCGCCATAGGTCTGGTAAGCGTTACGGCTTTTGCCATCCCATTTCAGGATCCTGTTCCCGGGGAAAGTAAAAGAGGCATCCATGGTATCGTACATGACCCAGGGATCGTCCCTGAAATGGAATTTGCCGCCATTTACGGACACCTTTTCGGGGTATTTTCCCTGAAGGGCCCATCTTCCCATATCCACCTCATGGGTGGCATTGTTGCCGGTCTCACCGGTTCCCCATTCCCAGTACCAGTGCCACATGTAATCCTCCAGGATGTTGATAAAATCAGTTCTCGGGGCGGGTCCCTGGAACAGTTCCCAGTCGAAGTAATCAGGTACGGGCACCACCCTGGCCGGCGGAACCTCACCCCGCTGATTGATATAAAATGCCTGCGCCATATACACATCACCGATCACACCGTCGTGGATCTCCCCGATGATCTCCTGGCTTTCCACAGAAGAACGCTGCTGAGCACCCATCTGGCAGGCCAGGTTGTATTTCTTCCAGGCACTGACCATCAGCTCACCTTCCCTGGGATTATGGCTGGCGGGTTTTTCCACATACACATGTTTCCCTGCCTCCAGTGCCATCCAGGTGGCATGTGCATGCCAGTGGTCGGGGATGGCGATGAAGACCGCATCCACATCTTTTTTCTGAAGGATCTCTCGCAGGTCCGTGTGGGTTTTCGGATTCTGGCCCAGCTGTTCCTTCACACTGGCCAAACCCTTTTCGATCTGCCGTTCATCAATATCACAGAGCCAGGTGATCTCCGCTTCCGGCAATTCTGCCAGTGAATCGCGGATCGCACTGAAGCGGCGTTTCAGGCCGAACACGGCCACCCGTATCTTTTCATTGGCGCCCGGTATGGCGGCATATGATCTGGCGGAAAGGCCCAGTCCGCCTACCGTCACAGCCATGGTCCCCATGGCAGTGTCTTTAATGAACTTTCTTCTGCTTTTGTCATTCATGGTTAATCCATTTGAAATTGTCCATGAAAATACAAAAGATTATTTTTAACATTTCGAACATCCCCGGAAATTTAAAATGAATCTTTAGAAATCTGACCAATGAGAAGCCTGATTACCGTCATAGTGATAATCCTCGGCGCCTGCTGCCATTCATTCGGTGCTTCAGATGTACCGATGTACCACGTGTTTGAACTCAGTTTTGAAGGAAGTCCGGTAAGGACCATGGACAGCCCGGTCCGGGATGTACTGCTCGAGACCACCTGGAGCCATGAGAACGGTACCTCCATCAGGCTGTTCGGTTTCTGGGATGGAGACGGGGAAGGGGGTGCCGGAGGAAGTATCTACAAGGTGAGGTTCTGTCCGACAATGACCGGCGAATGGAAATTGAGCTCGGTCCGTTCAAATGATCAAAAGCTGAACGGACAGCACCAGGGCATGACGCTGTTATGCACGGCGTCAGGCCATTCCGGGTTCTGGGAAGTGGATGAAGAGAGTGCGGGCGGGCGCTGGTACCGGCGGAGCGACGGCTCCCATCCCTATATCGTTGGCAATACCATGTATTCCTACCTTTCGGAAACATACCGGGGCGAACCCAGCGGCTCGGATATAGAAAAGGATACCCGTGAATGTGCGAGGTATTATAACAAGCTGCGCTTTGCCATCACCGGCGACATCAATCCCCATCCCACGGCAAAGCCTTTCCTGGATGAGAAAGGCCAACCAACCAGCGACGGGAACTATTCCCACCGTCCGAATCCGGAATGGTTCAGCCGGAGGGTTGATCTGGCGGTGCAGTCCGCCTTCGAAGAAGACATGATCGCGGATATCATCATCAACAGTGTGGATTCGAAGGAAGGCCGCTCGGTGTTGCGTCCGGGGGAGAATGACGGGGATTATACCCCGATCCTTCGTTACATGGCCGCCAGGTACGGAAGTTATCCGAATGTCTGGTTCTGCCTGTCCAATGAATACAATATAAGGGATCCCAGGTTCACAGAAGCGGAGATCGCGGAGATCGGCAAAAAGCTGAAGTCCTTCCTGGGATACCCAACACCGCTGAGTGTGCACCCCAACCAGCAGGATTGGGATGTGCGGCTGAATGCTGATCCGCCCTGGAACGACCATATCATCATTCAGAACAAGATCAAGTACCTCTGGCTGGCAGCGGATAAGATCAACCTGAATTACTATAAAGGAGACAAAAAACCGGTGATCAATGATGAACTGGCCTATGAGGGTGCCGGCGACGGATGGCTGGAAGGGGATGTACTGGAGGCTTTCCTCGGCGCTTTTCTGGGAGGGGGGTACGGATCCACCGGATATAAGTCCGGTCATAAGCTCGGGCAATATTTCGGGGGAAATTTCAATGCCGCCAACCATAAGGCCAGTGATAACCTGAGATGGCTCAGGCAGCAGATAGAGGCCGACATTGAATTCTGGGAAATGGAGCCTTTCACCATTTTCTTTTCCCGTAAGGATGGGACCGCCATGGGTATGCTGAGGAATGTCGATTATGAATTCCGGATGATGCAGAACGGGAACGATGCCTTCGTGGTGGCTTCTTCCGGTCCGCATCAGGGCGTGGTCGCACAATTGCCCGGGGGAATGTGGGATATAAAAATTTATGACCTGGTCAACATGAATGCCGGGATGATTGGCGAAGGTATTTCCGGCACCTTCGAATTCGATATTCCCGGTTCAAGGGCTGTCTTCCTGCATATGAAAAAGCGTTTTTAAACGCACATGATCCACCCGTTTATGAAAAACCAGCTGCTGTTCATTGTCCTGATTCTTTTTGCTGCTTCCGATCTCGCATGTTCCCAGACAGGGTTCCGGTTTCAAAAGAAAGGTACGTTTGACTGGATCCAAACCTCAAGGGTCTTTCTGATGGATGCCTGTAAACCAAGGGGATCAGGGTCATTCCCTATATTTCGACCGGACATACACTGGCCTGGTCAATGCTGACGGAGGACTATCCGGAGTACCGGCAGCAGACCACTCCCGGGGGATACCCGCACAGAAACCATTTTTATGTCGGAGAGGATCACGGCACGGTATGCTGGATGGGTCCCTACCGGGTAGCCTTCATGGACTACGTGGAGCATGTGGTAAAGGACTACGATATCGACGGGATCTACTTTGATAAGTGGGATCCCAATTATTTCTGGCCCGGCAGGAAGCTCTGCTATTGCGAGGGCTGCAGGTCCGGATTCAGGGAGGCAACAGGATTGGAGATCCCCTGTCATGAAGACGATGATGATTATACCCCTGAAGAGGTGGAGACGATCGATCGTTACCATGAGTGGTATAAGGAAGTATATATCAGAGAAGTGGTGGAGGAGGTGCGGAATCTTGTGAAATCACACAAAGACATTCCCCTGATCAGTAACATCAATAATCCCCGCAGAATGGCAGGTTCGGATCCCGGCGGAAAGAAAAGTGAAGACGATATCCACGGTCCTTCCCTTAGAATTTTCGGAAAAGACCAGTGAAAAGAAGCTGGAAATCCGGATTCCCCGTTTGGAAGCATACCAGGCGATCGTGGTGGATCTGGAATAGGACCGCCCGGCATCAGCATGGACTCCGGCTTCGGGCTTCTGTAACTACTTATTGTAACGGGCTGCACGAAAGGCTGAAATAAAAAATAAATTTTTGTACATTTGCATACCCAAACGGTGGATGTAGCTCAGTTGGTTAGAGCACTGGATTGTGGTTCCAGGGGTCGTGGGTTCAAATCCCATCTTCCACCCTAAGAATAGTCAACTAGCAGAAAACCAGCTAGGTAGACCAGGAATTGGCTTACGAATTATCCCTCCTGCGCCAATTCCTGCGCCAAATAGCGCCATCCTTGGCCTAGTCGCTCGAATAACCGAATCGGATATGTACCCGTATAAAAAGGCCCGGCTCAATGACTGCGGGGGAGACCTCTCCAAACGGTGATACATAGAATTCTATGCCTGGGATGTCCAGAAATCCAAGCTCATCAGAAAGCGATTCTATGAAATCAACAATCTGCTTTCTGTAAACGATCGCATCACCTATGCCAACCGGATCATCCGCCAACTGAATATCCTTCTGGAGGATGGATATCACTTCGATAAATAGAATGCCTGAAGAAGCCCAACCGGAATCCCAAAGAAGCTACACCCTGGAGGAGGCCCTGGATTATGCCCTTGAGGTCAAAAAGTCTTCGATCCGATCCACCTCATATGCATCCTATAAGAGTACGGTGAAACTGTTTAAACACTGGGCCCTAGAGTCTAGATTATCAGGCTCGGATGTGGGTTATTTCGACAGGCTCTGAGCGGTCTATTTCAACGACTATTTGATGGTGGAAAAAGCGTTTGCTGCAAAGACGGTCAATGGTCATATTGCCTATCTTATATCCTTGTTCCAGCTGCTGGTCGAACGGGAGATCATCCAACACAATACTTTTCAGGGCATCAAAAAACACAAAGAGGGATCCTCGAGAAAGAACCAGGCATTCTCCCCCACCCAAATCGAGATGATCAAACCCATCATACAACAGCAAGATCCCAAGGTGTGGCTATTTATTCAGTTCATCTACTATTGCTACCTCATACCCAACGAGGTGCGACAGCTTCGAAAGCAATTCATTCAACTTGAAAAACGACAGGTATTTATCCCCAACTATATCAGCAAGAACGTACAAGAGGGATACGTGACCATTCCGGAGGTGTTTTATCATGAGTTGAAGGAATCCGAGGTGTATCAGCAGAGTGTGGATTTTATTTTCCAGGGACACAATCCCAACAAACCCATCTCAAAAAACAATATGGGGAGGCGATTACATATACTGATCAAGGAGTTGGAATTAGGCAGTGACTACACGCTCTATTCATGGAAGCATTCCAGAGTGGTAGCTGCCTATAATGCTGGAGTAGATATTAAGACCATTCAGTGCCAGTGTCGTCACCACAGCCTGGAGCAGACGGATGTTTATCTAAAATCCTTGGGTATAGGTGTTAATCAGGCAATAAACAGTATACCAGTATTGTAAGGTATAAGTATATTGGGAAACTGTGTAAATAGTATCATAGTTCAAATAATCAAAGTGATATAAATGTCGAATGAGAATAATTATCAGTATCTGCTTGACAGGCATGAGGTCGCTGGTTCGATTCCAGCACATCCCACATCATTCAAATCCTCAGTAATGCTGGGGGTTTGCTCGTATATAAGGTTCTTCCTGGAATAAAAATTTGAACGAAAATTGACCACCTATTTTGCCCAAATTTGGGTACATTTGATTACACATTGCACGCCGAAAAGCACGCATGCCAAAGTTCAAAGCAGCCATACGAGAACAGGCCGATCATAAGACCAAAGACGGGACTTACGATATCAAGATCAGGGTAACGCACAATCAAAAAATCCGTTACATTGGGACCGGTTATTATGTTCTACCCGAACAGTTCACCGAGGCCGGTGAGGTTGTGGATCATCCCAATGCAACACATTACAACATACAGATTCGCAACCGGCTCAACCTTTATGATAAGGTAGTGGTTGACCTGGGTATGAAGATCCGGACTATGGACATGAAAGCCCTGATCGCCTTCCTGCGGTCCCTGGATCCCCTGGGAAGGGACGATGATTTTTTCTTTACAGCAGAGAAAATCGCACGCCACCTGCACGCTGGAGGGCAAATTTCCTATGCCAATATAACTGATCAGACCATATCCGAGATGAAGGTTTTTTCAGGGCCGTTTTTGAAATTTGCTGATCTGACAACGATTACCTTGAAAGGTTCCAGATGCACCTGAGATCGAAAAAAATGGCAGTAAATACCATAGGAATTCATCTTCGCAACATCCGGATGATCTATCATAAGGCGATCGATGATGATAAGGCGGATCTGTCACAGTATCCTTTCAGGCGGTTCAAAATCCGGCAGGCGCCTTCCCGGGACCAGTTCTTTCTCCCTGCATGAGAGGGGCACTGCGGGGAGAATGAAAGCTGTAGATTTGAGAGCTAATGCAATGCTAATAAAGAATATATATAATGTCAAATGATTCACTGTAAAATTTTAAACAACAAAGATAGAGGGAACAGAATCTCTTGCTGGTTTATTGCTTGATTGTCTATCTCGCCACACCAGCAAGCCTGTGCCATGTTTTTTGCAGATCTTCCTGCTTATTCTTCTTCCAGGTGTTGTAGATGTAAAGCTTGAAAGTTCTATCTGAGGACCTTTACTTTCCAGGGATCAGCTATTTGAATATCCTTGAAATGTCTTCCGCCTATATGGAGGACGCGGCCCTGCTTAGTAAGCACATTATTATCTTGAATTGCACCTACTAAATCTGGATTTAATTTAAGCTCTACTCTACTCACTTCGTTCTGGGTATCTCCTTCAGGAGTACAAGGCACTGCCATTACTCGAATAAATTCCATCGTCGACTTGTCCTGAGATTGAATTACCCAAGTTAAAATAAATCGATGGCGATAGTCAAGGCTTTTATCTCATTTCTAAGCAAATCTCACAGATCAAATAGAACCCTTTATATCATGGTCAGTTCTCTCCTCTAAGTATTCAATAAATTCAAGAACACTATAGATTATTGAAATATATTCATCAATAAAATTTTCTTTGAATTCATCATTCCATTCTTTATTAGCTGTTTGTGCATTTAAATCATCGGAATCAATCCTATCACCATTTTTTATACAGGTAAGAATTAGATCATATGATCGCTCCCGATCATAGGGATGACCACTCTCTGGAATAGCGGCTATCCAATTTGATAGCTTCTGTTCAGTTTCTTGGTGCATTTTTTTGGGATTTTGGAGTTGATAACCCAAGTTATTAAAAAGTAATGAGTATGGAAGAATTAGATTACTCCAATTCCTTCATCAGCCTCAATACGTTCTTCCGTCTCCAGATCTGGTATGTCTTAGCTTGGTACTTCACATATTCAGGATCAGTTAATTTATCTAGTTCAAACCGGGTTATTCTTGGCAGATCTATCATAAACCTTTGCATAAAAAATCCCGGGTATTAATCCGGGATCATTTCATTTCTCCGCAGTCAATGTCACATAACGTGAGGTAGGCATTATCATAGCATCTTGATAGCCCTTATTTTTTACCCTTGGAAGATTCATACGAGCCTCCTCAATCCGGTCATATTCCCCTGTAACATACCTATAGAACCCATCATTGCATTCGTATCGCCGGACATGAGGCAGATTA